>Ga0164242_10005244_pt1 | contig 14436 bp, 13 predicted proteins | sample OricomgcompostMG_FD_108783 | JGI IMG/M metagenome (GOLD analysis project Ga0164242, IMG submission 108783) | Miracle-Growth compost microbial communities from Emeryville, California, USA - Original compost - Miracle growth compost (MG) ... | reverse complement strand
TCGTGCGGTTTTCCCGTGACAGCCAAACCAACCTCCTCTTTACGGCAGGTGCGGCGCGACCATCCGCACCCGTTCCCGCGACCCTTGCAAGCTCGCCGGACGCCGATCACCGGTTACAGAAACGCCTGCCCGGAATTGTCGATCGCAGAAGATCGGAAGGAAAATCGCCGACCGTCTTCGAACGCGCCGAGGCTCTCGTGCGTACGTGGCGGGAGAGCGAGGCAATTCAGCACTCGCCGATATAGGTGGCGATCCTATTTGCGTGCGCTTCCAACTTCTCAGATTGGAGCGCCGATATGCCCTCCGGCCTGGGCTTCACATCCATCACGGCGAGGACACCGATTCCCTGGCCGTCCACGACGATCGGGACGCCCGCGTAAAAGCGCACCGCCGGATCCTCGGTGACCAGCGGCAGGTTCCTCGTGCGCCGATCGGTCGCAAGGTCCTCGATGACGAGCGCCCCGCCCTCTCCAAGGCAATGGACGCAGATCGATTGCTCGATCGGCGGTTCGGCGACATCGATGCCGTGCCTGGCCTTGAACCACTGCCGGTCATGCTCGATGAAGTTGATGATGGCGAGCGGCGCCTCGAGCGTTTCGGCCGCCGATGCCGCGATCCGGTCGTACCTCTCCTCGCGGCCGATCGAGAAAATTCCATATTCGCGAAGCGCCTTCAGCCTCGCCTCGTCGTCAATACGCCATCCTCGCGCTGCCATCGATTCCTCCTCATGCCAGCCAGCTTTCTCGGTCATTGGAGGTCCCGGGTTACATCGGCGCCCCGGCGTCATGATGCGCAGTGACGCGTGATATCGGCTTCCGCCAAGGCCTCGAATTGTAACCTTCTGAACGACGAAGCCGAGCGGCATTCCGAGGGGGTCCGCCCCAGCAAGGAGGCCGCCATGTCCGGCAAGAGCGCTGCCAACAACAACGAAACGTCAAGCCGTCTCAAGAGGCTCGGCACCCTGGGCCAGTCGGTCTGGCTGGACTTCATCGACCGCGCCTTCCTCGCCTCCGGCGGACTCGCGCGGCTGGTCGAACAGGACGGGGTGAGCGGCGTCATGTCGAATCCGGCGATCCTGGAAAAGGCGATCGTGCATGGTTCGGCCTACGATCAACAACTCCTGGAGGAATGGGCGCGCCCGGGCGCCACGGCCCGCACCGTCTATGACACGATGATCGCCTCGGACGTTGCCCAGGCCGCCGATATCTTGCTGCCGATCTATCGTCAGCGCGGCGGCTGCGATGGCTATGTCTCGGTCGAGGTCGCGCCGGATATCGCATCGGATGCCGCCGGCATCATTGCCGAGGCGAGGCGCTGGTGGAAGCGTGTCGCTCGGCCGAATCTGATGGTCAAGGTGCCCGCCACCGGGGCTGGCGTCGCCGCCATACGGCCGCTGATCGAGGACGGGATCAACGTCAACGCCACCCTGTTGTTCGCCGTCGACCGCTACGCCGAAGTGCTCGAGGCCCATATTTCCGGTCTCGAGAACCGGGCGAACCGCGGGCTTCCGATCGGTGAGGTCGCCGGTGTCGCTAGCTTCTTTGTCAGCCGGATCGACGTGGCGGCCGACAGGGAGATCGACGCCCGGATCGCAGCGGGCGATGCGCAATCGGACGCGCTGCGCCGGCTCAGGGGCAAGCTCGCGATCGCCAGCGCCGGGATGGCGTATCATACTTGGCAGGACGCTACGAAGGGTGCGCGCTGGCGCATCCTTGCCGACAAGGGTGCGCTTCCCCATCGGTTGCTATGGGCGTTAACCGACGCCAGGAATCCAGCCTGTTCCGACGTGCACTATGTCGATCGCCTGATCGCCAGGAACACGATTTCCGCCCTGCCTCCTGCAACGCTGGATGCGTTCCGCGATCACGGCACCGTATCGTCCACGCTCGATGGCGCGCGCGACGAGGCGCGATCGCTGCTGCATGAGGCGGCCGATCTGGGCATCAGTCTCGACGCCATCACCGCCGAACTCCTTCGTGCGGGGATGGAGCAGTCCGCACAAGCGGCAGCCCGTTCGGTGCAGGCCATTGCGCGTAGACAGGCGGCGATGCAGGTGCTGGAAGGTGCCCTGGATGGCCGAACCGGATTGTAGGGCCCGATCGCACTAACCTGCAGTACTGGTCGGACGGGCAAGCTCGACGGCGAGCGTCGGCAGCAGCTCGGCGGCCGTCGGGTGGATCGGCACCGCCCAGCGCAGATCATCGATCGTCGCGCCGGCGCTCATCAGGTTCAACGCCGCATGGATCGCTTCGTCACCATCGACGCCGAAGATCGCGGCACCGAGAATGCGTCGGGAGCCTGCCTCTGCGACGAGCTTCATCAGCCCGGTCGTCTCGCCCTTCTCCACCGCCCGTCCGACCTGCGCCATCGGCCGCATCGAGACGAGAATATCGCGTCCGCTGGCCATCGCCTCGGCCTCGGTCATGCCAGCGCGGCCGAGCGGCGGATCCGTGTAGATCGCATACCCATCCACACGGGCGGCGAGCGTGCGATCGTCGCCGTCGAGCAGGTTCGCGGCAACGATCTCAAAATCGTTATAGGCTGTATGGGTGAAAGCGCCGCGCCCGTTGCATTCGCCCAGCGCCCAGATCCCGTCCTGCGAGGTCTGCAGCCTGTCGTCGACGCGGATATAGCCGCGATCGTCCACAGCCACGCCGGCCGCATCGAGACCGAGATCGTCGGTATTCGGCATTCGACCCGTGGCCATCAGAACATGCGTTCCCCGCACCACGCGGTCGCCATGCACGCAATCCACCGTCACCATAATGCCGTCACCGTCGCGGTCGAGCCGGACGCAATCGGCGCCGGTTCGAATCTCGATCCCTTCGGCTTCGAGCATTCCGGTCATCGCAGCGGCGATGTCGTCATCCTCGCGCGCGGCAATGCGACGGTTGCGCTCGACGATCGTCACGCGAGCGCCGAAGCGGCGATACATCTGGGCGAACTCGAGGCCGACGGAACCGCCGCCGACGACGATGAGATGCGCCGGCACGTGGTCGAGCGCGACCATATCGGTGTTGTCGAGATACGGCACGTCGGCGATGCCTGCGATCGGCGGCACGCTCGCCCGCCCGCCGACATTGAGGAAGATTTTCGGCGCATGGAAGGTCTCGTCCCCGACGACGATCGTGGTGGGTCCGGCGAGCCGCGCATGGCCGCGGCGGAAGGTGAGGCCCTTCGTTGCCTTCAGTCGGGATTCGCTGCCGTTGCGCGCATCGTCGCTTACCTTTCGGGCGCGCGCCGCCGCGACCGTCATGTCGAATCCCACCGCGCCGATAAGTACGCCGAATGCGGCACCGCGCCGTGCGACATGGGCAGCGCGGGCGCTGGCGATCAGCGTCTTGGTCGGCATGCAGCCGGTGTTGACGCAGGTGCCCCCGACCAGCTTGCGTTCGATCAGCGCCACCTGCATGCCTGCCCCGGTCAGGCGGGCGGCAAGCGGTGGCCCAGCCTGACCGGCGCCGATGATGATTGCATCGAATGTGCGTGCTGACGGAACCATTCGCGAAGCCTCCTCGCACGGAAATGGGTTGCCGACCGGTAGCAGCACCAGCCCTCGCTTGTCGTGTCGGGGAGCCCGATCAGTTGCGGCACGGCAGAGGCGCCGGCGGGGTTACAGCAGGCGGTTCGTCGTCCCCGGCAATGCCGCCGCCAGGCGGCTGTCACCAACGCGACCGTTCCGGCGAGTTACCGGAAAACCGCAACAAGGGATGTTTCGATGTCGAACTCAAACAACAGGATGATGGGCTGCGCGGCATGCGGGGCGATCAATCGCGTGCCGACAGCCAGGATGGCCGCGGGCGGCAAATGCGGGCGTTGCGGCATTGCGCTCAGCAATGGCGAACCGGCGATCCTCACGCCGGAGAATTTCGCCGCACTTGCCGAACGATCGGACGTTCCCCTGCTGATCGATTTCTGGGCGCCGTGGTGCGGGCCGTGCCGGCAGATGGCGCCGGCATTCTCCGCAGCCACTGCCGAGCTTGAGCCATCGGTGCGGCTCGCCAAGCTCAATACGGAGGCCGAGCAGGGACTCGCTCAGCGCTACGGCATCCAATCCATTCCGACGTTGATGATCCTCCACAAGGGCCGCGAAATCGCCCGGCAGTCGGGCGCAATGCCCACCGCAGCGATCGTCGCCTGGACGCAGAAAGCGCTCTCTCATCGGGGGATGACCAGCCTTTGAGGTCCACATGGTCCGCCCAACGGGAGCAGCCCGAAACCTCCGGTAACGTCGGCTCCTTCCTCCGCGAGCTTCGGCAGGTCCCGCAATAACCGGGACAGCCACCGGCTAATCGAGGAGACCAGGCCATGCCTTCACACAGACTGTACCGCCACTTGTCTTGCGCTGCATTGGCGAGCACCGCTTTATTGTCGACGCCATCGGTGGCGCAAGTGCTCAACCGGGGCGTTGAGGGAAAGCCGCTCGCGGAGATTCGGCCCGCGCCTCCGTCGATCTATCCCGACCAGGCCTTCATCGCCGCCCAGCCGGCGCCGTCCGACGTCAATCCGGCTTTCCTCGGCCCGGTCCTGCTGATGAAGTCGGGCCGCGTCGATCTCGCCAACGGAACGGTGACGCTGCCGCTCAGGCAAGGACGGCTGAAATCGGGTCAGTCGGTATGGTCTGTGCTGACCGATGTCTCGGACGAGAATCTCGCGCAATTATACGGCGTCAATTATTCGCCCAAGATGGCCTATGGCCCTACCGGCAAGGCCGTGCGAACAGCGACGATCGACCAGGGCGGCAGTTTCGTATTCGACGCAGGCGCGGTCGATTTCTCGCCCGAGCGCAAGCTGGTGCCGGGCGATGCCCCCAACTACTTCCCTCCGAAATCGGCTGAGCCCGGCTCGATCGGCGACGCGAATTATTCGCCGCTCGTCCGCGTCGATGATGGGACTGCGGTCTTCAACATGCCGATGGTCGCGTTCGATGTTTCGGCCGAGACTCTGAACAAGATGTGTGACGGCAATGCGGACCATCGGATCGTCGAGGACAAGGTCGTGAAGATCTGCCCGCGTGACGGGACCGTGACGTTGAAGCTGACGCTCGGCTATACCTTCGGAAAGCCGATCTTCTATCTGTCGACCGAGGCCAACGACAAGACCGTGGCGACGCTGGAGGGCGCCACCTTCACGCCGGCGCTCGCCAGCCTGCCTTTTGCCCTGGAGGACGCCTCGGTGGGCGAGGCGGCCGAACGCCTCTACACCTTCGTCAACGGCCCGATGGGCGTCGGCAATCCGTTCAGGCAAGGTCTCGACAGCGCGATCGGCGACGCCGGCAGCCACGGCCCCCTCAACGTGCTGGGCGGCATTCCGACGATCAACCTCGACTACAGCCCGCTGTGGCGCGTGTTCCCGGTCAAATGGACCGATGACGCGATCGCCAAGGGTTACCGCACCCGCATGACCGACGCGATCCAGATCGAGGATGCCGGCGAGCGTGGAATCATCGAGAGCATCGCCGGCGGTCGGCCGAAGCCGGTTGGTTTCATCGTCAACTGTCCGGTCGTGTACCGTATCAATTGACCGGAAGGGGCGGCGGGCAGTCCGATTGTCCGCCGCCCTCGCCAGGAATGGAGGCCTCATGATCTGTCGCGAACGCGCAGACAATGCCGACGAGACGCGTAACCTTCGCGGTCCGCGCTACGGATTACCTGTCATGACTCCACCGAACTTCGGGGATCGAAAATGTCCGCCATCACCTCGTTCATCCTGCGCTCGTTGGTCTGCCTCGCGGGAGCGCTCGCGGTGACGGCGTGCGGATCGAGCCACGGTGAAGAACGGCACGCGCAGGCGAAACCCACGGAAACGGCCGTGCCGAAGCCGCGCGGTCCGGTGCTGGTCGAGCTCTACCAGAGCCAGGGATGTTCGAGCTGCCCGCCGGCGGATGCGAACGTGAACGCCATCGCCGATATCCCCAATGTCATCGCGCTCTCATTTGCGGTGACTTACTGGGATCAGCTGGGCTGGAAGGATACTTACGCCAAGCCGGCGTTCACCCAGCGGCAGTGGGACTACGCCCACGCCAATCGCCGATCGAGCGTCGCGACGCCGCAGGTCTGGATAAACGGGCGCGAGACCATCGTCGGCAATCGCGCCGATCAACTGGCGTCGGCGATCGACGCGGCACATCTCGACGGTCCCGCGCTTACCCTTCAGCCGGGCAAGGCGATTGTCGGCGAAGCGCGATCACCCGTCGGCGGTGCGGATGTCTGGTTGGCGCGCTTCGATCCCCGAACGCGCTACGTGGCGATCAACGCCGGCGAGAACGACGGACGGACCCTGCCTCACCGCAACATCGTCCATTCGCTCGCCCGGATTGGTCATTGGTCTGGCGCGCCGCTGCAGATCGCGCTTGACCGGATCGACGACGGCCTGAAGGACGCCGTCTTCCTGCAGTCTGGCCCGGGCGGTCCGATCCTCGCCGCTGCCAGGAACTAGCCGGCGCGCTGTAACCAACGTGGGGGCTGTTCGAAGTATGAACTATGTCCAGAATCCCGCCAGTGCCCACAGAAGGCAGGTTCGCCGTTCTGGCGGGTAGCGCCCCCGAGGGTGCGCCGCTGGACGGCTGGGGCGCGCTCATGGCCGCCGCCCAGCAGGGAAACGGCGGCGCCTATCGCCGGCTGCTGATGGAACTGAACGAGTGGCTGACGGGATTCTACGCGCGACGATTGCCCGGTCCCGCAATCGAGGATGCCGTCCAGGACACGCTGATCTCAATTCACGAGAAACGTCACACCTACGATCCTCAACGGCCATTCAAGCCGTGGGCCGCCGCGATAGCCCGATACAAATGGATCGACCGTTTGCGCGCGATGCGCCGCCAGGCGACGGAACCGCTGCCCGAAGACATCGCCGTCGATGATCACGAGGCGTCGGTCGCCAGCGCCGTCGCGCTGCGCAGCCTGCTGCAAAGACTAAGTCCTGGCCAGGAGGAGGCTATTCGGCTGGTCAAACTCGATGGCCTGAGCGTCCGAGAGGCCTCGAGGCAGTCCGGCCAATCCGAATCGCTCGTAAAAGTGAATATTCATCGAGGCCTCGCTCGGCTCGCCCGCCTTGTCCAAGGAGAGTTCGATGAAGACTGACCAACTCGTGGACGAACTCGTCACAGACCTCGAGCCGGTTCGCACGCGCAGCCTCGCCGGCGATGCAAGGCTCCTCGCGCTTCTGATTGCGGTCGAGTTTGGCCTCTATTGGCTGTTGGGCTCAGGGCACGATCACATGGGAGAGGCGATGGTCTCGATGCCGTCCTTCCTGTGGAAGCTGGGCAGCCTCGCCATGCTCGCCGCGGTGAGCGTCGTCGTCGCCCTGCGCTCGCTCGACCCCACCCGATCGCCGCACCGCGGCCTTGGCGCGATCGCTGCGCTCGTCGCGCTGATCCTGCTCGTCGGATGGGTGGTCGACGCCACGACCCTTCACACCGCGCAACCATTCTGGCAGCGCCTCGAGATCGCCGACGGCGTGCAATGCATGCTTGCGATCATCCTGCTGTCGATCCCGCCGATCGTCACGCTCGGCTGGCTCATGCGGCGGGCCGCGCCCACCGATTTGCGGGGAAGCGCGCTCTCCATCGGCATTGCGAGCGCAGCGCTCGGGTCCTTCCTCTTCGTGTTCGCCTGCCCCCACAGCGATCCGTTCTACGTCATGATATGGTTCATGCTGAGCGGTGCGATCGTGGCACTCGTCGGGAGAGTGATGCTGCCGCTGATCAACCGATGGTGAGCGAGACCGCGGGCATGGGGGCGCGAAAAGCCGCGCCCCCTCACCCGTTCGGTCATTGCCGCAGCGGCGCGTAGCCTTCGGTGTAGATCCAGTCGGTCGCCTTGGCCGGCTCGTGGCAGCTCTGGCAGTCGGTCGTGTAATCGGTCGATGTCGTCTTGGCAGGATTGTCGGCGTCGAACCACGACCAGCCCCATCCGTCGCCCCACAACTTGTTGCCGGGATGGCTGTTATTATAATCCTTCACCATGACGAACCAGCCCTTGAGCTTTGTTGCATGGCTGACGGTGCCGGTGGTCATCGGTTTGGTCTCGGTCTCGTGCACTTCCTTCACCAGCACCGCACCATCGGGGAAACGCCCCGTCCTGCGGAATGTGTCGATCGTCCCCGGCGAGGCATAGACGTCATGCATTTCCTTCGACCCCTGCCCGCTGTCCGCCGCGATCGCCCAGCTCCCGAGATATTGGTACGAGGTCTGATAGCCGTCGGGGACGTGGATATTGCCGGCCGCATCGGCAACTGGCTGCGGCGCGGCATCCGGCTGCACCGATGAAGCCGATTGGTTGGCGCTTTCGGCAGCGGCGGGAGGGCTGTATTGCTGACACGCAGCCAGCGCCGAAAACGCGGCCATGACGGGAAGCGCGACGACGAACCGGTTTCTCATTTCGGGTTTCCTCCTGATGGGCCTGGCCTGAATGTGGAGCGGGAAACAGGATTCCACTCGGAGGTTGGTGTCGGTCGGTTACAAGACCTTCCGCCTGTATTCTTCTGATAGTTCATCGCACCTTCGTCACGTGGGTCAGGCACTGCAGGACTCTCTTCTCACCGAAAACGGGAGAGTTGGGGGTATCGGCGAAGACCGCCGGTGTAACCGCTGCGATGCCCACGCGTGTCCAGAGGGAGACGCCGCGCGCCGACCAGGCGACGCCGGGTCCCGCAACCTGAGACGTGCTTCAGAATCAAGATCGAATGTCCCACCCTGGAATGAGAGCCGCCATGCATCGTTTCCCACACGCTGTCTTCGTCGCCGCCGGGCTGCGTACACCCTTCGGACGCGGAGGAGGTGCGCTCGCGAGCTATGATGCCATCAGCCTGTCGGTTCCCGTCGTTCAGGCCATGGCCAATCGGGCCGAGCCAGATCTGGTCGTCTGGGGGAGCGTGATCCCCAACCTCGGCTGGAGCAATATCGCGCGCGAGATCTGGCTCGACGCCAGGCTAAACCCGAACGTTCCCGCCTTCTCGGTCGTGCTTGCCTGTTCGACCAGCATGACCGCGGCGTTTGCTGCCGCCGGCATGCTTGGCGGCAGGGTCGATCTCACCATGGTTGGCGGCGCCGAGGTGATGAGCCGTCCGCCGATCGCACTGACCGCCGAGGCATCGAAACGATTGACCGACCTGTTCGGGCACGATCCCGCCGCTGCCCTGGCAGCGCTTCGGGCGCTTGAACCGCAAGATTATGTGCTCCCCATCAAGGGATGGGCCAATCGCATCACCGGCCGCACGATGGGCGATCACATGGAAGAGACCGCGAAGGAATGGCGCATCAGCCGCGAGGCGCAGGACTCGTGGGCACTCAGGAGCCATCAGTGCGCCGTTGCCGGCTGGGATAGCGGGTTCTTCGACGACCTGGTCATCAGGGTGCCTGAACTCGAGCGTGACGCCAATCCGCGCGCCGACACGTCTGCAGAGAAGCTCGCCGCGCTCAAGCCCGCCTTCGACAAGACGAGCGGGAAGGGCACTCTCACGGCCGGGAATTCGTCGCCCATCACCGATGGAGCGGCCGGCTGCTGGATCGCCAACGAGGCCGGCCTCGCTCGCCTGCCGGCCAATACGCCCCATTTGCGCCTGGTCGATTACGAGATCGCAGCGGTCGACCACCATATCGAGGGCCTGCTGATGGCCCCCTCCTATGCGATTCCCCGCCTGCTCGCGCGCCATGGCCTGCGTTACGACGACATCGATCTTTGGGAGATCCACGAAGCGTTCGCCGCCCAGGTGCTGGCGAACGTCGCCGCCATCGAGAACGATGAATGGGTCCGGTCCAAGACCGGCGTCGATGCTGATTTCGGCACCTTCTCCTGGGATCGGGTCAATCCCAATGGCGGCTCGGTCGCGATCGGGCATCCGTTCGGCGCCACGGGTGCGCGTGATCTGAGCCAGGCGGTGAAGGAACTCTGGGCGCGGCCCGTGGGATCACGCGCGATCGTCAGCGTCTGCGCCGACGGTGGCCAGGGCACGGTCGCCTTGCTCGAGCGGGTTTGATCGTCCCGGATCATGCAGCATGACGACGCCACCTTGCGGAACGAGATTTCGGCCTGCACCTTTTGTGTACCGCATCTGCCACTCGATCCTCGGCCGGTGGTCCAGTTCAGCGCCACCTCGCGCATTCTCATCATCGGCAAGCGCCAGGCACAAAGGTGCATGCCAGCGGGATTCCCTGGGCCGACTACAGCGGTGATCGGCTGCGCGAATGGACCGGGATCGGCGACCACGAATTCTACGACCCCGCGAAGGTGGCGCTGGTCCCGGCGGGGTTTTGCTATCCGGGCAAGGCGACAGGCGGCGATGCGCCACCGCGGCCGGAGTGCGCGCCACGATGGCACGGCCGCATTCTCGACCGCCTTCCGCCGGATCGCCTGACGCTTCCGGTCGGATCGTATGCGCAGCAATATTATCTTCCCAGGGACGCCGGCAAGACCCTTGTCGATCGTGTCCGCGGCTTCGAGCGCTTCGCTCCCGCCGTCTTCCCGACCCCGCATCCATCCTGACGCAGTGTCGGCTGGCAGAAGCGCAATCCTGGTTCGAGGTCGAGTTGCTCCCTCGACTTCGCGCCGAGATCAGGCGACGGCTCGGCGGGGCCTGACGATCGGCCGCGCTTCCTCCTTCGCCAATGGCGTCGACGATTCACGGGTGTAACCGCCAGCGGGATTGCCGCGTGAATAGAGGCCGATACCAGCAGCATCGCCAAAAGCGGGCCTCCGGAGACCGGCGCAGATGAGCACCTGACCGAAGCCGCGGCGATCCAACTTCAGGATCGGGAGCCCGACATGTTGCCCAGCTCGGCCATCATCAAGCGCTCGCCGATCATCATCAAACCAGACGCCTCCCGCACCGTGATCCGACCATTTGGGCCCGGCGATCCGTCGCGCTTCGTCATAGCGGACCGTCCTCGGGCATTGCGGATTGCCGATCGCGTGCTGGGCCTACCGTCGAGGGCTGTGCAGGAGCAGCTTGCCGAATTGATGGATTCGCTTTCCGGCCGGCATCGCAACGTGCCGGCAACTCTCGATTGGCGTTATGCCGAGTTGAAGGGCATCCTCGCGGGGCAGGAAGTCAGCGCCCAGCAGGCACATCTGATCGCCGCATATATGCTGGAGGAGTATTCGTTCGAAGCCGCCGCGCTGTTCAATCCGAGCATGGTGCCGCACTGGGATCAGGAGGGCCTGCCGAAAGACGCGGTGCGGTTCGTGATGTCGCTGAGAGGGATCGGCGAAGGGCATGTCTCGTCGGTCACATTCCGAACCGGTACATGGTCCAGGAAGCGCGGGTTCGCCGTCGATCCGGTGAGCCCGCTCTCGACCACGCCCAAAATCCGGATGATGGGGGACGAAGCCGGCGACGTGATCGCAACGATCGATTGCGGCGGAAGCGAGCAATTGTCCGAGACCGTGCTCTTCCCGGTCCTGCCCAGCCAGTCCAAGGGCATCGAGGATATGCGCCTCGTCCGCTTCACCGATGACGACGGATCGACGCGCTATCTGGGAACGTACACCGCCTACAATGGTGTCGAGGTGCGGCAGCAGCTGCTCGAGACCGAGGATTTCTCCACCTTCACCATGTATCGCGTGGCGGGCGAGGTCGCGGACGCGAAGGGGCTGGCGATCTTTCCCCGTCGGATACGCGGCCGCTACTACGCGCTGTCCCGGCAGGATAACGAGAATCTGTGGCTGATGAGCTCGGACAGCCTGTGTCGCTGGTCCGACGGCCATCGCCTTCTGGCGCCGGAGAATGCCTGGGAGTTCGTCCAGCTGGGCAATTGCGGATCCCCGCATGAAATCGAGGAGGGCTGGCTGGTCCTGACCCATGGCGTCGGCACGGTGAGGAACTACGCGATGGGCGCCTGCCTGCTCGACCGCGACGATCCCTCGCGCGTTCTCGCCAGGACGACGCGCCCTCTGCTCGAACCAAGCCCGGAGGATCGGGACGGCTACGTGCCGAATGTGGTCTATAGCTGCGGGGCGATGGTCTGCGGGCGGACACTGGTGCTGCCCTATGGCGTCGCCGACAATTTCACGACCTTTGCAACACTCGATGTCGATACCCTGATTGCCAGCATGGACCCGGTTTGACGAGGAACGCAAGCTGAGGGTTCGCCACCCGATGACCGGACGGACGGCTCCATCACCGGGCAGGCAGGTCGGTGGCAGGGATGGCCGCCAGCCGACGGCGTTCTCTTATGAGCTTTACTGCTCTTACCCTTCCACGACAGGAGCCTGAATTGGGCTTTCGCTGTAACCCCCGGCCCGAATCTGCCGAGAGTCGATCGGACGATACTGGATGTCGCAAGCGCGATCGCATCGGGGGTTCTTTTGGCGTCGCAATTTGACCTTTTCGTCATCGGAGGCGGGTCCGGCGGCGTACGCGCGGCGCGGATCGCGGCCGCGCATGGGGCGAGAGTCGCACTCGCCGAAAGCGACCGGATCGGCGGGACCTGCGTGATCCGGGGCTGCGTGCCGAAGAAGATGCTGGCCTATGGCTCCCATTTCGCCGAGGATCTGCGCGATGCCCGCCGCTTCGGATGGCATGTCGGCGAGTGCAACTTCAACTGGTCGACGCTCACGCGCAACATCTTCGACGATGTCGCGCGCCTCGAAGGACTGATGACCGAGACGCTGGAGCGCAGCGGCGTGACGCTCTTCTCGCGGCACGCGGAGATCGCCGGGCCGAACAGCGTCCGTCTCGCCGACGGCAGCATCGTCACCGCATCCAAAATCCTCATCGCGACAGGTGCGCGACCGCAGCGGCTCGATATTCCCGGCGACGAGTTGGCGATCACTTCGAACGAAGCTTTCCATCTCGACGCCGTTCCATCACGCATAACCATCGTAGGCGGCGGCTATATCGCCAATGAATTCGCCGGCATCTTCGCCCAGTTCGGGGCCAAGGTGACGATCATCTGCCGCAGCCCCAATCTGCTGATGGCCTATGATCACAGCCTGCGTGATCGCCTGCTTTCGATTTCGGTAGGCAAAGGCATCACGGTCCACATCAGCACGACCACCACCGCCTTCGAACGTGCGGCCGATGGCTCGATCCTGACACATACGGGCGAGCACGATCCGATCGCGGCGGATGTGGTTCTCCTCGCCGTTGGCCGCGCGCCCAATGTCGAAGGGCTCGGGCTGGCGGAAGCCGGCATCGCCTGTGGCGTCGGCGGGAAGATCATCGTCGACGACGACTATCGGACGAACATCCCTTCGATCTTCGCGATCGGCGATGTCACCGATCGTGTCCAGCTCACGCCCGTCGCTATTCTCGAAGGTCATGCGTTCGCCGACAGCCAGTTCGGCGATTGCCCACGGCAGGTGCGCTACGATTGTGTTCCGTCTGCCGTGTTCAGCAATCCCCCCATCGCGGCAGTTGGCCTGACCGAGCAGCAGGCGCGGGACCGGTTCGGCGAGGTCGCAGTTCACATCTCCGACTTCCGACCGCTTCGCAACGCGCTCGCCGAGCGTGCCGAAAACGCCGTGTACAAGATGGTCTGTGATGCCCAGACCGACCGCATCCTGGGCATTCATATGATCGGTCCCGACGCGCCTGAAATCCTGCAGGCCGCCGCGATATCGGTCACCGCCGGGCTTACCAAAGCCCAGTTCAACGACACGGTGTCGATCTTTCCGACAATGGCTGAGGAACTCGTCGAGCTAGGCTGATCGGCAAGCCGACTTCAACCGAAAGAGGGCCTGCCAGGCCAGGTCGCTTTTGGCCCAATTTACTGACAGGCGTGGAGATCTACGGAGAGCGATACCCGGAGAGCATGACAGCTCTGCCGGGCCGGTGAGGCAAGCGTTGAGACGTTGGGCCGCAAATCGCCGACCGCGGCACGCAATGATGCATTGGGGGCCACGAGGGGGTCGATGCTTGGTCCATCAAGCGGAAATTAAAAGATAATTCTCGGAAAATCGTCCCAGGTTCGAGTCCGTGTTTCGCATTTTGGCCTGAAACGCTCCATTTTGTCGTGCGTCAACAGGTCGGCGAATCGCAGAATTCCCGGCTTTTTGGATGCCGTTTCGGGAACAGAGGCGAGTCCCGTTCGACGTAATTTTTGTTGGGGGCCACGGCGGGGCCACAGGCTCGGCGCATCCAACGCCAGCCCGCGGCCCGTTTTCGCCGAATGGAAGATGCCGATAACCGGTTCGGCCGGAACGTCTTCAGGTGGTTGGGGGCAAGTCGGGAATGCAACTGTCGATGATCGCATCGACGAGGTTGTGGAGATCGAGCCCACCCAGGCCGTTGCTCATCACTCGCGCCTGGCTCGCCGAGCAGGCGCACGGCCTCGGGATCGGCGGCTGGGTCCGCAATCGCGCCGACGGCAGCGTAGAGGCCGTCGTGCAAGGCCAGTCCGAAATGGTCGAGGCGATCATCGAACGCGCCCGCCGGGGCCCGCCGGCGTCGCGAGTCGCCGATGTCGTGATCAGCGACGACGCGACGGGCGAGCGG
>Ga0164242_10005243_pt1 | contig 14437 bp, 19 predicted proteins | sample OricomgcompostMG_FD_108783 | JGI IMG/M metagenome (GOLD analysis project Ga0164242, IMG submission 108783) | Miracle-Growth compost microbial communities from Emeryville, California, USA - Original compost - Miracle growth compost (MG) ... | reverse complement strand
GGGCGCGGAGGGCTGGGCCGGACGGGTGGTTCCGGCCGAACCTGCCCGGCGCGGACCGGCTTCGCCCGGGCCTCGTTTGGGTGGGGACGGCCGGTCCAGTATCCTGACAACTCCAGCCGTGTGACGCACCGGCGTTTCGGCCTGCCCGCCCGCAAAGGGGCGCGGGCCCCGGCCGCATCCGATGAAAGCAGGAAGCCCTGAACACCCGCCTCGACCACCGCAACCCCCTCGTGTTCGACACGCACGAGCTGGGTCGGCGTCCTGGTGCGATGAAGAAGGTCTCCCGTACCGTCCCGGCCCCCGCCGACCTCGGCGTGGCCGGCGTCATCGGCGTGCCCGAGGGCGCCGACGTCGAGCTGGACCTCCGCCTGGAGTCGGTGATGGAGGGCGTGCTGGTCACCGGCACCGCCCGCGCACCGGTCAAGGGGGAGTGCGTACGCTGCCTGGACCCGGTCGAGCGCGAGCTGGACGCGGAGTTCCAGGAGATGTTCTCCTACCCCGACGCCGACACCCGGACCGCCGCCGGCGGCGACCCCGGTGACGACGCCGAGGAGGAGGACACGCTCCACCTCGAGGACGACCTGTTCGACCTCGAGCCCGTGCTGCGCGACGCGGTGGTGCTCGCACTGCCCATGCAGCCGGTGTGCCGGGAGGACTGCCCTGGCCTCTGCCCCCAGTGCGGGGCGCGGCTGGCGGACGAACCCGGCCACCACCACGAGGCCACCGACATCCGTTGGGCGGCCCTGCTCGATTTCCAGCAGAATCCCCAGCAGAACGGTGCCGGCGACGGCACCGACGAGAACCAGGAGAAGTAGCCGTGGCTGTTCCCAAGCGGAAGATGTCGCGCAGCAACACGCGCCACCGCCGTTCGCAGTGGAAGGCTGCGCCCGTGGCCCTGGTGGCGTGCGAGCGCTGCCACGAGCCGAAGCTCCAGCACATCGCGTGCCCGAGCTGCGGTACCTACAACCGCCGCCAGGTCCTCGAGGTCTGATCGGCAGGTGACAGGCTCCGTGTCCTCCACGCCATCCGCGCCCGACGCACCCGCGTCGAAGAAGGCCGAGACGGCCGCGACGGACAAGGCCTCGTCCTACGCAGTACTGGAAGGGCGGCTCGGGTACACCCTCGAGCCCGCCCTTCTGGTGCGTGCGCTCACCCACCGCTCGTACGCGTACGAGAACGGCGGGTTGCCCACCAACGAGCGGCTGGAGTTCCTCGGGGACTCGGTACTCGGCCTGGTGGTCACCGACACCCTCTACCGCACCCACCCCGACCTGCCCGAGGGCCAGCTGGCCAAGCTGCGGGCCGCGGTGGTCAACTCGCGAGCGCTGGCCGGCGTCAGCCGCGGGCTGGACCTGGGCGCGTTCATCCGGCTCGGCCGGGGCGAAGAGGGCACCGGCGGGCGGGACAAGGCGTCGATCCTCGCGGACACCCTTGAGGCCGTGATCGGGGCGGTCTACCTCGACCAGGGGCTCGACGCGGCCTCCGAGCTGATCCACCGGCTCTTCGACCCGCTCATCGAGGAGTCCTCGAACCTCGGGGCCGGCCTGGACTGGAAGACCTCGCTCCAGGAACTGACCGCCGCCGAGGCGCTCGGCGTCCCCGAGTACGTGGTCAGCGAGGCCGGTCCGGACCACGAGAAGACCTTCACGGCTGCCGCCCGCGTCGGTGGTGTCGAGTACGGCACCGGCACCGGCCGCAGCAAGAAGGAAGCCGAGCAGCAGGCCGCCGAGGCCGCCTGGCGGTCCATCCGCGCGGCGTCCACGTCGGCCACGGCGGCGTCGTCGGGGTCCTCGGCGTCTGCCTCGGCGCCGTCGGCGCCGTCCTCCTCGTCGGCCTCCTGACCCCGGTGCCGCCCGCCACCTCGGGGGCGGCACCCGGCGTCCCCCTGCGATCCTGATCCGCGGTCCGGCCCCGGCACGCCCGGGGCCGCGCCGGCGTCCGAGGCCGGCAGAGAGGAAGCCGTGCCGGAGCTACCCGAGGTCGAGGTCGTCCGCCGCGGCCTCGCCCAGTGGGCCGCGGGGCGCGTCGTCGCCGAGGCCGCCGTCCTGCACCCGCGGGCCGTCCGGCGGCACCTGGCCGGCGCCGAGGACTTCTCCCGGCGGCTGCGCGGCACCCGGCTGGGTGAGCCCCGCCGCCGCGGCAAGTACCTCTGGGTGCCCCTCCGGGACGTCCCCGGGCCGGACGAGGGCACCGCGCTCGTCGCCCACCTCGGTATGAGCGGGCAGTTCCTGGTCCGCCCCAGGGAGTCCCCGGCGGAGACCCACCTGCGGGTGAAGCTGCTCTTCGACGACGACGTCGACACCGACCTGCGCTTCGTCGACCAACGCACCTTCGGCGGGCTCTCGGTCCACGACACGCTGCCCGGCGACCCCGACGGACTGCCCCTCCCGCTCGCCCACATCGCCCGGGACCCGATCGATCCCGCTTTCGACGACGACGCCTTCCACCAGGCACTGCGCCGCAAGCGCACCACCGTCAAGCGTGCCCTGCTCGACCAGTCCCTGATCAGCGGCGTCGGCAACATCTACGCCGACGAGGCGCTGTGGCGCAGCAAGCTGCACTACGAGCGGCCCACCGCCACCCTGACGCGGCCGCGCACCGCGGAACTCCTCGGCCACATCCGGGACGTCATGAAGGACGCGCTCGCCGCCGGCGGCACGAGCTTCGACAGCCTCTACGTCAACGTCAACGGCGAGTCCGGCTACTTCGACCGCTCCCTGGACGCCTACGGCCAGGAGGACCGTCCCTGCCGCCGTTGCGGCACCCCGATCCGCCGCCGCCCCTGGATGAACCGCTCCAGCTACTTCTGCCCCCACTGCCAGCGCCCCCCACGTCCGTCCCACGGCTGACCGCCCCGGCTCGTCCGAGGCCCTGAGCAGCCGGCCCGGGCGCCCCGGGGCCAGGCCCTCGGCGGAGGGGTCAGTAGCCGAAGAAGTGAACAGGGGCCTCGCTGATCTGGGGCCTTGCTGACAATCAAGGCCGTGACCTGCGTCTGAGCGGTCAGTGGCTGTCAGCGTTGGGCGTCGTTGTGCAGCCTCGGACGGCCCGGGGACGGCCCAAGAGGCAGACATAACCACCGTGTGTCGGGAGCTGACCGCCGCCCTCGCGGAGCACCGCGTGTTTGTTCTAAATAACTAGCTGCCGCAGCTAGGAGCACCCAACGGCGACGTTCGTTCGCCAACATGTTCGTCAACGCGTTCGTTCGTGATACGATCATGCCCGTGGAAGACAGGCGCACGCTGCAGCAGGCGCTCGACATCGCGGAGCACCAGCTGGCCGCCGCCGAGCGTGAATTGCGCGCGGCTCGGGAGCGGGTGGCCCGACTCCGGGATGCTGTCTTCAGCATGCGCGCCCTACTAGGCGAGCAGAACTCCGGAACCGACCAGGGGGAGCTCTTCCAGAGCGCGGGCCAGCCCGCCTCTCAAGTTAGAGGCGTCGGAGAATCCGCAGCGGTTCAGTACGCCTCTGGCCAGGAGCTCTCGACTACAGACAAGGCCGTAGCCATCCTGGCAGACGCTGGTCGGCCGCTGCCGATGTCTGCTATCCGAGCGGAGTGGAAGCGCCGCGGTTGGGTCAATAGCGATTGGAAGACCCCGGACTCCGCGATCACCATGGCAGTCCACCGAGCCAAGAAGGCCGGCAAGGTGGACCGCATGCTCGACGGTTCGTGGGTTCTTCCCATGGCGACCCACGATGAGCTGTGGGCAGAGCGGCGCAGCCAAGATGAGGTGCAGGGTGACTAGACGTGCTGCATCTTCGTCAGGAACGAGCCCACCGGGCGCCGCACTCCAGGCAATGTGGCGTACCGCTGTATCCCGAGATGGCCCCGTCCGGGCTCAGACACACGGCGCCGCCTTCGCCGTCGGGGGTCCGGAGAGTGAACCAACCGCTACCGCAGCGACATGTTGCGCTGGGCGGAGGGTCGTCCGGAGCCGTGGGCCTCCGTGAGTGCAGATCAACGACGCTCATGATTGGCCCATCTAGGAGGACAAATGATTGGCAGGCACCGGCCCAAGGGGCCGAACGAGACGTGGAAGACCGGGCAGCGGGTTCCCACGACGGACATCTACGTCGACCAGTACGGGGTGGCCAGCCACCACGAGGAAGGCCGGTCGTTCCCGCCGTGCATCGGCCGAAAGGGCGAGTGCGCCTTCCGGAAGCCGTACCGCGCGGTTGCAGCCGCGTGACACGAGGTCGCCAGGCAGTTGCAGCTACCTGACTGCTGAGTGACATATGAGGGGTGGAGGGCCATCTGGCCTTTCACCCCTCTCCTCTTTGCCTCTCGGCCGTGCACACCTTCAAGTCCGGAAGTATCGGTTAGTACAGCGGACTAGGGCCCATGTTGTCCAGGACCTTGGCCTACTCCACTCACCAACCACTCTTACGCGCCTCTTTAAAGACAGTACCCCGGAACCTGTCGCTCGCACTCGGCGGGGTGGCGGATCTAACTCCCCCGTACACGTGCGATGAGGTTGGCAGAGCGGGTTTGGGCGGGAGCTGTCGTGGGGCGTACAGCCGGAGCCCGCACCCGCCCTTGCTTCCATCCCGTCTGCCGTCGGCCCGCACGTGAGTGGAGCGGGCGTGGTTCAGGGCGTCAAGGTGGAGCGCGCCACTGTACGAACGACCTTGACGCCCTGGGCCGCGGCTGCTCGGCTTTGCCCGGGTCGATGGCAGGTGGGATGGGAGCTCCCCACCCCTGCCCCTACGAGACGTGCACCCGCCGGCCGGGCCCCTGTCCATCTCGGAGCCTGAGCGCCCCCGCCGGAGGCACCACCACCCCCTGCCTTCACCTTCTCCACTGCCCTTCCCCTCGTGTCGCCGTGGTCCCTGGGTGCTGGTTGATGACTCCCGGGCCTGGTGGCTGGGGGTGTGGCGCTGGCGGGGTGTGGTGGGTGGTGGTCGCCGTGGTGTCGGGGTGGTGTGGGCGTGGGGGTGTGGTCGTCGGCGTGTTGTTGCTCGGTCCGGTGGTCCGGGGTCGGGCAGAGCGTTGAGCGGGGAACCCCGTGGCATCTCATTGGCGCGGGGCCGGGGGCCGCGCGGTGCGAGCCGAAGGCAGCAGCGCCGCGTGGGCCCCCGAGCCCCCGAGCGGCCGCGGTGCGGCCGGTGGGGTGTTTCCCGTAGCGACGGCAGGTTGCCGGCTGGCCGGGCCAGCCGGAGACCCGAAGGGTGAGAGCGGCCGAAGGGCCGAACCCCCTGTACGCGCGCTGCCGGCCCCGGACGGGCCTGGGCGTTCCGTCCGATCCCTTCCGCTTGCCCGCGGGGCTGCCGGCCGCCTTCGCCGTTCCGGGGCGGTGGGTCGGTCACCCGGCAGACCCGTCAGGCCCGGGCCTCCACGCCCAGCGACCACCCCACCGGGAACCCCACGGAGACCCCCTCCTCTCCCCCTCTCCCCGCCCAACGGGCGGGGAGCTTGATGAGGTAGGGAAACCTGTAACAGCTCAGGCGGCCGGCCAGACGTAGCAGGCCGCGGGGATCTGCTGGCCGCCGCCGAAGGTGTGGGCAACCTCGCCGATGTGCTGCCAACCCAGCCGTTCGTAGAGGCGGATGGCTGCGGCGTCCTTCGTCATCACGTCCAGCACGAGCCGCATGGAGTTCTGCCGGGCGTAGTCCATGGCTGCCTGCATGAGGCGTTCACCGGCGGCGTGCCGGCGTGCCTCGCGGAGCACGAAGAGCCGGGCAAGAACGCCGATCTGTTCCGCGCCCTCTCCGCTCTTCTCCCGCCAGAGATCCACGGCTCCCTCCCCCTGTGGGCGCATCACCGCCACGTGGCCGACGACCTTCCCCCCGCGCTCGGCCACCCACGCCTTGAGCACGCCCGGCGGACGAATCCACCCCTCCGGATCGGCCACCCCTTCCACGGGGTACCCGTCGCTGGCATGCACATCGAGCAAGGCCGCCGCCGCGCCCGCGATGTCGTCGTCGGTGATCGGCCGTACGGCGATGTTGGTCACTGGGTCTCCGTGAAGGATCACTGCTCAACGGGGAGTTCGTAGAGCAAGCCGGTGAGGTCGGCGCGGTGTACGTACCGGGTGACCTCGAACGGTTCCCCGTCCTGGTCAAGGCTGGTGTGGAGCACTTCCAGGACCGGAACGCCGGGAAGCAGGCTGAGCACTGCGGCTTCCTCGGGCGTCGGCATGCGCGCGCTGATCTCGTCGCGCACCCTCGTCATCACGTGCCCGAGGTCTTCGAGTCGCCCGTAGATCCCGTTCGGGCCGGAGTTCGCCTGCATGAGGAGGGTGCCCTGCGCCTCCTCCCAACGGAGGTAGGTCGAGACGATCTGTACCGGCTCGTCATCGGCGAAGTAGTGGTTCTCGCGGTGCACCACGCTGGCGTCGTCCCGGGAGACCTTGAGCCGCTCGGCGATGTCGGCCGGCGGCACCTCGCGGGCGATGCTCGGCACGTCGATCCGGGGGGTCTTCCCCTGGCGCTTCGCCTCCAGCCGGAACGGGGTGAGCCCGGTCTCCCGGTTCTTGATCGAGTAGCGGTCACTGCCGAACCGGAAGAGTCGCTGAGGCTTGCGAACGAACGCACCACGCCCGTGCTCGACAGTCACCAGCCCTTGCTCCGCAAGCATCCGAATGGCTGCGGCAGCAGTGTTCCTCGCTGCTCCGTACTTCGTGGCCAACGCCCGCTCCGACGGCAGCTTGGCGCCTGCGGCGTACTCCCCGCGCGCGATCTGAGCACGGAGTTCGTCGGCGATGCGTCGACTTGGCGGCTGCTCGGAGGAAGGGGTTGACGGCGTCATGGCCTCAGCATACAGGTGGCTTAAGCCACTGGCTTGACGCGCGCACCCCCGATGTGCTCCACTGGCTTAAGCCAGTAAGTGGCTCAAGCCAGTGGAAGCGGCGTCCCACCGTCGAGCAAGCCGCCGCTTCCTCCCTCGCATAAGGGAGTTGCCATCATGGCATCGTTCAAGATCGACCTTTCGACCGCCACGGTGTTCATCGCGACCCCGCCCGTCCCGAAGCTGGTCAGCAAGCAGACCGGTGAGATCGCGATCGACCGGGAGACCGGTGCGCCGCTCAAGACGGTGGGCCTGCTGGTGTCGGATGAGGGACAGGGCGACCTGTACCAGGTGACCGTCCCGGACACCGGCATCGACGCCACGCTGACCCCGGGCACGCCGGTGGCGGTCACGGGCCTGCGGGCGCGGGATTGGGAGAACGAGTTCAACGGTCAGAAGCGGCACGGGATCAGCTTCCGGGCCGTGGCCGTGACCTCGCTGGTGCCGGCCGCCGCCGCGAACGGCCGGGGCTGACCGGCGATGGTGACCGTCCTGGTCCTGACCGGTGGCGGAATCGCCGCGGTGCTGATCCTGCGCCGGGTGCGCCCGAACCTGTACTGGATGGTGATCGGCGGCCCGGCTGCCCGGATTCGGGTGGGCTGGTCGTACGCGTCGGTCATGGACGCCTGCGGCCTGTCGGTGCCGCCGTCCCGGGCCCGGCTGGTGCTGGCCCGGGCGCTGCGCCGGGAGATGCCTGCGAACCGGCCGCCGAAGCTCCTGCGGCTGCGCACGACGCGGACGGGGCTGGTCGCCCGGATACGGCTGCAGCCCGGGCAGGATGCCTTCGACGTGATCTCGGCCGCTGACCGGCTGCGGCACTCCTGGCGGCTTCACCAGGTCGCGGTCAAGGAGATCCGCTCCGGGGTGGTGGAGCTGACCATGACCGGCTACGACGTGCTGCGCCGGGTCCACCTGCCGGCCCGGGTCGAGCGCTCCGCGCTGCGGGTGCCGGTCGCACTGCGCAGTGATGGCCGGGTGCACTACCGCGACTTCCGGAAGGTCCCCCACAGCCTGACCGTGGGCGCGACGGAGTCCGGCAAGTCGGTTCACCAGCGGTGTCTGGTGCGGGAGTTGGCCCGTCAGCCGGTCGCGCTGGTCGGGATCGACTGCAAGGGCGTCGAACTCGCGCCTCTGGCCCGCCGCTTCACCGCACTGGCCGACAACCCCGACACCGCCGCTGACCTGCTGGAAGCCCTCGTTGCAGAGATGGGCGAGCGCTTCCAGCTCATCCGCCGGGAACAGCGCATCAGCGCGGATGCCGAAGACGCGGAGATCACCTCCGACATCTGGGGCCTGCCGGACAAGGTCCGCCCGGTGCCGATCGTCCTGGTGATCGACGAGGTCGCCGAACTCTTGCTGTACTCCGGGACAGCGGAGAAGAAGCGCCGGGAGCGGACCATCACCGCCCTGATCCGCCTCGGGCAGCTCGCCCGCGCCGCCGGCATCTACCTGGAGGTCTGCGGGCAGCGCTTCGGCTCCGAGCTGGGCGACGGGGTGACCATGCTGCGCGCTCAGCTCACCGGCCGGGTCTGCCACCGCGTCAACGACGAAGCCTCAGCGAAGATGGCCTTCGGCGACATCGCCCCCGAAGCCCTCGCCTCGGTGCTGGCCATCGCCCCGGACACCCCCGGCGTCGCGATCGCCGCGGACACCTCCGGGAGCTGGTCCCGCATCCGCACCCCGCACACGTCGATGCGCGACGCGGTAGCGGTGTGCAACCAGTACGCCGCCCTCACCCCCGAGCTGCCGATCCTGGCCGCCTTCCGGCCCGCCCTCCCGGACCCGCCGGCCGACCCCGCCGCCAGCCCGGCCCCCGGCCCCGCCGCCGGACCGGCCACGGGCCCGGCCACCGCCTAACCCCCAGCTCAACCACGGTCGGCGCGACCGCTTCCCGCGCCAGGTCCCTACCCCGCCCATGCCCGAAACCGGCCCGCGAAGGGAGGTGAACCTCATGCCCCGCAAGAAGACCAGCCCCCCGCCCGCCGCCCCTCCTCAGCCGCAGCCCTGCCCGACCTGCAAGGGCACCGGAACCGTCACGGACACCATCCGCGTCGGCCGCCGGCGCCGCACCGTCGGCCAGCAGGACGGCATCTGCCCGACCTGCTTCGGCACCTGCACCGCCTGACCACCGCCCGCGCCCCCGGGGCCCCGCCACCGGCCCGACCCCGGGCCCCATTCCAGGAAGGAGGGAACCCGATATGGCCCGCAAGCTGCACCTCGACCCGATCTTGGTCCAAGCGGTCATTGCCGGTTCGCTGTCCTTCGCCCACCTGCACGACATGGCCAATGCCGCTGGTCAGACCGGCTGGAAAGCTTGGGCCTATCCGGTCTCGGTTGACCTGCTCCTGGTCGCGTCCTGGCGGCGCATGCGTATCTTGCGCAGCGCCGGCCAGTCCGCCCGTGCGGCCTGGTGCTGGTTCCTGATCGCCCTTGCCGCCTCGCTCGGGGCGAACGTCGCCACCGCCGGGCTTCTCGATATGCGCCACGTGCCCGCCGCGCTGCGTGTCCTGGTCGCCGGCTGGCCGGCCCTGGCCTTCCTCGGTGGAACCCTGCTGGCGCACACCACCGCGCCGAACGCCCCGGTCAGCGTGCCTGTGCCCGACCTGCCTGCGGGCCCCGGCGAGGCGGCCACCTTCGACCGCGCCCCGGCCCCGGTTCCCGATGTCCCCGAGCCCGTTCCCGCACTCCCGCCGGCGGACCCGACACCCGCCCCGGCTCCGGCCCCGGCCGCTGTTCCGGTGGTGGTGCCGCCGCGTTGCTCGACCACGCCCGGAAGATCGCCGACGCCCACCGCACCGCGACCGGCACCCCGATCGACCCGGCCACGCTGCGGGCCCGCCTCGGCGTCCCGCCCGTCCTCGCCGACGCCATCACCGCTCAACTCGCCTGACCAGGAAGGAGACAGCTCCCGTGGCCCGCTTCGAGACCTTCCGCAACGTCGCCCGGATCGGCCCCGTCGAGGTCGCCGACCACCGCGACCGCCACGGCCGGTCCGCCACCCTCGCCGCCTGCACCGCCCCGCGCTGCGGCTGGTCCAACGACTACGCCACCCGCTCGGCTGCCGAACTCGCGGCCCGTACCCACACCTGCACCACCACCGTCTGACCAGGAGGAACCACCGATGTTCACCCCCAAGTACCCGCCCACCGACACCTACACCCCGGCCCCGGTGCCGGCCCCGGCCAACCAGCAGGCCACCAACCCCGCTCAGCACCCGGCGGGGCTGGTGCCCTACGTCCAGCCGATGCCGGTCCAGCAGCCCACCCCGGGCCCGGCCCGCCCGGTCATCCAGCTCACCCCCGGCAGCACCGCCATGCTCCTGGCCGGCGGGACCGCCGTCGTCCTGGTCGTCGGCGCCGTTCTGGTCTCCATGCTGCTCGCCGTCGCCATCACGGCCGCCTCGCTCGCGGTCGTCGCCGTCGTCCTGCGCTCGCTGCTGAAGGACGACCGCAAGCACCGCTGAACGGCTCCCGGGGCGGCCTCTACCGCCAAGTTTCGTCCGCCCCGGGCGCCTGACCTCTTCCTGATCCAACGGACCCGAAAGGGACTCACCATCATGCCCCAGCACACCCCGGCCCTGGGCCACATCTGCGGCCACTGCGACGGCTTCGCTACCGCCGCCGTCACGACCGGCAGCCGTAACCCCGACGGCACCCGCACCACCATCACCGCCGCCTGCCCCGCCTGCAAGGGCACCGGCCACGCCCCCGCCCGCCCCACGCTCATCACCGCCGGGCGGTGACGACCGTGGCGTTCCTTGACTGGCGCGACGCCAAGCACTTCGACCACACCGGCGACAAGCCGTGCGTCTGCTGCGGCAAGCCCACCCCGCTGCGCTCCGACAAGGGCAAGCCTGTCCACAAGGTCTGCGCCGAAGCCTGGATCGACGCCCACCCCCGCAAGGACCGTGAGCGCCGGTGAACGCCATCGTTCCGAATGGGCTGCGGGTGCTGGACCTGTTCTGCTGCGCCGGCGGTGCCGCGATGGGCTACCACCGGGCAGGGTTCGGGGTGGACGGGGTGGACATCGCCCCCCGCCCGAACTACCCCTTCCCGATCGTCCGTGCCGATGCGCTGGAACACCTGGCCCGCCTCACGACCACCGGTGAGATCACCCGCTACGCACTGATCCACACCTCCCCGCCCTGCCAGGCCGGATGCGCCCTGACCGTGGGCACCAACGCCGCCCGTGGCTGGGGCCGGGATCACCTCCAGCTCATCCCCGAACTGCGCGCCCTTCTGGACGTCACTGGCCTGCCGTACGTGATCGAACAGCCCAACGGCAAGGCGCCTGTCCGCCGCGACGTCACCTTGTGCGGGGAGTCCTTCGGCCTCGGAGTCCTACGACACCGCGGCTTTGAACTCGGCGGCTGGTCCACCACGCAGCCCCGGCATCCCCGCCACCGCGGCTACGTCCGCGGATACCGCCACGGCACCTACCACGACGGCCCCTACGTCGCCGCGTACGGCTCCGGCGGCGGCAAGGCCACCGTTCCCGAGATGCAGCGCGCCATGGGCATTACCTGGACCGATGTCCGCGAGGAACTCACCGAAGCTGTCCCGCCGGCCTTCACCCGTTGGCTCGGCAACGCCTTCCTCACCGCCCGACAGGAGGTTTTCGCGTGGTAGCCACCGCCGAGCTTCCGGCGGGCCTTGACCCGGTCACCTGGGGGGACTTCCTCCGGGTGGCCGGGCAACCGGGCTTCGACCGCTGGAACGACCAAGTACGCCGCACCGGCGGCTGCTCCGACCCCATCCACCTGATCGGCTCGACCACCACCCTCGACCCGAGCACCGGCCAAGTCCTCCACTCCTACGACACCGCCAAGGAACCCGGCGGCCGACTCCGCGTCGCGTGCGGCAACCGCCGGGCCTCCCGCTGCCCCGCCTGCGCCTGGACCTACGCCGGCGACACCTACCACCTCATCCTGTCCGGCCTGACCGGCGGCAAGGGCGTCCCCGGCACCGTCGCCAACCACCCGCGGGTGTTCGCCACCTTCACCGCCCCCAGCTTCGGCCCCGTCCACAACCGTCCCGCCACCGGCCGCTGCCGCTGCGGCACCGCCCACCCCGACGGCGCCCCGGAACTGGGCACCCCGCTCGACCCCGACACCTACGACTACGCCGGCGCGGTGCTGTGGAACAACCACGCCCCCGACCTGTGGCGCTACGTCACCATCTACCTGCCCCGGGAACTCGCCGCCCGCGCCGGCATCACCCAACGGGAGCTGCGCGGACGCCTGCGCGTCTCGTACGGCAAGGTCGCCGAGTACCAGAAGCGGGGCGCGATCCACTTCCACGCCGTGATCCGCTTCGACGGCCCCGAAGGGCCCGACACACCGCCTCCAGCCTGGGCCACCACCGCCCTGCTCGACGCCGCGCTGAGGGCCGCCGCCGCCCGCGCTCAGGTGACCGTTCCCGCCGCCGGCGACCAACCCGCCCGCGTCCTGCGCTGGGGGACACAGCTCGACGTCCAGCCCATCGGCGCCTTCGGCCACGGCGAAGACCTCACCGAACAGGCTGTCGCCTCCTACGTCGCCAAATACGCCACCAAAGCCGCCGAGACCACCGGCCTGGTCGACCGCCGCATCGGCGAACTAGCTGAACTCGACAAGTACCCCAACCTGCCCGACCATACCCGCCGCCTCATCCGGGCCTGCTGGAACCTCGACAACCTGTACCCCGACCGGCGGCTGTGGCAGTGGGCCCACATGCTCGGCTTCCGCGGCCACTTCTCCACCAAAGCCCGCCGCTACTCCACCACCCTCACCGCCCTCCGCCAAGCCCGCGCCGACTACCGCGCCAACCAAGAACGCCGAACCCTGGGCCTGCCCGACCCCGACGACAACCCCGCCGCCACCACCCTCGTCATCGCCCACTGGACCTACGCCGGCCACGGCCACACCCCCGGCGAATCCTGGCTCGCCCAACAGATCCACCACGACATCACCCAAGCCCGCGAAACCGCACGCCAAGCCCGTGCCGACCTGACCGAGACCGAAGAGGACTGGCAGACCTGGGGGGCCGCCGCGTGAAGACCCGAACCCTGCCCGAGCGCTACCTCACCCCGCTGGACCTGGCAGACCTGCTCGGCGTGCCACTGGAGACCGTCTACCAGTGGCGCCGCAAGCACACCGGCCCCCGCGGCTTCCGCGTCGGCCGCCACCTGCGGTACGACCCCGAAGACGTCCGCACCTGGGTCGCCGGCCTCATCGACACCGAAGGGGCCGCGTGATGGCAGGCCACATCCAAGACCGTTGGTACAAGACCGAGACCACCCCCGACGGCAAGACCACCCGCGTCAAGACCGACCGCTACGGCACCGGACTGCGCTACCGCGCCCGCTACATCGCCCCCGACGGCACCGAGAAGTCCAAAAGCTTCCCGGACAAGCAGAAGCGGCGGGCGGAACTGTGGTTGTCGAACGTCGAGGCGGACATGTCTCGCGGTGACTACGTGGACCCGGTCGCCGGGAAGATGACGTTCTCGCAGTACGCAAGCAGGTGGATCGCGACGCAGAACACGGATCCGGCGACTCGGGAATCGGTCGAGATGCGTCTACGCCTCCATGTGCTGCCGCACATCGGGTCGCGGCCGATCGGCTCGTTCACCCCGACGCACCTTCGGGCGTGGATACGGCTCCTGGAGGACGCGGGCCTGTCGGCCGCCTACCGGCGTGGGATCTTCGCGCACGTGTCCACGGTTTTCACCGCTGCCGTGGAAGACCGGATCATCCGGTTCAACCCGTGCAGTGCGCGGTCGGTCAAGGCCCCGCGGCTCGACCCCCGGAAGGTGAAGCCGTGGCCGGCCGAACGAGTGAAGGCCGTGCGGGCTGTGTTGCCCGAGAGGTACCGCGCCATGGTCGAGCCTGCTGCGGGCTGCGGACTTCGACAGGGTGAGGTGTTCGGCCTGGCAGTGGAAGACGTGGACTTCCTCGGCGGGACGGTGCACGTCGTCCGGCAGGTCAAGCTGTTGCGTGGTCGGCCGGTCTTCGCGCCGCCGAAGGGTGGCAAGGAGCGGGACGTTCCGCTGCCCGAGTCCGTGGCGTACGCCTTGGCGGCCCACCTCACGGCGTTCCCGGCCCGTGAGATCACGCTGCCATGGAAGACGCTCGACGGCCCGCCCGTGACGGCAACGCTGCTCTTCACGAGCCCCGAGGGCCTGTCCCTGAACAGGAACCGCTTCAACGACCGCGTGTGGCGTCCCGCCGTGCGGGCCTCGGGCACGGCGTCCGGCCGGGACAACGGCATGCACGCGCTGAGGCACTTCTACGCCTCGGTCCTCCTGGACGCGGGGGAAAGCATCAAGGCCCTGAGTGAGTACCTCGGCCACCATGACCCGGGCTTCACACTGCGGACGTATACGCACCTGATGCCGACCAGCGAGACCCGGACCCGGGCCGCCGTCGATCGGGTCCTCGGGGACTCCGACTCGATCAATGACGGCCCGGACACGGCCCGGGGGAGTGCATAACCCGCTGACCTGCGGCGTTCTCAGTAGCCGAAGTCCTGGGTCCACCAGGGGCCGCCGGTGCCGAAGTGGACGCCGACGCCCAGGGTGGTGAAGTCGCAGTTGAGGATGTTCGCGCGGTGGCCGGCGCTGTTCATCCAGGCGTCCATGACGGCCTGCGCGTCGGCCTGGCCCATGGCGATGT
>Ga0164242_10005242_pt1 | contig 14439 bp, 13 predicted proteins | sample OricomgcompostMG_FD_108783 | JGI IMG/M metagenome (GOLD analysis project Ga0164242, IMG submission 108783) | Miracle-Growth compost microbial communities from Emeryville, California, USA - Original compost - Miracle growth compost (MG) ... | reverse complement strand
CGTGCGGCAAGGTTATGCAGTTTATGTGGTCGATCGGCCGGGCCACGGACGCGCGCCCTATCACCCCGACCTGCTGGGGGCGATGACGCCCGCGAGCGGCGCCACCTTTCTTGAGGAGATGTTCTGCAGGCCCGAGGAGCATCCGGAGCGCTATCCGCAGGCGCGCCTCCACGACAAATGGCCGGGCACGGGCAAGACCGGCGATCCCTGCTTCGATCATTTCCTCGCCGGCACCGGGCCTGCCCAGGCGGACATGCGACAAACCCATGTCGACGCGCAGCGCGGCGGCGTGGAATTGCTCGACCGGATCGGGCCGGCGATCCTGCTGACTCACTCGGCCGGTGGGCCTTCCGGCTGGCTGATCGCCGATCGCAGGCCGCATCTGGTCCGTGCGATCGTTGCGGTGGAACCGCTCGGGCCGCCCGTGCAATCGATCGCCGGGCCGCTGGCGTGGGGCATCGCCGCCGCGCCGCTCGCTTATGATCCGCCGGTGGATGATCCCGCCGCGCTCCGCTTCACGCTGCGTCCCGCCCCGCGCCCCGATCTTGTCGATTGCCATGTGCAGCAGGAGCCGGCCCGTACACTGCCCAACCTCGCCGATATGCCGATCGTGGTCGTCACGGCCGAGGCATCGTGGATGGCGGCGGACAATCACGGCATGGTCGATTATCTCGTCCAGGCGGGGGCGCAGGCCGAGCATCTGCGGCTGGAGGACCACGGCGTCCATGGCAACGGCCATGCGATGATGCTGGAAACCAACAGCGACGAGGTGATGGCGGTGATTGAGCGCTGGATCGGCGGCAAGGGCCTTGCCTGAAACATGTTCCCTCGCGCCCGCTTGCGCAGGAGCGGCGGAACTGTTTGAAGGAGGCGCCTCAGGCCAGTTGCGAATGGCGATGCCCGAGCGCCACGCCCGCCGCCACCGTCGGATCGCTATTCGCCCAGCGGGATGTCGTGCGGAGCGGATCGCCGATCACTCGGAACGGAAACAGCATCATCAGACGTGCCTGATCGGGATCGTCGAGTAGCGGCTTTATTCCCTCCATATCGCGCCGGCGCTGCGCGGGATCGCGCTCCTCCAGCATCATCTTGTTGCGGATCGCGCCGGGCGAGACGATTTCGTTGAAGATACGGCGGCGCTCGTCTGAGAAGCGATCGAGGATCGCTTCTTCCTCCTCGCCGTTCAGCACCGCGCCAAGCAGATCGCCCAGCACTACGCCGGTCCACATGCCGGAAGTGAGCCCAAGTCCACCGCAGGGATTGGTGGTGTGGGCCGCATCGCCCGCCAGCAGGATACGGCCCTTGCGCAAAGTCTCCGAGCAACGCTGGTGCAGCGCATAGGGAGCCGCGCGCTCGATCTCATATTTCGTGCCGTCGGGGATGAAGCGGCGGTAGCGGCCAGGCAGTCGCTCCATGAAGGTTTCCGGCGCCAGCGCGGCATCCTCGGAATAGGTCAGTCGCCACAGGCCCTTGTCATCCAGCACGGCGATCACGGCGCCGTCTTCGGGATCGCACACGAAATTGGCCTGTTCGTATCCCAGGCTCGCCATGTCGCAATAGACGTTGGTGGCGACGAAATGGTTGGGCCAGGTGAAGCCCGCCCACTTTATGCCGGCAAGGCGGCGCACCGTGCTGCGTGCTCCATCCGCGCCGATCACCCAATGCGCGTCGATCCGCTCCTCGCCCAAATCGGTCGTCAGCGTCGCCCGCACCAGCGCGCCGTCTTCGGCAAGATCGGTCAGGCGATGGCCGAACAGGACCTTGGCGCCCGATTTTTCCAGATGCCTGATCGCCACGTCGCACAGCACGTGCTGGCCGACATGAAGCTGGTAATCATACGTGATGCCCGCCATGCAGGCGGTCGAGATGCGTGCATGGAACCCGTATTCGGGAACATGATGCCCGAAAAGGTTCACATGGATGCCGATTTGATCGAGTTCCTCCAGCAGGCCAAGCTCCTGAAAGACGATCAGGCTGGTCGCGAAAAAGGCGGCTGCGCGGGGCGAATCGCTGGGCACGGCGCTCGCCTCCACCACTGTCACCGATCGGCCCGCCTGCGCCAGCGTCAGGGCCGTCAGCAGGCCGACGGGACCGGCGCCCACCACCAGAACATCGCAATCCGCCATCCTGCTCTCCCGTCGCGGGTCGTCGCCCGTCTGGTGCGGCATGAGACAGGCTATCGCGGCCCGTGTCCATATCATCAGGAGATTCGATGAAGACGCTGATCGATCCGAACAATGCGCTGGCCAGCGGCCTCGCGGCGATCCGGGCGCAGTATCAGGTGCCGGATTCCTTCCCGGCCGATGTGCAGGCGGCCGCGGAGGATGCCGCGAAACGCGCGCCGGCCGCGCATGCCGATCGCACGGATTGGCCGTTCGTCACGCTCGATCCGGCGACGTCCACCGATCTCGATCAGGCCTTCACGATCGAACGGAGCGGCGCCGATCTCCTGCTCCATTATGCAATCGCGGATGTCGCGTGGTTCGTCGATGACGGCGGGGTGATCGATGCGGAGGCCTGGCGGCGCGGCGCGACCCAATATCTGCCGGACGGGAAGGCCGGCCTTTATCCGCCGGTGCTGAGCGAAGGAGCGGCGAGCCTGCTGCCGTCCGGGCCGCGGCCGGCGGTGATGTTCAACGTGCGGGTGAGCGGCGACGGCAGCTTGAAGCTCGACGGGGTGGAGCGGTCGATCATCCGCAGCCGCGCAAAGCTCGCTTACGATGCGGTGCGGGATACCGATCTGCCGCCGGATTTCGCCGAACTGGCGCGCCGTATCGAGGCGGCCGAGAAGCGACGCGGCGCGGCGCGCGTCGATCCGCCGGAGCAAGAGGTGGCGCTGCTCGCGAACGGCACCTTCAAACTCCGTTTCCGTCCGCGCCTGCTATCGGAGGACCGCAATGCGGCCCTTTCGCTGGCGACCAATCTCGCGGTGGCGGACCTGCTCCAGGGCCATCATACCGGTCTGTTCCGGGTGATGGCGAAGCCCGACGCGCACGCGGTTCTGCGCCTGCGTCATACGGCCAGCGCGTTCGGCCTCGTCTGGCCCGCCGCCGCTACGCTCGAGCAGTTCGAGCGCACGCTCCATTCCACCCTGCCGAAGGAGGCGGCGTTCATGCTGGCGATCCGCCGCGCCGGCAACGGGGCATCCTATGCGCCTTATCAGGAGGGCGTCGTGCCGTGGCATGCCGCCATGGCCGCGACCTATGCGCATGCGACCGCGCCCCTGCGCAGGCTGGCCGACCGCTACGTCGTGCGGGCCGCGTTGGCGATCGCGAACGGGCAGGCGGTGCCCGATGTCGTGACGGACGCTTTCACCCGATTGCCGGCCGTGATGGCGCGTGCGGATTCGCTCGGCGGGCAGATCGAGCGTGCGGTGGTCGATCTGGCCGAGGCCGAGATGCTGCGCGGACGGGAGGGGAACACGTTCGCGGCGGTGGTCACCGATGTCGATGATCGGGGAGCGCGCATGCAGCTATGCCAACTGCCGGTGGTCGCCCGCGTCGCGGCCCATGACGTGAGGCCCGGCGATATGATCGACGTGAGGCTCGTCGCCACCGATCTCGATCGTCACTCGATCACGTTCGAACCGGTCGTCTGATCCCCGCACAATTGCGCGATCACCTTTTCCGTCATCGCTTCGCAATCCGCGCCGGCGAAGGGGAAAGCGCCGGTCAGGCTCGCCCGCAGATCAGGCGCCAATGCCTCGCGCAGCCGTCTGCGGGCGCGCAGCAGGCGCGTCTTGACCGTGCCGGGAACGATGTCGAGCGCGGCGGCGATATCGTCGATGCTCATCCCTTCCACTTCGCGCATGACGAAGGGCAGGCGGAAATCCTCCGGGAGTTTGGCGATCGCGGCTTCCAGGATGCCGCGTAGCTGCTTGATCGCAAGTGCGCCGTCGGGTCCGCCGCGCTGGATCGATCCGCTCATCAGCTTGTCCCTGTATTCTTCCAGATCGAGGATCGAATCGGCATTGAGCCGGGCGCTGCGGCGCCGTGCGGCGCGCAGGCGGCCGCGCGCCTCGTTGATGACGATCCGCGTCAGCCAGGTGGAAAGCGACGATTGGCCCGCAAAGCTCCCGATCGCCCTGAACGCATGGAAATAGGCCGCCTGGACGGCATCCTCCGCCTCGCTCCGATTGCCGAGGATGCTCCACGCGGCGCGAAACAGGCGCTGGTTATTCTGCTCGGTCATGGTGCGGACGGCGGCGGGATCGCGCCGGGCGATCCGCCGGGCGAGTTCGATGTCTGGCAGCGCGGCGGTGTCATGGCGGGGAACACCCGTCATGCCGTCTCTCCCGCGCGCTTCGATCCGTCCCTTTTCACTCGGCTCCTCCTGCCATGGCTGGCCCATTGGATGCCATGAGCCGGAAATGGTTCCCGTTCGCGTCTCGGGGAACCTCACGGCCAAACCGGCATCCAAGCATCCTGAACGGGAAGCGGTTTCCCGCCCGCTGGATGAAAAGGATATCGCGATGCTGAAAACGATGAAGATGCTGGGTGCGGCGGGGCTGCTTACCGTTTCGGGGCTCGCGCTGGCGCAGGGCAATGCCGGTATCAACGACGCCCAGATCGCACACATCGCTTATACGGCGGGCGCGCTCGACGTCGCCGCCGGCAAACAGGCGCTCGCGAAATCCAAGAGCAAGGCGGTGCGCGATTTCGCGTCTGAAATGGTGCGCGATCATGAGGCGGTGAACAAGAAGGCGCTTGCGCTCGTCAAGAAGCTCGGCGTGACGCCGCAGGACAACGCCACCAGCAAAGCCCTCTCTGCCGGGGCCGCCAAGGAACATGATGCGCTGGCCAAGCTCAGCGGCGCCGCGTTCGACAAGGCTTATATCAAGAACGAGGTGGCCTTTCACGGCACGGTCAACGGCGCGCTCAAATCCACACTCATCCCGTCAGCGAAGAACGGCGAACTCAAGTCCCTGCTCGAAACCGGCCTTAGCCTGTTTACCGAGCATCAGCATCATGCCGAGCAGATCGCGGCGAGCCTGCACTGATGAAACGGGGCGGTATGGCGGTGCTTGCCGTCGGGATAATGGCGCTGGCAGGGGGCTTGCTCCCTGCCGCCGCCATGGCGCGGACCTATACGATCGTGATCGACAAGATGACGTTCGGGCCCGTCCCGGCCAGGCTGCGCGTCGGTGATACCATCCTGTGGGTCAATCGCGATCTGTTCCGCCACACCGCCACCGCCAAGGATCACAGCTTCGATATCGACCTGAAACCGAACAAGAGCGGCAAGTTGGTGCTGAAGCGTGCCGGCGCTATCGCCTTTTCGTGCAGGTTCCATCCCGGGATGAACGGCGTGCTGACCGTCGCGAAATAGGAGGGGCGGACGGTCGGCTTTTGTGAACTTCGGGATCAACCGTTATCCGCCTGACAAAACCGGTGCTGGTTTCCGGCTTGGAATAATTATCCCTGCGTTTCCTGCCGTCGCGACGCTTGCAGCGCATCGGTGAAGACGTGGCGCCACCACAGCACGTCCTCCTTCTCGACCTTTTCGATCAGCGCGGACCATCGTTCCTTGCGCTCGGCCAGCGGCATCACCAGCGCCTGCCCGATCGCGTCCGCCACTTCCTCCGCGCTGTGCGGATTGACGAGGATTGCCTCGCGCAATTGTTCGGCCGCGCCGGCGAAGCGCGAAAGGATCAGCACCCCCGGGTCCTCCGGATCCTGCGCCGCCACATATTCCTTCGCGACCAGGTTCATCCCGTCGCGCAGCGGCGTGACCAGCCCGATCCGGGCGGCGCGGTACATGCCGGCCAGTTGATCGCGCGGATAGCCCTTGTTGACGTAGCGGATCGGCACCCATTCGACGGTCGCGTGCTCGCCGTTGATCCGGCCCGACAATGCGTCGAGCGAGGCGCGGATTTCCTGATAGCTCTGAACATCGGCGCGCGAGGGCGGAGCGATCTGGAGCAGGAACACGCGCCCCTTGCTCTCCGGCCGCGTGGTGAGGAAGCGTTCATAACCAAGGAAGCGTTCCTGCAGGCCCTTCGAATAATCCAGCCGATCGACGCCGATAATCATCGCCCGGTCATCGGCGCTGACCATCATCCGCTCGAACGCCTTGCGCGCGCGCGGGCTGTTGGCGGCCGCTATGAACGCCTGGGTATCGATCCCGATGGGGCAAACGATGGCGTGAACCAGTTGCTCGCCCAGCCGCGCATAGCCGCCTTCATCCACCTCGCCCTCAAGCTGCACGCGCACATATTCGAGGAACGTGTCGAGCGAATCCTGCGTCTGAAAGCCGACGACGTCGTAGGAGAAAAGCGATTCCACCAGCTCGCGATGGCTCGGCAGAGAGAGCAACAGGCTCATCGGCGGCCAGGGAATGTGCAGAAAAAAGCCGATCCGGTTGCGGCATCCGTGCTTGCGCAGTTCGCGTCCCAGCGGAATCAGGTGGTAATCCTGCACCCACACCAGATCGTCCTGCTCGATCAGTGGGAAGACTGTGTCGGCAAAGCGGGCGTTGACGCGCTCATAGCCGCCGGCGAACCCCCGCTCATATTCCGCCAGATCAACGCGATAGTGGAATAGCGGCCAGAGCGTGCGGTTGGCATAGCCGTTATAATATTCCTCGATATCCTGCGCCTCGAGATCCATCGTGGCGGTGGCGACGCCGTAATTGCGCTGGAAATCGATATGGCCGGTGAAGGTTTCCGTTTCCTCGCCCGACCAGCCGAACCAGATGCCGTTGGATTCGCGCAAGGCGGCCGAGATCGCGATGGCGAGACCGCCCTGATTGCCGATATTCTCGCCCGATGGCGGCTGCACGCGATTTGAGATGACGATCAGTCTGTTCAACGTACCGAACTCCAGGGCTTGCTCAGCAGGCAGGCCGAATTGATGAGGCCGACGAGTGAATAGGTTTGGGGGTAGTTGCCCCACAGTTCGCCGCTCCCCGGATCGATGTCTTCCGAAAGCAGGCCGGCGCGTGTGCGACGAGAGAGCATCTCTTCGAGCAGCGCGCGCGCGTCGGCGTAGCGTCCGGTGGCATGCAACGCTTCGATCAGCCAGAAGGTGCACACGTTGAATGCGGTTTTGGGCAGTCCGAAATCATCCTCGGTGGCGTAACGCAGCATGTGGCTGCCGCGCCGCAACTCTCGCTCGACGGCGTCGAGGGTCGATAGGAAGCGGGGATCGTCGGGCTTCAGGAAACGCACGTCGAGCAACTGGATGATGCTCGCGTCGAGATCGTCGCCACCGAACGTGGCGGAAAGGCGCTTGGTATCCGGCCGCCAGGCGCATTGCTCGATTTTCGTCCGGATCGCCTTGGCGCGCTGCCGCCAGAAGTGTGCGCGGTCGGAGAGGCCGAGCAGGCCGGCAATGGTGGCGAGGCGATCGCACGCGGCCCAGCACATCACGACCGAATAGGTGTGGACGTGGGAGCGGGTCCGCAGCTCCCACAGACCGGCGTCGGGCTGATCGTGCGCCTCCCACGCCCGATCGCCAACCGGCTCCAGCGCCTTGAAATCCTCAGGCCCCGCGATGCGATAGAGGCGCTGATCGAAGAAGGCCTGCGCGTTGGAGAGGATGATCTGGCCATAAGCATCGTGCTGGATCTGCCGATAGGCATCGTTGCCGATCCGCACCGGGCCCATGCCGCGATAGCCGCTCAAGCCTTCCGCCAGATGCTCCGTCAGCAACGCTTCCCCGCCGACGCCGTAGAGCGGCTGAATATGGCCACCCTTGGCTGTGTCGACGATGTTGCGGAGATAACCGAGATATCCTTCCAGCACGTCCAGGGCGCCGAGCCGGTTGAGCGCCTGGACGGTGAAATAGGCGTCCCTGATCCAGCAGTAGCGATAATCCCAGTTGCGCTGCGATCCCTCATGCTCCGGGATCGATGTAGTCAGTGCCGCCACGATCGCGCCGCTTTCCTCGTGCTGACACAGCTTGAGCGTGATCGCGGCGCGGATGACGGCTTCCTGCCATTCAAGCGGCGTCGCAAGGCCGCGCACCCACTGTTGCCATTCCTCGATCGTGCGCTGGAGCATGGCGTCCACGCCGAAGCGCAGATCGTCCGAAAAGCTCTCGTCCGGGCCAAGGAAGAAATGGAGCGGATGCTCGACGCGGAACAGGCGTTCGTGCTCGATATTCTCGGGCGACGCGGTGGTGCTGAGGCGGAGAGTCGTTCTCGGCAACAGATACCGGATATGGTTGGAACCGCGCGTGCGCGGCGCATCCTCGCTGCCCCAATGCGCGGACGGACGGAGGCGAACGCGTATGCGCGGGCTGCCGTGGATCGGCCGGACGATGCGGACGAACGCGACCGGACGATAGGTGCGGCCGTTGACCCGGTAGCGTGGGCAGAAATCCACGACCTCCACCGCATTGCCGGCCTGATCCGCGTGGCGCGTCACCAGTACCGGGGTGTTGCGAACATAATGCTGATCGGTCCGCGCGCAGTCCTCCAGATCGATTTCCCAGAAGCCGCGCGCGCCCTCGCCGGCGCGCGGCGCGGCGTCGAGCAGCGAGGAGAAGGCCGGGTCGCCATCGACGCGGGGGACGCAGCCCCATACGAACCGCCCGGCGCGATCAACCAGCGCGGAAACCTGGCAATTGCCGATCGGCCAGAGATCGAGCGTCGCGGTCATGCGACGGCCTCGCCGAGCCACGCCCGCACCGCGGCCGGATCGGCCAGCCGATAGGTCGCGGCGGTAGGGCGGGGGCTCCCGACGAGGATGCCGGCGCCCCCCAGGGCATGTACCGCCGCGAACCCCGCCTCGTCGGTGATGTCGTCGCCAAGGAAAACCGGTCTCGTCCCCAGCATCGGCGGACGCGCCATCAACTGGTGGATCGCCGTGCCCTTATCCGCCCCGGCCGGCCGCAATTCCACCACCATCTTCCCCTTTTGCAGATACAGATCGAATTCGCGGGCAAGATCCGCGCCCAGGATCTGCGCTTCCGTTTCGGCGGCGGGCGCCTGCCGATAATGAAGCGCCACCCCAAAGCTCTTTTCCTCCACGGTTGTTCCGGGGTGATTGCGTGCGAAGGCATGGAACCGCGCCGCCACCGCATCCAGTTCGGGCGCGCGGACGGGCGCGTGCGTGCTACCCGCCCAGCGTTGTTCGGAGCCATGACTGCAGGCGAGCGTCATCTCCCGCAGCACCGGGCCGAGCATGCTTTCCAGCTGCGCGATCGACCGGCCGCTGACTATGGCGAAGCGCCCAGCATAGCGATCGTGCAGCGCCTGCACCAAAGAGCGCACCGGGGCGCCGACTTTCACGGCATCGGGCTGTTCGGCCAGTTCGACCAGCGTACCGTCGAAATCGATGAACAGGCTCGCGTCATCAAGAAGAGTCGACGGTGGAAGGGGGAGGGCGTCTACCTGTGGTGGGGCATTCATGGGCGGATCGGGCGGCGCTGGAGGGGAATATCGCGGTGGTCAAATTGAGGCGAAGGTGCAGGTCGATCCGCGCCGGTAAATTCGGTTGTGCTGGTGGGCCGGGGACCGGCGCCAGGCTGCAAGTCCAAACTTGCCTCCTTCATCATGGATGGATTCAACGGCTAAAATTGGGGTCCCCGTTCCACGGATCAGGGGCTGCAATCGCCTCGCCAGCGGTGAACCGTGCCGAATCTGCTTCCGGCCGTTATTATGCCGGAACGGATCGCCGTATTGCCGTCCGTACGGGAAGTACCGGGCTTTGCTTCCACGCCGCATATTCGTCGCCCGCTTTGACGGTGCGGACGTATTAACATCCTTGGTCGCGCGGAAATCGAGAGTCGCTTCAAGATCAGCTTGCATGTCGCGCCGCTGATCGGAACATATTGTTGGTCATGAGCAGCATGAGGGGGAATGCCGTGCGCGGTCTGTTCATCGCACTTGGGGCCTGCCTGTCGTTCGCAGGCGCCGCGCCCGCATCGGCGGCGATTGCAAGCCCGATCATGGGCGTCGCCGCCCCCGAGGATATCGAATTGATGCCCGACAGCCACACCCTGCTGATCTCCAATTATTGGAGCGACGGCGGGCGCAAGCCGGGCGGGCTGGCGTGGATGGACCTTGCGACCGAGCGACCGCAATGGCTTCAGCTCCAGTTCGCGCGGCAGGCGGGGTGGGGCGATCCGGCCTGCACCAAGCCGCCGGAGCATATCGGCCCGCATGGCATCCATCTGTCCCGTCGCGCCCACGGGCGGCTCCAGTTGCTGGTCGTCAACCATGCCGGGCGCGAGTCGATCGAGTTCATCGAAATCTTTCCCGCCGCGGGAAACGCAGCGGTTAGAGGCATCTGGCGCGGCTGCGTCATCAGCCCGGATGACGCCTTCAATGATGTGGCGGCTACCCCGCAAGGCGGCTTCATCGCGTCGGTCCCGGTGGAGAAGGCTGTCGAGGAAGAGCATCGCGGAGCGAAACTGCTCGACGGCCGGAATACCGGGTATCTGGCGGAGTGGGCCCCTGGAAAGGGATTGCACCGCATCGCCGGAACAGACGCGCCGTTCGCCAATGGCGTCCAGCTAAGCGCCGACGGCCGAACGATTTTCTATAATGCATGGACGACCCGACAGGTGCGCGCATTCGATCGCCGCACCGGCAAGGAAGAAAAACGCACCACGCTCGCCTTCATGCCCGACAATCTTTCGTGGCGGGCGGACGGCCGCCTCGTCGCGGCGGGAATCGACGAGCTGACGCCCGCGGCGCGCTGCCCGCAGGTGGATGGTGGATGCGCTTATGCCTTCGGCGTGGCGGCGATAGATCCGGCGACTATGGCGGTGACGCCGCTGTACCATGGCGCGCAGGGCATCATGCCCGGCACGTCGGTCGCGATACAGACCGGCAACACGCTCTATATCGGTGGCTTTCTCGGCAACCGGCTGGTCAAGGTGAGGCTGGCGCATTGAACGCTCCAACAGAGCTTATGCGGCGTGCTCCATGGATCTGCCGGGGGGCGGAAGAGGCGTATCGCGCATCAGCGCGGTCAGACGGCGTGTTTCCTCCTCCGCCGCGTGTGCCAGATGGCGTTCAAGCGCCCGATAGCCCGCCAGCACCTCGCGCCCGAAGGGTGTGACCCGCGCCCCGCGCTCGTGCCCGCCGCCGGCAATCGTCTCCACCAGCCTTTCATGCCAGCAGCGGTTCATCGCATCGACGAGCAGCCATGTGCGCCGATAGCTCATTCCCATCGCGCGCCCCGCGCCAGAAATGGACCCTTCACGCTCGATCGCTTCGAGCAGGTCTGCCTTGCCGGGCCCCATCGCGTTGACGCCGTCACAGAACAGTTGGGCCTTGAGCTTGAGGGGGCCTAACTTGACCATGTCATTTGCCGATCATCACGTCGCTTGATTTGATGACGACCGTGACGCGATCGCCGGGCGCCAGCGCGAGTTCCGCGATCGCCTCCTCGGTAATGCTCGCCGTGACGATCGTGCCGCCGCCGATATCCACCTTCACCGTGCCGTTGACCGCGCCGGGCGTTATGGCGAGAACCATGCCGGGAATCTGGTTGCGCGCGCTGAGCTTCATCGGAGCCTCCATCACTGGCGGGAGGATAGCATGATGCGCGCGTGCGCCTAGCATCCCGGCCGGAATTAAGGGGTGGAGGGATGCCGCGGGGCGCAATGATCTGGACGCGAAGGAGCATGCTGCTGGGCGGGGCGGCAATGGTCACGATCGCTTCCGCGCAGGATAAGCCGGGTCATACCGGCCCGTATGAGGTGCTCCTGTTTGCGCCCTCCGGCTCCGTCAACGTGCTCGGGGCCGCCCATCTGACGATAAGGCATGGCGGCAACCCCGATCTCGGCGACGATATCGTCTTTGCGGAGGTCAACGCCAAAGGGCTGGCGGCAATCGCCAAGGATCGGCCGAAGGGGAAGGCGCGGCTCGTCTATGCGGCGCTGGGCAGAAAGATATTCACGCAGCGCGATGCGCGGGCGGAGGCTGCCAGCCTCGCTTCGGGCGGGGAAGGGGCGCCCGGCGCTTACTATCTCTTCGCGGCCCTCGACGCGGCGCCGGGACGGGACGCGGCTTTCGACGCCTTTTATGACAGCAAGCGTCTGCCCGACATGCTCGCCGTTCCCGGCATGGTGTGGGCGTTGCGCGCGCGGCTGGTGCCGGAGTCGAGCGAAGGCGCGCTGGCTCCTCTTTATCTCGCGGTGTATCAGTTCCGCAGCTATGATCTTGCCGCAACGATCGCGGAGATCGATCGGCGGCTTGGGGCAGGCATCGTGCGTGCACTGCCGTCCGACATCGTCGGCAAGAACCGGCTTCTCTTCTATGCGGCGCCCGTCACGCGCTAGCGCCCTCGCTCCGGACCGGTGATGTCGTCTGGCGCAAGAGGCGGTGCCTTTCCGAGCAAGTCTGTCGCCCGGCTAAGGGGTTAGGTCTGGCGCCCGGAGAGGTCGGAGCGACAGATGATTGCAGATGAGCGAAGGCTCGTGACGATTTTCAACGTCGGCTCGCTCGATTTCGGCGCGGGCGCGATGATGCGTTGCGCCGCCGACCTTGTCGATCGCGGCGCGGCCTCCGCTTTCATCGTCACCACGCCGCCGACCCGATTTCTGTGCGACCCGCTGGTGGCCGCGCTGCGTGAGGGCGGGATTGCCGTGACGGTCTGGAGCGAGCTCGCGGGCGAGCCCACCATTCGGGAATTCAACGCGGCGCTGGCGCTGGCGCGCGATGTCGATGCCGATGCGATCATCGGGATCGGCGGCGGCAGTGCAATGGACGTTGCCAAGCTGGTTGCCGCGCTGGCCGATGATGCGCAGCGGATCGAGGACGTCATTGGAATCGATCGACTGGCCGGGCGGTCCCTGTGGCTCGGCTGCATCCCCACCACGGCGGGAACGGGGAGCGAGGTGACGCCGATCGCGATCCTCGGCGACGAGGATGAGGATCTCAAGAAGGGCGTCGTCAGCCGCTATCTCGTGCCTGACGCCGCCTATCTCGATCCGATGGTGACGGTCTCGATGCCGCCGGCAGTAACCGCCGCGACCGGGATCGATGCGCTGACCCATTGTATCGAGGCTTATGCCAATCGCTTCGCCCACCCGATCGTCGATGTCTATGCGCTGGCGGGGATCGACCTGATCGCGCGAAACCTCGTCCGTGCCGTGGAGGATGGCAACGATATCGACGCGCGCGCCGCGATGCTGCGTGCCAGCCTTTATGGCGGGCTGTGCCTGGGCCCGGTCAACACCGCAGCCGTCCACGCGCTCGCTTATCCCCTGGGGGGCGAGTTCCACATCGCGCATGGTGTAGCGAACTCGCTGCTGCTCCCGCATGTGCTGCGCCTCAATCTCGCTCATGCGCCGGAGCGATATGCCGATGTGGCGCGTGCGCTCGGCGCCGATTGCACGGGGGATCACGCGCGGGATGCGCTGTTAGCGGTAGAGAAGGTGATCGCGCTTTCCGTCCGCTGCGGCATCAAGCGGCGGCTGTCCGATTTCGGCATCGGGCGCGACGCGATCCCGCGCATGGCGACCGCGGCGATGACCGTGACCCGCCTGCTGGAGCGCAACCCGCGCCTGTTGACCGAGCAAGATGTCGTCGAGATCTATGAAGCGGCCTGGTAGCCGGATCGGCGCCGAAAGCGGGGACAAAATATAGTATGACATCCTGGTATCGCGACATGGACGGCAAGGCGCGCCGCATCTTCTGGACCTGCAGCTTCGGCTGGGCGCTCGATACGGCCGACGGCCTCGTCTTTCAGTATCTGATCCCGGTGCTGATCGTCGCCTTCGGCATGACGCTGACGCAGGCCGGCATGATCGCCAGCGCCAATTATTTTGCGGCGGCGATCGGCGGCTGGCTCGGCGGCTGGCTGTGCGATCGCTATGGGCGCGCGCGCATCCTGCAACTCACCATCATCTGGTTTTCGTTCTTCGCTTTCCTCTCCGGCTTCACGAACACTTATCATGAGTTGCTGGTGGTGCGGATGTTGCAGGGGCTGGGCTTCGGCGCGGAATGGGCTGTCGGCGCCGTGCTGCTGGGCGAGATGGTCAAATCCAGGGATCGCGGCAAGGCGATCGGCACCGTGCATAGCGGCGCGGCGGTCGGTTCCGGCATCGCGGCGCTGATGGCGGGTCCGCTCGCCGCCGCCTTGCCGCCCGAATATGGCTGGCGCGTCGTCTTCTGGCTCGGCGTAGTGCCTGCCGTGCTCGTCTTCTTCGTGCGCCGTGGCTCCGATGATTCGGATATCTTCAAGCAGGCGAAGCAGCGCTCCGCCAGCGTTGGCCGCAAGGTGGGGCTCGGCAGCATCTTTCACCCGCGGGTGCTGCGAACGACCATTTTCGCGGCCTTGCTGGCTGTCGGCGGGCAGGGTGCCGGATATGCCGTCAGCAACTATCTGACCACCTTCCTCCATGTCGAGCGCGGCCTGTCGACCAGTGTTGCCGGGCTTTGCGTATTGTTCAACAGCGTCGGCGGGTTCTTCGGCTTCATCGTCAATGCCTATATCAGCGATGGGATCGGCCGGCGCCGCGTCTTCCAGTTGTTCGGGCT
>Ga0164242_10005241_pt1 | contig 14442 bp, 10 predicted proteins | sample OricomgcompostMG_FD_108783 | JGI IMG/M metagenome (GOLD analysis project Ga0164242, IMG submission 108783) | Miracle-Growth compost microbial communities from Emeryville, California, USA - Original compost - Miracle growth compost (MG) ... | reverse complement strand
CTGGTTTCGGAAATCAGGTGATTGGGCTTTTTATTGGAAGCTTCAGACATGAATCATTAATTTTATTTTTTAAATATAAATGGGCGCCCGGCCTCGGCTTTGGGCTCCACGAAGCTACGCTTTTTAGCTGTGACGAGCATGTCCAGACTAAAAGGTCTTCGTATGGACAGCTTCGCTCTTTGCACTGTTTTAATTACTTTTGGGGCTATGATTATAGAAAAGATTGAATCCTTATATCAAAAGATTTACGGCCAGCAGCCGGAAAGAACAGAGAAACTACCGCAAAGTGGCAGTGATAGGTTGTATTTTAGGGTATTTGCCCCTGCCAACAGCCAAAATCCCGCAACTTGTATAGCCACCTACAACTATAATGAACAGGAGAACAGGACCTTTCTGGCTTTTACAGAGAGTTTCAGGAGTCTGGGACTGCCCGTTCCCGAGATTTACGGTATATCGGAAGATTATCTGCTGTATTTGCAGGAGGATTTTGGCAGTACTTCCCTGGCAGGACTTCTGGAAACCGAAGGCCATAGTGACCGCGTGTATAGTCTGCTTCAAAAAAGCCTGGCGGCGCTGGCCAGATTACAGGTCAAAGGCCACTCAAAGGTGGATTACAGGCTTTGTCTGACCTCTACAGAGTTTGGTAAACAGGCCATTTTAAGTGATCTGCTCTATTTTAAATATTATTTTCTCGACTTTCTGGGACTACCTTATAACAAGCAACAGCTGCTGGATGAATTTGATGTCCTAAGCGTCTTTTTAGGCCAGAGCCGGTACAAATATTTTATGTTCCGGGATTTTCAGAGCCGCAATATCATGGTCAAAGATGAAGAGGTCTACTTTATCGATTATCAGGGAGGTATGAATGGAGGTTTGCAATATGACGCCGCTGCCCTTTTATGGCAGGCCAAGGCTAACCTCTCCAAAGAGTGGAAAGAGTCCCTGCTGGACTATTATATCGAACAGGTAGATGCACTGGTGGACATCAAAGTCGATAAGAATGCCTTTAAAAACCAGTTTAAGGGCTTTGTGCTGATCCGGTTATTGCAGGTGCTGGGCGCTTATGGTTTTAGAGGATTATTCCAAAGGAAGGCCGCTTTTTTAGCAGGTATTCCCATTGCGCTCGATAATCTAAAAAAGTTCACGGATAATAACGTAATCGGTATAGAACTTCCTGAATTTGAAAGAATCCTGGGGTTGATTACAGGGCCGGAGACAAAGACAAAATTTATACCGGTCCAGGCTACGGGGCAAACGCCGCTGGTGGTAGAGATTAACAGCTTTTCATACAAAAAAGGAATCCCCAAAGACAACAGCAGTAACGGTGGCGGTTTTGTTTTTGACTGCCGCGGTATTTTAAATCCCGGCAGGCAGGAGGAGTTTAAAAAACTATCGGGTCAGGATAAACCGGTGCAGGATTATCTACAACAGCGTACCACTATGAATGAATACCTCAATAGCGTATTTGATCTGGTGAGTATCTCAGTGGAAAATTATATTTCCAGAGATTTTGGCCACCTGCAGATTAATTTTGGTTGTACCGGCGGCCAGCATCGCAGCGTCTATGGTGCGGAGCAGACGGCCCGGTATCTCAAAAATAAATACAAGGTAAAGGTCGTCTTAAATCACACCAATCGGGATAACTGGGTCAGGTAATTTAAGAATAGACAAAAGGCAGCACACAGCAGAAAGTAAGCACAAAACAGTAAGCGTTAAAAGCAATGAAAGCACTCATACTCGCGGCAGGCCTGGGCACCCGGTTAAAGCCCTGGACTTTACATCATCCCAAAGCCCTGGCCGAGGTCAATGGCAGATCATTATTACAAAGAACCATTGAATACCTGCAAAAGGCAGGTATTCAGGATGTTATTGTAAACGTGCATCATTTTGCGGATCAGATAGTACAATGCCTTCAGGATAACCAGGGGTGGGGGAGTCATTATGTTATCTCTGACGAAACCAGCCGACTGATGGATACTGGCGGAGCTGTTATGCAGGCTGCCACTGCAGGTTATCTGGCGGATACCGATCAGTTTTTGATTGTCAATGCGGATATCCTGACAGATTTATCTCTGACTGCGCTTATCAAAGAACAGGTGAGCAGCAGACATCTGGCCACTCTTGCCGTTAGTGACAGAGCCAGCAGCAGAAGGCTGCTGTTTGAAAAGCAGAACGGCCTGCTTGCAGGATGGGAGAATATTACTACGGGTGAACAGAAAATCACCCGCCAGACAATGGGCTATATCCCCAAAGCATTTAGCGGGATTCACTGTATGAACAGCAAAATTATTCAGCTTTTATCAGAAATACCCGAATTCAACGGCCAGATGCCTTTTTCCATCATTGATGCATATTTAGCGCTCAGTAAAACGGAGGCGGTCGGATTTTATGACCATACGGGCTCCTTATTTATGGATACCGGCACACCGGAGCGGCTTGCCGAGGCTGCCGCCGTGTTCAGATAATGGACTGAGGACATTTTAATTGCTGTAGTAGCAGGACCCGGTAGATATTATCATCCGGTAATGATTGATTTTTAAAATTTATTTCCGGCCAGCATCGTCCGTTTTTGTCATTTTAATTTTCAGACCATTTTGTAAAAGGGTTACTTCCTTGTAGCTTTCATTTGCCTGACTGAATTGTAGCCGGGCATCAACGGCCGTATAAAAAAACGTATCATCCGCCTGGTAGTATACTTCAAAAGGCAGCTGATCCATGTATTTTGCATACAACCGGCCATTTTTTGTGGTTATCTGCATTTTAATCATCGGTTGGTCTTGCATGACATATTGGCCAGTCAGCTTTTTTAAATAATTGCTATCCACCTCACTGGCTTTTGGTTTCAAACTGAATTTGGGCCACTGAATATCTTTCGCCCTGTCTAAAATATCAAGTATAGGGATCATAAGACTTCTCTCATCCATCATCTGATCCGTATTTTGCAGCAGGATGATGACACGGTTGATCGTCGGATAATAAGTGATAAGCGATCTGTAGCCGCCTATGCCGCCATTGTGCCAAAGAAAGGATGGAGTGGAGTCCTTTTTAGGAACCAGTAACCATCCGAAAGTATAGGGCATTTGCCCCATGCCGATGGTGTCAAGGCCATTTTTATTTAAATAAGGCTCAAAGGCCACTTTAAAGGTAGTTTCCGGTACCAGTTTATGTTGGTGGATGGCCTCTACCCACTTATAAAGATCGCTAACAGTACTCTGAATTCCTGCATGGCCATAGGTACCGCTGAAAAGTTTATAATAATCCAGCGGGGCAATTTCGTTAAACGGCTGATACTTATGTGTGAGCGGATCCCACAGGTAATTTTTGGCGTATCCGCCTGGTTTAAAGTTCTGGTAATGGCCCATTGGTATAGACGTGTTATTCATGCCAGCCTTGATGAAGATATTTTTTTTCAGATACTCAGGAAAGGAAAGCCCGGAAATCTTACTGATGATATTTGCCAACAGGAGATAATTCGTATTGGAATAGGTATAGAAAGTTCCAGGTTCAAAAATTGTTTTCGGAGCCAATGATGGCAAAAATTTTTCTATGTCCTGGTTATTACAGACCTCTTTATCCAGATGCATCTGCTCTTTTGTCCATCCTAAAAAATCACTGATGCCAGAGCTATGATGAATAAGATCGTTTATGGTGACTGAATGATAGGGAAGGTCAGGGAGGTATTTTGTAATGGTGTCCGTATAATTAAGCTTGCCTTCACTTTGTAATTTCATGATGGCCAAAGCCGTAAATTGTTTACTGACAGATGCCAGCTCAAATGCGGTATTGATTGTATTTTGGATTTTATGTTCAAAATCTGCATATCCATAGGCCCCTTCAAATATGATTTCTCCCTGATCAGCGATGAGTACTGTGCCGTTAAATTGTCCTTCTTTGGCAAGACTATCAAATAAACGATTCAGTGCTGAATTTTTCGATTGAGCATGGGAGGTACAGGATATCAGAATAAGTCCTATAAAATACAGTAATGTTTTATTCATACGTCATATTTGTATTATGGGAAATTGCAGGCTTCTACAAATATAACAGAATATAACCTACCTTATCTCCATAAGGGGAGTGTTTCTGTTGATGGCGAATTTTATCCGGTTGACTTTTTCGGTGTCAGCACTTATTACTCCTACGTGTTACTCCCCAAGATACCCCAGCCATAATGGAAGGAGTATGACCAGTGAGGATTACGCAATAAGATCTGATCAAGTTAAACAAATTGTATCAATACTACATGGCCGGCTTAATAAACAAGCGCTTCAAGATCTTGTAGGGTGATCAGATCGAAAAAATTTTTGGATGAAAAAATTAAACCCTGCTATAAAAACAGGATGGATAAAACCGGTTGCACCTTATCGTCCAAAAAATATACATCAACGTTATGAATGGCCCTCTTTAGGAAAAAAGGGAATAATTGATAATAAATGAAAATAAATAACAGCCATCCGTAATATGCCTATCTGCATTTAATAGAAAAAGCCCCCAGCTGGGGGCCTTAATGCTTTTATCAGACTTAATTTTAAGCCTATTTATAACCTACGCGTGACATTTTGCACATAGGCCGTTGATAATAACTTCCGTCTGAGATTCTGTAAAACCAGAGGGCAGTTTCACATGAGGAACATTGATTTGCTCCAGGCAATAGGTTGTGTGACATTCACTGCAGACAAAATGCACATGCTGGTCATGATGATGCCCTTCAGAACATTCATCCTTGCATAATGCATATCTGATTGAATTGTCTGTAGTAGGGATGATATGGATAATGCCTTTCTGAACAAAAGCCTGTAAGGTCCGGTAAATGGTAATCCGGTCCATTTTCTCGTCTGCCTCCTGCTCAATATCAGCATGTGCCAGCGCACCATTCGTAGATAGAAAAAGATTTAGGATCTTTTTTCTACTGGCCGTAACGCTTAGGTTGGCTGATTTTAATATGTTGGCTATAATTTCGTCTTGCATAATGACCTCCTTTGTTCCGCTTGAACCTATCACAAAATTACATATTATTACCGAATATGTTGTTGCTGAAGTTGTTTCTGCCGCCGGGCCGTTCTTTTAGCAGGATCTGAATGTCTTGCTTTAATTTATCCAGGTCTTTTTTCTGTAATCCATCAAAAATCTCTCCACGAACGTTGCCATCTTTGTCAATCAAGGCAAAGAATTGCGTGTGAATAAACTGATCATCAATGCTTTCTACCGGATTCTTGTTGTCATCCACCAGGTAGCTGTTTCTGGCCTGGTAGTAAAGACTATCCTTTCTTCCCGTCAGAAACACCCATTTACGGTCATTTACTCCCATTGAGTCTGCATAATGTTTTAAACGGGGTACGGAGTCCACCTCAGGCATACAGGTATGGGAGATAATCATAAAGTCTTTTTCATCCTTAAAAGTATTGTAGATGTCATCCATATTATGATTCATCTTGGGACAAATGCCCTTACAGGTGGTGAAAAAGTAATTCACCACACAAACCTTACCTTTCATATCTTCCTGCGTAAATGGCTGTCCATCCTGATTGGTAAAGGAAAACGGCTGTACTGTGCTAAGTGTTGGTAATTTTGTTTTCCAGTTGTCCGTGCCGGCAAAAAGAAAAATCCAGAAAACAATACAGCAAACAGCAAAAAACAGGGTATATCCAATTAGCTTTTTATATTTTTTGAGTACAGACATGACTTAATTCTTTAATTTATGTGCGTAAGCGGGGCAACAGCTCCTTTGGTGTGCAAAGGTACGATAAACGGAGCGGCTTGCCGGATGATTTGTCTATGGCTTAACATTGTTTTGCAACTTTGTTGCAAAGTTGTATCTTTGCACAAATTGTATGAATAAATGGGCTTTAAAATCAACTGGGATGCAATGGGGATAGGGGCTTCGCTGGCCTGTGCTATACACTGTGCCCTTTTGCCGTTAATTATGACTTCATTGCCTGTCTTTGGTATAAATATCATCGAGAACAAAGGATTTGAATATTTTATGATTTTTCTTGCATTTGCCGTGGGGGCCTATGCATTATCCCATGGCTACCGTAAGCATCACCGTAGTTTTGTACCCATTATTTTATTTTCAGTGGGCATTTTATTTTTATTTGCCAAGGAGATATGGCATGATTACTCCATCATTTTACTGATTCCGGCCGTTACCTTTATTGTCTGGGGGCATTACTATAATTTCAGGTTATGCCGGGCTGCCGGGCATCCCAATACAACGACCATAGAATGAGGCTTTTATGCCAGTAGCCGGGATCCTGATATACGGAATGCTAAAAGGCTCCAACTGCTTCAAATTTAACCTCTAAGATTGAATTTGAAGCAGTTGGAGCCTTCTTTTTAATAATTCTATGCCTGCGTATTAAAAATCAGCCCTTTTTATTTTCCATTAATCTGGTCCGTAATTGAGGTGATGGGGTCGCCTATACACCCGCTTGGCATCTGAATATGTAATAAAGCTGCAATAGTCGGAGCGATATCTGTCATATGAAGCGTTTTATTAGTCTCGCCATGTGGTATTTTCCAGCCCATAAAAATCAGTGGAATATGCGTATCATACGTGTACCAGCTACCGTGGGTGGTTCCTGTTTTATAATGACTATCTAAAAATCCCGAGTTATACACGATTTTAATGGCGCCACTTCTTTCCTTATTGTAGCCATTGACAATCATTTCTTTTATTTTTTCAGGAACACCGGAACGGCCGGGGTTAGCGGCATCCATCACAAAAGAAATTTCTGGTTGAAGGTGTAGGTAATCAATCGTTTCCTTTTTCAGCGCATCCATGTCGATGTTATGCGCTTCAGTGAGCGCCTGATTAAAATGTACCTGTTCATTGGAAAAGCTGGTGGCTAAATTCTCCACACCAAATTTTTGCTGCAGGTCTTTATTTAAACCGCTGCGCAGACTGGTAATAAAACCGGCGGGCATTTTACTATGTTCCATAAATCCCTGGGCATGGGCAGCCCCGTGGTCGGCGCTAAGGAATACCAGGTAATTGCCTTTCCCTACTTTTTTGTCCAGATAAGTGAAAAATTCTGATAGGTCTTTATCCAGGCGCAGGTAGACATCTTCTACTTCAATTGCATTGGGGCCTACCAGGTGACCGGAATAATCGGTAGAGGCACAGTTGATGGTTAAAAAGTCAGTTACATTATCCTGACCTAAGGCTTCTCCCGCAACGGCCGCCTCAGCGAATTTTAAGGTCAGCGTATTGCCGAAAGGTGTCTCCCTGAGTGATTCTTTATCTTTCGCATAGGCTGCTTTTAAGTCATAAGGAAATACGGGGCTTTTGGCTGCTGGCAGCAGTCCCTCCCACGGAGCGTCGTCCTTTGTACTTTGCGTATATTCATCAATGGGAAGCAAGGTTTTCCACTGTCCGCTCATCAGCTTTTCTGGAAGCTGTTGTTGGTTAAAGCTGGATACCCAGCCTGGTAATTCATTTTTATAATAGGTACTGGTAATAAAATGACCGGATGGATCATCTAGCCAGTATGCGCCTGTCGGGTTATGACCGGCTGGCAATATGGAAGCCCGGTCTTTTAAAGAAACGCCCACTACTTTTCCCTGAAAATTGGTAGCAAGCCTTAACTCATCGGTAATCGTCGTTGCTAATAAATTTCTGGGAGACATTTTTCCGGCATCTCCGCCGGCGCCTACCGTTTGCACGGTAGAGTCATCCGTACAATAGGTGGATTTACCCGTTTTGGTTATTATCCAGCTATTACCTGCAATACCATGAATGGCAGGAACAGACCCTGTGAAAATGGAAGTATGGCCTACCGCAGTATAGGAAGGCAGGTAATTAATGAAAGTATTGCCACAGCTATAGCCTTCACTAAGCATTCTTTTGAATCCGCCATCTGAATACAAGTCATAATAGCGGTACAGGTAATCCCAGCGCATCTGATCTACAACGATGCCCACGACTAATTTGGGCCTTTCCAGCTGGGCAGAGCCAGTGAAAAATCCGGCTAGCAGTAAAGAAAATAAAGCGAGTTTCTTCATAATAACTTTGTCTTTGTTTCTGAAATGTGGTAAAATTGGTTGAAAGTTAAATGGAATGGCTAAGATAAGGTATTACCAAATAATTAATTTAGCGAAATGCGATATTTTGTTTAACTTGGATATGGCAAAGGAACCGGGCGCCCCAAAGGCTATAGCGCTCCTGCAATTAATCTATGACCATTTAAAATAAATTGGAATATGTCCTCTATCACCTTATCCTTAGTACAGACCAAAGTTTTCTGGAAGAAAAAACAGGAAAATATCCAGATGCTGACGGAAAAAATAGAAGGCATTGCCTCTGCTACGGAGATTATACTGCTTCCTGAGATGTTTAACACCGGGTTTACCTCAGAGCCGGTGAAGGTCGCAGAAACCATGGACGGTCCGACGGTAAGCTGGATGCGGGATCTGGCCGCCGATAAAAATGTAATCATCGGAGGCAGCCTTGTCATCAGAGAGGGAGAGGATTTTTACAACCGCCTGGTCTGGATGATGCCAAATGGAGAGATTGGTACCTATGACAAAAGGCATCTTTTTGCTTACGGAGGGGAGGGGGCTAAATATTCGGCCGGAGGCAAAAGACTCATTGCCAGTGTAAAAGGCTGGAAAATTAATCTACAGATATGTTATGATTTAAGGTTTCCCGTGTGGGCCCGTCAGCAAATGCAAGGAGCAGCCCCTGAATATGATTTATTGATTAACGTCGCCAACTGGCCTGAAAAAAGACAAAGCACGTGGTCCACATTGCTTAAAGCAAGGGCCATAGAAAATATGTGTTATGTGGCAGCTGTAAACCGGGTGGGGGTGGATGGCAATAATATTGTTTATAAAGGAGGTTCCACGGTTTTGGATCCGTTAGGTAATCCACTGTATGATGCAGAGGACAGAGAAGAAATCCAGACGATCACGCTGAAGAAAGAAAATTTGCATCAAATAAGAGATCAGTTCCCGTTTTTAGGGGATGCGGATAGTTTCCTGATTAAATAATGAACCTCCTGGAGGAAATAATGAAAATACGTTTATTGAAATCATTGAATTTTCAATAACAAGGCCGTCTCCCCATAAATAAGGAGACGGCCTTGTTTGGTCTTAGATTCTTTATCTTCTTACTTGTTCCCTCTTTTGTTGCTATTTGAATGTTAACAGCAATACAGGTAAAAAGTTTTCTGATGATTACCAATTAGGGTTTTGATGGCCTTTTAAGGCATCACTGGCATCCAGCGTTTCCTGAGGTATTGGGAAATAATAATCTCTGTCGGGATTAAAAACTCTGTCAGCTCCAACCGTGATATGGTTTGGACTGGAGAAAGTAACGACCCCGGTAGTCATGTTTACTTTACCAGGACGCACGCCATAGACCGGACCATTCATGACCTCATCGGCTATCTTCCACCGTTTCATATCATACCACCTAAGGCCTTCAAATGCGAATTCTACTCTGCGTTCATTACGGACCCTGGCTCTAAGGCCTGCTTGACTGCTTTCGGTCACGGCAGGCATATTTACTCTTTTACGCACCTCATTAATCATAGCTGCTGCTGTAGGCAGATCTTTGTTCTGCTCGATCAGTGCCTCCGCGTAGGTCAGCAATACTTCAGGATATCTGAATACGATAAAACTAAGGCCCTGTCCATCGGCTGGATCGCCATTGGGAAGGTCTACCAGCGGAGCACAATACTTACGCAGGCAATATCCGGTACGGCTACGGTTGCCTTTGGAGGAATTGTAGTACTCATCAGGTCCTACCGGTTCAAGACTGTTAAAAATACGCCCGTTCCAGGTCTCGCCAGGATAGATAATCGAGGCGTAGAAGCGAGGGTCGCGGTTTTCATATGGTTTGTCTGGATTATAGGTTGGATCGTCCATGATGGACTTGCCATTTTTTGTTTCGTAGGCATCCACCAGGCTTTGTGTCGGGTTGACAGAATTCCAGCCACCTTCCTCTACGGTATAAAGGGCATCGATCCAGGAAGCCCAGGTAGGCGCTTTATAGGTGACTTCCAGAATGACTTCTTTGTTTCTATTCGGGTCCGTTTGATTTTTCTCCCAGAATAGCCCTTCATAGTTGTCATAAAGGCCGTATATACCCAGATCAATAACGTCTTTGGCTGCTTTTTCAGCTCCGCTATAATTACCCACAAACAAATCGACTCTTGCTTTTAAGGCCAAAGCGGCACCTCTGGTGACCCGGCCATAGTCTGCGTCTTCTCTGGTAATGGGTAAATCAGGTGCAATGCTCTCTAGTTCAGAATCTACAAAGTCCGTCACTTCTTTTTCTGTATTTCTAGGATATGAATTTTCCTCTCCGTAACTCAGCACTTTTGTTACAATAGGCACCCCGCCAAAAAACATCATTTTTCTGGCATAGTTGAAGGCCCTTAGGAACCTGGCTTCCGCCTTAAGCTCTTTTTTATCTTCATCAGAAATGGTTGATACCTTGTCGATGTTCTCTAAAAAATAGTTTGCTGTCTTGATGCCTTCGTAACTAAAATAGCCTCTATAAAGATCCACATATTTTCCCGTTAAGGAAGGCGTTGCTGTTCCCAGCGCAATAAATGAGGTTAGCTGATTGGTAAACGGACAATAGGCGTTATCTGTGATATCGTCAAGAAGGATACTATTGCCGTCCTCAAAAAAACCACTCATTTTGGTCAGCTGATAAACAGAGGCCAGGTTATCTAATGCGGCTTGCTTATTGGTGAAATACTGGTCAGTGGAATAACCGTCTGTGGGCTGTCTTTCCAGCTTAACGCAAGAGGCAAGCTGTAGTGATGCCAGCGTGGCCAGTGCTACTATTATCTTTTTCATTGAAATGTTATTTTTTGTTTTTGCATCATTGGGTTATATCATTGATATTCCATTGAGCAAGAATGAATTTATATTAACTGATTAAAAAGTCACGTCGATCCCAAAGGAATATGTTTTTAATAAAGGATATCCTGCAGTCGGGCTGCTGATTTCCGGGTCGATTCCTAAGGCGCGCGGTAACTTAGACCAGGTATATAAATTTTGTCCTGAAACATATATTCTGGCGCTGGTCATACTGGCTTTCTTGATAAAGTTGACAGGCAGGCTATAATATACTCTCAGGTTTTTTAACCGTACATAGGAGGCATTAAACAAATAGGTAGTGGACGGATAAGTTGAGTTAATGGAATTACTGACTGACACTCTTGGTAAGCGTGTGTTGTAATTGTCTGGTGCATTGATTGGATCATAAGAGTTTTCAATGGTCCAGTCGGTTATTCCGTAGCCACTACTAAATCCGTAACCGGTGCTGGAGCCCAGATATAACCATCCACCTGCCGCACCTTGTACCATGCCTGCAATACCAACATTATGGTAGGATACATCGAAATTCAGACCATAAAGCCAGGTAGGGGTCGATGTCTTATCAATCAGTATTCTGTCGGCGTTGTCAATTTTACCATCCTGGTTTCTGTCTACGATCTTCTGGTCGCCATAGGTCTGACCGGTTAGCAGGGTGAAATTTGGGTCCTGGAAATCTTCCTTGGTAATAAGGCCATCTGCCTGATACAGATAGTATGCGTTATTAGGGTGCCCTACGACTTGAGCCCTAGTTGAGGTTGGAGCAAGTTGTTCTCCACCCAGGTCCAAAAGTTTGTTTACCGCATGGCTGACATTCCCATTCAGACTGTAACTGATGCCTTCCGGGTTGATTTTATTCAGGCCCAGGGAAATTTCGATACCTGCATTACTCATCTTGCCGATGTTAGCGACGTAATTTTTAGCACCGTTGACAGCGGATACTGTTTTTGTCATGAGCATGCCCCTGGTTGTTTTGTTATAATAGCCCACTGAAAAGTTCAGTGCATTATTAAGCATAGATCCCTCCAGTGCGATATCCGTGATAGAAGTTCTTTCCCATGTAAAAGTATTATTAGGATCTTGCACTACACTCATCGGCGTAATAATGTTACCGCCAAATACATAATATAACTGACCCCAATAAGCCGGGTCGGTGGTGGCACCTACTATTGCCTGATAGGGATAGTATTTGGCGTTATTATCATCTGATACAGCACCAACGATATTCTGGTTTCCAAGTACGCCGTAACTTCCGCGAAGCTTTAACTCAGAGAATATATGGCGCATAGGCTGAAAGAAATCTTCCTGGGAAATGCGCCAGCCTGCTGAAGCTGATGGGAAAAAGTCCCAGTGAGCATTCGGCGTAAGTCTGGAAGACCCATCCTCTCTGGCATTAAGTTCCAACAGGTATTTGCTTTTGTAATCATAATTAATCCTGGCAAATGCTCCGATCAGTCCCCAGTCCCAGTCGACACTACTGTTGTTCTGGCCATCAGAGCTGCCTAATTGTAGACTCCCCGAACTGTTATTGACAAAATCCCGGCGATAGGCACTCAGGTATTTGTACTTTTCATACTCCTGTTGACCTCCGATAATCGCTTTTATGTGATGGTCTCCATAATGTTTATCGAAATTCAGATCCAGCTGTTGCATATAATGCATGGTGCTGTATGACTCTTTGGTGGAAGAGTTGGGACCGGTTGTTGTCCCATTTGACCATTCAAGCGTATTTTTAAATTGGTCTCTATCCGTGCTTAAATAATTGGCACTATTGGTAAAGTTTATAACCAGATCTTTTGTCAAATCGTAATGTAATTTGATATTGGCAATGACATTATATATTTTCTTTTGATCTAATCCACCCTCTTCCGCCTGTCGTACCGGATTACGTGTGTCATTGGTAGCGGTAATTACCCAGTCACCATTTTCATCTTTAATCAGATCTACAGGGCGTTGACGGTTAATGGCGCTGGTGATGGCATATAAGTCCCCTACGGCCGCTGAGGTGGGCGCCTTTTGATTGGTGTAAGTAAGGGCGAGGCCTAAATCAATACCAAAATTCCCGAGGTCAATCCCGGCGTTATCTCTGAGGGTAACACGGTCGTAATTGGTATGTACGATATTGCCTTTTTCTTGAAAATAGCCCATTGATAAATTGTTTCTGATCGCTATATTGTCATTGGACAGTCCTCCAGAAATGTTTAAGTTGTGAGACTGGGTGACGCCGTTTTGACTAAACAGCGCATCGCGCCAGTCGGTGGAAGGAACCTGTCCAGATTTCCAAGCGTTGAGTTCATCCTCCGTAAATACTTTTTTGGAAGGATCCAGATCTGGCTTATTGCGATTGATGGCATCCATCATAAGTGCCGTGTTGTATGCATTGGCATAATTATAGGCATTCGCTTCCTGGAAAAGTTCAGTCGGGTTTTGAACACCAACATAACCGGAGTAATTAATATTCGCTTTGCCTACTTTTGCGTGTTTTGTCGTAATCAGGATTACTCCATTGGCCGCTCTGGCTCCATATAGAGAGGAGGCAGATGCGTCCTTTAAGACTGAAACTGAGGATACATCACTTGGATTGATCATGGACAGAGACCCGGGGATACCATCGATTATAACCAAGGGGTTGGTCTCACTATTTAAGGAACCAACACCTCTGATATTAATAGTCGGCGTCGCTCCTGGTTGCCCTGAGTTGGAAACGATATTTAATCCGGGGACCTGTCCCTGAAGTGCAGAAGTCAGGTTGCTGACCGGCCGGTCCTGCATCGCTTTATTGTCAACAACGGCAATGGAAGAGGTTATCAGATTTTTTTGTTGTTTACCAAATGCCACAACAACGACCTGATCCAGATTACCTGCTCCTTCTTCTAACTGAATGGTAACGGAGGTCTGAGAGCCGACTGTGATTTCCTGGGTTTTTTTACCAACAGAGCTGATAACGAGGACGGACTGTTCACCGGGTACCTTAATAGTAAATTCTCCGGACGAGCCTGTAAGGGTGCCTTTATGGGTGCCTTTAACCAGCACGGATGCACCTTGCAGCGGCAAACCATTCTGGTCTTTTACAAAACCTGTAATCGTGATTTCCTGTTGGGTTGTTTGATGATTATTTGGGCTTACTTCTGGTGTTGCTGCCGCCCATAAAGATCCGCAAGGTAGCATCAAAGCAGAAATGGCCATAAGGCTGACTCCGTACCTGAAGGCTCCTTTGGTTTTGTCAAATAACAAAACACGCTGAGATTTTTTCATGAATTCGAAATTTTGTTTGAGGAGATGTTCTCTAAAAAATAGAAAGATATTAACATTGTTATAGCCAAATATAGGACAGCTCTTAACGAATAATTTCAAAATCAGGGTTGTTACGCAAACGATTGACAAAATTTGCTTACCAAATAATTAAAATTTATTTTTAATTTTAAAAACTTGTTTTAATTATAAATTGTTACAATTCATTCTTTTAGATAATTATATATTAATTATCATTATAGAATGAAATAAAAATGGATTTTATGAATTATTTTCAGTTTATACAATTTTTGCATGATTTGTTCAGAAAACAGGTGGCAGGTTATGAATAAATTCAATTAAAATCGATCCGTATTG
>Ga0164242_10005240_pt1 | contig 14442 bp, 16 predicted proteins | sample OricomgcompostMG_FD_108783 | JGI IMG/M metagenome (GOLD analysis project Ga0164242, IMG submission 108783) | Miracle-Growth compost microbial communities from Emeryville, California, USA - Original compost - Miracle growth compost (MG) ... | reverse complement strand
CGACTTCCTGCTGACCAACGCGAGCCTCGAAAACCTGTCGCAGTTCGTCGCGCCGGTCGCGATCATCGCGTTCGGCGAGATCATGCTGATGATCGGCGGCGACATCGACCTGTCGGTCGGCATGGTGTTCGCGTTCGCGCCGTTCCTGATGGTGTTCGCCGCCGACGCGGGCGCGCCGATGTGGCTCGCGGTCCTCGCCGGCCTCGTCGCGGCCGGCCTCGTCGGCTTCGTGAACGGCGCGGTCAGCGTGTGGCTGCGGCTGCCTTCGTTCGTGACGACGCTCGGCACGCTGTTTCTCGTCAACGGCATCACGCTGACGATGTCGCACGGCACGCCGGCCGCGGCGCCCGGCTCGCCGGCGTTCGCGGCCGTGATGGGCGCGTGGGGCTACAGCGAGATCCTGTGGACGATCGGCCTCGCGATCGTGATGCACGTGCTGCTGCGCCACATGCGCTGGGGATTGCACACCCAGGCGTGCGGCGCCAACCCGGTCGGCGCGGGCGAGGCCGGCATCCGCGTGAACCGGCTGCGGCTCGGCAACTTCATCATCGCCGCGCTGCTCGCGGGGCTGACCGGCATTCTCGAAGGCTTTCGCATCACGTCGATCGACCCGCAGGCCGGCGGCAACCAGATCACGTTCCTCGCGATCGCCGCCGCGGTAATCGGCGGCACGCCGCTTACCGGCGGCTCGGGCACGATCATCGGCGGCCTGATCGGCGCGGCGGTGTTAGGGATACTGAACGACGGCTTCACGCTGATCGGCGTCAACGCGTTCATGTTCAACATCATTCTCGGCGCCGCGATCCTCGCCGCGATGGTGTTCAACATTCACGTCGCGCGGCTGCGGCGCAGGGGGACGCGATGAGCGACGCACCGCAACGGCCGGCCGCGCTGCGCGGCGAAAACCTCGTGAAGCGCTTCGGCGCGGTGACCGCGCTCGACGGCGTATCGTTCACGCTCGGCCCCGGCGAGATCCTCGGCATCCTCGGCGACAACGGCGCGGGCAAGTCGACGCTCGTGAAGATCCTCACCGGCTTCCACCAGCAGACGGGCGGCGCGCTGTACGTGAACGGCGAGCAAACGCTGCTGCGTTCGGTCGATCACGCGCGCTCGCTCGGCATCGAGTGCGTGTACCAGGACCTTGCGCTCGCGAACTCGCTGAGCATCTATCACAACATGTTCCTGAACCGCGAGATCGTGCGGCGCGGGCCGCTGCCGCTGCTCGATCATCGCCGGATGCGCGAACTCGCCGCGCAATGCCTCGACGATATCGGCGTGCACGTGCCGTCGGTCGATCTGCCGGTCGAGCGCCTGTCTGGCGGCCAGCGGCAGGCGATCGCGGTCGCGCGCGCGGTGCATTCGAACGCGAAGATCCTGCTGCTCGACGAACCGCTCGCCGCAATGGGTGCGCGCGAGGCCGCGCTCATCATCGATCTCGTCGTGCGGCTGAAGGAGAAAAGCGGGCTGTCGATCATCATGATCATGCACAACTACGCGCAGACGCTCGACATCGCCGACCGCATCATGCTGATGCAGCGCGGCCGCGTGACGTTCGAGCAGCACAGCGCGCAGACTTCCGTCGCCGAGTTGATGGATATCGTACGGCGCGAGTATCGGGCGATGCGCGCGGCGGCCGGGCACTGAGCGGCAGGCCGTGCGGCGGGCCGCGCCGGCGCGCGGCCGAAATCGCCTAACGGTTGGCGGGCGCGCACCGCGTCGCACGCATTACCCTTGCAGGCGGCGGTAGCAGTGGCAGCAGCGGGCCGCCGCTTCCATCAATGCTCCGCGACCGACACGGACCGCCGTCATGCGCATCCTCCAAGTGATCCTCGCGCCGCGACTCTCGGGCGCCGAAATGCTCGTCAAGGGCATCGCGATCGACCATCGGCAAAGCGGCCACGTCGTCGGCGTCACGTCGCTGCTGCCCGCGCACGACGACTTCGCGGCCGCGAGCGCCGAACTGCGCGCGCACGGCGTCGCGTGTCACTTTCCGTCGCGCCGCTACGAACGCTTCGGCCGGCTGATGTTCCTGTACCGGTCGGTCCGGCGCTTCCATCCGGACATCCTCTTCGCGCACGCGACGATTCCCGCGATCTACGCACGCGCGCTGCCGGTGCGCGCACCGGTCGTGTGGATCATGCATTCGAGCGTGAACGACTTCGTTCAGAGTCCGCTGCTGTGCCGCGCGGAACAACTGCTGTCGCGGCGCGCGAAAGCCGTGATCGGCGTGTCGCAGAAGCACGTCGACGACTATCTCGACGCGATCGGCCGGCATCCGGCGCTGATCGTCGTGCCGAACGGCATCGACGTCGCGCGGTTCGAGGCGGCCGCATCGAACCGCGCCGCCGGCGCGCCCGCCGGGCAAGCCGCACGAAGCGCGAAGCGGATCGTGCAGATCGGCCGCTACGTGCCGGAAAAGGGACAGCTCGACACGCTGTACGCGTTCGCGCGCGTGCTCGCCGCCGAGCCCGACGCGCGCCTCGCGCTGTGCGGCGTGATCGAGGACCGCGCGTACCATGCGGCCGTCGTCGCGCTCGCGAAAGCGCTCGGCATTGCGTCGCGCGTCGATGTCGATGGGCCGCTCGCGAACGTCGACGAAATCCTCGCCGAATCAGCCGTGTTCGCGATGCCGTCGAGCCTCGAAGCGCAGGGCATCGCGTTTCTCGAAGCGCTCGCGTCCGGCATTCCGGTGGTCGCGAACCTGATTCCGGCGTTCCGCTTCGCGCGCGGCTGGCCGGGCGTGCAACTCGTCGATACGTCGAACCACTCGGAGTACGGCCGCGCGCTCGTCGCCGCGCTGCGCGAGCCGCGCGCGCAGCGTCCGCTCGACGGCTTCCGGCTCGCGGACACCGCAAGCCGCTATCTGGCGATCGCGCGGCAGGCGATCGGCTAACGCGTCAGGCCAGCGCGCTCCACAACACGAACGTCAGCGCGAGCCCGACCACCGACACGATCGTCTGCAGGATCGACCACACGTAGACGGTCTCCTTCAGCTTCAACCCGAAATATTCGCGCACCATCCAGAAGCCCGCGTCGTTCACGTGGCAGAAGAACACCGAGCCCGCGCCGATCGACAGCGCGAGCAGCGACGTGTGCGTCGCCGACAGCCCCGCGGCGACCGGCGCGACGATGCCGGCCGTGGTCGTCGTCGCGACGGTCGCCGAGCCGGTCGCCTGACGCAGCGCGACGGCGATCAGCCACGCAAGCAGGATCAGCGGCAGATGCCCGCCTTCGGAAATCTTGCTGATGGTATCGCTGATGCCGGCCGCGACGAGCGTCTGCTTGAGGCCGCCGCCCGCGCCGATCGTCAGCAGCAGCGCCGCGATCGGCGGCAGTCCCTTGCGCAGCACCCCGCCGACCTGCTCGCGCGACATGCCGTTCGACCAGCCGAGCACGACGATCGCGAACAGCACCGTCAGCCCGAGCGCGACGATCGGTTCGCCGAGAAAATTCAGCGTGCCGGCGAGCCAGCCGTGCGGCGCGAGCCACAGCCGCGCGACGGTGCGGCCGAGCATCAGCAGCACCGGCAGCAGCATCGTCAGCAGCGAGACGCCGAAGCCCGGCGCGTCGCCCGCGTGCTCGCGCTCGCTGTACACGCGGCCCATCTCGTCGGACTCGGCGACGCTCACGCGCTTGCTCACCCACGCGCCGTACAGCGGCCCCGCGAGCACGATCACCGGCAGTGCGACGATCAGGCCGAAGCCGAGCGTCAGGCCGAGATCGGCGTGCAGCGCGCTGACCGCGATCAGCGGACCCGGATGCGGCGGCAGCAGCGCGTGCAGCGTCGTCATGCCGGCGAGCGCCGGAATCGCGATGCGCAGGATCGGCTGGCCGGAGCGGCGCGCCATCACGAAGATGATCGGCACCATCAGCACGAGACCGACTTCGAAAAACAGCGGCAAGCCGATGATCAGCGCGACGACCGCCATCAGCCACGGCAGCGTGCGCGGCGTCGAATGCCTGAGGATCGTCGACACCAGCCGGTCGGCCGCGCCGGATTCCGCGACGAGCGCGCCGAGCATCGCGCCGAGCGCGATGATGATGCCGATGTCGCCGAGCAGCGCGCCCGCACCCTTGCTGAACGCGGTCGCGACGGTGGCGAGCGGCAGCCCGGCTACCGCGCCGGCCGCGAACGTGCCGGCGAGGATCGCGAGGAACGGCGCGAGCTTCAGCCACGCGATGCCGAGCACGATCAGCGCGAGTCCGAGCACGCAGGACAGGATCAGTTGGGTGTCGCCGGGCGACCACGGGGAAAGCGGATGCACAGAGTCTCCTTGGAGTTGCGATAGCCACGACCGGCAAGACGACGCACGGTCGATCGAAGCGGCGATTGTAGTCGGGGCGGCGCCGATGCGCCGGACGCGCCCGCAGGCGGGCATGGGCGATGCGAAGCGACGCGTATCGGCGTGGCGCCGGCGAATGCGGCGCCGGCCGGCCGGTGCAGCGGGTTCGCGGTCGCGACGCCGGCAAGGTCGCGACCGGCGACGCGAACTACAATCGCCTGTTGCGCGACCGGATCGCGACCGTCGCAGGCCGTTTCGTTGCGGTTGCCGCTCGACGACGCGCCGACCCCGACCGGCGCTTCGCCGCGCACCGACGGCGAATCCGGATGGCGCCGGAAGCGGCCGCGCCGTTCCATTTCGAGGATTGACGATGCCTGTCTACGACTATGTATGCGACGACTGCGGCGGGTTCGACGCGATGCGCCGCATCGCCGAGCGCGACGACCCGTTGCGATGCCCGCGCTGCGGCGCCGATGCGCGTCGCGTGACGGTATGCGCGCCGGCGCTGGCGTCGGGCGCATCCGGCACGGCCGACGGCGGCGGGCCGGCCGAGGCCGGCGGCTATGGCGGATATGGGATGCGCCATGTCGGCGGCTGCGGTTGTTGCCGCTAAGTTGCCGCTGAGTCGCCGCTGCGTTTCCGTTGAGTTGCCGGTTCGTTCGCACCCCTTCGTACCGGCGTGCGTCGTTTTGCATCGTTTTACGCCTGTTTCAGGCGCTTTTGCGCACGGTTGCACGCACCCGGCCGCGCGGGCCGCCGCCCGCGCCGCTGGCCACGAACGCGCGGGCGGTGCTAGACTTGCGCCCGAACCCACCGTCCGCCCGACCCGATGCCGCTGCGTAACCGCCGACGACTGACCGCCTGGCTTGGCCTCGTCGCCATGTGGCTCGTCGTGCTCGCGCCGCTCGTCACGCAACTGGTCCTCGCGTCGCGCAGCGACGATCCGGCGCGCGCCGCGCTGTGTTCGGCTTTCGAGCCGGCCAGCGCGCACGCGCACGGCGTTCGTCACGGCGACCCGCTCGCCGCGTGCGGCTACTGCGATCTGCTCGCCGACCATCCGGCGATGCCCACGCTGCCCGCGCTCACGCTGACGCTCGCGATCCTGCTTGCGATCCCGATCGTACCGGCGCTGTCGATCCGCTTCACGCCGCTCGGCGCGTTCTCTTCGGGGCGCCCGCGCGGGCCGCCTGCATTCCTCCCGCTCAGCGTTTAAGCGAATCGCGGCGCGTTCGCGCCGTCGCCATGCCGCCGCGCGCCCGCACCCGCGGATTCGCTTTCCCTCGCCCCGTTCCCGCGCCGCGCCGTCCGCGCGGAACCACGCTACGACCTTTGATCCACCCACAGGAGATGAATCCATGAAACGATCGATCCGCATCCTCGCCGCATTCTCGCTCGCGTCCGCGTCGTTCGGCGCGTTTGCCGCGTCGGCCACCGTGTCCGACTGCTGGGTCCGGCTGCTGCCGGGCGACCTGCCTTCCGGCGCGTACTTCACGGTCGCGAATTCGACCGGCAGTCCGATCGAACTGACCGGCGTCAGCAGCGACGCATTCGGAATGGCGATGCTCCACCGCACGCAAGACAACGGCAGCACGTCGACGATGGAAATGGTCCACTCGGCGACCGTGCCCGCGAACGGCACGCTGAAATTCGCGCCGGGCGGCTACCACGTGATGCTCGAAAAGCCGAAGCATGCGCTGAAGGTCGGCTCGACGATCGACCTGGGCTTCACGTTCGGCAACGGCGAGAAGACGACCGTGCAATGCGCGGTGAAAAGCCCGGCGACGATGGGGCAATAAGCGGCGCGCCGGCCGTCGTGGTGCCCGGTCGGCGGCACGCGCCCGCGCGCCGCCGACACACGCCGGCAGCAGCGGTACACCGGCGCGTCAGCCGACCTCGACGCGATTGCGCCCGGCCTCTTTCGCGCGATACAGCGCCTGGTCCGCGCGCTTGAGCATCGCCTCCATGTCGCGCTCGCCCGGTGCGCGCGTCGACACGCCGATCGTCACCGTGAACGGAACGGCCTTGCCGGTACGCCATTCGTGCGCGAAGTCCTGCTGCTCGAACCGGATCCGCAGCGCGTCGGCGATCGCGCGCGCATCGTCGGCATTCGTGCCCGGCAGCGCGGCGACGAATTCCTCGCCGCCCCAGCGGGCGAACAGGTCCGTCTTGCGGCTCGCCGCCATGCCGACTTTCGCGAGAATGCGCAGCACTTCGTCGCCGACGTCGTGGCCGTACGCGTCGTTGATCTTCTTGAAGTAGTCGATGTCGAGAATGAACATCGACAGCGCTTCGTCGGACTCCAGAATGGTTTCGACGACGCCGAGAAACTCGCGCCGATTCGGCAGACCGGTCAGTTCGTCGGTGACCGCCTGCTTTTGCAGCAGGTCCATCAGCCGGACCCGATCGGTGATGTCGCGGATCACCGCGGTGAACTCGATCAGCCCCTCGACGTTGATCTTCGAAATCGCGATCTCGACCGGCAGCAGCGAGCCGTCGCGATGCTGGCCGTACACGCGATTGCGTTCGTCCATCTGCCGCGAGCGCACCGGCGAACGCGCGAACTGCTGCACGTAGCGCGAATGATGCGCGCGATACTTCTCCGGCAGCAGCCGCTCGATCGGCTCGCCGAGCATCTCCTCGGACGAGTAGCCGAACAGGTTTTCCGCCGCGCGATTAAAGAGCGTGATGTGGTGCTGCTGGTCGATCGTGATGATCGCGTCGTACGCGGCGTCGACGACCGAACGAAACCGCGACGTGCTCGCCTCCAGCTCGCGCGTCAGATCCATTTTCGGCGTGATGTCGAGCCCGGTGATGAGGATCTCGACGACGGTCGCGCCGCCGTCCGTATGGCGGAACGGTTTGAGCGACATGCGCCACCAGTGCGTGCCGTCTTTCAGGTCGTACGCCTGTTCGAGTTCCTGCGGAACGCCGGAATTGAAGCACTCCTGCAGTTTGGCGCGAAACTCGTAGCGCGCGTAGTTCGGCACCAGCGTGTCGAACGGGATCGGGAACGCGCGCATGCCGGGACGGCGGCCGCCGGTCATCTGGAAGAAGCCGTCGTTGCAGGCCGGCACGATGAACTGGCCGCCTTCGTTGCGGCCGACCACCGCGACGCTCGCGCCGATGCCGTCAACAAACTCCTGGACCCTGCTGGACCAATCGACCATCGCGCCTCCCGCAACAGAAAGTCAGCACCGTCTGCATCGCCGTGACGGCAGCCATTCTGCAACATATCGCCATCGAACGGCTGCAAGAAGCGCGGTCCGGACGCGGGCGCGCGGACTCTCGCGCCGGTTAGGAAACAACCAGCGCAGCACCGGTTCAGCCGTCGCCGAGCACCGCGAGATTCAGCGGATATGAACGCCCGATCCACAACGCGCAGTCGCGGTGATCGTGCAGCGCGTCGCCGGTATTCGGATGGATGAATACGTCGAGCGCGCCGTGATTGAGCGCGAGCCATGCGATGATCGCCGTGAAGTGCGCGTTGCCGAACGCAAGCTGATACGACCACATCGGATGCGGGCCGACCGGACGCTCGTGAAACCGGCCCATCTGCAACGCGTCGGTGAAGCGCGCTTCGATCGTTTCGCGCAACGTCCACGCGGCATCGCGGCTCGCGGCGTCGAAATAGACATGCGCGTGCCAGTTCTGGATCGTATCGATATCGGAATGCGTCATCGGCGGCGGGCTCACGGCGGATCTGGACCGGTCATTCTGCCGGATCGGCGCACGACGCGCCACCGCACTCGCCGCAACGATCGCGTGCGATGCACGGTCAAAGCCATCTCGACCTTTTTTGCCACGGAGAACCGAACCATGCGCCAGGCGTTTCATCATCTGCGTGTCCGCGCGAACGGGCGCGGTCTCGTCGACATCGGCACGGCGGTTCGCGCGTTCGTGCGCGAACAGCGCATCGATGCCGGACTGCTGACGCTGTTCTGCCGGCACACGTCCGCGTCGCTGCTGATCCAGGAAAACGCGGACCCGTCGGTGCAGCGCGATCTCGAACGCTATTTCGAGACGCTCGCGCCCGAGGATCCGCACCGCTACGAACACGACACCGAAGGTCCCGACGACATGCCCGCGCATCTGCGCACCGCGCTCACGCAGGTGCAGCTGTCGATTCCGGTCGAACGCGGCGAGCCGGTGCTCGGCACGTGGCAGGGCATCTACCTGTTCGAACACCGGCGGCATCCATCGACGCGCGAGATCGTGCTGCATCTGATCGGCGAATAAAGCCGGCGCGGCGGCGCGACGGTCCGCGCGATGCGTCGGCGTCAGCCTTGATGCGCGTCCTCGTCGTCGGTGCGGTGATCGACGCCGAAGCCGGAGCCACCACCCGAGCCGCCGCCCGCACCGCCGCCCATTCCCATCCCGCCGCCGCCCTTGCCGCCGTCCTTGCTGCCGCCGTCGTTGCCGCCGTCGCCCTTGCCGCGCGCGGCCATGTTGCGGGCCGGCCCCTGCTTCGGAATCGCAAGTCCGCGAGGCACCGGATCGAGGTTCAGCACGTGGCGGATGAAATGGCGCAGCGACACGACCAGTTCGTCGGTCCGCACCGTGCGCCCGGCGACGAGGTCGCTCGCCGCCTGCGCCGCGAGCCGCACCTGTTCCTCGGTGCCGAGCAGGATGATGTCGGACAGCGCGGCCTCGACCGCATCGCGAATTCGCCGCGCGCGGTCGGTGCTCGTCACGCCGTTTTCCGCCGCTTCGCCCAACGCCTGCAGGTCGTGCAGATGCAGCGGGCTCACCACGAGGCTACCGGTGAACGAGCCGCCGAGCGTCTTGTACGCGGCGATCAGCGTGCGTAGCCGTTCGTTGATCTGCCGGTTTTCGCGTTCGCGGCGCTGTTGCAGCGTCTGCATTACGATCAGCCGGACACCGACGCCGATCAGCGTAATCAACGCGAGACCGACGAGCGTCGAAAGCAGCCCTTGCCACGAACTGAAGTCCAGATTGCGCATGAGTACGGGTTCCGTGTCGAAGCCGAGCATGAGCGTCGCAGATTTCCTGCCCGCCCGTGCGCAATGCGGCGCTCGCGGGCGCAGCACAACGCCGCCCCGCGATGGCGGCCGCGCGAAGCAGGCAGGCACGGCGGTTGCATTGCGTGCGGGATCGACGCGTTTTCGGGAGGAATTGCGATGGCCGACTCTTCTTCGCTGCGCGAGGTCGCGAAGCGCGCGCAACTGCGCGATCGCGTGCCGCTGCGCGTGAAAGCGGGCGATACGCCGGTCCTGCTGATCCGCGACGGCGACACCGTTCACGCGTATCAGGCCGACTGCCCGCACGCGGGCGGGCCGCTCGAACACGGCGCGCTGTGCGGCGAGCGGCTCGTGTGTCCGTGGCACAAGGCGACCTTCGACGTGCGCAGCGGCGCGCTGCTGGAGCCGCCGGCGCTGCGCGGGCTCACGCGCTACCGCGTCGAAGTGCGCGGCGACGACGTGCTCGTCGCGACCGATGCGCCGACGCCCGCGCCCGCGAGCGAGCAGGCGAGCGAAGCCGCGAGCGGCAACCGCGACACGGCGGTCATCGCGATCGTCGGCGCAGGCGCGGCCGGCGCGGCCGCGTGCGCGGCGCTGCGCGAACTCGGCTTTCGCGGCCGCATCGCGCTGATCGATCACGAAACGACGACGCCGTACGATCGCACCGCACTGAGCAAGTTCGTGCCGTCCGGCGAACTCGCGCCGCACGACGTCTATCCGCTGCTCGACGACGCGTTCTTCACGGAGCAGCGCATCGAACGCCGCCGCGCGAACGTGGTCGCACTCGACGCCGACGCGCGCGAAATCCGCTTCGACAGCGGCGAGCCGCTACGCTACGACGCCGCGCTCGTCGCGACCGGCAGCGTGCCGAAGCCGCCGCCGGTGCGCGGCATCGACGACGCGGCGATCCGCGCGCGCGTCGTCCTGCTGCGCGATGTCGACGACGCGACGCGCCTCGACCGGCTGGCCGCCGCGCGCGGCCGCGCGGTGGTGATCGGCAGCAGTTTCATCGGACTCGAAGTCGCGTCCGCGCTGCGCAAGCGCGGTTGCGACGTCACCGTCGTGTCGCCGGATCCGGTGCCGTTCGCGAAGCAGTTCGGCCGCGAAACCGGCGAACTGTTCCTGCAACTGCATCGGCAGAACGGCACCGGGTTCGAACTGGAAACGCAGGTGGACGCGATCGAGCCCGGCGAGCCGCTGACGGTGGTCACGAAGAACGGCAAGCGCATCGGGTGCGACTTCGTGGTCGCGGGCACCGGCGTTTCCCCGGCGACGGCGTTCGTCGAAGGCGTCGAACGCAACGACGACGGCGGCCTCGACGTCGACGCGTCGATGCAGGTGCGCGACGGCCTGTTCGCGGCCGGCGACGTTGCATGCTTCGCGGGGCCGGGCGGCACGCGGCTGCGCATCGAGCACTGGCGCGTCGCGCAGCAGCAGGCTCGCGCGGCCGCGCGCGGGATGCTCGGCATGGCGGCCCAACAACCGGCGGTGCCGTTCTTCTGGACCTATCACTACGGGAAGCGTTTCGATTATCTCGGGCACGCGCACGCGGGCGACTGGGACACGAGCATCACGCTCGGTTCGCTCGCGCAGTACGCGTTCGTCACGTTGTACTGCCGCAACGGAACGGTGGTGGCCGCGCTCGGATGCGCGCGCGAAACGGCGCTCGCGCGGCTGGCGGACGCGATGCGCAAACCGCTGTCGGCCGACGACGCGCGCCGGCTCGTCGAGCGGCGGGACGGCGGCTGACCCAGGTGCGTCGCGGCGACGGCTTTACGCGACGCGCGGGCCGTCGCCGCGACGCGCGCGCTCGCGCAACGTATCGGGCGCCGCCGCGGCCGGTGGGAACGGTTCGACCACCGCCCAGCGCGACCAGCGCCGCTCCGCATCCGCCGCGCCGACACGGACCGCGCGCGAGCCGTCCGCGAACAGCAGGCATTCGACCCGGATCGGCGCGCCGCCGGCGACCGCCGCCGGCCCGAGTCCGCCGGACTCCGCGACGAAGTGCAGATTCCCCTCTCTGAGCAGATCACCGGCGGCCTGGCCGTCCTGATCGTCCATGACACGGCGATTCAGCAGAATCGCCGCGACTTCAGCATCCAGCATCGAGCGTCTCCTTGCCCGCACCTGGCCGGACTGCGGTGCAACAGACGGCGACCGCGTCCGGCGTGCGAGCGATCATCCGACTACTATAGTCGAATTGTTGCGTCGCAGCAAAACGGAATCGGCCCGGCCCTGGCGTGATACCATTCGGCGCCGTTTGGTCATTTCCCTGTCGAAAAACCGTCCGCGGATGATTTGCGATCTTTGCAGCAGCCTGCTCGCCGCACACGGTGCCGTGCCGCCGCACCGCGCGCTCGCGCCGGCCGGTCGCGCCACGACGCTCAGGCCGGTGCTGCGCAGACCGGTGCGCGTCATGCGCTACCGTTGCGGCCAATGCGCGACGAACTGGCTGCTCGACCTCGATCCGTCGAGCGCCGACGACGGCGGCTGGACGTGGCTCGGCCGCGCCGGCAGCGTACTGGAGCCGCCGTCGGCGTCGTGGCTGGGGCCGGATGACGCGATGCATGCCGCGGCGCCTGCCACGGCGGTAAAAGACTGCACCGAAGGGCCGCGCTGAAGGACTGCATTGAAGGACGGCGAAGGCCCGCGCTGAACAACGCCGACCGCCGGCGCGCTGCGCCGGATCGAAGCCGGCGCCGGCCTTCGCGCAGAATCGCCGGCCACTAACCCGATGACCCGCCCCGGTCCCCCGACGCGACCGTCGCCAGCCGTGCGCGGCCGCCGGTTCGCCGTGCGTCGCGCGCGTGCTCGACGATCTGCCACATCAGCAGGCCCGGCAGATAGATCAGCAGGTCGCGGACTCGCCTTGCGCCCGCGAGCGCGAGGCTGGTCGCCGGATCGAGCCCGATCAGCCCGCCGATCAGCACGAAGCCGCCCTCCTGCACGCCCAGTCCCGCCGGCACCAGAAACGCGATGCTGCTGATCAGCTGGATCAACGCTTCGAGCACGAACGCATCGACGACGCTCACGCGGTGGCCGAGGAAGTACAGCGCGAGCCAGATCTCGAACGCGGTCCCGACGCACTGCAACGGCTGCCAGACGAACAGATAGCGCAGCACGACGCCGGTCTGCCGCCAGATCAGCTTCACCGACTGATCGATCCGCGCGGACCGTCCGACGAGCCCGTACACCTTGCCGCCCGTCACGTGGTTCAGCAGCCGCGCGATCCTCTCGAACGGGCGCGCGTGCTGGACGAGCGCGAACAGCAGCAGCAGCGGAACCGCCGCCGCGACCGCGAGCGCCAGTTGGCCGACGATCCGCAGCGTGCCGGAGCGCGCATCGTGCAGCAGCAGGCCGGCGCCGGCGAGCGCGAACAGCACCTGGCTGATGAGCGTCAGTTGCATGTCCGCGACGAGGCTCGCGACCGCCGTTTCGGGCCGCACGCCGAGCCGTCCGAGCAGGCGAAACGACACCACCTCGCCGCCGATGCGCGCGACCGGCAGCAAGCCGTTCACCGACTCGCGAATCCACACGAGCTTCGCCATCGACGCGAACGGCGGACGCTCACCGCGCCGGATCAGCGAACGCCAGTCCCATGCGTTGGCAAGCATCGGTGCGGCGTGCGCGAGCGCCGCGAGCACGAGCCCGGCGCCCGCCCCGCCCATCAGCCGCAGGACGTCGGCCGGATGCTCGCGCAGCACGAGCCAGATCGCCGCCGCGAGACCGCATAGCGCGGCGGCGCGTCCGAGAAATTTCATCGTTGAATCCTCCGGCGAGGTCGTGCACGGAGGCCATTACGGCACGCAACATCCAGCATCGATCAATCGTTCCGCAGCGGATAAAGCTGGCCCTTCCCGTCGACGCCGAAATCGACGCCGCGCCATACCACGCGGCCGGAAAGGAAGCTGGCGACAAAAATCGCAAAGGACACGATATCGGAGATCGGCAGCACCCACAACCCGCGGCCCCGCTCGCCGGTCACGCGGTCCACCTCGCGCCTGAGCAGGCCGCGGGCGACGAGCGCGAACGCGACGAGCGGCCACGACCAGCCGGCGCCGCCGGACATCAGCGCCGCAAGCAGCGCGAACGCGAGCGGATAGGTGAGCGCCGAACCGAAGTGCCCGGCGCGGTCGACCGCGCGGATCGTGCGGCTCCAGCGCAATTCGTGCGATACGAGCCGCGCGAAGCTGGTCTCGGCGCACGCATGGCGAACGACGAACGGCGGAATCGCGACCTTCGCGCCGGTGTCGCGAATCGCCTCGCCGATCGCGTTGTCCTCCGCCAGATGCGACGCGAACTGCGCGAGGCCGCCGATGCGCTGGAGCATGTCGCGCGTCATCGCGATCGTCTGTCCGAAGCACGGGCGCGCGCGCCCGATCGCGAGGCCGGCGACGACGCCCGGCAGAAACTGGTAGTCGGTCGCGGCCGCCGACACGCGCGGCCAGAAGCCGGGCTGGCACTCGCCGCGGTACAGACAGGTGACGAGCCCGACGCCCGGCTGCTGCAGTTCGCCGACCACGTTGCGCAGGAAGTCGGGCTCGACGGTCACGTCGCTGTCGGTGAAGCACAGCACGTCGTGCTCGGCGGCGGGCAGCATGTTCACCAGATTGCTGACCTTGCGGTTCAGCCCATGCAGCCGCGCATCGGCGACCACCGTGACGTGCGCGTGCGGATAACGCTGCCGTAAGGTCTCGACGACATGCAACGCGGCATCGGACGGATCGTGTACGCCGAACAGCAGTTGCACCGGTCCCGGATAGTCCTGCTCGAAAAAGCTCGCCAACTGGCCGTCGAGATGCCACTCGTCGCCGTGCAGCGGCTTCACGAGCGTGAGCGCCGGGAACGACGCGGGCACGGGCACCGTACGCGTGAAGAAACGGCCGACGAGGTGCGCGGTCCACGCGGTATAGCCGACGCCGAGCACCGCGCAGATTCCGCACAGCAGCGCGAGCGCCGCGCCGACCGACTCGGCCGCGTGCGCGGCCGGCGCGAGCCACGCGCGCGCGACGACTGCCGCCGCGATCAGCGGCGCGCCGATCGCGATGCACCACGCAGCGCGGCGCGCGTCCATCACGCCTCGTGCGCGCGCAGGAAGCGGAAGAACTCGACGCCTTCGCGCAGACGCCGCCGCATCATCTCCCAGCTCGTCAGCATCTCCCGCACGATCTCCCAGATCT
>Ga0164242_10005239_pt1 | contig 14443 bp, 13 predicted proteins | sample OricomgcompostMG_FD_108783 | JGI IMG/M metagenome (GOLD analysis project Ga0164242, IMG submission 108783) | Miracle-Growth compost microbial communities from Emeryville, California, USA - Original compost - Miracle growth compost (MG) ... | reverse complement strand
TCGCCCAGGTCGGCACCGCCGTCGCCATGGCGGGGGTCATGTTCGGCCTGATCCTGCACTTCCAGTACGCGTACGGGTGGAGCCCGATGCGGGCAGGGCTCGCCAACCTGCCGCTCATCCTCACGATGATCGTCGCGACGCCGCTCTCCGAGGGACTCGCGCGGCGGTTCGGGCACCGGGTGGCGTGCCTCGTCGGCACCGGCTTCCTCGCCGCGTCGCTCGTCGGCCTCGCGTGGGGCGTCGAGCACGGCTACCTCGCCATCGCGTTCTTCATGGTGACGTTCACGTTCGGCCTGCGGACCGTCATGACGATCTGCGCCGTCGCCCTCGTCGACGCCATGCCGGAGAACCGCACGTCCCTCGGCGCCGCGCTCAACGACACCGCGCAGGAGGTCGGCACCAGCGTCGGCACCGCCGTCGTCGGGACCCTCATCGCGGTCCTCGTCACGACCGTCCTGCCGGACGGGGTGTGGAGCAACGACCTCGTGGCGTCGTTCTTCCACGGCGAGCGCGTCGTGTACGCGGCGCTGGCGGTCGTCGTCGGGCTGCTCGGGGGCCTGGGCGCGCTGTCCCTGAGCAGCTCGCGCTCGATCGACGAGCACGCCTGACGGGCCGCGCGCCCAGCCGCGGCCGTCGTGCTCGCCTGGCCCGCTCAGTAGGCGAGCGTGAACCGGGCGCGCACGTGCGCGGGGTGCTCGATCTCGTCGACGAACGCGGCGGCGTAGTCGGCGCCGGAGATCTCCGAGCGACCCTCGGCGTCGGTGAGCAGCACGTCGCCGCCGAGGCGGTACGCGCCGCGGCGCGTGCCCGGCGCGTAGGACCCGAAGCCGAGCGCCGGGGTGAGCACGAACCAGTCGAGGTCGGGGTCCCCGTCGCGCAGCGACGCGAGCACGGTGTCGGCGATCCGGCTGTGCGGGGCGAACGCCGCGGGGAGCAGCGGCGTCTCGTAGACCTTCGGACCACCGGGCGACGCCAGCAGCGACCCGGCGCCCCCGACGACGCCGAGGCGTGCGCCCACGGCACGGGCCTGGTCGGCGATGCGCGCGACGACCTGCGGGAGCACCGTCTCGAGGTCGCCCGTCGGGGCGAGCGCCACGACCACCACGTCCGCGCCCGCGATCGCGTCCGCGACGACGGCCTCGTCGGCCGCGGAGCCGGTGACGTGCCGGACACCCGCGACGGGCTCGTCGGGCTCGCGGCGGCTGACAGCGGTGACCTGGTGACCGCGCGAGACGGCCTCGCGGACGATGGCGCCGCCGGCGTAGCCGGTGCCGCCGAAGACGGTGAGGTGGGACACGGGTGCTCCTGTCGAAGGTGGATCGAGATCGGGGGGATCGAGATCGGGGGGATCGAGATCGGGGGGAACGAGATCGGGGGGATCGAGATCGGAGGGAACCGTCACGGCGTGACCAGGGCCTGGAGCGCGGCGCGCAGCGCGCCGGGGTCGGGCAGAGGGTCGACGAGGCGGCGACGCATCTCTGCCAGGTGTGCCGGGTAGGCGACGCCCAGCCGCTCGGCGGCGGCGGCGGTCGGGACGACCTCCACCTGCGACTCGGCGCCCTCCCGGACGACGAGCCCGCGCGCGGCCATGCGCGTGAGCTGGTGGGAGAGCCGGCTGCGGTGCCAGCCGAGGTGGCGGGCCAGCTCGGCCTGGCGGAGGCGACCGCCGGCGGCCTGGAGGCGCAGCAGCACCGCGATGTCGGCGTCCGTCAGGCCGGAGGCGGCGGTGGCGGCGGCCACGACCGCGCTCTCGACCCGCTCGTGCGCGGCCTTCCACAGCATCCAGAGCTCGTAGGCCTCGGCGTCGGAAACCGGCATCAGACCTCCCGCTGTTGACGCATCAACACTGCGTGCTTACTGTTGATACGTCAACACTACCCCCGCACAGAGCATGGTCCGCCGCCCCGCCCTGGTGACCACCCCGGAGCGCGAGCCTCCCGCGGCCGGCCGGCCGCCGGGCGAGCCGAGCAGAAGTCGGGCACCCGTGCCGTCGAACGCCGCGCCGCGCGTCCTGCGACGCGCTGTCGGGCTCGGCGTGGACCACACCACCAGGAAAGGGACCACCCATGTCTCTCGACGCTCAGGAGATCGCCGTCACCCGCGACGAGCTGGCCGCCAACCTCGCGCTGTCCGGGCTGACGCGCGCCGAGGTCGCCGCCGACCTGCGGCTCTCGCCCGCACGGCTGGACTCGACGGTCGCGGTCGACGACGCCGACCCCGCCGACGTGTGGCTGCTGCGCGACTACCTCGAGCAGGCGGTGCGCGACGCCGGCCGCTCGCCCGTTCCGTTCACGGTCCTGACGCCCCGGTCGCGCAGGCTCGCGCGGGCCTGGTTCACGCTGCGCGACGCGCCGCGGCACGCCTTCACCGGCGCCGCGTCGCGCGCCGCACAGGCGTGAGCCGCGCGGGAGCCGCGTCAGCCCGCCGCGCCGTCCGTGGCCGGGACGCCGAGCTCGGCGAGCAGGGCAAGGACGCGGCGACGGATCTCGTCGCGGATCGGCCGGACCGCCGCGAGGTCCAGGCCCGCGGGATCCTCGAGCACCCAGTCCTCGTAGCGCCTGCCCGGGTAGTACGGGCAGGCGTCGCCGCACCCCATCGTCACGACGACGTCCGAGGCCCGCACCGCGTCCGGCGTCAGGACCTTCGGACGCTCGGTGGCGATGTCGACGCCCGCCTCGGCCATGGCGGCGACCGCCACGGGGTTGACCTCGTCGGCCGGCACCGACCCCGCGGAGCGGACCTCGACCGCGCCGCCGCTCAGGGCGGTGAGGAACCCGGCGGCCATCTGGGACCGCCCGGCGTTGTGCACGCAGACGAACAGGACGCTGGGGCGCGCTTCGGTCACGGCTCGCGATCCTTCCGCACGCGGCGCAGCACGGCAACGACCCTGCTCGAGCCGGCCTGATCGCCGTCAGCCGAGCGACGCGCTCGCGGCGCGCAGCTCGTCGAGCGCGGCGCGCACGTACCGCGCCAGGTCGGCGGCCGGGTCGCTGTCCGCGGCGGTCCACGCGGCGTAGCCGCGCTTGAACGCGAGCATGCCGAGCTCCGCCGCGAGCGACGCGACGGGATCGGCGACGCCGCGCGCCCGGAGCGCGTCGGCCATCGCGGCCGCGAGGCCGACGCTCTTCAGCGCGTCCCGCTCCTGCAGCTCCGCGCTCGCGCCGACCGCCGCCTGCAGCCGGGGCCCGAGCTCGCGGTTGGCCTGGCCCATCGCGCCGGACACGCGCTCGAGCCCTGCGGCGACCGCCGCGAGGGGAGCCGCGCCGTCCGGTGCGGCCGCGATGCCCTCGACGAGCAGCGCGCTCATCGTCTGCTGCCCGGCGGCGAGGACCTCGCGCTTGTCGGGGAAGTAGCGGAAGAACGTGCTCTTGGTGACGCCCGCGCGCTCCGCGATCTGGGCGACCGTCGTCGCGTCGTAGCCCTGGTCGGTGAACAGCTCGACGGCGGCGACGACGAGCCGGTCGCGCGCCCCGGGTTCCCATCGCGCCATGGGTCCATCCTAGGCGATGGGACAGTTGTCCCATGACGCTGCTACTGTGACGGGACAACGCTCCCATCACTCTTCGGAGGAACCATGCGCGTCTTCGTCACCGGCGGTACCGGGCTCATCGGCTCCGCGGTGGTCGCCGAGCTGCTCACCCACGGCCACGAGGTCGTCGGCCTCGCGCGCTCCGACCGGTCGGCCGCCGCGCTCGAGCGGGCCGGCGCCCGGCCGCTGCGCGGAGCGCTGACCGACCTCGACGCGGTGCGCGTCGGTGCGGCGGACTCCGACGGCGTCGTCCACCTGGCGTTCGGCAACGACTTCAGCAGCGCCGAGGCGCTCGCCCGCTGCATCGCCGAGGAGACCGCCGCCCTCGAGGTGATGGGCGACGCGCTCGTCGGCAGCGACCGCCCGCTCGTCACCGTCTCGGGAACGCCCGCGGTGCCCGGTCGGCCGGCCACCGAGGCGGACCCGGTCCCGGTGGAGGGACCCGTCGCCGGGCGGTCGCAGTCGATCCTGCGCGTGCTCGGGCTGGCCTCCCGCGGCGTGCGCGGCGCCGCGGTCCGGCTGCCGCGCACGGTGCACGACGAGGGCGACGGCGGGTTCGCCGGCATGCTGACGCAGATCGCCCGCGACACCGGCGCCTCCGGCTATCCCGGGGACGGCACGCAGCGCTGGCCGGCCGTGCACGCGCTCGACGCGGCCGTTCTCTTCCGGCTCGTCCTCGAGGGCGCGCCGGCCGGCACGTCGTGGCACGCGGTGGCCGACGAGGGCGACGCGGTGCGCGACATCGCCGAGGTGATCGGCCGGCGCCTCGGCGTCCCGGTGGGACCCGTGCCCGTCGAGACGTACGGCCCGCTCGGCCCGGTCTTCGCGACCGACCAGCCGGCGTCGAGCGCGCACACCCGGGCGACGCTGGGCTGGGAGCCGACACACCCGAGCCTGCTCGCGGACCTCGAGCACGTCGAGCCGCGCTGACCGGGTCGGCCGGGCCGGCGGCGCCGGCTCGGTCGGTGCCCGCGTCGCGCGGGCTCAGGCCACCAGGCCCCGGCGGTACGCGTAGACCACGACCTGCACGCGGTCGCGCAGGTCGAGCTTCGTCAGGATGCGCGAGACGTACGTCTTGACGGTCTCGTGGCTGATGACGAGCTCGGCCGCGATCTCGCTGTTGGACAGCCCGCCGGCGACGAGCCGCAGCACCTCGAGCTCGCGCGGCGTCAGCGCCGGCTCGTCCCGGCCGTCGTCCGGCGGGCTGATGCGGCTCGCGTACCGCCCGACGAGGCGCCGCGTCACCTCGGGCGCGAGCAGCGCGGAGCCTGCGGCCACGGTCCGGATGCCGGCGAGCAGCTGCTCGGCGGGCGCGTCCTTGAGCAGGAACCCGCTCGCGCCGGCGCGCAGCGCCTCGTACACGTACTCGTCGAGGTTGAACGTCGTCACCACGAGGACCTTGACCGGGTCGGGCACGCCCGCGCCGGCCAGCAGCCGGGTCGCCTCGATGCCGTCGAGCACGGGCATGCGCACGTCCATGACGACGACGTCGGGCCGGACCCGACGGGCGAGGTCGACCGCGGCCCGGCCGTCGCCGCACGCGCCGACGACCTCGAGGTCGGGCTGCGCGTCGATGATCGTCACGAAGCCCGTGCGGATCAGCGCCTGGTCGTCGCAGACGAGCACCCGGGTGGGCGCGCCCGGCCTGCTCGCGTCCGGCGCGTCCGGCGCGTCCGGCGCGTCCGGCGCCGTCACTGCCCGCCGCCCGCGGGGATCCGCGCGCGGACGACGAACGCCCCGCCCGCCTGCGGACCCGCGCTGAGCCCGCCGCCGAGCAGGTCGACGCGCTCGCGGAGCCCCGCCAGACCGCGTCCGCCGCCCTCGAGGCCGCCCCCACCGAGCGGCGGACGGTGGGGCGCCGGGCCGTCGGTCGTGACCTCGACGTCCACCACGTCGCCGCCGTGCCGGACGCGGACGAGCGTGCGGTTGCCGCGCGCGTGCTTGAGCGCGTTCGTCAGCGCCTCCTGCACGACGCGGTAGGCGGCGACGTCGGCGCTGCCGGGCGTCTGCGGCGGGTCCCCCTCGAGCACGTACTCGACGGGCTGCCCCGCCTGCCGGGCCTGCTCGACGAGCGTGACGATCTCGCCGACCGTCGGGGTGCGCGAGTCCCGCCCGGCCGCGCCGTCGCGCCCCTGCGCGGGGCCCGGGCCGTGCGCGGGGTCGAGCACGTCGAGCAGGTGGCGCAGATCGCCGACGGCACGCCGGCCGGTGTCCGTGACGGCGGTGAGCGCCGCGTCGAGGCGTGCCGGGTCGGCGGTGACGTACCGCGCGGCCTCGGCCTGCACGACCATCGCCGTCACGTGGTGAGTGACGACGTCGTGCAGCTCGCGCGCGATCCGCGCCCGCTCGGCGGAGCGGGTGCTCTCAGCGAGGTGCCGACGGTGCTCGGCCTCCGCGACGCGCGTCTGCCGCAGCCACGCGCCGACCGCCCACGCGGCGACCAGCAGGAGGTAGAACGTCGCGAGCTCGGAGACACCCTCGGCCGCCCCGCGCCGTTCGAGCGCCGCCGCCAGCGCGACGTACGCGACGGTCGCCGCGCCCGCCGTCACCATCCGGTGGTCCCGCAGGTGGGCGGCGGCGCTGAGCACGGCGATCGGCAGCGCGATGCCCGCGACCGTGTGGTACCCGACGAGCTGGTCGATCGCGAAGCCGACCGACACCAGCGCGAGGCACACGACCGGCGACCGGCGGCGCACCGCGAGCGGCAGCGCCTGCAGCGCGACCGCGACGACCGTGAGCGCGTCCGCCGGGTGGTCCGGGAGGCCGCCGAGCTCCGTGCCCTGGCTCTGCAGCGACGGCACGAGCGGCGCCACCGCGACGGCGAGCGCGAGCGGCAGGTCCCGGACCGTGACGTCGTACGCCTGCCAGGCGGCGCGCGCCCGGCGCAGATCGACCACCGTCAGACCGTAGCGGTCGAGCGGGTGCGAGCGGCGCGGCGGCGGGCGGGCACGATGCGACCGCGCCGGTGGGCCACGCTCAGGAACACCGCCGTCATCGTCAGACCCGCGAGCACGGCGAGGATGCTCGCCTCGGGCCCGAAGGTGCCGCCGGAGAGGGCGACCGGGCCCGACGTCACGCCGTGCAGCAGCCCGGTCGCGGTGTCGTTGCCGGACACCTCCGTGCCGAAGATCCCGCCCTGCGCGAAGTTCCAGCCCACGTGCAGGCCGATCGGGAGCCACAGCCTGCGGGTCGCGGCGTACGCGGCCGCGAGCATGGTGCCGGCCTCGACGGCGATCGCGATCCCGCCCCAGAGCGTCGCGTCCGAGTTCGCCAGGTGCATCGCGCCGAAGACGGCGGCCGTGAGCGCGAGCGCGCCCCACGTCCCGGCGCGCTCCTCGACGATCCGGAACAGCACCCCGCGGAACAGCAGCTCCTCCGTGACGCCCGCGGCGACCGACAGGCCCACCAGGCCGGCCGCACCGGTCACGGAGCCCCAGCCGTCGACGTGGTAGCCGCCCAGCAGGGCGATGCCGGCGATGACGGCCCCGAACATGGCCACCCCGACCAGCACTCCGGTTCGCGTGCCGGCGACGGCGTCACGCCAGGCCAGCTCGACCGGTTCACGGTGCTCCGTCCGGCGCACGACCCAACGGTAGGCGAGCAGGGCGAGCCCTCCGGTGGCGACGCCGAGGACGAGTGACACGAGCCAACCTCCGCCCGCGGCGCCCACGGCGAGGTTGCCGACGAACGCGACGGCCGCGACCGTCACCAGCTGCTTCAACAGACGCATGGCGAGTCCTTCCTCCGGGACCACGGCACGGCGCCGCGGCTCGTCTCGGACGCTACGGAGCGCGGCGGGCCGGGCACGTCCCGCCCCGGTGGGCACTTCGTCGTCCCTCGCGCGGGGGATGCGACGGCGCCCGCCGCCCGGTGGTCGGGGGCATGCATCGTTTCGATCGAAACGATTACACGCGCTGTCAGGACGCGTCCGCCGCCCTACCTTCGACACCGCTCACCGTGGCGGCACCTCGCCACCGCGACGCGTGCGGACGGGCCTCGACGTGGAGACCCGGCGGCGTGCGTCGAACCCCTGGAGCCGGCCTGCTCCGGGCGTACCGCGACGAACGAGGAGACTCATGAAGCACCGCATCAGAACGGCAGCACTGCTGTCCGCGGCCCTGCTGGCGACGACGGGCGCGGGCGTGATCGCCGCGACGTCGGCGCAGGCGGCCGTCGGCTGCAAGGTCGACTACGCGATCACGAGCCAGTGGGGTGGCGGCTTCGGCACCAACGTCACGCTCACCAACCTCGGCGACGACGTCAACGGCTGGACGATCGGGTGGACGTTCGCCTCCGGGCAGAAGATCACCCAGCTCTGGAACGGCACCGTCACGCAGTCCGGCGGCACCGTCTCGGTGCACGACGTCGGCTACAACGCGTCCGTGCGCAAGGGCACGACGACGAACTTCGGCTTCAACGGGACGTGGGCCGGCAGCAACCCGGTCCCGACGCAGTTCACGCTCAACGGCACGGTCTGCACCGGCACGACGACGAGCCCGACGCAGAGCCAGACTCCCACCCAGACCCCGACCCAGACCCCGACGCAGACGCCCACCCAGACCCCCACCACGCCGCCGCCGACGGGTTCGACGCCCCTCGCCATCAACGGCCAGCTGCACGTCTGCGGGGTCAACCTCTGCAACCAGTACAACAAGCCGATCCAGCTCCGCGGGGTGAGCACGCACGGGCTCCAGTGGTTCCCCGGCTGCTACAACACCAGCTCGCTGAACGCGCTGGCGAACGACTGGAAGGCCGACGTCCTGCGGATCGCGATGTACGTCAACGAGGGCGGCTACGTCACCGACCCCGCCGGCTTCACCGCGAAGGTGAACGACCTGGTCGACCAGGCGGAGTCGCGCGGCATGTACTCGATCATCGACTTCCACACGCTCACGCCGGGTGACCCGAACGCGAACCTGGCGAACGCCAAGACGTTCTTCCAGAACGTCGCCACGCGGAACGCGGCGAAGAAGAACGTCATCTACGAGATCGCCAACGAGCCGAACGGCGTCTCGTGGGACCAGATCCGCACCTACGCGAACGCGGTGATCCCGATCATCCGGGCCGCCGACCCCGACGCGGTGATCATCGTCGGCACGCGCGGCTGGTCGTCGCTCGGCGTCTCGGACGGCTCGAGCTCGGCCGAGATCGTGGCGAACCCGATCCCGTTCTCGAACATCATGTACACGTTCCACTTCTACGCGGCGTCCCACAAGGACAACTACCGCAACGAGGTGCGCAACGCCGCGACCAAGCTGCCGATCTTCGTCACCGAGTGGGGCACGGTCAGCGCCTCCGGCGGCGGCGCGGTCGACATCGCGAGCTCGACGGCGTGGCTCGACCTGCTCGACTCGCTGAAGATCAGCTACGTCAACTGGACGTACTCCGACGCGAACGAGAGCAGCGCCGCGTTCAAGCCGGGCACCTGCTCGGGCTCGGACTACGGCACCGGGCAGCTCTCGCAGTCCGGCCAGTTCGTGCGGAGCCGGATCGTCACGCCGGACAGCTTCCCGACCAGCTGACGCTCCTTCCCGCCTGACACAGCACCGCCCCGGAGCCTCCCCCTCCGGGGCGGTGCTGTGTCCGGGCGCGCCCGCGCGCCGTCGTCGAGCGGGCGTGACGCGGCCGTCGGCCTCAGGGTGGAGTCGGGGGCGGTGTCGGATCCGGGGGCGGCCGTTCGTCGCCAGGGTGAGAGCACGACGAGACGAAGGAGACGTGAGATGCCCCAGTACCTGCTGTCCGTGCACGGACCTGCCGAGCGCACCCCGTTCGGCGCCTACGCCAGCAAGGAGGACATGCTCGAGGCGTTCGCCGAGACCGGCGCGTTCAACGACCGGCTCGTCGCCGACGGGAGCTTCGTGTTCGCGGGCGGGCTGGCGGAGGCGGCCACCGCGACGGTCGTCGACGGCACAGGAGACCAGCCCGTGCTGACCGACGGGCCGTACCTCGAGGCCAAGGAGTACCTCGGTGGCTTCTGGGTCGTCGAGGCCCCCGACCTCGACGTCGCTCTGCGGCTCGCCGCCGAGGGTTCGCGGGCGTGCCGCGGCAAGGTCGAGGTCCGCCCGTTCCAGACCCCCGAGTCCGTCCAGGAGATGCTCGACTCGTGACGCCGCCCGCCGTCGACGAGGCGATCACCCGGGCGCACCGCGAGGAGTGGGCCCGGGTCGTCGCCACGCTGACGCGGCGCTTCGGCGACCTCGGCACCGCCGAGGACGCGGCGGCCGAGGCGTTCGCGACCGCCGTCGAGCGCTGGCCGCGGGACGGCGTCCCGCCGAACCCCGGGGCGTGGCTCACCACGACCGCCGCCCGCAAGGCCATCGACCGCCTCCGGCGCGAGTCCCGTCGGGACGCGAAGCACCAGGAGGCACGGCTCTTGTTCGAGGACGACCCTCCGACCCCGCGGGGCGCGATCGACGACGACCGGCTGCGCCTCGTGTTCACCTGCTGCCACCCGGCCCTGTCGCCGGAGGCCAGGGTCGCGCTGACGCTGCGCATGGTCGGCGGGTTGACGGTGCCCGAGATCGCGCGCGCCTTCCTGGTCCAGGAGGCGACGATGGGTCAGCGGATCACGCGCGCCAAGGCCAAGATCAGGGCCGCCCGGATCCCGTACCGGCTGCCCACGGCCGAGGACCTGCAGGCGCGGCTCGACGGCGTGCTCACGGTGCTGTTCCTCGTCTTCAACGAGGGCTACCTCGCCACCGGCCCAGGCACCGACCCGATCCGTCACGACCTCACCGCCGAGGCGATCCGGCTGACGCGGCTCGTGCGCGACCTGCTGCCCGGGCCCGGCGGGAGCACGGCGGCGGGTGAGGTGACCGGCCTGCTCGCGCTCATGCTGCTGACCGAGGCGCGCGGCCGGGCCCGCGTCTCGGCGGCGGGCGAGCTCGTCACGCTCGACGAGCAGGACCGCGGCGCGTGGGACCGCGACCTGGTCGACGAGGGCCACCGCCTGGTCCGCGAGACGCTGGCCGCGGTCGCGGCCGGCGGTCCGCCGCCCGGCCGGTACCAGCTCCTTGCGGCGATCAACGCGGTCCACACAGACGCCCGCGACGCGCGCGACACGGACTGGGCGCAGGTCGTCGCGCTGTACGACCGCCTCGCCCGCCTCGACCCGTCGCCCGTCGTCGCGCTCAACCGGGCGGTCGCGGTCGCCGAGGTCGACGGGCCGGATGTCGCGCTCGCGCTGGTCGACCGCCTGCCGCTCGAGGCCTACCACGCGTTCCACGCGACCCGCGCGGAGCTGCTGCGGCGGCTGGGCCGCAGCACCGAGGCGCGCGCGGCCTACGACCGCGCCATCGAGCTCGCCGGCAACACCGCCGAGGTGGCGTACCTGACCCGGCGCCGCGGCCAGCTCGGCGCACCGGAAGCCACGTCGGGACGGACCACGTAATCCTTTACGACGGCCCGGCAGGGCCCGCGCCCGTTCCACCCTGGCGACCGCGCCCCTAGCGTCGCGTCGTGACCGTCGAAGCGGTCGCGACGCGACGACCGGCGCGGTCGCCGCGGGCCGTCCTGCCACGCCGATTGGACCTCCGATGAGAACTGGCCCCGCAGCGCTCGCCGTCCTCGCCGCGCTCGCCGTCACGGCGGCGGGCGTCGTCGCCCTCCCCGCGGCTGTGGCGGCCGACGCGCCGGTGCAGGTCACCGTCAACGCCCGCGCGGGCCTCGCGACCGTCGGCGGCGCGGCCGTCGGCGTCAACCACGCGGTCTGGGACGCCGACCTCGGCACCGACGAGGTCGCGGACCTGCTGCACGACGCGGGCACCCAGGTCATGCGGTACCCGGGCGGCTCCTACTCGGACATCTACCACTGGAAGGACAACACGGCGCCCGGCGGGTACGTCGCCCCCGACACCGACTTCGACCACTTCATGGCGGGCGTACGGCGTGCGGGTGCGCAGGCGATGGTGATCGCCAACTACGGCACCGGGACGCCGCAGGAGGCAGCCGACTGGGTGCGGTACGCCAACGTCGAGAAGAAGTACGGCGTCACGTACTGGGAGATCGGCAACGAGCTCTACGGCAACGGCCACTACGGCGCGAGCTGGGAGGCGGACGACCACCCCGCGAAGACGCCCGCCGAGTACGCGACCAACCTGGTGCAGTACGCGCGCGCCATGAAGGCCGTCGACCCGACGATCAAGATCGGCGCCGTCCTGACGACGCCCGGCAGCTGGCCGGACGGACTCGTGGCGGGCGGCGACGCCGGGACCTGGAACCAGGTGGTCCTGTCGATCGCGGCCGCCGACATCGACTTCGCGATCCTGCACTGGTACCCCGGCGGCTCGTCCGGCCCCGAGGCGCTCGGCAAGGTCGCGCAGGTGCGGGACATCACCGCACTGGCGCGCCAGCAGCTCGACTCGTACTCGCCGGACCGCCAGATCCCGATCGCGGTCACCGAGACGAACACCGGCTACGGCGAGAACACCCAGCCGGGTGCGTTGTTCGCGGCCGACGCGTACGGGGCGCTGCTCGAGAACGGCGTCTTCAACGTCGACTGGTGGGACGTGCACAACGGCCCGGGGACCGCGTCGACCGTCGCCGGGCAGACGGACTACGGCGACTTCGGCCTGCTCTCGAGCGGCACGTGCACGTCCGACGGCAGCGCGTGCGAGCCCGCGCGGGACACGCCGTTCGCGCCGTACTTCGGGATCTCGCTCGTGTCGCGGCTGGCGCAGCCGGGCGCCCAGCTCCTGCGGACCGCCAGCTCGGACCCGCTCGTCACGGTGCACGCCGCGCGTCAGCCGAACGGCGACCTCGCGGTCCTGCTGGCGAACGAGGACCCGGACGCCGCCCGCACGGTGGCGCTGAGCTACCCGGGCTACGCGCCCGCGGCCACCGCGCAGGTCCTCGCCTACGGGAACGGCGACACCGCGGTGACGACGTCCTCGGGCAGCGCGACGAGCCGGACCCTGCCGGCGTACTCGCTGACCGTGCTCGTGCTGCACCCCGCCACGGCGGTGACCGGACCGGCGGCGCCGGGCCGGCCGGTTGCGTCCGCCGTCACCGACCGGTCCGCGACCCTGTCGTGGCCCGCCGCTGCCGGCGCCCCGAAGTACGAGGTGTACCGGCAGAACGGCGCCGTCAGCGAGCAGTGGGGCGAGACGACCGGGACGTCGTTCACGGTGCGCAACCTCGACCCGGCGACGACGTACACCGTCAACGTCGTCAGCCGCGACGCGGCCGGACGCGTGTCGTGGGCCTCGCCGCCGCTGACGTTCACCACCGGCACCCCCGACGTCGCGGCCTGCGCCGTGACGTTCCGCGACACGAACGACTGGGGCAACGGGTACGTCGGCAGCGTCGACATCACGAACACCGGCAAGGAACCCGTGACCAGCTGGACCCTGCGCTTCGACTGGCCGACCGGCTGGCAGCAGCTGTCCAGCGGCTGGAGCGCCACGTGGGCGCAGGCCGGCAGGACCGTGTCCGTCCAGGGCGACCCGGGAGCCACGATCGCGCCCGGCGCCACGGCCAGCGTCGGGTTCGTCGGGGCGTACCAGGGGCCCAACGTGCTGCCCGCGCTGTTCACGCTGAACGGCAGGACGTGCACGACGCGGTAGCGGACAGGCTGGGCTCGTGACGAGCTGCGATCGGCCGGCGGTGCACCGGGGGGACGACGTCGAGCGAGGCTGCGCGAGCCGCGGCGCCTCGTCCTCAGGCGCCGCGGCGCCGTCGATCGGGTCGCGCGGGTCGCCAGCCCCCGGTCCGGTCGAGCCAGCTCGGTGGCCGGACCCAGGGCAGGCCGTCGAGCATGCGGATCGCCCAGCCGGAGGTGTCGATCGTGCGGTGATGGTGCCAGCACAGGAGCACGCCGTTGTCGACGTGGGTCCCGCCGGGGTCGTCGGCGTGCGGCACCACGTGGTGGACCTCGCACCACCCGGCGGGAACGTGGCACCCGGGGATGACGCAGCCGCCGTCCCGGACGGCGATCGCGCGGCGTTGCGCGCCCGTGAAGCACCGCTCGGGCGACCACAGCCCGACGACCCGGCCGCCGCCGTCGATACTCACGCGCTGGATCGCCCCGGCGCAGGCCGTGTGCCGCGCGGTCGCGATGCTGACCACGGTGCCGTCGCCCGTCCGCGCCGTGCCGGTACCGGTCCGGAGGTCCTCCTCACGGGCCACGACGACGAGCGTCGGCGCGTTGCCGGCGACCGACGGCGCGTCCGCCGCGCGCGCGGCGACGTTCAGCGCGGTGGCGAGCACGTCGTGCATCACCTGCGCCCGGCTGCGCGTCTCCGTACCGCCCGCCCTGTCGGTGCCCGCGCCGTCGGTGCCCGCCCGGTCCGTTCCCGACGTGTCGGTGCCCGCGCCGTTGGTGCCCGCCCGGTCCGTGCCCGACGTGTCGGTGCCCGCGCCGTCGGTGCCCGCGCCGTCGGCCGCCGCGAGCCCGGTCGGCCCGGGGACCGGCTCCGTCCTGGGGTTCGTCCACGCGTCCGTGTACGCGCGCAGCGCGGACGCGACCTGCGGCAGCAGCAGCCCGCTGACGGGAACCAGCCCGCGGCGCGGGCGGTGCAGCGTCAGGAACCGCCGCTCCTCGTCGCGCTCGTCGGGCGCGCCACCGTCCGGGTCGAGGTACTCGGCCCACACCCGCACCTGCAGGCGCACGTCGTCCGCGTCGAGCACCGGGTGGCCCGCCGCCCTGGGCGAGCCGGACTCGTCTGTCGGCTCGTCCTCTGCAGTCTCGTCGTCTGCAGTCTCGTCGTCGACGGGCTCGTCGTCTGCGGGCTCGTCGTCTGCGGGCTCGTCGTCTGCAGTCTCGTCGTCTGCAGTCTCGTCGTCTGCAGTCTCGTCGTCGGCGGGCTCGTCGTCGGCGGCGTCGCGTCGGTCGCCCCAGCGCTCGGTCGCGGCGGCGACCAGCTCGCTCTCCGCCTTCGCCACGTCCGCCGCGCCCGCCACCCGCAGCGTCGGCTC
>Ga0164242_10005238_pt1 | contig 14443 bp, 12 predicted proteins | sample OricomgcompostMG_FD_108783 | JGI IMG/M metagenome (GOLD analysis project Ga0164242, IMG submission 108783) | Miracle-Growth compost microbial communities from Emeryville, California, USA - Original compost - Miracle growth compost (MG) ... | reverse complement strand
GGGTCGGGGGAGGCGCTGCAACCGGTCAGGAGCAGCGCGGCGGCGATGATGCCGGTCAGAACGCGGCGGCGCATGGGGTGCTCGCTTCCGTCGATGGGCAGATCACGTCCACTCTACGGACACGGCGGCGCGACCGATGGCACTGTGCGCTCACCGATGTCGACCGCGCCATGCAATCGGTTGTGCAGCGTTTTCTTCACGTATGCGGTTCATTCTGGAAGATAGATGGCAATCGATTGACAAGTCGTCGGAACCAGCGCATCATGGACCCATGCACGCAACGACGCAGACCCGTGATGTCGCGCTCCTGCCGGCTGACGAAGAGACCCGCGATGTCGCCCTCGAGCTGTACGCCGAGGTCGTTGACGCGCCGATCCTTTCGCCGCACGGGCACGTCGATCCCGGAATGCTGCTGAGCGACGATCCCTTCTCCGACCCGGCCGAGCTGCTGATCACGAAGGATCACTACGTCACCCGGCTGCTTTTCGCCTCGGGCGTTCCGCTCGAAGAGCTCGGCGTCGGCCGCGCTGCGAACACCGACCCGCGCCGCATCTGGCGTCACCTCGCCGAGAACTGGCACCGCTTCGCGGGCACCGCATCGGCATACTGGCTCGCGTACGAGCTGCGCACGCTGTTCGACATCGTCGACGAGCCCGGCGCCGACAACGCCGACGCTCTGTACGACACGATCACCGCGCGCATCCAGGACCCCGACTTCCGTCCCCGCGCGCTGTTCGATCGCTTCGGCATCGAGGTGCTGGCCACGACCGACGACCCGCTCGACGACCTCGCGGCGCATGCGGCACTGGCGGCCGACCCCGACTTCCGCGGTCGTGTGCTGCCCACCTTCCGCCCCGACGCGTACCTCGACCCCGAGGGCGCCGGCTTCGCCGACCGCGTGACCCGGCTGCTCGAGACCACGGGCCGCCCCACCACCTTCGCCGGGTACGTGCACGCGCTGCGCGACCGCCGCGCGCACTTCCTCGCGCACGGTGCCGTCTCGGCCGACCACGGGGTGCTCGAGCCCTATACGACCGACCTCGACCCGGCCGCCGCGCAGGATCTCTTCGTTCACGCGCTCGCCGACAAGCTCGACGCCCGCGCCGCGCGCGAGTTCCGCGGGCACATGCTCTTCCAGATGGCGAAGATGAGCGTCGACGACGGCCTCGTGATGACCGTGCACCCCGGCGTGCGACGCAACCACCACCGCCCCACCTTCGACGCCTTCGGTCCCGACACCGGGCACGACATCCCCGTCCGCACCGAGTACACCGAGAACCTCCGCCCGCTGCTCGAAGCCTTCGGCACCGCGAAGAACCTGCACCTCGTGCTGTTCACCGTCGACGAGACGAGCTTCTCGCGCGAGATAGCGCCGCTCGCCGGCTTCTACCCGAGCCTCTACATCGGAGCACCGTGGTGGTTCCTCGATGCGCCCGACGCCATCCTCCGCTGGCGCTCGGCCGTGACCGAGACCGCCGGCTTCTACCGCTCCAGCGGCTTCATCGACGACACCCGGGCGTTTCTGTCGATCCCGGCGCGGCACGACACGTCACGACGATTGGATGCCGCGTTCCTGGCCCGCCTCGTCGTCGAGGGTCGCGTCAGCCGCCCCACCGCGCGCCGCATCGCGCGCGACCTCGTCGATGCGATCCCGCGGGAGGTGTTCAAGCTGTGACCGCGCCGACCACGCGGGCCGCGGCATCCCGCCCCCACACGACCCACGCCGCCGTCGACCTGAACCGCGCGCATCTCGCGGCGGCCGGCATCCCGTCTCAGCCGGCTCCGGTGCGCATGGTGCATCTCGGGCTCGGCGCCTTCCACCGCGCGCACCAGGCCTGGTACACGCAGCGCGCCGGCGACGGCTGGGGTATCGCCGCCTTCACCGGCCGCTCGCCGCGTGCGGCCGAGGCCCTCGCCGCGCAGGACGACGTTTACGCCCTCGTCGCGCGCGGCGCCGCCGGCGACGCGGTCGAGCTCATCACGAGCATCAGCGAGGCGCGCGACGGAGCCGACCTCGCCCGGCTGACTGAGCTGCTCGCCGACCCCGCGGTCGGCGTCGTGACCCTCACCATCACCGAGGGCGGCTACCGACTCGCTGCCGACGGCGAGCTCGACCGTGAAGACCCCGAGGTGCACGCCGACGTCGTCGCGCTGCGCTCCTCGGCCGGGCCGAGGAAAAATGCCGAGGCGAGGAGCGATTCTGCGGATCCGGTCCTCTGCTCGGCAGATCTCCTCGGCCCGGCCGAGGGCGGCACCGCGCTGCGCGCCTCCGGGAGCGAACCCGCAGCAGCCCCCGAAGCCCTGCAGACCCCCGGCGGGGTGACGACAACAAGGGGTCCCGTCACTCCGCTCGGGCGCCTCCTGCTCGGCCTGGCCGCCCGCCGCGCCGCTGGGGCCGGCGCGATCGCCGTCGTCTCGTGCGACAATATCCCCGCCAACGGCGCGGTCACCCACCGCGCGCTCACCGCACTCGCGCGCGAGGTCGACGGCAAGCTCGCGCAGTGGGTGGACGACAAGGTGTCGTTCGTCAGCACGAGCGTCGACCGCATCACGCCCGCTCACGTCGGCGAGGTCGAGGCCGTCGTCGACGCGGGCTGGCATGACCGCGCCACCGTCGTGGCCGAGCCGTTCGCCGACTGGGTGCTCGAGGGCGACTTCCCCGCCGGGCGACCCGCCTGGCACGCGGTCGGCGCCCGCTTCGTCGACGACATCCGCCCGTGGGAAGACCGCAAGCTCTGGCTGCTCAACGGCGCGCACACGATCCTCGCGGTCGCCGGCCCGGCCCGCGGGCACGCCACCGTCGCCGACGCGTTCGCCGACGACGTCTGCCACGCGCTCGTCGAGGCGTTCTGGGCCGAGGCCGTCGCCTGCCTGCCCGACGACGTTGAGACCGTCGACTACCGCGCGCAGCTGGCCGAGCGCTTCGCCAACCCGCGCATCGCGCACCGGCTCGAGCAGATCGCCGCCGAGACGACGACCAAGATCCGATACCGGATCGTTCCGATCGCCGCGCGGCTCCGTGAGCGGGGGAGGGATGCCGCGGCCTGCGCCGACGCACTCGCGAGCTGGATCGCCGCCGCCGTGGCTGGCATCCCGGCCCCCGACCGTGAGGCCGAGGCCGTCCGGGCCGCGGCATCCACCACCGATCCCGTCGAGGCGCTGCTGCGTCTCGTCGGGGCGGACTTCGATTCCGAATTCACCGCCCGGGTGCGTACCCGGGCAACCATCACCGCGTGACGACGCGCAGAGAGGCAACCATGCTGACACCGAAGATCACCGCCACCCGCGAACTGCTCTCCCTCGACGGTCTGTGGAGCTTCGTCGTCGACGACGGCACGCTGCCCACGCCGTGGGCGGGGCCGTTGCAGACCGAGCTGCAGGCGCCCGTGCCCGCCAGCTACAACGACCTGTTCACCGACCAGAAGATCCGCGACCACGTCGGATGGGTCTGGTACCAGCGCACCGTGCGCGTGCCGCGCGGCTGGCGCGACGAGCGCGTGGTGGTGCGGGTGGATGCCGCGACCCACCACGGTGCCGTGTACGTGGGCGAGCAGCTCGTCGTCGAGCACGAGGGCGGCTACCTGCCCTTCGAGGCCGACATCACCGACCTCGTGACGGCGGGCGAGGAGTTCCGCCTGACCATCGGCGTCGACAACCGGCTCACCCCCGACACGATCCCGCCCGGGGCTGTCGTCACCCGGAAGGACGGCACGCAGACGCAGACCTACATGCACGACTTCTACAACTACGCGGGCCTGCACCGCAGCGTCTGGCTCGCGAGCCGTCCGCGTGTGCACGTCGACGATGTCACGGTCGTCACCGACATCGATGGCGCGACGGGCGTCGTCGACTATCGGGTCGAGCTCGACGGCGACGCCGAAGTGCGCGTGCGTCTCGTCGACGAGGACGGGCAGGTCGCGGCATCCACCACCGGCGCCGCCGGCAGCCTGCGGGTCGAAGACGCCCGCCTGTGGCGCCCCGGGGCCGCCTACCTCTACTCGCTCGTTGTCGAGGCGGTCGACGGCGACGTCGTGGTCGACGAGTACCCGGTCAGCGTCGGCATCCGCACCGTCGCCGTCGACGGCGGCCGGTTCCTCATCAACGGCGAGCCGTTCTACTTCACCGGATTCGGCAAGCACGAAGATTCGGCCGTGCGCGGCAAGGGTCACGACAACGCGTACCTCGTGCACGACTTCCAGCTGCTCGACTGGATCGGCGCGAACTCGTTCCGCACCTCGCACTACCCCTACGCCGAAGAGGTCATGGACTTCGCCGACCGGCACGGCATCGTTGTCATCGACGAGACGGCCGCGGTGGGGCTGAACAAGAAGATCGGCGGCGGCATCGCCGACATGCTCGGAGGCGCCGGCGACAAGGACTTCGCCGACGGTTTCGGGCCGAAGATGCAGGATGCGCACAAGCGCGAGATCCGCGAGCTGATCGCCCGCGACAAGAACCACCCGAGCGTGGTGATGTGGTCGATCGCCAACGAGCCCGACACGATGAGCGAGGGCACCCACGAGTACTTCGAGCCGTTGTTCGCCCTCGCACGCGAGCTCGACCCGACGCGCCCGGTGACCTTCGTGAACGTCATGATGGCGCCGCCGAACGTGTGCCGTGTCTCGAAGTTCGCCGACGTGCTGTGCTTGAACCGCTACTACGGCTGGTACGTCGATGGCGGCGATCTGGTCACGGCCGAGACGCACCTCGAACAGGAGCTGCGCGGCTGGGAGCAGATGTACGGCAAGCCGATGATCATGACCGAGTACGGCGCTGACACCATCGCCGGATACCACTCGGTGTGGGACCAGCCGTGGACGGAGGAGTACCAGGCGAAGATGCTCGACGTCTACCACCGCGTCTTCGACCGGGTGGCGACCATGGTCGGCGAGCAGGTCTGGAACTTCGCCGACTTCCAGACCTCGTCGGGCTTCTTCCGCGTCGACGGAAACAAGAAGGGCGCGTTCACCCGCGACCGCAAGCCCAAGGCCGCCGCCCACGCCCTGCGCGCGCGGTGGACCCGCGGCGCCGACTGACCCCCCACAACCGATCGACCGGGGGCCGCGCCGCGGCCCCCGGCATCCCCTGGCAAAGGAGCCACCATGTCTGCATTCGAATCCTCCGCTGTGAAGGCCAAGCTGCCCAAGATCAGCATCATCGGCTACGGGGCGGGTGACGCGGCGAACAACCTCGCGTTCACCACGGCGACCATGTTCCTGCTCATCTACTACACCGATGTGGCGGGGATCGCTGCGGCGTCGGCGGGCACACTCTTTCTCGTGCTGCGCATTTTCGACGCGTTCGCCGACGTGGCAGTGGGTCGTCTCGTCGACCGGGTCAACACGAAGCGCTGGGGCAAGTTCCGTCCCTTCATTCTGTTCGGCTCGCTGCCGCTCCTGCTGCTGTCGGTCGCGACCTCCCACGTGCCCCAGATCGGGCAGAGCGGCATGTTGCTGTACGCCTACATCACGTACGCCCTGCTGAACGTCGCATACTCACTCGTGAACATCCCTTACGGTTCGCTGGCCGCGGCGATGACGCAGAATCCGAGCGAACGGGCGAAGCTCGCCACCGCCCGCACCATCGGCGCGATAATCGTCGGCGGAGCGCTCGGGATCTTCGTGTCGCCACTGATGGGCGCCAAAGACGGCCTGCAGAGCGTGTTCACCACCGTGACGGTGTCGTTCGTGTTCATCGGCATGGCGTTGTACCTGTTCACCGCCTTCTCGACGAAGGAGCGCGTGTACCGCAAGATTCCTCACGTGACCATGAGGCAATCGTTTGCCACGCTGAAGGGGAACAAGCCGCTCGTGCTGCTGTGCTTGAGCTCGCTGCTGTTCCTGACCGGCATGATCTCGATGTCGACGGCACAGATCTACCTGATGCGCGACGTGTTCCACGCTCTTTACCTGGTGCCGATCCTCTCGCTCGGACAGATGGTGCTCGTGTTCGTGCTCGCTCCGTTCGTGCCGCTGATCGTGCGCAAGCTGGGTAAGCGCACGGCGTATGTGATCGGGTCGTTCCTGGGGGCCTTCGGCATGCTCGCCGCCGGTGTCGCGCCGAACGGGATCATGGCGTTCGTCGGGTTGTTCGTGGGCATGATCGGCGTCATGTTCGTGAGCATGCTGATGTGGGCGATCGAAGCCGACACGGTCGAGTACGGCGAATGGAAGACGGGCGTGCGCACCGAGGGGATCACCTACGCGCTGTTCTCGTTCACGCGCAAGACCGGTCAGGCCTTCGGCGGCGCGGTCGCCGCGTACGCGATCGGCATCGGCGGGTATGTGGCGGGTGCGCCCGCTCTCAGCGTGCAGGCATCGTGGGGCATCCGCGCGGCGGCAGCGCTCGTACCGGCGGTGTTCGTGATCGCGGCGGCGCTCGTCATGATCGCCTACCCGCTCAGCGACAAGGTGCACGCGCGGCTGGTCGCCGAGATCGAGCAGCGCCGGCAGGAGGAGGAAGCCGCGACCGCGGGCATTCCCGAGGGCGAGGCGTCCGTCGTCGTGGCCGGCGAGGGCGTGAGTATGGAGACGGTCGGAGCCGACACCGAGGCCGAGGACGTGTCGCTGTCGACAGCGGCATTCGCGGCTGGCAAGGCGCGCCCGCGTGTGCTCGGCCGCAAGAAGAAGTAATCAAGGAGTCATCATGATCATCGACAAGGCAGAGGTCGTCGTCACCAGCCCCGACCGCAACTTCGTGACGCTCAAGCTCACGACCGACGACGGCCTGACCGGCCTCGGCGACGCGACGCTGAACGGCCGCGAGCTGGCGGTGGTGGCGTACCTCACCGAGCACGTCGTGCCGCTGCTGATCGGCAGGGAGGCGTCGCGCATCGAGGACACCTGGCAGTTCCTGTACCGTTCGGCGTACTGGCGTCGCGGGCCGGTGACGATGGCGGCGATCGCGGCCGTCGACATGGCCCTCTGGGATATCAAGGGCAAGGCCGCCGGTATGCCGGTGTACCAGCTGCTCGGGGGCGCGTCGCGCACGGGCCTGCTGGCGTATGGGCATGCGTCGGGCAAGTCGCTGCCCGAGCTGTTCGACTCGATCCGCTCGTATCAGGAGCAGGGGTATCGGGCGATCCGGGTGCAGACCGGCGTGCCGGGCCTGAAGTCGATCTACGGCATCGCGTCGAACGCGACGTTCGAGGCCAACAAGGGCGTGCGGTACGACTACGAGCCTGCCCAACGCGGTGCGTGGCCGAGCGAGGAGGACTGGGACACGCGCTCGTACCTGCGGCACGTGCCCGGTGTCTTCGAGGCGGTGCGAAACGAGTTCGGTCCTGAGCTGCCCCTGCTGCACGACGGTCACCACCGGATGACGCCGATTCAGGCTGCACAGTTGGGCAAGTCGCTTGAGCCGTTCGACCTGTTCTGGCTGGAGGACTGCACGCCGGCCGAGAACCAGGAGGCGCTGCGGCTGGTGCGCCAGCACACCACCACGCCTCTGGCGATCGGCGAGATCTTCAACACGGTGTGGGACTTCAAGGACATCATCCGCGACCAGCTCATCGACTACGTGCGTGGTGCGGTCACGCACATGGGCGGGATCTCGCCGTTGAAGAAGACCCTGGACTATGCGGCGATGTACCAGATCAAGTCGGGCATGCACGGGCCGACGGACATCTCGCCGGTCGGCATGGCCGCCGCGATGCACCTGGGCCTGGCCGTCCACAACTTCGGCATTCAGGAGTACATGAAGCACGGCGCGAAGACGAACCAGGTGTTCGAGCAGTCGTTCACCTGGGAGAACGGGATGCTGCACCCCGGCGACAAGCCCGGGTTGGGGGTGGGACTCAACACCGACGAGGCGGGCAAGTACCCTTACGAGCAGGCATATCTGCCGTACAACCGACTCGCCGACGGGACTGTGCATGACTGGTGACGCACCCGCGCCCCTCATCGTGATGGGCGTCTCGGCATCGGGCAAGAGCTCGGTCGGCGAGCAGCTCGCCGACCGGCTCGGCGTGCCCTATGTCGACGCCGACGACCTGCACCCGCAGGCGAACGTCGACAAGATGTCGGCGGGCGTCCCGCTGGACGACGCCGACCGGTGGCCGTGGCTGGATGCCGTGGCCGCCCGTCTCGCTGCCGGCCCGGTCGTGATCGCCTGTTCGGCGCTCAAGCGCTCCTATCGCGATCGCCTGCGGCGGACGGCGCCCACGACGGTGTTCGTGCACCTGAGCGGTGACCGCGAGGTGCTCGAAGAGCGCATCGCCGACCGGGAGGGGCACTTCATGCCGGCGAGCCTGCTGCAGTCGCAGCTCGACACGCTCGAGAGCCTCGGGCCCGATGAGGCCGGATTCACCCTCGACTTCGCCGAGCCGGTCAGCGAACTGGTCGCACGGGCCGCCGAGCGGGTCGGTGCGGGAGCGGCCGGTCGCGAATGAGCTTTCAGGCGACGGAAGACGACCCTGCCGAGGCGATCCTCGCGCGCATCCACGCGCGCGGGGGAGCGGCGACGATCTACGACATCGCCGAGCTCGCCGGCGTCAATCCGTCGACGGTCTCGCGGGCGCTCGGCAAGCCGGGGCGCATCAGCGCGGCCACCGCCGCGAAGGTGCGGGCGGCCGCCGAGCGGCTCGATTTCCGCGTCAACCCGATGGCCCGCGCTCTGCAGACCGGCAAGACGAACATGCTCGGCCTCGTGCTCGCCGACATCACCAACCCCGTCGTCTTCGGCATGGTGCGCGGCGCCGAGCATGCGGCCGCCGAGGCCGGGTACACGCTCGTCATCGCCGAGTCGCAGGAATCCGGTGAGAACGAGGCGGAGGCGATCGAACGGCTGCTGCCGAGCGTCGACGGACTCGTCCTCGCCGCGACGCGCATGCAGGCCGGGGCGACAAGTGACCTGGCTGCGCGCAAGCCGCTCATCCTCGTCAACCGCGCCGTCGACGGCGTCGCCAGTGTGCTGCCCGACATCGCTGCGGGCGTGACTCAGCTGCTCGACCATCTGGCTGCGCTCGGGCATCGGTCGGTCGTGTTCCTGGCGGGCCCCGACACGTCGTGGGCCAGCGCACGTCGGTGGGCCGAGGTACTCGCCGCCGCCGAGCAGCGCGACCTGGCCGTGGTCGAGATCGGCCCGAACCAGCCCACGATCGAGGGCGGACGCGACGCACTCCGCCGGGTGCAGGCGTCGCACGCGACCGCGGTGATCGCCTACAACGACCTCATGGCCATCGGCCTCATGCAGGAGGCCGCGGCCCACGGCATCCACATTCCCGATCAGCTCAGCGTCGCGGGTTTCGACGACATCTTCGGCAGTGAGCTGATCACGCCGCCCCTGACCACGGTCGCCTCCGATCTCGGCGAGGCCGGACGCCGGGCGGTCCGCCGGTTGCTCGGTGCGGACGGCGAGGGCGAGGCCGACGCCGACGACGCGCTGCTGCCCACCTGGTTGATCGCGCGGGGGTCGACGGGTCCGGCGCCGCGCGGCTGAGCGCGGGCGCGGGCGCGCGGGCTCCGCGCTCTGCGCGGCCAGATCTGTCGCTGTTGCGCGCCGCGTGGGGCGAAACCGCGCAACACCGACAGATCTGCGGCCGGGCGTGCGGGATTCGGGATGCCGCGGCCCGCGGCATCCACCCCCTCCCGCAGCGCCCCGCGACTGCTTAGGCTGGCGGCAGGCCGCCCACGAAGCGGCCGGACGAGGGGGTCGACCATGGGCCTGAGCAACATCGAGATTGCGCAGGCGGCGCAGCTGCGGCCGATCGGCGAGATTGCCGCGGGGCTGGGGATTCCGCCCGACGCGGTCATCCCGTACGGCACGACCAAGGCGAAGATCGCGCTGCCGTACCTGCGGACCCTTGCCGATCGCCCGCAGGGGCGGCTGATCCTGATGACCGGCACGTCGCCGACGCCCGCCGGCGAGGGCAAGAGCACGACCGTCGTCGGGCTCGGCGACGCGCTGACCCGGCTCGGTGAGAAGGCGATGATCTGCCTGCGCGAGCCGGCGCAGGGCCCGGTGTTCGGCATGAAGGGCGGCGCGTGCGGCGGCGGATACGCCCAGGTCGTGCCCATGGAAGACATCAACCTGCACTTCACCGGCGACTTCGCTGCCATCGCCGCCGCGGCGAACCTGCTGGCCTCGCTCGTCGACAACCACATCCACCACGGCAACGCGCTGGGCATCGACGTGCGGCGCATCACCTGGCGGCGCGCGCTCGACGTCAACGACCGGGCGCTGCGCGACATCGTCGTCGGGCTCGGCGGGCCGGGCAACGGCTATCCGCGTGAGTCGGGGTTCGACATCGTCGTGGCCAGCGAGGTCATGGCGATCTTCTGCCTCGCGACGAGCCTCGACGACCTCAAACAGCGCCTCGGCGACATCGTCGTCGCCCAGACCCGCGAACGCACCCCGGTGCGCGCCCGCGACCTCGACGCGCACGGAGCCATGACCGCCCTGCTGCGCGACGCGCTCGCGCCCAACCTCGTGCAGACGATGGAGCACACGCCCGCCTTCGTGCACGGCGGACCGTTCGCCAACATCGCGCACGGCTGCAACTCGTACCTCGCGACGAGCTCGGCGCTGCGGATGGCCGACTACGTCGTCACCGAGGCGGGGTTCGGGGCCGATCTCGGCGGCGAGAAGTTCGTCGACATCCTGTGCCGCACGACCGGGCTGCGCCCCTCGCTGGCTGTCGTGGTCGTCACGGTGCGCTCGCTCAAGTACCAGGGAGGGGTGGATGCCGCGGACCTGTCCCGCGAAGACATCGCTGCCCTCGAGCGCGGGGTCGTGAACCTCGAGCGGCACCTGCACATCGTGCGGGATGTGCTCGGGTTGCCCGCCGTGGTCGCGGTCAACCATCGCGCCGAAGACAGCCCGGCCGAACTCGCGGCACTGCAGGCGGCGTGCGACCGGTTGGGCGTGCGAATGTCGGTGGCGACGCACTTCGCCGACGGCGGAGCGGGCGCCGAAGACCTCGCCCGCGTGGTGATCGAGGCGTGCCCGCCCGAACCGGTCGAGCCCACGTACACGTATCCGCTCGATGCGACGCTGTGGGACAAGATGTCCGCCATCGCCACGCGGGTGTACGGGGCAGCGGAGATCACGGCCGATGCGAGCGTGCGCGCACAGATCCAACGGCTGCAGGACGACGGGTACGGCGACCTCCCCGTCTGCGTCGCCAAGACGCAGTACTCGTTCTCGACCGATCCGTCCGCACTCGGAGCGGCCGAAGGCCACGCCGTCAACGTGCGCGAGGTGCGTCTGGCGGCGGGGGCGCGGTTCATCGTCATGATCTGCGGCAACATGATGACGATGCCCGGGCTGCCGGCGCGGCCGGCTGCGGCATCCATCGACGTCGACGCCGACGGGCGGATCACCGGACTGTTCTGAGGGGCGGTGGGTGCGTGCGTGCCTTGCTTTGCACGCACAGATCTGCCGCCGTTGCGCACTTCTCGGCGCTGCGGCGCGCAACAGCGCCAGATCTGCACCGAGGGAGCGCGGAGCAGGGAGCGGGATGCCGCGCCGCGCGACGACGCCAGATCCGCGGCATCCCGCACTGTTGCCGACGTCGCGCCTGCAGTAGGCTCGTCGGCACCGGGAAGCGCCCGGGATGCGAGGGAAGGAGCCGCGAACATGAACACCGTCTTTGTCGCGCCCTTCGCCGACCTTCATCCCTAGAGGCCACCCGCGGTGGCCTCCGCATCTCGGAGCAACCACCTGTGACTTCTTCTTTCGACGACCTCGACGACCTCGACGACCTCGACCTCACCTTCGCCGACGTGTCCCTCGGCGACGGACAACGCTGGACCACCTGGCCCGACGCACTCCCCACCGAACGCGGCCCCGAGCCGAGACCCGACTGGGTCGTGACGTCGGCGGGTGCCGTCGACACCGAGCTCGGCATCCTCAAGACGGGCAAGGAGGGCGATGTCTTCCTGATCGAGCGCGCCGTGCCCGACGACCCGTCGACCGCGGTCGTGCTTGCGGCGAAGCGCTATCGCGACGACGACCATCGCACTTTCCAGCGCTCCGCGGCCTACACCGAGGGCCGCCGCACCCGCAACACGCGCGACGCCCGCGCGCTGGCGAAGAAGTCCGCGCACGGCCGCGCGGTCGCCGCGGCGCAGTGGTCGTATGCGGAGTTCGCGGCGCTGTCGCAGCTCTGGCAGCTCGGCGCCCCAGTGCCCTACCCCGTCCAGGTGACCGGAACCGAGGTGCTCATGGAGTTCATCGGCGACGGCACGGTCGCCGCTCCTCGCCTCGCACAGTCGCACGCGCGCGGCGTCGAGCTCGATGACCTGTTCGCCCAGGTCGTCGAGATCATGCGGCTGTTCGCGCGCGCCGGCTTCGCCCACGGCGACCTCTCGCCGTACAACCTGCTCGTGCACCGTGGACGCGTCGTCGTCATCGACCTGCCGCAGGTCGTCGACCTGGCCGCCAACCCGCAGGGCTTCGACATGCTGCACCGCGACTGCGTCAACGTGTGCGACTGGTTCGCGCGCCGCGGCGCGGCGGGCGACGCCGAGGAGCTGTTCGGTGAACTCGTCGCCGAGACGTTCGGGTGAGGGGTGGATGCCGCGGCCCGTTGACCGGATCGACCCGGCGAGAGAACAACTCCCGGCCGAGGGTGCGGGGATTACCCGTTCTCTCGGCGGTCGGGTGTTCTCTCACGGTTGAGGCAGGGGGCGAGGCGAGGGTGACGCTGCCGGGGTGGGCCGGGTGAGCCGCGCGCGGCCGGGCTGGTCACTCCGTGAAGATGATCTCGAGGCCCGTGAATCGGGTGAAGCCGCGGTCGGCGGTGATCAGGGGCACGCCGAGGCTGACCGCGTGCGCCGCGATGAGTGCGTCTTTGGAACGCGCAGCGGTCGGTGGCCTCGCGGTGAGCGAGGCGTACGCAGTGGAGGCCGTGCGGTCGAACGGTCGCCAGAACGCGCGCAACTCGTCGAGGGTGGAGACCAGCTGGGCCCGCACGCGCGCCAGTTCGCGTCCGTTCGGCTGCACGGCGAAGCGCTCTGCACCGCGAAGCAACTCGCCGCGCACGATGTGGGAGGCGCCGTGGTCCTCGATCGCATCCACGATTTGGTCGGGCAGCGCGCCGATCAGCACGCTGGTGTCGATCATGGCTCTCACCGTGACTCGTCCAGCCGGTCGGCGTCGCGATCAGCCGCGAGGGCGCGTCGTTCTTCTTCGATGACCTCAGCCGGGGGCAACGCGCTCAGCAGCCGCAGACGCGTCTTGATCGCTGCCAGCTGCTCGGGTTCGTCGTCCGGCAATGGCACAACCCGCAGGCGCGGCCGATTGTGCACCGTCACGATGGCGCCGGTCTCAGCGAATGCCGACGGGTTCGCTTTGAACACGCTCATCGGAACCTCTGGCGTAACGTTCTGGGCTGACATGACCAATTTCGTCTTTTCGGTATGAATAAGTCCGTTTGTATTCATATTAGTCCGATTGTCTCGTTCACGCCGTCCTTGCCGCGGGAAGGATGCATCGCTGGCCGATGACCCGGGCGCGTGTGGATGCCGCAGCCCGCGATGTCACGAAGCCGAGAGCGCGAGCTCCCACACGTTGTACGCGAGCTCCCCGCCGCGCCACGGCATCGTGCCCGTGCCGGTGTGCGCGAAGCCCGCACCGCGGCACAGCGCGTTCGAGCCCGGATTGTCCTGCCCGTGATACGCCACGAGCAACCCACGGTCGCCGCGCGCCACGACCTGGGCGATCAGCTGCCGCAGCGCCTCGCGTGCGACCCCGCGCCCTTGGACCTCGGGCGGCGTGTTCCAGCCCGTCTCGTACGCGAATCGGTGAGAGTGCAACTGACGGACGAGGGATAGGGAAATACCCGCTCCCTCGTCCGTCAGTTGTTCTCTCACGGTTCTGGGGGCCGGGCGAGGGGGCAGGGCTGAGAGGCCGGGCGAGGGGCCGCGGGCTCACCGTGGAGCACGGGCGCGCGAGTGTGTGGATGCCACAACCCCGGCGCGTCACGGGAACGCCCGGGGTTGTGGCATCCATCAACCTGTTTGAAGGTGCATTGTGGGAGACCTACCGTAAGGATGATCCCTCCGGAAAGGTCTCCCATGGTCGACGTCGTCCGCACGAAGAAGCCCTCCGTCCACAAGCGCCACCCCGCCGGCGGCGCCCCGACCGCGCCGCACAGCGCCGCCGAGGCGCAGCGCGCCGACGCGTCCGAGCCGCAGCGCGCCGACGCGTCCGAGCCGCGCATCGACGTCGCCGCGGTCACCGAGCTGCTGCTGGGAACCTGGGCCGACGCGCGCCGCGAGTCGCGCGAGATGATCAAGGACGAGGCGTTCTGGCAGATCCCCGGGCAGCCGATGCCCGAGCACCGCGAGCGCGTGCTCGGCCAGCTGCACCGCTTCGTCGAGGCGGGCGCCGCGGGCCGCGCCTACCCGGTCGCCCACGGCGGGCAGAACGACAACGGCGGCAACCTCGCCTCGTTCGAAGAGCTCGTGCTCGCCGACCCCAGCATGCAGATCAAGGCCGG
>Ga0164242_10005237_pt1 | contig 14443 bp, 11 predicted proteins | sample OricomgcompostMG_FD_108783 | JGI IMG/M metagenome (GOLD analysis project Ga0164242, IMG submission 108783) | Miracle-Growth compost microbial communities from Emeryville, California, USA - Original compost - Miracle growth compost (MG) ... | reverse complement strand
CTGTCTCCCGAGACGAAAGGCCTGATTGGGGCCAAGGAGTTCGGGAAGATGAAGGATGGTGTCATTGTCGTCAACACAGGGCGCGGCGCCGTTGTAGACGAGAATGCTCTCATCGGAGCGCTCGAGAGCGGCAAAGTGGCCAGGGCGGGTCTTGACGTCTTCGATGGCGAGCCCAAGGTGAAGTAAGTCTCTCATACCCCTCTGGACTTCCTATGATGAGACGATGAGCTCACACCATACTAGCGACTACTTCCGCAAGAGCACGAGGTGCGTGGTGCAGCCACACATGGGATCGTGGACGGATGTGGCATGGAAGAACGCCTATCAGGAGGCAATGAATAATGTCACGTCCTTTTTCACCACCGGAAAGACTATCTCTCCTGTGAACTCATTCTAGATAAACCATAGAAATTCCCCGGGGTACGGAGAAAATATTCTCATTTGTCATCTGTATGTCGATTCTTATAGAAATAATTGACGTGATTGTGTAGGGGGAAACTTGCAGCGTTCCGTCTTTTATGGAGGCCAATAGGCCAGATCGTCTAAAAACCTATTTCCCGTCCCCATAATACAACACGCTTCTGTACCCTCCACACACTAGTGATGTACTGCGTAGTAGCAACGGGTTCGTGCAGCAAAACGTATGTAGAGCTTGTATAATACATCGCAGGCCTGAATTAACTGCGTTCACAGGCCCGAATTGACTGCCTACAAGCCAGAATTTACTGTGTTCGAGGTCCCGGGTTGACTACATTCAAGGGCCCGGGTTGACTGCGTTCGAGAGCCTGGATTTACTACGTTTAAGGGCTCGACGAATTGACTGCGTGTAGGCCCGAATTTAATGTGTTCGGGGGCTTGAATTGACTGTGTTCATAAGGCCGAATTTACTGCGTACGCAGGCCCGGGTTGACTGCGTACGCAGGCCCGGGTTGACTGCGTTCGAGGGCCCGGGTCGACTGCGTTCGAGGGCCCGAATTGACTGTCGTGACTGCCTACAAGGCTGTGCGTAGGGTTAGGGTTATCTGTTGCAACGTCCTATAACCCTAACCCTACGCACACGTATAAGCCGTCAATTGAACCCCCGAACGCAGTCAACCCGGGCCCTCGAACGTAGTCAATTCAGGCCTGCGTACGCAGTAAATTCGGCCCCGTGTACGCAGTCAATTCAGGCCTGCGTATGCAGTGAATTTGGGCCTGCCCTGGGCTTGCGTAGTAGCTGCTAGTCAAGGAGGGCTTCCTAATAAGGAATACTTAATGGTAACATGCAGGTACTTTAATGCGTTGTATGCGGTATCTTGGGGCAGAATCTAAAACTGAAATTTGATTGGTGAAAAATGAGTTTTTAGACGATCTGGCCTAATGGCCTCCATACTACCTGCCGCTTCTCACCACCTGCTTTCTATTTCTTCCCGTAGCTGTCCGAGTTCGGGAAGGCGGAGCGGTTACAATCGGAGAGTTTGGTGATCATAGCTGCGACAGACTGGTAGACGTAGTTGTTGACGGGTGAATGGGTGCTGCTGTCGAGGTCGAAGGCAGCCATCTAAAAATTCGATGAGTTGGTGCGTAAAGGCTGAAGAAACGGCATCCTCCCTTGCAGGTATCCCAGGCAGGGAAGCGGTTACGTCTGCGTCTGAATGGCTTTGACGGTTGGACCGATTCAGAGTAGATTTGAGTGGTGAGGATGATTTCGAAGAGAATCAGGTAGAAGGCTGGGCCAAGAGGTCTCCTGGTATTTGTAGAGTGTAGTGAAGCTGAAGTACCTCGACATGCTCCAGGTAGATCTCTACTATGTGCGTGACACCTACCTGCGTAAAATATAATTGTACCTCTGGGCCCTAAATTGGTATTCCAAGTGTGTGCAATTGTAGCACTGATTTAACATGTCACGGTTGTGAGAATGCCTCCGCACATTAGCGGAGGTTAAGTGAACCTGACACAAATCTGCACCCTGTGTGGAAAATCGGTACATATGTCCTGGCGTATTGGGTGATGTTGGCGTTGCCAACATGCTTTTGACACGGGGTAAGGATTTAGGAAGCAACCTACTTTGTGTTCGAAAGGTTTGACCCCGACATCGAGCATTGTGAAGGCGACAAAAGGAAACACTGTCATTTGTGTGGCCGCCGGCAACGTCGTTCTCATCCAAAGAAATCCCCGTTACAGGTACTGACACCCTGAGGGAGCAAACGGATTTTGTCAGTCCTTGCAAGGCTGCGTTTAGGGCACTAAGGTCTCCTCGAAAAGACAGCTAAAATGGTTTTAGGGACCATTTTCAGGTGAACCTAAAATTAGAACTTGAGAATGTCGTGCTGGGGAAGGATTTAAGGATAGAGCCAGGTATTGACCACTCAAATACTTTATTGGTAGTAAAGGGACAGATGTAATTTACTCCGAAAAGGATGGACTATCGTTACACCTGCTGCCTGGTTCTGGAGATGAACGTGACACACACGAGGCGACAGATAAGAGGCCCCGTCGCGCTGACGATTCGGCCAATCGGGCATTCACTAGTGAGACTGGGACGTCATTTCACTTCATGTTCAGCTAAACATTACTACGTCCTGCTATCCCGATCGAGATCAGGCGATTTCCGGTCGTATTTGTCATACAGTTAGAAGTGAAGCATGTGCTGAGTAAGACCCAACCCAGTTCATAGTGAACAAAGTACAAATAATAAGGACGGACCTCAAGTCTCTCCATCTACACTGCGGATCTGTACGGAGTACCTAATCTGCTATTTGAACATGTCTTCCTCAACTTCAACCTCAAGCGATCCTGTCGCCGTACACGGCTGGACTGCCGTGCCGAGGGACCCCAATGCCATCCTAGGCGGCAAGGAATACATCCACAAGCCCCAGCCGCTGCTCGTCAAGGACATCAAATTCCCATCCGATGATCCACTCGTTGTTAAGGCGCAGGAGTACGCCCGCGAGAAACTCGCACCACAGACATACAACCATTCCATGAGGGTGTATTATTTCGGTACGTCGCGTGCCAGCCACTAAGTCCTCCTTGTGCTAGACGCAGTAGAATTGGGGTGTGTGTAGTCCTAAGCAGGGGCAAAAAGGTGGCCAACACGATCTCCGTGCTGGCTCAAGCGGATAGCATGATTTATACGCACCCCAACTCTCCAGATCATAGGCACCAGTTTCAGAGCGTAACCCTAACCTCGCTACCTCTCAAGCAAGCGCCATTCTCCAGCAACAATTCCCCTCCCATGCCAGGACTCTTTCCGCTAGTACTCTCGCCCTAACTAGCCTCCTCCACGACATTGGCACGACGCACACCCACCTCCGCGCCACACGCCTCTCCTTCGAATTTTACGGCGGCCTCCTCGCCCTAGACCTTGTAGGCACCAAGCTCGGCGGCCCCGCCGCGCAAGCCGAGGCCGTAGCCGAGGCCGTAATTCGGCACCAGGACCTCGGGACCGTTGGGACGATCACGCTGCTGGGCCAGCTGATCCAGCTAGCGACCATCTACGACAACGTCGGGGAGAAACCCGAAATCGTGCACAAGGCCACGCGAGATGACGTGAACAGAGAGTTCCCCAGAGGTGGGTGGGCCAAGTGCTTTGCTGACACGGTGAAAGAGGAGATGACGTTGAAGCCGTGGGCGCACTCGACGCATCTTGGGGAGGAGGATTTCCCGAACGCGGTGTTGGGGAATACACTGATGGCGGAGTATGATTAAGCTGAAGATAGGGGGACCGAGCTGGAACTAGTTTAATACTCGGCACCTAGGAATTGCAATGCAGCTCTGATCTGTTGAGGTTGTGTGTCGGTGGGACCGTCTCGGTATGGTTCTAAATAGAGTTTTGTTTCTATGTTTTTGTCTCCTTAGGCGGTCTCATCTCGGCCCCCCACCGTTCGTCGATGCCCCTAGTAAAACAAGTCTTTGCAAATATTGACGGGAACGACTCCAAATGCACGCCTTCCCTAGATGATGCTCCTGTCCAAGCTCGCCCACTTGTCGTTGCACGCATCTCATCTAATCCACATCGAATTTACGGGAAAGCCAAACCATAAACAACTGAAGAGAAATTCTGCTCCCCCAATCAGCCAAAGAGCAGGCTGCTCTGCGCCGCCGAAGCAGCGAAGCTGGTGACGGCTTTCTGCAACAATCTCGTCTTCCGCCGGGTATCAGCGAGCTCTTCCGCATCCGCCATCCCCCTCGCGCTGCCGACAATCTGGCCGAGGAACTCATCGCAGCGACCCAGAAGCTCCGTCACCCAGGCGCCTAGGGCACCCTCGCCACCCTTAGCGCCCGAGGCGGCCCCTCCGCGCCTCTCGACCTCGCGGGCCCAGGCCTCGACAACGACGTTGATCCACTGCACAACAACCTTCCTCCGGCGGGCCGTGAAGGGAGTCTCCTGGGAGTCGAAGATCTGCTCGAGAACTCGCACGATCAGGGCGTGCGAGACGCCAAGCTGGAGGAACAGCAGGACCGGCCAGCATGGGTCGGCTCCGATGGACGCGTCCTGAGCATTCGAGACAGCATACTTGCAGACAATCGGGAGAAGAGTATCGATCGGGAAGATGAGGCTGTCTAGTGATGTCCGGTGGGCGATGGTCTGGATCGTTGCTGAGACCATCTCGTATGGCTGAGGGGGGGCCGTTGGAACCTCGGCGCCGTCAGGCAGCTTCTGCCCGGCTCGGTACTCCTCCCACATCTCCTGGCGCTGCTCAATCTCGTAGTGAGTATTATTTATTAGGCTCTCCCAGGTCTCGGCAATTATTCGGGAATTGTGATAGTCAGCAGCATGGTAAATCAGGAGGCAGAGGTCAAAGTATCCGGCCTCGTCGGCGTAGGAATTGAACAGCTAGGTGCATGTTAGCAGGGGTGACCGACATTGTTGCTGGTAAATTTCATTTGCGACGGCATATCTCACCTGGGTTAGGTCTTGGATGCATCCATCCAGCGCCTCCGCGATTTGAGCCTTGCGGTCCGCGGGGATCCGGTTGTCCGCCTGGAGCCTCTCTAACAGATCGTCCTGGATATGTGCAATCTCGAGAAGTTCCGTGACTTCGTGGTTCAATAGCTGCTGCTGCTGTCGACCGATGCCGGCCGTGGTCACGCTCGCGTTGGCCTTGGCGCGGCTAAGCAAGGTGATCCTGTCCTTGATACCGATTGCAAACTCAGACTTTGCAAGGCTCGCCTGGACTTGAGCGGCCTCGAAGAACCGGCTGCGGTGCGTGTAGAATCGACACAGCAGATCGGCGTGCTGGGCATCCGTGTCAGCCAACCGCTGGAGGAACGTGATGACGTGAGGGGAGTCGATCGCCAAGATACGGTCCGTCCAATTCTGCTGAATATACCACTCGTAAAGATCAAAATGGAACACCTCGTCGTCCGAATCGTTGACGACATTGTAAGCCTCAACCCTTTTCGTCGCAGCTAGGGTGAGTCTGCCGTCGATCATCTCCGGCTCTGACCTAGAGGCGGCATCCAGCTCCGTCATGACGACGTGGACTAAATCGTAGCAACGCTTACGCTCCTCGAAGGCCCTCGTGCGCGGATCGTTCGCCGGGCGACCTTCGTTGATCCACGAGAGCGCCGAGTTGCCTCGGTCTTTCTCCCGCGCGACAACTAAGCAAAGCTGGATGGCACCGGCGTAGTACTTCAGGCCCGTATATTGCTCGACCGCGGTCTTGAGGTTAGCATATGACAGCCCGCCAGCAACGCGTTCGAAAAGCCGCAGGCTCTCATTCAGTAGAGCACGTAGCACATTGGGGTTCTGCGTCTGCTCAGTCGCCCTCTGGAGCTGCTCTTGTGCCTTGAAGATGACGACATCGTCCGGACTGCAGAAACTTCCGCAGCGCCTGCGCAAAGCATCGGCAACCGTCTCGACGTTCGAGCCGCTCTCGATGTTGCGGTTCACAATGGCCTTGACGAGAAGTTTTGCGAGATCCTTGCCCGAGGGCTGCGAGAAGAGGTTCTCGTAGGTGAGCTCCTTCAACTGCTGGCGGGAGCCGTCGTCAAGACGCATGTAGATGTCGGGCACTCGTTCGTCGAAAAGCATTAGGACAAAAGATATCCCTTCCGAGATGCTCTCCATCAGCTTCTGTAAGGCATGGAGGGCTTGATGTTCGGCTTGCAGAGCAACTTCTTCTTGCCTACTCGCAACCCTTTGGAGATCCGATGGGCCGGACAAGCCTTGGATGAATCCCTTGTTGGCCCCGAGGAATTTCCTCAGCCTCTCCAGATTCTCCTGCACAGAGACCAGTTTGGCTGCGGGGATGGTGGAGTTGACGATAATTGCCCCAGCAGGGTCGACACCGAGAGTGATCACCCTAGATCTCCAGAGGGTGCGGATAAGTCGGGTCAAGTAGAGAGCGAGCGCATCATGACGTGAGGACAGCTTTACGGATTCGGTTGTAGTCCTATCCATCTCCGAAAGCGTAGGCTGACCCCCAAAGTCGACGAAAGCAGTGCGGGCACGATCCTCGGTTGCTCGGTCGATTGCTCTGCTGGTTCCGGTCCTGATATCACTTCCCTGGCCACAAGCGACTGCCAAAGCGGTAGAGATGGTTTCGATTCGGCCGTAGCGTCCAACGAACTTCCGGACCTCCTTCTCCAACCCTTCATCGCCACTAGCACCTCGAATGGCCGTGGCAAACATGTCGACTAGCCTCTTTCTTCTAGCAACATGGACGCCGGTGTTGGTCAAGATAGCAAAATCACCCGGAGCATCGTCAAACTGAACGGCAAGCTCGTTCCCGAAGCCGAGAGGTTGCGAGGCCGCAGAGAAAGATTTGGTGATGGAGCCAACCGCCAGGGCCCGATTGTTCTCGCCGAGGTCGATCCAGTTAGCCTGCTCATAGTACTTTAACGCGGATGCCGGGGTAGTGATTTTGATCTTGCCGGTGTCTGGGGTGGAGATAAATAGCTGATCGGCACCAGGGTTGTTCTCCTTCCTGATAAAGTCGAAGAAATAGCCAGGTGCGAACCGTTGGCCAAATAAACTAGCCGTCAATGACCTCGACCCGATATCAAGAATCTCGGCGTTACCGTTACTCTGGCCCACGGGTCGTCTCTCCCGCCCTGCAATCTCGGACGGAGGGAACTTGACAAACTGTACTTGCATGCTTTGCGGAGCGAGGTTGGACGAGGTGGTCACCATGTACGATGCCGAACTGGTGGCGCTGAGGAACAGACGGCAGCCTGTGTTCGTCAAGGCCATGAGATGCAGCTTGGACGCTTCGCGTGCTGAGATGGGGCTGATCGACACGATGGTCACGCGCTCGTCGAGGAGAGGCGATCGTTGATTTACCATGTGCGAAATTTCGTATAGACATTGAGTCTTGTTCTTCGTGATGACCTCCCTCAGCCTTTCAGATGCTTCCATGTGGTATGTCCTGATCGTAGACTTGGAAGACAGAGAGTACAGGAGATTCCTTGTATCGTCGACCACAATGTCGACTAAATGCTCCTGCTGCCGTTGTGACCAGAAGTCGATCGGGCCGGGCAGGTTCGGGACGACGGACGACCATCCGGGGTGGGTGTGGTTGATCTTTCCACACCGACTTGAGAACCACTTCTCCTCTTGCTGGTAGTATAGCTCGTGGATATCTATGTCGCTATCGCCGCCAAAGAAGATACGGCCATTTGCGGTACCAACGATGATGCCAACGTCGCTGCTACCCCTATGGACGCTCATCTTCGTCTGATATAGAGATATGGTCTTGGCCCCTGACGGGGTAGTGGTCGTAGAAACGCCGAGGAGCTGAATGTCGGTGGTGGTAGCGACGACTAGGATATGTGTGATGGAGCCAACGAAGACACCTGGTTTTGGTGGTACTAGGGCGACAGTAGTGATGGTATGGGCGGATTCCTCAAAGCCGATCAGTTCGGGGTTGGGATGGGTATAGTCCCACAGGAAGAGCGAGCTATCGATGGTTGCCCACGCGTGGTTGATCTCCGCGAACAAGCCCATCTTGGTCAGGACCTCTCCTCCATTGAGCTTCTCGAAGATCTGGTCGGGGATTGGATACATCTGGACTTTGTGGAATGGTGCCCACGCGGAATCGGGAGACTGTAGGTCATAGTCGGAAGAGGTGCCAGCTGGTCAAGAATCAGGTCAGTCCATTGCTAGCAATCAAGGCGGCCGTAGCCCAAGAGTGGTAACTTACGCCGACAGTACGAGTCGAGATCTGGATAGCTCTCATCGTGCTGCAGCACCTGGTTGATGGATCTCGCAGCCTTGAGAATCGGGGGAAGGGGGGCCTCGGACTGCGGTAGCTGTGCCTGCCCAAGGGTTTGAAGGCGAGCACTATCGGCGACGGAGGTCACAGTTCCCGAAATGCTGCTCCCCATGGTCGTGCTCGTCGTGGTCGGTCCTGCGCCTGGCTGTTCGTTGAAGAGACGGCGACGAACGGCATCGTTTCTCGCGGGGGCTGGGGTGTTGAAGAACGCCCCAGGGACCTGTCGCATGGGCGTTGCCGTTGGTTGGAAGGTAGCCATGATCGCAAGCAGGGACCGGATTTCCTCACTTTCGCGCTCGCAGCACCAAGCTCTTTGAGAGCCGGAGGATAGCTCCTTCGGGGGTCAAACGAGCGCCGATGCTCAAACGGGCGCGAGGTACGCTATTGTACCATGAAAATCGGTGCTTCGCAATGGCAGTGGATGGCGTTTTGGTTATCCGAAACTCTGGTTTTTTTCTCTTTTTTTTCTCCTTCGGCCCAAATTCAAGCTCCAAGAGCTGGTGGTCAAAGTTCAAAGTGTGGTGGAGGAGGCTGTAAACAATTTCTCAGCAGGGACCAGCCAGTGGGGACCCGGTCAAGACGCAAACGCGAACTGCTCGCGCCGCCTAACATCGAAAAAAGCGCGCTAATCCTATTTGGGTCACAAGGCTGAGCGGTATCAAACTGGCCCTCAAAGCTGGTATTGTTCGGCCATTGTGCGTCTAGGAAAATACTACAGACACTTGAACACGTGTGATAGCTATGTTTACTTTGTTATTAAGCTCTACCGACAACTTGCTACATATATATATATACACGCCCCAACTCCTTCGAATGCCTGTACGATGACGGGCTTAGACCCCTATCCGAGGAAGAGGGGCAACTGCTGTCTGTCTACTCACGTTGCCCATGTTGTCTTGGCAGTAGGTATGTAGAGTGAGGCGCCGAGGAAGTCCATCGTTAACTACCTAGCTCATGCCTTCTTGGCCTCTCGTGCCGCTTTCCGTAGCGCCCGGTTCCTGATGTCAATGTGCATCTTAAGGCTCTGCCCAATGGCAAACTTGCTGCCAGCGCCAACGGTGTTCTCCACTATCCAGAGGAAGAGACCATGGCTCCAGTACGGGGTGGATGTGTGGGCAATCTGCTGCGTGCTGCGCATGCCGATCTTGCCGAGTGCGGCCCGGACGAACGGCTTGGGACCGGGAATCAGCGCGCTCGCCCGGCGCACCTTGCTCATGGCCGTAGTGACAAGGTAGCTCAGGACGAGCTCGACATCGACGCCCTCCGGCTTGAGCTCGGCGGCGAGCGCGCTGCTCCAGTGCTGCAGGAAAGCCTTGCTACCGCTGTAGGTGGCGAGATATGGGGTGGGCATCCAGCCAGCAAAGGAGCCCATGGTAAGGATAAGGCCCTTCTTGCGCTGGACGAGGATCGGTGCGACGACCTTGGTCGCCTTCAGAGTGCCCAAGCAGTTGATGGTGACGATGTTCTGGAGCTCGTCGCGAGACGTCTGGAGGAATGACGTGGGAATGCTATGGCTTTGGCCCACGTTGTTGATGAGAATCCCAATGTCCAGGCCTGAGATCAGCTGGGCGAGGCGCTCGTAGTCGGAATCGTCGTCGTTCGAGAAGTCCATGGCTAGGACCTTGACTTGCAGGCCCGAGCCGGGATATTTCTGCTCTAGATCCTTGGCTAGAGTCTCGAGCTTCGATTGTGTCCGCGAGACCAGAACGAGGTTGAACCCCTTTGCGGCAAGCTGGACAGCGAACTCCTTGCCCAAGCCGTCGGATGCGCCTGTAACGACTGCCCATGTGCCCTTTTTGCCATATTTGCGGAGCTGCGAGAGGGAGGTCAGCGTTTTTTTTTTGCGAGTGAATCAAGCAGGGAGCCTTAAAATAAATGGTCCGAGTAGGTGGGTGTACTCACGTTGGTGCCACTGAGCACGAAAAGATTCATGACCAGTTGCAGGTAACCGAGCACCTTCCCAGACACGTACAGGGCACCGATGCCCGCCAATGCCCATTGCACGGGCTGTGGGACAGAGCCCAGGAGCTCGGAAATCTTGTCCATTTGTCGCTTTTTATCGCCAGAAGCAGCGGAGGGTTCAACGTCGTGATTTGCTGGCCGTGCGACGGTCTCGTTTGGAATTCAGTCGCCTGGAAGAAATTGAGGAAAGAAAGATTCGCTCCCTGGCATCACTGTTGGGAAACTTGGGACAGTCAGCAGCGAATTGGAAGCTTCGACCAATGACGAGATGCGGGCCTCAACCTGCCCTAGAGCTCTACAGTCTGCACTGTGTAATCACACGCTAAACTGGAAACGTCTCAATAAGTCTAGCACGAGGAAACCTCGAGCGCGACATAAAATCGCGTCTCTTTGAGCCAACACTCTTTCTCAAGGCCAATTTGGACGATATTTGGTCATTCCGCCACGAAATCAAGGTATGTAAATGTGCCCCCAGCTTCCCTAGTGTTTCCGCCGGAGAAGGTAATGGCTCTGTAAACACTGTGGAACCTTGGCAATGTGAGATTAGGTGGCTGATGCTCCACTTTGTGTAGGTGTGGGATATCACTTAGCGAGGTCCTGGACATCGTGATACGAGCGCTGTGGATCGTTGCACTTCCCGCTTCCCGTCAGTTGTGATACTGAGAAGGCGCAAGCTTGTTTACTTTGCGAACTACCTATACCTCGGCATCTGCTTTTCCTCGTGCCTGCCTGCCTCCCGTCGCGGCCGACATCCGTTGTCCCCTTATTCCCGTGCTTCTCCTAGCTCCACCCCAGCCCCCAGCTTCACCGGCGACATGGACCGCGTACTGTCACTCCTCCCTCCGGTCGATAAGGGCTACTTGCCCTACTACCTCTTCATTGTGAGTATCAGCAGTGCCGATGTCCTTAGTGTGCAGCTCGGTAGGGAGTTGATGCGTAGCGGCTGACCGAGCTCTTCATCCTCAGGCGGCGGTCGCAGCCATCGGCAACGCCCTCCAAAACCTCGCAACGCTTCACTACACACGACGCATCTACAATGGCAAATTCGTGCCAAATTCCTCCCTACCGAAGGCAACGGGGAAGTCAAACCCCGAAGATAGCATCACAAAGGTGATTCCGGCGACCTCGGGCAAGGACTCGGAGAAAGCGCAGGACCAGGTCTCACCCCTCGCTGCACGCCTCTTTGGCACCTATACCTTCATGGCCGGCGTCATCCGCCTCTACGCATGCTACAGACTAGAGGACCCCTCGCTATACCAGCTGGGTATCTGGACGCACATCATCGCGGCGGGGCACTTCACCAGCGAGTTGCTCGTGTACAAGACCATCAAGTTCAGCGGCCCACAGATCTTCCCCTTCATGGCCGCATATGTTGGGACAGTGTGGATGTTTATGCAGTACGACAACTATGTCACCAACTGAAGAATCTGTTCTTGCAACCCCCCTAGGAGACGTACAGATTCGCCGAGGTAGCCCAGTTTCATTGGACCCTCGGGTGGTGGTAGAAGCATCCTCTCTGTATAGGACATGGTTAGACATAATGTCGCGCCTAGATGGGGAGGATCAAAATTTCGGGGAATCTATGTATTGACCTCTCTAAGCTGACTAAATTAAACCATAATAGTATTATCATCCAACCTGCCACCCTCGGCTCATTCCATGGACTTGCGGTAGAGTACGCCCCCACACTCCCGCAACCGCGCAGCCGCCTGTTCCGGTGTGATGTCTCGCTGCGGCTCGGCCAGAAGCTCGAATCCCACAAGGAACTTGCGGACGGTCGCAGACCGGAGAAGAGGGGGATAAAAGTGCATGTGGAAGTAGCTTGTTTCGGCCTCGTCGGCGCTGCAGTCCAAGGGCGCCTGGTGTATTCCAGAGCCTAGCCCCTAGTCAGAATCCAGATTCATTCCGAAGCCTCGATTGATTCCCCCCGGGGGGGGAGGGGGGGAGAGGGAGAAGAGATGCTACTCACTATATGGGAAGTTAGTCTTGAATAGGTTGTCGTACCGCCGCGTCACCTCCTGGATAGCTTCGGCGAGCTGTAGCCTCTCCTCATCGCTCAGGTCCACCAGGGCACGCACGTGGCGCTTCGCGAGTACTATAACCTCGAATGGCCAGACTGCCCACCACGGACAGACGACTAGGAAAGCGTCGTTCTGCCACACGACGCGCTCCTTCTTCTCCATCTCTAGCTTGGCGTAATCCGCGAGGAGGTGCCGCCCACCATGCTCCGAGCGGTACTTGGTCAATTGCGCGAGCTCCTTGCCGGGCTCCTCGGGCATCGCCGACGTGGTCCAAATCTGGCAGTGAGGGTGGGGATTCGAGCAGCCCATTGCGGCGCCCTTGTTCTCGAATATCTGCATATAACGTAATTGGTTTGCGGGCGGAGGGATCTCCCCCTCTGGCGACGAAGGGAGTGCTCTCAAAACCTCGCCGGCCTGGGCAGCTAGGGGGTGCGACGGGGACATGTGAGATGCGTAAATCCGAGTCCAAGTCTGTATGACGGGCAAGATTTCGGCCGCAGACATATCGGCTAATGTGAGGTGGTGCTTCGCTGAGAACGTCAAGACATAGCATTTGCCAGTGACGGCCTGGGCCTGGAGGAGGAGGGATGCTACATCGTCCTCCGAGGCGTCAGGCTTGTAGTCTTGCTGTTGTTCTTTGACTGCGCTATAATCATTGACGAAAACGAAAGTGTTCTCGTATTGCGGGTTCGAATCGCCTTGCGCGCGTTTATTGCCGGGGCAGAGATAGCACTACTAATGTGTCAGGGCTGGCTTTTCCTTCTCCTCCAGGAACTAGACGGGCGCGCACCTTTGGATCATACTCGGGAAGCTGGTTCTTAGCGGGAGCTTCTTGCTGGCCTCTGCTCCCGGTTAGAAAGCTATGGTCGTCGGCGACGCGGTATTAAGATGTCTCTTACTGCCATGGTCGTTTTGTTCGATGGGGCGATACGAGCAGCCACGAGCCCGTAAGTGGGTTGTATCGACGATGGGAGATGTCGTCTAGGACCTTGTCGGCCATGATGGGCAATGGCAGTAGCTGTCAGTCGCAGTAGGTGTGGCCTGCGCAAACAACGTTGGGAGGGATGTTCGAAGCTAGAACACGACCCCGCGAGAAATGCTCCACAAGCTCTACTCGTCAAGGGTTTAATTATCAATACGGATATGGATGGATGCGCCTAGTAGCGCGTCGAATTGGTTTCCGCGGCCCCTCTCCGCGTATTTTAAGCTAGGTCTCGACCCTCAGCCCACTAAGATATTTACCTCGTAAGAATACCAAGGAGGGGCGCAACGTTACCGTCCCTAGGAGCTACCTTCACAGCAATTGCGGCACTAAGTGTATCCGAGCAGTTGGTACTACCACCGCCATCGCATGCATTTCCCTCTGCTTGGAGGTTTGTGGGGTGGGGATTGGCAATTACGTCAGAATCCAGAATGCGCCGGAGAGCCACGCGGCCGGCGCCGAGGCTTGGCAAAAAAGCACAGACCCGACCCGGGAAAAGTTCGGGCAAAGGAATACATAGGTACCTCCCTACGCACCCACACACCTTCCCCTGCTTACCTTAACTTTTGGGAATCAACAGAGATGGTCAAGGCATAGCCGCGCAACATCGATTCCCCAGAGGCACCACTTCCCCATCAAAACGAACAGCCTTTCTTGCCGTTTCGCATCAAAATATACGCTCTATCCATTTCTCCTGGGCATGGGCTCTTGAATGACGTATTTTATGTTCTTCCTCGACGCTGGTGTCATTTCTATAACCCCCCGACCCGCGCCACTGCACTTCTAGCACGCGTTATCCCCCTGCCCCGGCCGGGACTGGGAAAATGGGCGTCATCAGGAAGAAAGTCGCCGCTCGAGGCGGTGAGGGAGGTGTTAAATATGTTTGCGACGTGTGTTCCGCAGACATAACATCAACCGTATGTTCTTTTCTTATCGTTGCTCGCGGACTCTGGCGTCGATCCTGTATCCAGGCACACAGACCAATCACGAACCGCCCTCTGAGCCACCCGCACAACTTTCGATGGGGGAGCGCGTGCTAACCACCATACTGGATAGGTCCGGATTCGATGCGCACACAGCGCCTGCCATGAATATGACCTCTGCGTGCTCTGCTTCGCCGGTGGCGAGACGAGCAACGCCCACCAACCCGCCACACACCCCTTTAGAGTCATCGAGCAGAACTCGTTCCCCATCTTCGATCGGGAATGGGGTGCCGACGAAGAACTACTGCTCCTGGAGGGCGCGGAGATCTACGGACTTGGGTCCTGGGCTGATAT
>Ga0164242_10005236_pt1 | contig 14443 bp, 12 predicted proteins | sample OricomgcompostMG_FD_108783 | JGI IMG/M metagenome (GOLD analysis project Ga0164242, IMG submission 108783) | Miracle-Growth compost microbial communities from Emeryville, California, USA - Original compost - Miracle growth compost (MG) ... | reverse complement strand
CCCAGGCGGCCGACGCCGGCCGCTGCCCGCCCCGGCCGGCGCAGCTGCCCGCCGGCGTCCCGGACTTCACCGGCCGGACGGCGGCCCTGGACACCCTGCTGCGGACGCTGCGGAAGGAGCCGGACGGGCACGCCCCGCGGGTGGTGGTGGTCTCCGGCATGGGCGGCGTCGGCAAGACGGCGCTGGCGGTGCGGGCCGCGCACCTGGTGTGCGAGGAGTTTCCCGGCGGCCAGCTCTACGCCGACCTGCGCGGCTTCGGCGCCGGCGGCGCGCGCCGGCCCGCCGACCTGATCGCCCGCTTCCTCAGCGACCTGGGCGTGGACGGGCGGCTGATCCCGGACGACCCGGACGACCGGGCGGTGCTGTGGCGCGACACGCTCCACGGCCGCCGGCTGCTGCTGATGCTCGACAACGCCGCCGACGCGGCGCAGGTGGCGCCGTTGCTGCCGGGCGGCGGCGGCACGGCGGTGCTGGTGACCAGCCGCCGGACCCTCGCCGACCTGCCGGGCGCGGTGCGGCTGCCGCTGGAGCCGCTGCCGGAGGCCGAGCAGCGGGCGCTGCTGGCCCGGGTGTGCGGGGAGGACCGGGTGGCGGCCGAGCCGGCGGCGGCAGCCGGCGTGCTGGCGGCGTGCGGCGGGCTGCCGCTGGCGCTGCGGATCGCGGGGGCACGGCTGGCGGCCCGGCCGACGTGGACGGTGGGCGCGCTCGCGGAACGGCTGGAAGCGCGCGGCGGGCGGCTGCACGCGCTGGCGGCGGGCGGGCTGGCGCTGCGCGACACGTTCGCGATGAGCTATCTGGCGATGCGAGACAGCCCGGCGGCCTGCGAGCGGGCGGTGGCGGCGGCCTTCCGGGGGCTCGGGCTGTGGCCGGGGCAGCCGCTGGGGCCGGCCGCGGCGGCGGCCCTGCTGGGCCCGGACGCCGGTCCGGGCGGGCCGGCCGGGGTGGAGGACCTGCTGGAAGCGCTGGTCGACGCGCACCTGCTGGAGACCCCCCGGCCGGGCCGCTACGCCTTCCACGACCTGGTCGGTGAGTACGCGGCGGACCGTGCGGCCGACGAGGTGGCGCCGGAGCAGGCGGCCGCGGCGCTGCGGCGGCTGGTCGTCTGGTACGCGGCGGCGCTGGCGGCCAGTGCCGCCGTGCTCACCCCGGAGGCCCATCCGCTGCCGCCGCCGGACGACGAGGCGGCCGCGCCCGTCCCCGCCTTCGCCTCGGACGAGGACGCGATGGCGTGGTGCGTGCGCGAGCTGCCGGCGGTCAAGGAGGCGCTGCGGGTGGCGGTGGCCCGGGGCTGGCCGGACGCCGCCTGGCGGCTGGCGGCGGGCCTGATCGGCTACGCGCAGGTGTACTGGTGGACCGGCGAGTGGACGGACTGCCTGGAGCTGGCGATGGCCTGCGTCACCGAGCACGGCGACGCCCTGGGCCAGGGCTGGATGCACAGCCGACTGGGCGTGGCGCACGGCATGTCGGAGCGGTACGGGGAGTGCGAGCGGCATCTGGTGGCCGCCCGGCGGTTCTTCGAGGAGTCCGGCGACCGGCGGGGCCTTGCGGCCACGCTCACCAACCTCAGCGCGCTGCACCGGGGCACCGGCGCGTACCGGCGGGCGCTGGAGTACGGCCGGCGGTCCCTGGAGCTGCACCGGGCGCTGGGGGACGCCGACCGGGTGGCCACGGTGCTGGGCAACCTCGGCGACTGCCACCTGTTCCTGGGGGACGCGGAGGCGGCCGAGGTGTGCTTCGGGCAGGCGCTGGCGGCGTGGCGGGCCCGGGGGTCGCTGGTGAGCATCGCCCGGACGCTGACCAGCCTGGGCGAGAGCCGGATCGCGATGGGCCGGCCCGCTGAGGCGGTGCAGGCGCTGGAGGAGACGCTCGAGGTGCTGGGGCGGCTGGGTGACAGCGCGACCGGCGCGGACGTGCTGGAGACGCTGGCGCGGGCCCATCTGGCCGGCGGCGACCACGAGGCGGCCCGGGCCTGCTGGCGGGAGGCGCTGGACCGGGCGGTGCTGCACCGGCTGCCGACGGTGGCGGAAGCGGCCCGCCGCGGCCTGGCCGGCCTGTCCTGAGGCCGGCCGGGCCGCGAGCGGGCGCCGGGCCGCGGGGCCCGGACCGCTGACGGTCAGGCCGTGACCGCCGGTCCGCGGGGCCCGCGATGCCGGGCCGTCAGGCCGTGAGGCCCTGGATCTCGGCCGGGACGGCGTCCAGCGCGGTCTGGATCGCGGCCACCAGCTTCCGCGCCGACTCGGCGGTGAGTTCCAGCGCGACCCGGGCGGAGGGGCCCTTGGCGGGGTCGGTCACGTCGATGTTGAGCGTGTGCTCGGCCATCGCGTGGAAGGGGTGGTCGAAGTAGACGGTGATGTCGGTGGCGCGGAACCAGGAGCTGTCGGGCCCCTTGGCGCTGCCGTCGATGGTGTCCTTGACCGTGGTGTAGGTGCACATGTGCTGCTCCGTGATTGCTGTCCGACGGTGCGGCCGTCAGCCCGCCAGGTGGGTGCCGTAGAAGGCGGCGATCCGCTCCCAGCCGTCGATCGCCGCCGCGACGTTGTAGCTGGGGCGGTTGACGGCGAAGAAGGCGTGGCCGGCGCCCTCGTAGCTGTGGAACTCGTGCGGGGTGCCCTGTTTGGTGAGGATGGCGTCCAGCTCCTCGACCTGCTCGGGGCTGGGGAACTTGTCCTGCGCGCCGAACAGGCCGAGCACCGGGGCGGTCAGGCCGGGGAGCTGGTCGACGAGGTTGGTGACCTTCAGCGGGAAGTCGGTGGGGACGGTGCCGGTGACGAAGGCGCCGTAGCAGTCCACGACGGCGTCCACGTCGAGGTGGCAGCCGGCCAGCACCGACTGGCGGCCGCCGGAGCAGTAGCCGATCGTGCCGACCTTGCCGTTGGAGGTGGGCAGCGCGCGCAGCCAGGCGGCGGCACCGGCCACGTCGCCGACGAACCGGTCGTCGGGCACGCCGCCCTGGGCGCGGGCGACGGCGGCGGCGTCGTCCGGGCTGGAGTCGGGGGCCTCGCGGGAGTACAGGTTCGGGCAGATCGCGTCGTGGCCGAGCTCGGCGAAGTGCCGGACGATCTCCTTGGTCTCCCGGTCGTAGCCGGGCATGTGGTGGATGACGACGACCCCGCCGCGGCGGGCGTCGCCGTGGGGGCGGGCGGAGTACGCCTCGATCTCGTCACCGTTGTGGCCGGTGATGGTGAGGGTGGTGGCGGTCAGGTCTGCCAACGGGGGTGTGCTCATGGCGCACAGCTATACCATAAGGCTGGACTGATCAGTTTATACTGAAGATTGTGTCCTCCCCAGAGCCGGCAGCCGTTTCCGCATCCGCGACCGGCGGCGGGCCCGACAGCACCTCCCCGGCCCGGCTGGCCGCCGAACTGCGCGCGGTCGTGGGCCCGTTGTCCCGCCGGCTGCGCCGCTACAAGCCCGGCGACGAGTTGACGCTCTCCCAGGTGTCGGTGCTGGTGCTGCTGGACCGCGAGGGTCCGGCGACCTCCTCGGAACTGGCGGCCCGCGAGGGGATCCGCCCGCAGTCGATGTGCACGATCGTCGGTGTGCTGTCCGAACGGGGCCTGGTGGCACGCGAGCAGGACCCGGCCGACGGGCGGCGGATCGTCGTGTCGCTCACCGGTGCCGGCCGGGACGGCCTGCGCGGCGCCCGCCGGGAGCGGGGTCGGCGGCTGGCGGAGGCGATCGAGACGGAGCTGGACGAGGCGGACCGGGAACGGCTGGCCGCCGCGCTCCCGCTGCTGGAGAGGATCACCCGGCATGTCTGAGCAGGTGCGAGGGGGCCGGAAGGCGGCCGCCGGTCCGGACGGCGCGGTCCGCGCCCCCGACCCGGGCGCCGGGCGGCGGCCGGAGCGCTACAAGTGGATCGCGCTGTCCAACACCAGCCTCGGCATGTTCATGGCCATGGTGGACGCCTCGATCGTCATCATCTCCATGCCGGCCATCTTCCGCGGCATCCACCTGGATCCCTTCGCGCCCGGGAACATCACGTACCTGCTGTGGATGATCATGGGCTACATGCTGGTCACCGCGGTGCTGGTGGTCTCGCTGGGGCGGCTGGGCGACATCGTCGGCCGGGTGCGCATCTACAACCTGGGGTTCGTGGTCTTCACGCTGGCCTCGGTGGCGCTGTCCTTCGACCCGTTCCACGGGGTGCACGGGGCGCTGTGGCTGATCGGCTGGCGGATCGTCCAGGCGCTGGGCGGTGCGATGCTGATGGCCAACTCGGCGGCCATCCTCACCGACGCGTTCCCGGCCCGGCAGCGCGGCATGGCGCTGGGCATCAACCAGATCTCGGCGCTGTCGGGGCAGTTCATCGGCCTGGTGCTGGGCGGACTGCTGTCGGCGTGGGACTGGCGCGCGGTGTTCTGGGTGAACGTGCCGGTGGGCCTGTTCGGCACGGTGTGGGCGTACCGCTCGCTGCGGGAGATCTCCGACCGGCGGCCGGCCCGCATCGACTGGTGGGGCAACCTCACCTTCGCCCTGGGCAGCGGCCTGATCCTGGTCTCCATCACCTACGGCATCCAGCCCTACGACGGTCACACCATGGGCTGGACCAGCCCGAAGGTGCTGGCGGGAATGGCGGCCGGGGCCGCGCTGCTGGTGGCGTTCGCGCTGGTGGAGACCCGGGTGCCGCAGCCGATGTTCCAGCTGCGGCTGTTCCGGGACCGCCACTTCGCGGCCGGCAACGCGGCGGCGCTGCTGGCCTCGGTGGCCCGCGGCGGCCTCCAGTTCATGCTGATCATCTGGCTCCAGGGCATCTGGCTGCCCCTGCACGGCTACGACTACGCCGACGCTCCGCTGTGGGCGGGCATCTTCCTGCTGCCGCTGACCGCGGGGTTCCTGCTGGCCGGGCCGGTGTCGGGGACGCTGTCGGACCGGTTCGGGGTGCGCTGGTTCACCACCGGCGGGCTGCTGCTGTTCGGGGCGAGCTTCGTCGGGCTGCTCGTGCTGCCGATCGACTTCCCGTACTGGGCGTTCGCGCTGCTGGTGCTGGTCAACGGGATGGGCTCGGGGATGTTCTCGGCGCCCAACACCTCGGCGATCATGAGCAGCGTGCCGGCGCGGCACCGCGGCGCGGCCTCCGGGATGCGCTCGACGTTCCAGAACTCCGGCACGTCGCTGTCCATCGGCGTGTTCTTCTCGCTGCTGATCATCGGCCTGGCGGACCGGCTGCCGAGCACCCTGGAGGCCGGGCTGCGCGCCCAGGGGGTGCCCGCGGGGGTGGCCCACCACGCGGCGACGCTGCCGCCGGTGTCGACGGTCTTCTCGGCGTTCCTCGGCGTCAACCCGATCGAGACGCTGCTGAAGCCCTCGGGGACGCTGGCGAGACTGCCCGCGCACAACCGGTCGGTGCTGACGGGCAAGGAGTTCTTCCCGGACCTGATCTCGGCGCCGTTCCACCACGGGCTGGTGATCGTCTTCGCCACCGCGGCGGTGATGGCGCTGCTGGCGGCCACCGCGTCGGCGCTGCGCGGCCGGCCGAGCACGCCCGACGACGGCTCCTGACGGCCCCTGACGGCTGCGCCCGCCCGGTGGCCCCGGGGCAGGGGACGGCCCCCGCCCGCGGGTGCGGACGGGGGCCGCCGTGCGGTGGATCGCCGCTGCGACGGGGGGTCAGCCCGTCAGTGCGTGGCGGCCCTCCGCCTCATCAGGCCCAACCCCATGGTGATCAGCCCGAGCAGGCACGCCGCACCGCCGACGAACGAGTTGTTCCAGACGATGTGCGACGTGTGCGGATGACCGGTCACCACCCAGGGGGCGATGATCGTCCAGACACCGATCGCGACGGCCACCCAGCCGAGGCCGTGGGTGCGCTCCAGCACGGAGCCGTACCCCATGGCCAGGACGGCCAGTGCCAGCCCGCAGATCAGGTTGCTCACCCGGATCGGGGTGGTGCCTTGGAAGCCCACCACCCAGGGCGAGATCGCCATGTACAGGCCGGTCAGCAGGCACAGCCCTTCGACCAGTCCGGCCAGGGGCTTGTGGGAGACCGCCGCGTACTGGTTCCGGAGGGCGACGATGTCCGGGTGCTCTTCCATGGGAGCGCGCGTCGACGGAGACGTCGGCGAATGAGTCGAATCGGTGGCCATAGAAGCCACCTCCCTTTCGCAAGTGCAGTCGCTTCTTACGCCGGATGTCCTTCGGTTCTCCATTCCGAAGCTGCCGCATCCTCACTCAGCGTAAGTCCGTTGGCATGTCCGAGGCCAGCGGGGAGCACACCGGTTTGCCCGGTTTCGGCCACCGCCGCGATCCGGCCGCCCCTGTGGGCGGCGGTGTCAGGAGCCGGCGGACTCCGCCAGGGCCGCGTCGAGCAGGGCCTCGGCGGCCTCCCGGGCGAAGGCGGCGGCCTGCGGGTCGCGGTCCATCCGGGCGCTGACCATGGCGCCGTCGTAGAGGAGGTGCAGCTTGCGGGCGAGCGTGTCCGGGTCGGCGACGCCCGCCTGCGCGGCGAGGTCGGCGAAGATCGACCGGATCTCCTCACGGTAGTCGTCGCAGACCTGCTCGACTCTGCCGCCGTGCGGGGCCTCGGCGGCGGCCGAGACGAACGCGCAGCCGTTGTACGTGGGCGCGCTCATCGCCTCGCCCTGGGCGACGAAGACGCCGAGCAGCCGCTCACGGGGGGTGCGGAAGCGGCTCATGGCGCGGGTGATGCGGCCCAGGGTGCTCTCCCGGCGCGACTCCAGATAGGCGCGGACCAACTCCTCCTTGCTGCCGAAGGTGTTGTACAGCGACGCCTTGGCCACGCCCGCGTGCTCGATGATCTGGTCGATGCCGACCGACTGCACGCCCCTGGCGTAGAACAGTTCGTTCGCCGATGCCAGCAGCCGCTCCCGCGCGGACGGCTTGGCCACGGTCTTCGCCGCCATCCCGATCACCCTCTCAGACAGCTCTGTCCAGTGTAGCTCCGGCGCCGGCATCAGCCCTCGCGGACGGCCGCCGGCACCCGGGACCGACCCAGCAGCAGCCCGGCCAGCGCGGCGGCGGCCAGCACCACGACGGCGGCACCGTACTCCCGGGTGGTGTCCAGCAGCCCACCCCCGTGTACCACCAGGAAGCCCGCGGCCACCGCGGGCACGCCCATGCCGAGGTAGGAGACCACGTAGAGCAGGGAGAGCACGCCGGCCCGCTCGTGCGGCTCGACCAGCGGCACCACCAGGCGGATGCCGCCCTGGAAGCCGGCCCCGAAGCCGAACCCGGCGACGGCGCTGCCGACGAAGAACCCGGTGGCCGGCAGCGCCCCGCCGGCGCCGTTGCCGACGGCCGCGAGGGTGCCGGCCACGCCGACGATCAGCGTGACCACGCCCACCGTCATCACCGTCCGGCTGGACAGTTGCCGCATCGTCGGCACGGACAGGGCGGCGGCCCCGGCCAGCACGAACAGCGGCAGGCCGCCGTAGACCACGGACGTGGTGTGCACCAAGCGGTCCACCACGGCCGGGCCGAGCGACCCGTACAGGCCGGCCAGCGACCAGACGGCGAACAGCACCGGCACGGCCACGGCCACGGCGGCGCGGGCCGAGCGGGGCAGCGCGAACTCCGGCACCATGGCGCCGAGCAGGCCGGGCTTGCGCTCGCCGGTCTCCCGCATCGCGGCCACGCCGAGCGCCTGGAGCGCGAAGACGGCGACGAGCACGTAGTAGACGGTGTGCGTGGGCGCGGGCAGGAACCGCACGATCAGCCCGGACACCAGCGCGCCGGTGGCGGTGCCGAGCGGCGGCGCGAAGGAGTTGGCGGCGGCGCCCTTGACCCGGTCGATGTCGAGCAGGCCGGCGCCGATCGCGCCCAGGGCCCCGCCGGTGGCCACGCCCTGGATCACCCGGCCGGCCATCAGCGCCCCGACGCCGCCGGCCTCGGCGAAGACCACCATGGCGGCGATCTGCCCGGCCAGGGCGACGAAGAGCATCGGCCGGCGCCCGACGAAGTCGGAGATCCGGCCGAGGATCAGCAGGGCGACCAGCACGGCGACGGCGTAGACGCCGAAGACGACGGTGGTGGTGATGGCGGAGAAGCCCCACGCCCCCTGGTAGACCGCGTACAGCGGGGTCGGGGCGCTGGAGGCGGCGAGCAGCGAGACGATGATCGAGGCGAGCAGCAGCCGGGCCGCGGTCGGCGGCAGCCGGCGCCGCCCGGGTATGGCCGGCGGCTCCGTGCCGGGGGCCGCGGCGGCGCGCTCGGCCGGGCGGCGGGCGGAACCGGAGGTCGTGGTGGGCGTCATACAAAGCTCCCTGGGACGGGTGGCCGGTGCGGTGCCCAGCCGAGGACTGGACAGCTCTGTCTGGTCAAGGCTCCATACTATACAGACCTGTCTGTCCATGTCTTCCCGGGGTGCCCGGCGCACCGTGACCCGGAGGAGCGCGCGGGGCTCCCCGGCGGCGTGCGGGGTTTGCGGACGGCGTGCGGGGTGAGCCGGTACAGGGATGGTGGTGGCCGTCGTACGGGCGGCGACGTTCGGGGTCAGCCGGCGGAGGGAGCCCCACAGGTGCGGCCGATGCTCGCCACGCTCACCGACCGCCGGGACTTCGGCGACCGGTGGATCTTCGAGCGCAAGCTTGACGGTGTCCGCGTCCTGGCGTTCCGGGAGGCCGGCGGGGTGCGGCTGCTGTCACGCACCGGCCGCCGGCTGGAGGCCACGTACCCGGAGGTCGCGGCGGCACTGGCCGAGCAGGACGTGCCGGAGTTCGCCGTCGACGGGGAGGTCGTGGCGATGCGGGAGGGGCGCACCGACTTCGCGCTGCTCCAGCAGCGGATGGGCCTGACCGATCCCCGGGCGGTGGCGGCCAGCCCGGTCGCCGTCCACTACTACGTCTTCGACCTGCTCTCCCTCACCGGCGAGGACACCACCCGCCTGCCGCTGCGGGACCGCAAGGCACTGCTGCGGCGGGCCATCGCCTTCCGCGACCCACTGCGTTTCACCCCCCACCGCAACCACGGCGGCCCCGAGTTGCTCGCGGACGCGTGCGGACGCGGCTGGGAGGGGCTGATCGCCAAGCGCGCCGACTCCACCTACCAGCAGCGGCGTTCCCGGGACTGGCTGAAGCTCAAGTGCTCGGCCGGGCAGGAGTTCGTGATCGGCGGCTTCACCGACCCGGCCGGCGCCCGGGCCGGCTTCGGCGCCCTCCTGCTGGGCACCTACGAGCCCGCCCCCGGCTCCGGCGGCCACGTCCTGCGGTACGCCGGCAAGGTCGGCACGGGCTTCAGCGCGTCGCTGCTGCGCGCGCTGCGCGCCCGCCTCGACGAACTGGCCCGCCCCCGCTCCCCGTTCTCCGGCCCGGTCCGCGAACGCGGCGCCCACTGGGTCGCCCCGGAGCTGGTCGCCCAGATCGCCTTCACCGAGTGGACCCGTGACGGCATGCTGCGCCACCCCCGCTTCCTGGGCCTGCGCGACGACAAGCCGGCGACCGCGGTGGTCCGCGAACTCCCGTCCTGACGGCGGCTCCCCGCCCCGCGAGCACCGACCGCGTTCCGGCCGTTCGGGCGCTCTCCGGCCGGGCGGCGCGGCGCGGGGGCGGGGAGCGGGTCCGAGGAGGTGCGGGTGGCTACAGTGGCGGGGATGGAGCTGGCGACATGGGGCGAGGCGACCGGCCAGGGCTGGTCGCAGATCGGTGAACTGGCCCTGGCGCTCGTGCTGTCCGCGGCGATCGGCCTGGAGCGCGAGGTCCGGCAGAAGAGCGCCGGGATGCGCACGCACACCCTCGTCGGGGTCGGCGCCGCGCTGATCATGCTGGTGTCCAAGTACGGCTTCTCCGACGTGCTGGGCTCGCACACCGTGCTGGACCCGTCCCGGGTGGCCGCGCAGATCGTCTCCGGCATCGGCTTCATCGGCGGCGGGCTGATCTTCGTCCGGCAGGACGTCGTGCGCGGGCTCACCACCGCGGCGGTGGTGTGGATGACGGCCGCGATCGGCATGGCGGCCGGCGCGGGGCTGCCGGTGCTGGCGCTGGCGGTTGCCGCGGCGCACTTCCTCATCGTCCTCGGCTTCGCCCCGCTGGCCGCGCGGATCCCGGGCTCGACGCGCTCCCCCGCCTGGCTGCGGCTGGACTACGAGGACGGCCGCGGGGTGCTGCGGACCGCCTTGTCGCACTGCACGGACATGGGCTTCAACGTCGTCGACCTGTCCGCGGAGCACGACCACGAGCCGGAGCGGCGCGGCACGGTCACCGTCCACCTCACCGTCCAGGGGCCACGGCCGGTGGTCGAGCTGGCCACGGCGCTCTCCGAGATCGACGGCGTCCACCGGGTGAGCACGACGCAGGACGACCCGATCGAGTAGCCGGGCCCCCGGACCCGCGCCGTACCGCCGGACGCGCCGCCGCCGGGGGGCGCACCTCCACCCCCCGGAGCACCCCGCGGCACACCCCTGGACCCTCGCTACGCCCCCCGATTTCAGTTGCTTGCCTCTAGCAAGTAATATAAGTTGCCGAGGGCAAGTAGTTGGCCCGGACGTGTGCGACCCGGAGGAGGCGAGGACCACGGAGACCGAGGAGCGCGGCGCCGTCGAGGACGCCGGCCGCGCGGCCGGCACGGCGGCCGCCCGACCGCACCCGGACGAGGCCGTCCGGGAGAGCGCGGCCGTGGCCGACCAGATGGCGCGGCTGATCCGCCTCGTCGGCGCCTGGAAGCAGCGGGTGCGCGACGACGGCTTCGGCGACCGGGTCCTGCTCGGCCGGCTCGCCGAGTCCGGTCCGCGCCGCGCCACCGATCTGGCCGCCGACACCCTGCTGGACCTGTCGACGGTCAGCCGCCAGATCCGGTCCCTGGTCGAGCGGGGCCTGGTCGAGCGCCGCCCGGACCCCGAGGACCGACGTGGCGCCCTGCTGTCCACCACCGCCGACGGCCTGGCCGCCGTGGCGCGCTACCGGGCCCAGCGCGACCAGAAGCTCGCCGACGCGCTCGCCGACTGGCCCGCGGCCGACCGGCGCGACTTCGCCCGGCTGCTCGCCCGTTTCAACGACGACTTCGCCGAGCACCACGTCCGCCCCGTGTGCACGCACCCGCAGCACGCGCACGGCGCCGACCACTCCGGCCCGGAGACCGGCCACCACGGCCCGGCCCCGGAACCCGCCGGCCATCCGCTTCCGCACCACCGCCGGGCCCGTAGCACGGGTCAGATCCAGGAGAACCCCTAAGTGAGCAGCAGCAGCCGGACCACACCAGCGTCCGCACCCGACTCGGGGCCGGGCCGCGGCAAGGCGGCCGCCTCGGCCGCGCCGTCCGCGGACACCCCCGTGGGCCTGTCCCACCGCCAGATCCTGACCATTCTCAGCGGTCTGATGCTGGGCATGTTCCTCGCCTCGCTGGACCAGACGATCGTCAGCACGGCGATCCGGACCATAGCCGACGACCTGCACGGCCTGAACCAGCAGGCGTGGACCACCACCGCCTACCTGATCACCTCGACCATCGCGACCCCGCTGTACGGCAAGCTGTCGGACATCTACGGGCGCAAGCCGTTCTTCCTCGCCGCGATCACGGTGTTCGTGGTCGGCTCGGTGATGTGCACGTTCTCCACCTCGATGGTGGAGCTGGCGGCGTTCCGCGCGTTACAGGGCATCGGCGCCGGCGGTCTGATGTCGCTCGCGCTGGCGATCATCGGCGACATCGTGCCGCCGCGTGAACGGGCCCGCTACCAGGGCTACATCCTCGCCGTCTTCGCCACGTCCAGCGTGGCCGGTCCGCTGGTCGGCGGCTTCCTGGCCGGCACCTCCAGCATCCTGGGGATCGCCGGCTGGCGCTGGGTGTTCCTGGTGAACGTGCCGATCGGCATCGTCGCGCTGTTCGTCGTCGCGAGGGTCCTCAACGTGCCGCACACCCGGCGCGAGCACCGCATCGACTGGTGGGGCGCGCTGACCATCGTGCTCGGCGTGGTGCCGCTGCTGCTCGTCGCCGAGCAGGGCCAGTCCTGGGGCTGGCTGTCGGGCGGCGCGGTCGCCTGCTACCTGATCGGCATCGCCGGCATCGTCGCCTGGGTCCTGGTGGAGAACCGGATGGGCGACGAGGCGCTGATCCCGATGCGGCTGTTCCGCAACAACGTCTTCAGCCGCACCAGCCTGCTCAGCCTGATCGTCGGCATGGTGATGTTCGGCGGGCTGCTGATGATCCCGCAGTACCTCCAGATCGTGAAGGGCGCCAGCCCCACCCGGTCCGGCCTGGAGATGCTGCCGCTGATGCTCGGCATGATGGCCGCGTCGATCACGGCCGGCCAGTTCACCTCGCGCACCGGCCGGTACAAGATCTTCCCGGTGGTCGGCACCGCGCTGATGTGCGGCACGATGCTGCTCTTCCACTTCGAGGTGCAGTGGAACACCCCGCTGCCGCGGACCATGGCGTTCATGGCGCTGATGGGCATCGGGCTCGGCCTGACCATGCAGACGCTGGTGCTGTCGGTGCAGAACGCGGTGCCGCCCCAGGACATGGGCACGGCGACGGCGTCGGCGACGTTCTTCCGCCAGCTCGGCGGTACGGCCGGTACGGCGATCTTCCTGTCGGTGCTCTTCAGCACCGTCGGCGGCAAGATCACCTCGGCGATCCACCGGGCGCAGACGCACGCGGACTTCCAGGCCGCGTTGAAGGCGCACCCGCACGCGATCTCGCCCGAGGCGGCCAAGAGCGTGGTGACCGACTCGTCGTTCCTGAACAAGCTCGACCCGGCACTGGCGGCGCCCTTCAAGCAGGGCTTCGCCGACTCGATGCACCTGGTCTTCCTGATCGTGGCGGGCGTGGCGCTGCTGGCGTTCCTGCTCATGCTGACGATCAAGGAGGTCCCGCTGCGGCGCCTGTCCGGCGCGCAGGCGCGGGCGCAGGCCGAGGCCGAGGCGGCCGCGGCGGCTGCGAAGGAGCTGTAGGAGCGCGCAGGAGTTGGAGCGACCGCAGGAGTCGCAGGAGTTGTAGGAGCGAAAGGCCGGCGCCTCCCGCCGGAGTGGGACGCGGGGTGCCGGGACCCGGCGGCCGTCACGGTCGCGGGCCCCGGCACCCCGCCGGCGTCTCCGGGACCGTTCGGGCCGGGCGGGCCTGACCGCGACCGTTCCGGCCCGCGGCGCCGGCGCTGCCGGTCCGTCCCGGCGGCTCGAACGACTCCGGCCGGCCCGGAGGGTCGGAGGGCTCCGGCCGGGCCCACGGCTCAGACGCCGTGCCCGGCCGGGCCCACGGCTCGAACGCCTCCCGCCGGACGGCCGTTCAGACGGCTCCCGGCCGAGCGCCTCCGGCCGTCCCGAGCGGTTCAGACCGCTTCCCCGGCCGGCCCCGCGTCGATGTCGTGGCGGCCGACGAGGGCGAGGCTGCGCTCCCACAGTTCGCGCCGCGCTGTCGCGTCGTACGCCTGCGGGTGGGCGGCGGTCTCGCGGGTGCGGTCGAAGAACTTCCCGGTGGTGGCGGCCAGCGCCGGGTCGTCGACGAGCCGGCGGGTGGCGGCGACGCCGGTCTCCAGGCTGTCCATGGGCTGCCCGATCTCCTGGAGCACGATCTTGGTGGGCATGAAGGTGGCCGGGTGGAGGCTGTTGACGGTCACCTCGCGGGCGGACAGCCGCCCGGCGAGCTCGAAGCCGGACATGATCTGGGCGAGTTTGCTCTGCGCGTAGGCGCGGACGCCGCTGTAGCCGCGCTCCAGCATGAGGTCGTCGAAGTCGAGCGGCTGCTGGCCGATCGAGGCGACGTTGACGATCCGGGCCGGCGCCGACGCGCGCAGCAGCGGCAGCAGGTCGAGGGTGAGCCGGAACCCGGCCAGGTAGTTGACGGCGAACCGCAGTTCGTGGCCGTCGGCGCTGGTCTGCCGGGTGCGGCCGTCGGGCAGGCCGGAACCGATGCCGGCGTTGCCGACCAGGACGTCCAGCCGGTCGGTGAGCCGCCGGACGGCCGACGCCAGCTCGGCGACCTGCGCCAGGTCCGCCAGGTCAGCGGTGACCGTGCGCGGCCGGGGCCCGCCGTACGCGCGTTCCAACTCCTCGGCGGCGCGGTCGAGTTTGGCGGGGTCGCGCCCGTGCAGGACGAGGGCGGTCCCGTCGGCGGCCAGCCGCTCGGCGAGGGCCCGGCCCAGCCCGTCGGTGGCGCCGGTGATGAGGACGGTCTGCTGCTTGCTCACGTACGCCTCCCGCGTGGGCGGGCCGGCCCCCGCCGTCCCGCCGCGACATCCGCCCCGGCCTGCGGGGCGGCCCTGTGCTCGTGGCGTCGAGCCTAACCTTATTCGAACCGCCGCGTCTCGTTATGACGCGCGAGGCAACGCCCCGGTGCGGGGTTCGGGAGCGTAGGGGCGAGGGAGGGGCGGGCCGCCGGATCCGGCGAGGGCCGGCTCGCGCGTCGCCCGCACCGGTTCCAACGGCGGGGCGGGCCTGGAAAGTTCCCTGGCCGGGTGTGATGTTCGGCCTGCCGGAAAGGGGTTGGCGGCTGCACGCGGAATGGTTCATGATGCGTGCTCCCGCCCTCCCCGCCCCGACTCCCGTCGCGTCGGCCTCCT
>Ga0164242_10005235_pt1 | contig 14444 bp, 10 predicted proteins | sample OricomgcompostMG_FD_108783 | JGI IMG/M metagenome (GOLD analysis project Ga0164242, IMG submission 108783) | Miracle-Growth compost microbial communities from Emeryville, California, USA - Original compost - Miracle growth compost (MG) ... | reverse complement strand
GGTTTTTTGCTGCGATTATGGAAATTTTAGTATTTCAAAAATGGATTTAAACCGCAAAGATAGGAAATTGGGGGACTTTTATTGTAAATGCTTTGCTTAGCCTGTAGATTTTTACTGCTTAATAAAGAGGGGCTTTGAAGACCTTTGGGGGTGATACTTAAAATAACGTTTGTTATGTTAAAGCCAATCGGCTCCATTTTTATCAGTAAAAACAGAGCCGAAAGTGCAAGTCTCTAGGTAGATTTTACCAATCATCCTTTTTTACCAATTTGCCTTTTTCCATCAACTGTTTCAAATCTGCGGTCAATGCGTTTACCTGCTCCTGTACCTGATTTACAAATTCGATTTTGTCACTATGGCGAAGTTTTGAATAATAAGATTCTAAAGATGTTTCAGTCTTTAGCCCGGATTTAACATCGTATATGCGAAAATTATTAAATATATATCTGTACTTTCCGTCTTTTATATTTATGGTTGCGTCAAAAGTTACTTTGGAATCCTTTTTATATTTGTAATCATAAGTAAGCTTTATTACAAAAGAAATTTCTGCTTTAAGATCCCCTTTAGAAGAGTCTGCCAAACTCGGTTTATTGTCTTCTGATTTGGTTATAATCCATTCTTTTGCTCTTTCATATAAGACGGCTTTGGAAAGGGTATCTATCGTGATTGTTTCCGTATAGGTTACTTTCTGCGTTTCATCATCCAAGGGCAAACTTTGTGCATTTATAGCAGTAATGCTCATGAAAGAAAATAGGATAAAGAATATGTTTCTCATAGAGTTCCCTTTTTTATTATAATTTTTAAAGAAAATACACAAATAAAGGTAATTAAAAAAATAGATATAAACAGGATAGGTAGGGATTTTTTAAATCTATTCTGAAAAAAAAACTTATTTTGGATTAGAATGCCCACCAAAATAAGTACAATTCCTTCCGGTTTATTGGAAAAAGCAGGTCTTTCTTACTTTAGCATATCCTGCTGAAATTGTATTAAATTAATAGCCTTTAACATTTGCGCTATTTCCCTTTGTTTTATTGATGTATAGGATTGAGTTGTGGGGAAAAAATACTTGAAGTTATGGCAATACCATCTTTAGAATTGGCAGATGTATTAAGGCGTACAGCCAAGAGAATTGACAGTGGAAAAAGCAATTACGACTGGAAGCATATAGGGATTTGTAATTGTGGAAATCTGGTACAGATAGTTACCGGGAAAAATAAACGGCAAATTTACGAGAGTGGGAGGCAGAAGCATGGCGATTGGGAAATGCTTACGTATCTTTTTAAGGAAAACAGTAGCTATGAGATCGATAAGATCATTAAAGCAATGCTGGATTTCGGGTTTTCTCTGGAGGATATAGTAAACCTTGAAAACCTAAGTTGTCCGAGGGTACTTTCCCGTTTGCCCAAAGAACGGCAATATCCCAAAAGGGACAGGAGAGAGGATGTTATATTGTATCTTGAAACCTGGGCTGAAATGATAGAGGAAGAACTGCTCGAAAAAACAGCTATAAAAGAAACGGATTTTGCAGGAATATTGATTTAATTTATTGTAATTTATAGCATCATAAATAAAATTATATAAAAAGGGGAAGTGCTTTCCCTTTTTATATAATTTACTTATTTTTTCTTTTAGCAAAAACTTTTCAAAAAGCGTTACCAAGCCTTTAGCTCCTTTGTATTTGTTTAATAAATGCTACAAACGCTTATGCGAAGTATCCTACTGTATTGTTTGTTTTTTGCTGTTTCATTTTCAGGACTTGGGGAGGGAACCAAAGAACTTCGCCCTGATGAAGCAGATCACGGAAGCCTTCATATTAGCAAGAAAAGTCAGTTTACGAAATTTGGGCAGTATGGAGCAGCTCCGGAGCAGCAAATAAAGATAAACGTTGCCTCTACCGATGAAACGATTTATTTTGGATTGAATAATGAAAAGGAAGCTGGTGGGTTTATATCTGGTGTGCCTTACAGGATTGTGTCCCCTTCCGGAAATATTGTTTTCACTTCTGTCATGCAAAATTCAGGAGAAGGTTCTATAAGTACATGGACGGAAGCAGTTTCGGGACCTATAGAATTGGGAAACGCACAAGGCTACGATGCCATTGAACTTAAGCCTGCTGAAATTGGCGATTATGTACTTGAGTTTGATATAAGTGCGTTGGATGTCGATGACGAAATGCAATTGCCCCTTTTTGATGTAACGGTTGCAGGAGCCGATAACATTGCCATTCCGGGAAGGCTTCACAGTCAGGGATGGCAGCTTTCTACCGGAGATTTGGACAATCCTTTTTTGGGTAAGGTTTATCCCTACGACGATACCTATAAAATTGTCTATGAGGTAGACCTGAATAAAACAAATCCTTATACATTTGTTATTAACTTTAATTCGTCCGGAACGGGCAATACAGGCAATCATTTAGACGATCGAAAATCCAAGGAAGGTAATTTTACTTTTCCGGAATATGAAGTTTTTCTTAATCCACCGGACTCAACTATTTATCCTACTGCTACCATCGATAATTCTTTTTCAGGGACTTCAATAAAGACCGATTGCTTTGGGAATGCATACTGTCTTAATTTTACTACAGGGGCAAAGGGGATTTTAGACGGATTTATCGATATAAACAACAATACTGTATTTGATGGGAATGATGTATCTTTTTCAGAAGAATTTTCAAAACCGGGTACAAAATGTATCAGTTGGGATGGTTTAGACGCAAAGGGAAACGATGTGTCCGGGACAGAAGTGAAAGTGTATGCAAGCTTTGGATTTGGGATGATTAATTTCCCAATATATGATGTAGAGCATAATAAGAACGGTTATAAAGTAAAAGTTATGAGCCCGGCTGATTATCCGGATCCCTTAATATTTTGGGATGATTCTGATATAGATACAGGGAGTCCGCTTGATGGGCTTGTAAACCTGATTGGGTGTAATTCATCGGGTAGCGAAGGCTGCCACCGTTGGGAAGACAGGGGAAACTCCGGCTCCCAGGAAACAATCAATAGTTGGTGGTATAATCAACTTGACTTTGCAACCCTCATCCTTCCTATAAAAGAACAATCCAAAGTGAAGTTATCCTATTCCCCGGGTGTTTTAAATGCACATGATACAACTGTTTGTAAAGGCGATTCATTGGCATTGTTTGTATTTAATGACGGGATTAGCCATTACAATAAAGCTTTATACAATTACGAGTGGTATTTTAATGCTTCGCTGCTTCAATCCGATACCGGGCAAGTGAAATTTTCGGCTGATGCACCGGGTACGCTAGTTATAAAGGCTATTGATAAAAGCAATCTTAGTTGTTTTTCAAGCGATACGATTGCCATAAATACCGAGAAGCCTGTAGAAATTAAAGCAGTTGTAACAGACCCTTTATGTGCCGGGATGAAAGGAGCGGTTGCAGTAACCATCATCAATGCGCCCCCTGCGCCTGTTTTTACATGGGCAGATTTTCCCGCTGAAGCTACCGGGAATATAAGTAATATAGTGCCGGGAACGTATGCTTTAAGTATCCGAGATACGCTTTTTTCTAAAAATTGTGCACTTGATACTGCATTTACCGTAAAACCTGCTCTTCCCCTTATCTTAGATTCCGTAATAACTCAAGCTACCTTTTGTTTTGAAGCCAAAGGAACAGCCTTTGTTTTTATGAAAGATAAAAGCTTTACTTATAGTTATTCCTGGGATAGTAAAAGCTATGTTTCCACAGACAACGCAAGTAACTTAGAAAGAGGCAACCATACGGTTACAGTTAAAACAACAGAAGGTTGTGTACTTGATACTTCCTTTTCGGTTTCCGAAAAACCTTTTAGCATTTCGGTTTTAAAAAAGGATGAAAAATGCCACAACCAAAAAGGGGAAATTGAACTTATTGTCCCGGGAACAAACCTTATAACAGATTGGGCTGATTTCTCTACGAACGATACAAAAATAGAAGATCTTGCTGCCGGTTCTTATAACGTTACCGTTAGTGCTCCTTTAAATCCTTCCTGCAAGGTAGATACCACTATCTCAATTGTAAATGCAGATAATTTTCCCAAAATAAGCCAGTTGCTGATAGAACCATCCAGTTGTTCGGCTCCAAGTGGCGTTGTATCCCTGCAAATGCCCACAGATGGTCAGGATTATATTTTTTCCTGGAACCATGCGGTCTTTACACAAAAGGAATCTATGGGAGATCTGCCGATAGGTGTCGTAAATATTCAGGTTAAAGCAATAGGATCTGATTGTGTGCTGGATTCATCGGTTACCATACCCGCTTCAAAACAGGTTGATATAAGCACTACAGATGAAGTATGTGCCGGGCAAAATGGAACGGTTAAAGTATTGGTTTCAGATCCGAATGCTACGCTCGTTTGGAAAGATACAGGGGGGAATCTGCCGGAAAGGGATCAATTGAAAATGGGGATATATGCCTTTAAACTTAACAATAGTAAATACCCGGAATGCACTATAGATACTTTTGCAGTTGTTCAGGCAAGTGCTTATACCATCCCGGTGGAATTTACTTATGCGCCTTCCGTACCCCCTATTGAACCGGGGCAGCTTATAGCATTTGAAAGTAATATAGCTTTATCGGATAGTATTTTATGGGATTTTGGAGATACCTTTTCATCTATTGAAAATCGACCTTATCATAGCTATACCGCTGATGGGATTTTTACGGTTTCTCTTTTTGTGAAAGACCAAAATGGTTGTTCGGGGGAGAGTGAAAGGTCAATTACAATTGAGTCTATAATACCTTGTGAAGCAACACTAGCCAATGCTTTTTCCCCCAACAATGACCTGCAAAATGATGCCATTGGGGTACTTGGGACAGTGCATTCAATGGATTTAAAAATATTTAATCGCTGGGGAGAATTGATCTTCAGAGGTAATTCCGTACAAGACCGCTGGGATGGAACCTACCGGGGAAAAGAAGCTCCCCTTGGTGTTTATCCCTATATTCTTGATTATACATGCCTTTTATATGATAATACAATAAAACGAATGAACAAAGTCGGACAAATAACCTTAATTCGATGAGAAACCTTTTTAGTCTGATTGGTTTATTTCTTGCCCTGGTAGTACAAGCCCAAGACCCACAGTTTTCACAATACTATGCCGCTCCTTTATTGTTAAATCCGGCTTTAACCGGGGGCGGGGAATGCTACCGGGTTGGCTTTAACGGGCGTACACAATGGACAGGGCTTCCTTCTGCTTATAATACCATAGCAGTTTTTGGGGACTTAAATTATGAAGATTTGCGAAGTGGTTTTGGCGTATATGCTTTACACGACGAAATGGGGACAGCAAAGCTCAGCACCAATGAGTTTAGTGCTTTGTACCGGTATCAGGTTTCTTTCTCTAAAAAAGTAAATTTCCGTTTTGGTTTGCAAGCTTCTTATGTATCAAGAACTATTAATTACAGTACGCTTACTTTTGAAGATCAGTATGCAGGTACTGTTTTGACTGGGGTAGCTTCTGCCGACCGGGTAATCGATTTTAACAAAACACAGTATTTCGATTTTTCTTCCGGTATTTTAATGTACGATGAGGATAACTATTGGTTGGGGATTTCTGCCTACCACTTAAACAGACCCAATCAGGGGTTTATGGATGAAAGTAATATTCCCATAAAGCTTTCTGTGCACGGAGGCTATAATTTTTATACGCACAAAAGATTTAGAGACCAAATACAATGGAGGATAACCCCCACCTTTCTTTATAAAGCACAAGCCAAATTTGATCAATTGGACTTAGGTATCTATTTTATCCGGGAAAAGCTCCTGGCAGGGATCTGGTACCGGGGCATTCCTGTTAAGAAAGATGAAAATATACATAGTAGCGATGCGATAGTTTTTCAAGGAGGGCTAAAGCTTCATTCGTTTTCTGTTGTTTATAGTTACGATTTTACTGTTTCCAAACTTGAGTTTAGAAATACAAAAGGCAGCCATGAACTCTCCATTATTTATAATTTTTGCCTGGATTGGCCTCCTAAAAAGAAGCCGGCGAGAAGCGTAAGGCGCCTTCCTTGTCCGAGTTTCAACAGAAGATAAATTGCTTATTTTAAATTAATTTATCGTATAATGCATCGTAAATTCTATAGAGTTGTGCCAGGAGGGAAGTGTCGATAAAAAGGAAGAGTTGTAAGCAGCAGAAATAGAAAATGTATTTTTCTTTTCAAGCGGATAAAGACTTGCAAAGAAAGCGATTCCTTTACCCGGGCGGAGGACTCCGCCAAAGCCGATGGTTTCCTGAAATTTTAAAAGTAGTGCCAGGTTTAAATCATCCCGCGCAGCAGGTAAGGCTCTCCAAAGCCCATAAGAATAAAACTTCCAGTAGGCATCAAGATCATGTTCATAAGAGACGAAGGTGTTGTAATAGGTTTTCAAGACAATCGCTGTTTGAATGGGTTGGGCTTCAGAATTAAAAATCTGCATGCTTGATAATCCGGCAGAAAACCCTCTGCTCCGAAACCCTATTCCAATAGACCCATCCGGTAAAATAGAAGACCCGGCACCACTTGCAGAAGGTGCCGAAAAATAGATTCCCGAAAAACCAACGGCTACACCTGCAAAAATAGCAGTTTCTTTGCTTACCGGAACGAGGTAAGCGTAATTTAAATAGGCAGAGGGTCTGGAAATATAAGGCCCTTCCTTTTGAGATAAAACAAGCACTCGACCCGCATGAGCTGATTCATTGGCTTTTCGGAAAATAAGGTCGCCGGTAAAAGCATAAGTAGCTATTTTCTTAAACGGGCCTGTTCTTGCTTTATAGGAGGCATTAAATGCAGCCTTTCCTGATTTTTCTACATAGGAAGGATTTACGAGGGGAAGATTATAAAAAAACAAGGAGTATTGATCCGGGTAATAGGATACCTTTTGCGCAAAAAGCTCGGAAACACTGAAAATTAATGTAATGAAAATTATAACCCTTGTCATTGAAGGGGAAATTATATAAATATTTTAATTTTGTTTGTGCTTTTTCCTTAATTTATTCAGATTTTAAAAATATTATTGAAAAGCCGTTACGGGCAATAAAATTAATTGTATTTACCATAAGTGAAAATAAAAGAAGAAGAAATACCCACTTTAATAAGGGAAGGAAAGGATAGAGAAGTTATTGCGCTTTTGTATAAAAAGGTATTTCCGCTTGTGAAAAAAAGTATACTAAAAAATAAGGGTAGGGCAGAAGATGCAAGTGATGTATTTCAAGATGCTTTAATGCTTTTTTACAGGCAAGTAGTTAAAAGAGAATTTAATGAGCAATATAAAGTGTATGGTTATTTATTTAGGGTAAGTATAAATCGTTGGATAAATAAAATTAAGAAAGATAAAATAATAGCATTAAGGGGAGATTTTATAGAGCAGGAATCGGAAGTTGCAGTATCTCCTTATGAATTCTTATATACGGAAAACAATGAAAACCTTTTAAAAGAACTTTTCGGGAATATTGGGGAAAAATGTATAGAGCTTCTTACGTACACCATTTACTTTAATCTTTTGTTCGAAGACATTGTATTGCGTATGGGGTTTTCATCGGTCGATGCGGTAAAAATGCAGCAACACCGCTGTAAGCAGAAGTTAATTAAAGAAGTGGAACGGAATCCGGGCTTGTTAAAAAGACTGCGAGGCGTATGAGTAAGCAAGGAAAAACATATTTTGATATAGAGGCATTCCTGAAAGGAGAAATGACAGAAGAGGAGACTGCTGCATTTAAAAAAGGAATGGAAACAGATCCGGGATTAAGCGATAGCATTTTTATACATAAAGCGGTTGACGAACTTATTATAGCAAATCGTTTGCAGAAAATAAAAGGTATATGCCTTGAAGAGCATACGGCTCTTGTAAAAAGTAAACGCCTGAAACTATTTTTGATTGCTGCGGCTGCTTTGCTGCTTTCAGGGTTTCTTGCTTTGAGTTTAGTTTCAAAAAAGCCTAAAGGAGAAAGCCCTGTTATTCATAAAGAAAAGAAGGCAAATAACCCTGTTTTACTCGATAAAGAAAGGGCAGAAAGCAATACCGGCAATACCATTTTATCTGCTAATATTGGAAAAAATAAACCGAGAACAAATCGAAAGATGCTTACAGGTCTTGTACTTACAAAAGCAGATACGGGAAGTAAGATAAATACAGAAGACAGTATAAGCAATGTGCCGGCAAAAACTGCAGTAGATATAAGCCTGCTTAAAACAGAAAAAACAATTTCTTCTGGCCCTGTACAACAAGTTAAATCGGGAAAAGACGAGCAGGGGCAAACCGGCTTGTGTAAAGACATAGACTTAGTGGCTACGATACAAACAGTATCTACGTGTATTGGGGAAGCAGAAGGTTCAATTGTCGTATCGGGTTTAAAGGGCGGAACACCTCCTTTGAAATATAAGATTTTGAATACTTTAGATAATACAGAAGTAAAGAGTTTTTCACTTCCTTCCGGTACATACGAAGTAAACGTCTTTGACAGAAAAGGCTGTGAAAAGGCCTTTCCCGGAATTAGGGTTGAAGAAAAAATATGCGAAAAGGCCTTTCATTTTAATCCTTTTTTAGGAGAAAGTTTTACTTTGCCCAAAACCGATGTATCGGCATTATTTATTGTTTACAGCCCGGCAGGAACTATTTATTATAAAAAAGATATAGCTTCGGAAGAGCAATATAAATGGGACGGAAGCTCATCGGGAGGGGAAACAATTCCCGGATATTATATTTTTTATCTTAAAAAGAGTAACGGCATCATAGAAAAAGGTTCAATAACCATAAGCAGATGAAAAAAGCCATTTTAAAAATTATACTGCTACTTGTTTTCTTTTCGGGGAAATTGTTTGCTCAAACGGCTTCCGTTCCCGATGCTGCTTTTTTGTCGTATTTAAAAAATAATTATCCCCAAACTATTGATATCTCCAATAAGCTCCTTACAGAAGAAGCGGAAAAAATTACAGGAACACTCGCATGTGCAGGTTGTGGAATAAGTAATCTACAGGGGATTCAATATTTTATAGCAGCTACGGAGGTTTCTTTTCCTTCAAACAATGTAGCTACTATTCCTGATATTGCCGGATTGACTGCATTGCTGAGCCTTGATTTGAGTTCGAATAAGCTTAAAGCCTTACCAAGCCTGAACGGACTCACAAATCTAAGAATGCTTAATGTTTCCAATAATCTGCTTGTGAGCTTGCCACACCCGGCTACCAATACGTTTTTAGAAGAAATAAATGCTTCCGGGAATTTACTTTCTTCCGTACCCGATTTAAGCAATTTGATTAATCTAAAAACCTTAAATATCCAAGACAATAAAGTTTCATCGCTCCCTTCTCTTGTCAATCTAAAAGCACTTGAAACGCTTTTAATCGCAGAAAATAGAATTTCAACCTTGCCGGACTTGAGTAAAAACACGGCACTTATTTACTTAAATGCCAGTAACAATAAACTGTCAACCACACCAGACCTTTCTTCGAATACGGCTTTACAGGAAATTATACTCGATAGTAATAATTTAACCAATAGTCCTGATTTGACCGGGCTTAACCAGTTAAATCATGTGATTTTGGAAAATAATTACCTCACTTTTCAGGATATTATTCCTTTTGCTGCTTACCCCGGTTATGATACGGTTTTTTCCTTTGTACCACAGAAAAAACTAAAAGTTGGGACTGAAATAGAAGCCGTGGAAGGAGATTCGCTTACTTTGCAAACAACTATTGATGGCTCTGTCACAGGTGTTTCTTATGCCTGGTACTTTCAAAATACCTTAGATGCAACCGTACAAAAAGATGCTTATACAATAAAAAAGGTAGCTGTTTCCGATTCCGGGTTTTATTTTGCACGATTAACACATCCTGCCTTTCCTGGTCTTGTTCTGGAAACCGATTCTTTTCATTTGCTGGTAAGCCCTTGTTTGGATGTCTCTAAAATTACCTACGCCTCCACTGAAATTAACTGTGTTACACCCGGTACTATTACCGTAAACTATGCTGCATCTACATCCGGTTTGGTATATACGCTTATTGACCAGGCAGGTACTGTTTCATCTTCTGCTACCGGACTGTTTACCGGGCTTACAAAGCCAAATTATACCTTAAAAATAAAAAATGCAGTTTGCGAAAGAGCCTATCCGGCTACAATTACACTCCAACAGAACGATTGTAAAGAAGTTTTTATAACGCCTGGTAGTGTTGACGAAAACAGCAAAGTTTCTTTCTATGATTCGGGTAAGGTGGTGATTTATGATAAAAGCGGGAGGGTAGTAAAGAAGCTTACAATACCGGCAAGTTGGGATGGTAGGAATGAACAAGGGAAGATTGTTCCGGGCTATTATATTGCCAACATAAACAATGGTCAAACTTATGTCCGAATTTCGGTTATTTATTGATTACCTCCCATCACTTTAAAAATCCTTTCTGCTTTTAACAAACACTCTTCATACTCCAATTCAGGATTTGAATCATAGGTAATGGCACTTCCGACGGAAAAAGATAATGTTTGGGTAGTTTTATTATAAAACATACTACGGATCAATACATTCAAATCAAAATCTCCGTCTTTGGTTATAAATCCGGCTGCCCCGGAATAGGCTCCCCGAAATGAGTTTTCATAGGTATCTATAAGCTCCATCGCCCGGATTTTTGGTGCACCCGTCATACTTCCCATGGGAAAAGCATTTTTTATAACTTCAATAGGGTGTATATCCTTTTTAATTGTTCCTGTAACAGTAGAAATCATTTGATAGACAGAAGGGAAGGGGTAAATCCCAAAAGCATCTTCTACTTGCACACTCCCCGTTTCACACGATTTGGCAAGGTCATTACGCAGTAAATCGGTAATCATCATATTTTCTGCAATTTCCTTTTCACTGTTTCTTAATTGTTCAATAAGAAGCAAATCTTCTTCTTTTGTCGCACCCCGTTTTATTGTGCCTTTCATGGGTTGGGCAATTATTTTAGTTCCGGATTTTTTTAAGAACCGTTCAGGGCTGGCAGATATAATACTATGCGTATCGCTGGAAAATAAGCAGGAAAAAGGAGTGGGGGAAGCTTCCGATAAGGCAACATAGGTATTTACAGATACTATTTTTACATCCGATGCTGAAAAGTTCATACAAAAATTTAGTTCATACACTTCTCCATTTTCGATATCCTTTTGAATGGAACAAACCTTTTTTATATATTCTTCCTTTCCCATATCGGGTGTAAAATTTATATTTGTTCTTTGTTTATCAGGTATTTTGGCTGCCTTTATTGCTTCAAATATTTTTTCTGCACGGGGTGAAAATATTTCAACGTAATCTGTAGAAAAATGAAGCAGGTGTTCCGGTTGAAAGAAAAACGAAGGAGGGAATTTAAGTATATTGGTATGCGTGCTTTCTAAATTTTCTAATTGGTTTTTAAGGTCATAACTCAAAAAGCCAAACAAAGGAAATCCTTTTTCCCATTTAAAGGTTTCCAGTTCCTTAAAAGAGTTGTTCCCGGTACCATTGAGTGTAGCGCTTGCTCCACAGGCAAGTATTACCGGGAAAGGTTCATTCAAAGTAGTATAGTTATTCCCATTTAGAAACATAAAGGGTGGCTGTGTCTCTGCCCAATACAAAGACTTTTGTATAAACAAGGGAATATTTTTTACTAAAAATCTCATTAGAATAATAATGTTTCAGGGTTGCTACTGCTGCTACTTTTAATTTATACTAAAATTTATTCTTATCTATAGACTCTGATGTTTAGGTGCATAAATTTACCGATTCTTTTTAACTTCGTAGAGGGATATTATGATAATATAGTTCTATATAAGAATAATTGCATTATATTAGAATTTAGAAGTTTGGGAAAAGGCTCATTTGTTATAAAGAGCAGATGTAAAATAGACACGATTGGTAAATCGTGTTATTTTTGGATAGTTAAACAAATTAAGCAAAGAAAACTTTTTAGATATAAAATCATTATTTGTAGATATAGAGATATTTATTAGTGTGTGTTTTAAATTAAAAATTCCTAACTGTTATTTTTTATGTCAACAAGGGTTTTGTGTATTTTTCGTACTTCTAACCAAAATCGAAGCCGCTATTGGGTTTCCCCTTTCGTTTTTTTGACCATTTATTTGGCTTTGATGTGTACAACAGCTTCTGCCCAAACTTCACTTCCCCCTCCTGACACGCTGAAAAGATTGAGTTTGGAAGAGCTTATGAATATTGAAATTCAAGTAACCTCTGTTTCAAAAAGCCCTGAGAAGTTGACAGGGGCAGCTTCTGCTATTCAAGTTATTACAGGGGAGGATATACGTCGCTCCGGTGCTACTAGTATTCCTGAAGCATTACGGCTTGCTCCAAATTTACAAGTGGCTCAGGTCAATTCCAGCCAATGGGCAATAAGTGCACGCGGATTTAACAATGTTCTTGCTAATAAATTGTTGGTAATGATTGATGGACGCACGGTGTATACTCCCTTATATGCCGGGGTCTTTTGGGATATACAAAATCTTGTATTGGAAGATGTAGATCGTATAGAAGTTATTAGTGGTCCGGGCGGGACACTGTGGGGCGCAAATGCCGTTAATGGCGTAATCAATATAATTACCAAAAAAGCGAAGGATACACAAGGGCTTTTTGTGGAAGGGGCTGTAGGTACTGAACTAAATGCTTTGGGTAGCGTACGTTATGGAGGTAAAATCGGCAATAATTTGTGCTACCGTATTTATGGAACAGCTTTTAAGTACGACAATACAATCCTCTACGATGGTTCAGATGCCAATGACGAATGGGGGTTGGGACAAGTTGGTTTTCGGCTTGACTGGGATCCCGCGAAGAAAGACCTGCTTACTTTACAATCGGATCTCTATGGCGGCAAACCCAATCCGGATGGAGATAAATATGTTTTGAATAGAGGAAGCCATATCCTTGGTCAATGGATACACACCTTTTCGGAAAAATCGGAGTCTAAACTTCAGTTATATTATGATCATACATTTCGTGATTTTAGAAATGGACTTAAAGAAGATTTGCAAACGTATGATTTAGATTGGCAGTATCGGTTTCCATTAGCGAAACAACAAAATGTGATATGGGGACTAGGCTTTCGCCTGATGAATCATAATGTAGAAAATCTGGAGTTATTTGCCTTCTTGCCGGGGCACAAAATCCTCAATCTTTATAGTGCCTTTGTGCAGGATGAAATTACCTTAATCAGAAAACGATTGCTTCTTACCTTAGGATCTAAGTTTGAACATAATTCCTATACAGGCTTTGAATATCAGCCAAGCGGTCGCCTCACCTGGACGCCGACAAGGCATCATACCATTTGGGCGGCTGTTTCCCGTGCTGTCAGGACACCTGCACGTATCGACCGTGATTTTGTTGCATCTATTGCGCCCGGTGTCCCTGTTTTATCGGGTAACCATGATTTTATATCCACAGAATTACTTGCCTACGAATTGGGTTGGAGGCTTCAACCTCAGGAAAAACTTTCCATCTCTTTGGCAACCTTCTATAATGTATATGATAATGTGCGTAGTGCCGAACCAGGTTCGGCACCATTGAATATACCGATAACCTTTGGTAATGGTGTGCAAGGTCAAACCTACGGAGTGGAGTTATCTGCTACACATCAAGTAACCCAATGGTGGTATCTTCGGGGTGGGTATACATTTTTGAAGAAGCATCTTACAATAAAACCAACTAGTGCAGACCTTAATGAAGGAACAGCTGAAAGTAATGATCCGGAGCATCAGTTCCTTATTCAATCTATGATGAACCTCCCCGGGCGTATCGAATTAGGGACAGTGCTTCGATACGTTGGCGAGCTCTCTAAACCTCCTGTTCCCGGCTATTTTGGACTGGATGTTAAGATTGGGTGGAAGTTAAATAAAGTAGTGGAGCTAAGCATCGTCGGACAAAACCTGATAGATAAGCATCATGCCGAGTTTATTCCTTCGTCTCCTTCTCCACGTGCGATCGAACGCAGTGTTTACGGAAAGGTCATATGTCGGTTTTAAGAAAGCATATACATCCATTTCTAAATGTTTCCCTGCTTGTGGTTAGTCTGTTAGTTTTATCTGCTCAGTCCCCTGCAAATCGGGAATACAAAGTAAAAGCTGTTTTTCTGTTCAATTTTACGCAGTTTATAGAATGGCCTCCTCAAACTTTTTCCACCACTCAGTCGCCTTTAGTAATTGGTATTTTAGGAAACAATGTTTTTGGTTCTTATTTGAATTGGACAGTGGTCGGAGAAAAAGTACACGGACATCCATTAGTTATCGAACATTATCAAAATATAGACGATATTAAAACATGCCATATTCTTTTCATAAACCGGATAGAAGCAAATATAGGGCAGATTATTTCAAATTTAAAAGGACGAAGTATCCTTACCGTAAGTGATGCTCCTGATTTTATACAGGAGGGAGGTATGATTCGACTTATGACAATAAATAATAGAATAAAGCTTCAAATCAATCCGGAGGCGGCTAAGGCTGCAG
>Ga0164242_10005234_pt1 | contig 14449 bp, 12 predicted proteins | sample OricomgcompostMG_FD_108783 | JGI IMG/M metagenome (GOLD analysis project Ga0164242, IMG submission 108783) | Miracle-Growth compost microbial communities from Emeryville, California, USA - Original compost - Miracle growth compost (MG) ... | reverse complement strand
TTCTACGCCTTGTGATGTTCAATTAACATCAAAATTCTGGAGGAAAAATTTTACGTTCATGGTAGAAACCGAAATTGCGCCACACGGTGGCAAGCTGATTAATGCTTTCGTCACCGGTGACGAGGCCGCCGCACTGCGCGACAAAGCACAACAACTGACCAAGATTCATCTTGCCGACCGCCGTTTGAGCGATTTGGAAATGATCGGCAATGGCGCGTTTTCGCCGCTGAATGGATTTATGAATCGCGCGGATTACGACAATGTCGTGGTCAACAAAAGATTGGCAAATGGTTTGCCATGGACAATTCCGATTACGCTGGCCGTGACGGCTGATGAAGCCGAATCGTTGAAAGTAGGACAGGAAGTGGCGCTGGTTGACAAGTTTGAAAACCTTCTCGCCGTCATGACGCTCGAAGAAATTTACAAATATGATCGCGAGCGCGAAGCGCGTTTGGTCTATCGCACCACCGACGAAACGCATCCTGGCGTGCGCAATCTTTACAATCGCGGCGACGTGCACTTGGGCGGACGCATCCAGGTTTTGGGCCAACGCGGCGACGAGACTTTTTCCGAATATCGCCTTACTCCCGAACAAACGCGCCGCGCTTTTGCGGAACGTGGCTGGAGCACAATTGTTGCTTTCCAAACCCGCAATCCCATTCACCGCGCTCACGAATATATCACCAAATGCGCGCTGGAAATTGTGGACGGCTTGTTGATTCATCCACTGGTCGGCGCCACTAAAGCCGATGACATTCCCGCCGAAGTGCGCATGGAATGCTATCGCACGTTGATTAAACATTATTATCCCGCTAGCCGCGTCCTGCTCGCCGTGATGCCCGCCGCCATGCGTTATGCCGGTCCGCGCGAAGCTATCATGCACGCCATTATCCGCAAAAATTATGGCTGCACCCACTTCGTCGTGGGACGCGATCACGCTGGTGTGGGCAACTATTACGGCACCTACGATTCGCAATATATCTTCGATGAATACACCAAAGAAGAGATGGGAATCATCCCGCTGAAATTCGATCACGCGTTCTATAGCCCGACTGTCAGCACGATGGGAACGGATAAGACGCTGCCGGAAGGCGCGGAAAAGATGACGTTGTCCGGAACTAAAGTACGTCAGATGTTGCTGGATGGCCAAGTTCCGCCGCCGGAATTCACGCGTCCTGAAGTGGCGAAAGTGCTGATTGAAGGCATGCGCGCTCGGCAGCAACAGGGATAAAAGTACTTTTAGCAATGAAAATGAAGTGCGCTGTAAAAAGTCCCCCTTGTTAAAGGGGGATATAGGGGGATTTTTTTGAGCGTAACATTACTCCGTTAAGCCCAAACTCTGATAGAGCTTATTACGTTTAAAATCCCCCCAACCCCCCTTTAACAAGGGGGACTTTCATTGCTCATTGAAAACTATGTTGCAACTCTCCTCTTCCCAATTCCAGAAAATCACAGAACAGGGCTTGGCCGGTAAACCGCTTGAAATCTGCGGTTTGCTGGCGGGCCGGCGTTCGGCGGATGCCTCGCGGGAAGAAAGTACTTTTGCCGAGGTCTTAGAAATCTATCCGATTGACAGCGAAGACCAAAGTGAAAAAACGTATACTTTAAATCCGTTGCAACAATTGCGTGCCGAAAAGGCCGCGGCCGCTAAGGGAATGGAAATCATCGGCATTTATCACACACATCCGGCCACGCAGCCGTATCCTTCGCCGACGGACGTGAAGCGCGCGCACTGGGATGGCGCGGATGATTTGATGTATCCCGATTATTCCTTTTTGATCGTTTCCCTGCGGCAGCCGGAAACGCCCGAACCGCGTTCGTTTTATATTCGCGGCGCACGCATTCCGGAAGATATTGTTGAAGAAGAAGTGGTGATTATACCTAATGCCTGACGACGCTATGCGCGATTGCCTTTCCGACGAAGTGCGCGATAATTCCCAAAACGGCCACCACCCGCCGCCGCTAGAAAAAATAGGTGTGGATGCCATTTCCGTGCTGGATTACATCGGCAACACGCCACTCTTCAAATTTTGCAGCATCACGCGGCATTTAAAAAACGTAGAAGTTTACGGTAAAGCCGAATATCTCAATCCCGGCGGCAGCGTCAAAGATCGTGCTGCACTGAGCATGGTGTTGCGCGGCGAACAAACCGGCGAGCTGCACTCGGGAAAAGTCCTTTTAGATTCCACCAGTGGCAATACCGGCATTGCCTACGCCATGATCGGCGCGGCGCGCGGTTTTAAAGTCAAACTGGTGATGCCCGCAAATGTCTCGCCTGAACGCGTCCAGATCGTCAAAATGTATGGCGCGGAAGCGGTGCTTTCCGATCCGCTGAAGGGCAGCGACGGCGCTATTTTGCTGGCGCGCGAAATCTACGAAAGCGATCCGCAAAAGTACTTTAAGCCCGATCAATATAACAACGAAGCCAACGCGCAAGCGCATTATAACGGCACTGGCCCGGAAATTTACCGGCAAACGCGCGGGCGCATCACGCATTTTCTGGCGACGATTGGAACCACCGGAACCTTGATGGGAACGGGGCGCTATCTCAAAGATCAAAATCCCGGCATCAAAATTTTCGCGGTGGAACCGGATAATGCCATGCACGGCATCGAAGGTTTGAAACACATGGAAAGTTCCATTCCGCCCGGAATTTATCATCCCGAAGAACACGACGGAATTATTCCGGTCGCCACGGAAGATGCGTATGATATGCAAAGCAGATTGTCGTTGGAAGAGGGAATTTCCGTGGGATTTTCCGCCGGCGCCGCTATCTTTTCCGCAGTCCAACTCGCAAATCAATTGGAAGAAAAAGGCGAGCCGGGAGTGATTGTCACTATTTTATGTGATCGCGGAGATCGCTATTTGACGCAATTGGCGATGATGGAAAAATAAAAATATAGCCACAAAGAACACAGAGAGCACAAAGATTTATTTTCTATCTTTGTGCTCTCTGTGTTCTTTGTGGCTATCGTAAAAGTACTTTTAATATTACGAGATCATCGAAAGTACTTTTTCGACTAATTTATTAATACCTGCTTCCGCGTCCAGCGCATCTTTGGCCAGCATGAACGCGGGCGTGGAAACGATTTTGTTGGGGATGTCCACGGCAATTTCTTCCAGCGCGGTTTCCAGGTGATGCGCGCCGAATTTTTGTAATGCCAATGCGACTTTTCCGTCATTGCCGATTGTTAGCGTGGGATGTTTTTCGCCCAAAACTATCGCTACCAAAACCGGCGCGATGCAGATGGCGCCGATGGGTTTTTCCAGCGAATTTATTTCGGTGATCAATCGCCGCACTTCGGGATGCACTTCCGCGTCTTCGCCATCTGTGGCAAAAGTGCACAGATTTTTAACCACGCCAAAACCGCCGGGAATTATCAGTGCGTCAATATCGTGGCCGGATACTTCTCCCACGGAGGTGACTTTTCCGCGAACGATGCGCGCCGCTTGGGCGATGACGCTGGATGCCGGCCCCAGCGCTTCGCCGCGTGCTTCCTGGCCGCTGTAATGATTGATCACTTCGTTCTGATCCATATCTGGCGCCAGCGGGCGAACCTGTGCGCCGGCGCGCTCCAGCGCGAGAATCGTCAGCACCGCTTCATACACTTCGCTGCCGTCTTGATAACCGCAGCCGGATAAAAGAACGCCCACTTTTTTACTCATCGTAATCTCCTCAATCCACAAATTTCACGTCAACTTGATGCGGCAAAATACCTTTTTCAAATCCTAAATCCAGGAATTTGCGCACTGCCAATCGTCCGTCGTCGCCATAATCCAACGTGCGCTTGTTGACATACATTCCCACAAAACGATCGGCCAATTCCTTGCGCGTTTCCAAATCGCGCGCAAATTCCATGGCGTAATCCAACGCTTCCTCGCGATGATCGAGCGCGTAACGAATACTTTCACGTAGCAAATGGGAGACCTGTTTTTTCAGTTCTGGTTCGATATTGCGCCGGATGGCATTTCCGCCCAGCGGCAGCGGCAATCCGTCCGTTTGCTGATACCACCATTGGCCGAGATCAATAATCTGATGCACTTTTTCATCTTTATACGAAAGCTGTCCTTCATGAATCAGCAATCCCGCATCCACATCGCCGGCGGCGACGGCCGGCAGAATTTCATCGAACGGCAAAATGGTTGTCTTGATTTCCGGATTGAAAAGTTGCAGCGCCAGAAACGCCGAAGTCCATTTTCCCGGAATCGCGACGGTGATATTTTGTAATTCATCCAACGAATACGGCCGGCGCGCCACGATATTCGGCCCGTAATTTTCGCCCATTGAAGCGCCGTGATTGAGCAATTCGTATTGCTTATCCAAATAAGCATAGGCGTGAATCGAAATCGCCGTGACTTCATAAGTCCCTTCACGCGCTGCGTGATTGAGCGTTTCAATATCTTTCAAAACGTGGCGAAATTCAATATCGCCGCTGTCAATTTTGTGGCGGGCTAACGCATAATGCATGAATGCATCGTCAGAATCAGGTGAGTGAGCAATTGTAATCAAAGGCATGAGGGGTATTTTATCAGCTTTTGTGAAAGTACTTTTATGGGGAATCGGTAATAACAGATTGAAGGTTTGCCATTTCAAAAAGTACTTTTGCTAATGCCTGAATCCCTTCTTTGCCATAATCTTTCGCTTCGGCGGCTTGCCAAAGTTGTGATGTCAACGCCGCGCCGGGTAGGGCGGTGTGCGTCTGGCTGGCCATTTCCGCCACCAGCCGCATGTCTTTTTGTTGAGTTTCCACCATGAATCCGGGAGACCAATCTTCGCTGGCGATTTTGGGCGCCAGGTTTTGCATTGCCCAGCTGCTTCCGGCACCTCCGCTGATGACGCGGATGAGGATTTCTGGATCGATCTGATTTTTCGCACCGAGCGCCATCGCCTCGCAAACGCCGAGTAGATTCAACGCGCCGCAGATTTGATTGCATAACTTCACCACTTGCCCCGCGCCAATTAGTCCGCAGTGCGTGATGGTTTTTCCCAGGACTTCCAAAATCGGCATGGCTTCGGCGATGTCATCATCCGTGCCGCCGGCCATGATGGACAGCGTACCATTTTGTGCGCCGATGTCACCGCCGCTGACGGGTGCATCGATCATTCGAATCGATTGTTCTGCGGCGCGTTCTGCCATTTCCCGATTGAGTTGCGGCGAAATGGTGCTCATCACCAAAACCAGCGCATTTTTCGGCGCGGTTTTTAATGCGCCATTTTCGCCGAAAAGTACTTCTTCCACATCCGGCCCGTCGGTGACGATGGTGGTAATGATGGAAGCGTTTTGTGAAGCTGCTGCTGGCGTGGAAAAGTACTTTCCACCAACGTCAATCACAGGCTGCGCTTTGGCAGCAGTGCGATTGTAAACATTAACGTCATATCCGGCGTTGACCAAATTGATGGCCATCGGCGCGCCCATCAGGCCGGTTCCGAGGAAGGCTATTTGTGGTTTCATGAGATAGAAAAAGAGCGCAGGCAAAAAATGCCTGCGCTCAAATAAACTTAGGATTTGGCGGCGACTTTCTTTTTGCGCACAGCCGTGACGGCTTTCTTAGCATTTGCCGCGGTTGGTTTTGCAGGTGATTTTGCCGTGGTCTTTTTGACCGGCTTTGCGGCAACTTTTGTTGCCGGTTTAGCTGCTGTTTTAACGGTTTTCTTTGCGGCTACCGTCACAGCTTTTTTAACGGCAGGTTTCTTGGATGCAGCTTTCGGCGCAGATTTTTTTACAGGTGCTGTGCCGTTTTTTACCACCGCCGCTTCTTTTTCATCCGCGTGCGCCGGTTTGCGGATACGGATTTTGGAAGCGTCTAAACCGGCTGCTTCAAGCGCCTTATCCCATGTTTCGAAACGGCGTCTTGCTGCGCAGAAGAGAGATTGGTCGTTTTTTTGCGCGTTGCGTGAAGAAAGATTTACTCCGGCTTTGTGGCGTTCTTTGATGGCCTTGAGCACGCGCTCTTCGTTCCAATATTTGTAGCGCGCAACATCATTAATATCCAGACCTGCCGCTTCAATGGCTTCTGGCCAGCTGCCAAAACCGTTGGGACGCAATGCAGAAGCCGCTAAAGCCGGGTCAACTTCTTGGCTAATGGCACGCCAACTGAGATCTTGACCTTCAGCATAAAGTTCCTGAATGCGCGCAATGATGCGATCTTTAGTCCAGCGGCGATAGCGCGAAAGAGTTTCGTAATCGATTCCCGCTTCTTCCACGGCGCGCCTCCAGGTGCCATAATGCCAGGCGGAAGCGCGCATCAGGCTGAGATGGTTTTGTTCTAGCGAAGCAAAACTCATGTCTTCTCCGGCTTTGTGCATACGGCGAATTTCATCAAGGATAGCTTGTCGTGTCCAATGCATATCATCATTCCTTTGGTCTGCTGTATTATTAAAGTCATGAATGCAATTAGCACCTTCGCTGAAGAAGATAACTGCAAAACTGATTGTAACCTCTATAACGTAACACAATATACAAAACCGGTTTCATAATTTCAAGGGTTGCAACTATCGCAATTCAGATATCTCTTCTCTGGCCGCGTTATCAATGTCGTGGTCAGAGAAGAGCTTAACAATTATCTAAAGAAGAACCAGTATGTCTTTTGCGCTTCAACCGGAAATGTGTAAATTGGCTTTCCACTGGAAAGTACTTTTCCGCTTAGCGCATCCACTACGTTAGTCTTGCCTGGCGGCAAATGCAAATGGTAGTCGCCGTTTTTTAATCCGTGCAGCGACGCGAAGTTTCCGTTCATATCCAACTCTTCGTCCGCATCTCCGGCCACAAATGCGTTCGCTTGCGTGGCGATGTTATTCATCAGTTGTGATCCCAAAGCTTGCGGCGCGGCAAGGTAAATGGATGTCCAGTTCGAAAATTTCTTCACAGCCATTGAGGTTTGGCCGGTTTCCTGATACTTGCCCAAAACCGTCACGCTGGAGTCATCAACCCAAAAAGGTTGATAACGCGCTGCAGCGGAATGACTGCCGCCGTTGGTATTGAAAATCGCCATCAGCATTTCACCCGCGCCCTGAAATGGAGCAACGTTTTTTGTTAGCGCGGAATCGTGATCGCTGATAATAGTATTGAGGCGTGTGTATTTTTCCTGTGTGTTAATTTTCATGCCGATCAGTTTCGACATGTCCGTGACGGATTTCCCGTTTTCAGAAATATATCCGGCGTCATTCATCCAAACGATAATACGATTTTTATTCAAGAGCTTTTCCTTGACCTCTTGCCGTTGTGATTGTGTGATAAACGAATTTTGCTGAAAAATGTATACCTTGAAATTCTGTAATTGTGGGTTATTTAATACATCGTTCAGGTAATGTTTTTCAAACGGCACGCCGCTGCTTTCGAGCATCATGTTTTGATAATCATCGCCAAAATCGATCGCGGTAAAGCGCGCGCTCAAATACGGATCGGGATCATCCCGCTGAATAAGACACACATCTGGCTTAAAAGTACTTTTGGGCATGGCGTTTAATTTCTCCGCCACTTGATAAGTTTCTGCGATTTTTTGATGAATGACAGGATCCGCAAAATAGCGTCCCATATCGTAATACCACCAGCCATAACCGCGCGCCAGCGATGCGCCGATCATTTTGCGATGGATATTATCCCATGTTTCCGGCGTTAGTCCGGCGCCGATCCAGGTTTGATAAACGCCGCCATAACGCGAACCGACATAAGAACGCAGGTCGACTTCCTGCATAAACATTTTGTGGTGATATTTAAATCCATCGCCCGGCAACCAACCCAACGCATAGCCGGGATTGCGATACGGATAATAGGTCATATCGCCGGCGCCGTCGAGATATTTGGTGGCTAAAAAATTCTGGCTGACTGGCGCATCGTAAGAAAGTGCGACAACTGGCTTGCCGATATTTTCTTTGAGCGCTTTGGCATAGCCATCGCGCAAACTCCAGGTTCCTTCATCTTTAAATTCACGATAATCCAACAACGGCCCGGGATTTTGATAGGGCGTTCCGGCTTCCATTGTTTGCTGATCGAAATGTGGCACCACGATTTGATCGGGCGAAGTTAAAGTTTGATTCCACGCTTTCGCCACGTTTGCCACAGAACCATATTTTTGCAAAACCCAGGCGCGAAAAGTACTTTCACTCGGTTTGGAATAATCATAAAAGAATGGATCGAAACGCAAATCCTGTCCGCCGCTGATGAAAAAACCAACCACAGCTTTTCCATAAATTGATGTTTTGAGATGTTGCGCAATTGCCGCCAAAGCCGCGTCAGAATCGTCGCGCCATTTTTGTGATTGGTAAGATGGATACCACCATGCGTCATTTTGTTTGGTATTTACTTTTGATAAATCGTCGGTGTAGCCGGTCAAATTTCCCCAGATTCCATAAGCGCGCTCGCCTTTATCATTGCGTACGACTTCGTCAGGATTCTCGTCGCCCCATTCCTTATATGGATAAACCCACATTTCGAGCATAATTTTTGCCTGCGGATTTTTGCGTAACACGCTGAGAATAATATCGTCTACCACGTCGAAATTAATTTTATCTTTGCCCGCCCAAATCGGTTTTTCCGTTTGAGGAACATAGGCGTAGCGAGATTGGCCCAGCTGTATCGCCACGCTGGCGAGATTGACGCCGGCTTTGCCGAATGCGGTAATATCACCGTTTTTTTCGTTTGATTGCATGCCTTTATAAAAAACGAACGGTTGCGTTTTTGAATCTATTTGAAATTGCATTTCACCGTTATCATCAATAACCTGTGCAGAATCTTCTGGACGATTTTTGAGAACTTGTAGTACCTGTTCTTTGGTGTAAGGAAAGTCAAAAATGGCTGGGACCGATGCTACTTTTTCCGGCACAGATGTCAATTCCAGATCATCCAGCCAAACCGAACACGGATTTCCCCACAGAACGACGTGCAAATAAATGTCTTCCGCTTTGTCACTTTTGTAAGTTATTTCACGTTTTTCCCAATGCCCCGCTGGAGAATTAATTAACACGCTTTGACTTTTAAATCCCGCGCTGCGATCGATGGAATTATAGACGAGACGCTTTCCGTCAGTGCTGATGCGGAACAAAAGCAACGATGAAATAGGCGCGTCTTCAGCATGAAACCAACCGCGAAAAGTGTAAAGTACTTTTGGTTCAATATGGATCGGCTTTTCCGACCGCAATTCCACATAACCCAGGCCATTGGTTTTGGTGAGTTTGAGAGATTGTTTTCCAGAACGCGCTATCGCAGTATCGAAAAGAGAATTTCCCTGGGCACCATCTTGCGGCTGAATTTGCCAGTCAAAAGTACTTTCGAAGCTGGGATTGAGAATGAGGTTTTGCGGAGTTTCTGTTGCTGCGTAAGTTGCTGGTGTAAAAGCAAACGCAGTAATTGATATGACGAAGATTACAAGATTTTTCATGAGAATTAATTTGTTTATCCGTAAAAGTACTTTTAAGAATTCGCCGGATTCCAGCTGCTTTGATGGCTGGTTTCTGTGCCTCCATTAAATGCCACTGCCTGACGATAGACTTCGCTTCCCTTTAACCATTTTACATGACCGTCAGCGAAACCGATATTAAGACCGCCAAAGTGACGGCCGCTCACACAATCGTCATGAACGATGTCATATACGCTGGGGGAACCGTCTTTAGGAAATCCCTCGCAGGCGTTTGGATTATTCGTTGTTGTTGCAATTCCTGGCATATATTCGTAGATGCTTGAGGTGCGAGGTGTTTTGAAGTATTGGGGATAAGCGCCGATCCAGCCGGAATCCATAATGAGATATGTGGAAGATGGCGATGAGAGAGCGGATTCATTCAATGGTGTTCCCGCTCCCATTACATAGGCATTTGCGCCATAATTTTTTTGTGAGATTTTTGTGTTAACGCCGCCAGCATCGCGTTGTGAAGTGCTGGGACAAAAGAAGATATTCAAACTTTTATGATACGGGTAAGTGAGCTGACACCACGTGTAGCCATTGAGAGGATTACTCGCGTAATAGCCGCCTGGCGGATCCGGCGCTACGGGTGGATGAAGATTAACATCTGAATATTTGGGATATTGTCCATCATAATCTTGCGTATATTGCATTAGTGCCAGACCAAATTGTTTCAAATTACTCATACAACTAGCGCGTCTGGCGTTTTCACGCGCTCGCGCAAATACCGGAAATAAAATCGAGGCGAGAATTGATATAATGGCAATGACAACTAATAATTCTATCAAGGTAAATCCGCCGTTTTTCTTAGAATAATTCATCATGACTTCTCCTTAATTTCAACGTTACTAAAAGTATGCCCTTTTCCAGGAGTTTGTAAACACTAAAATCGTCTGATGCGATGACCAATCGTCTTTAATTGGGAAGCTGTTTTGTTAAAAGTACTTTTTACGCTGGTAAAATTATTGAAGATGCTCGTTGCGATATGTGAGCGGGGTGACGCCTTGATGTTTGATGAAAAAACGGCTGAATCCTGATTCGGAAGCAAAGCCGCATAATTCGGCGATTGAACGCACCGTCCAGGATGTTTCATGCAGAAAGGTGCGGGCTTGTTGCAGGCGATGAAGATGTACATATTCCAGAAAAGTTTGACCGGTGCGCTGGTGAAACAATTTTGCGAAATTTGCTCTGGACATGTGAACATGGTGAGCGACAGTTTCGATGGTTAGGGGATTAGCCAGATGCGCTTGAATATAATCTTCCGCCAATTGCAACGGATCATTTTTGAGAAGGGAATGTTCGTCGTAGTCTGTTTTTTGTCCGCGGGCTGTGGAGATATCGAATACGCGATCCGCCGTTATTTCGCGTTGCATCAAAAGCAAAAATAGCATTAAAGCGTGATGGCAGGTTTCGCCTGTACGATGCGCCAGCAATTCATCACATAAAGCGCCAAATGTATGAATTAAGTGCTCCTGGTAAAAGTACACACTTTCGCCATGATGCGGTTGAATATTGGAGCCACTTTTTGAATGGGAAATCCAGCAACGCAAGCCACTTCCGCAGCGCCGCGTCCATAAAATGGAACAGGGAGTTCCGTCATTTGTGTAGGGGTGAGTTCCAGCGGGGTGAGCTATTCCCGGAGGAATGAAAACAAAGTTGCCCTCATTGCAAGTTAGCAATTGTGATCCTAATTGAATCTGGGCGCGCCCGGAAACAACACAAAGCAGAAAGGGAACGCTCTTTTCACTCACTCCGGATGTGGGCCATTGTGCAATATTGACACTCATGTGCCCGGCAGCGCGCCGATGTTTGACGGGAATACGCGGCCCAACCAATTCGCGTTTTTCAACATGAACGCCAAAGGGCAAATGTTTTTCCTGCGCGGGCATGATGACGATGTGTGACGTCATCGCTTGACGTGTCCAGGGAATTAACCGATGTTCGATGGCTTTGAGAAGTGGTAGGTTTTTTCCGTTTGCTCTCGCTAGCGTGATCGTCATGTGGTATTGAGTTTATAGCAAAAGTACTTTCCCATTCCATTCTAACCGCCGTTTGCCTCTAATCCGGCGATGTTCAACCTCATTCTTATTACTTCTGGAAAAACAAAAGCCCTGAAAGTACTTTTGTAAAAGTACTTTCAGGGCTTTCATTTTCTTTTCGATTTAACGCCGTTCGCCGGCGGAATGGGAACGGACGTATTCTTCAAAGTACTTTCGATAAGGAGATCCTGGCGCGGGAGCGATTCCCATTTCTTCACCTTGCGCCAGCGCTTGTTGCACAGACCATTTTTGTGTGATGGCCAAATGCAGCAAAACCATAATCCCGGCGCGTCCGCCGCCGCCGCAGTGGACAACTGCTGGTAAAGCGTCTTTGGTGGCTAATGTTTGCAGGAATCGTCCTACTTTGGTTTCGTTAATGGTCTGAGGAGAAACGGGAATGGAAGCGTAGTTGAGGCCGGCATCTTCCACGATCCGTTCTTCGTTCCCGATCACGCCGCATTCTTCTTCGCCACGCAGGTTGATAACTGTTTTATATCCTTTTTCGTGCAATTGCTGGAGTTCGATGTCTTTCGGTTGGCCGGAGATCAAGATATTTTCAGTGATTTGGGAAGCGTTCTTCATTAAAAACCTCGTGGAATAATTAGTAAACAGTATACACCAAAATCGCTTCTTCTTGTGATATTGATTATTAGTGGATAAAATCTGTTAGAATAAAGGCAGCTTTGTGGCATAACCTTTAGTAACATTAAGTGATATTTGGGAGGCACAGTGAAAAAAACATTACAGGTTCGAAAAATTGTCTTAGCAGGATTAGCAAGCATTGCCTTGCCAATGATAGCATTGCCCGCCATGGCGCAATTGCCTCCGGCGTCCACCAGCACAGTGGCTGAATCGGCAGGAAGCGCAGCGCAGCAAAAGGCAGCTAATTTAATCGGCGAAGCGTTTGGCGTGGCCAGCAGGAATAGCGATGCAAATTCCGTTGCGGTGCATGACGCCGCTGCGTTATTGCCATTTTTGGCGGGTAGCCAACGCCGGACGTTAACGCAGAGTTGGATGCGTCTGGCTGGTTCTTCCACGCTTTCGCGTCAGCAGGAACTCAATGGTTATTCTTCGTTCTTTGATGTTGCCGCACGGCATGACAGCGCCTTTGCCAATGATATTGCTTTGAAAGTTCCTGATGCCTCGGCGAGAGCTGGCGCCTTTGTGGATCTGAGCCGCGCTACCACCAACACCGATTGGTATCAAGCCAATCAATATGCCGAATTGGCGCGCCGCGCTGCCCGGCAAGAATCTGATCTGACTTTGCGCGCAAAAGCTTTAACCTTTATTGCTTATCATGAAGCGTCCTTAAATCCGGCCACGCGCCGCGATGCTGTGACGGAAGCCTCTTCAACGGTCCGGCAAATTCAGGATCCCGCGCGCCGCGATGCCTTGCTGGCTGATTTGGTGGGCGCGGCGGCCAAGTTTGATCTGACATTAGCCAATAAAATCGCGGGTGATATTTCCGATCCGCAAAGCCAGAAACTGGCTCAGGCGCGCATCAATTTGGAACAGATTTCTCAGACGACTGTGCAGAAAAAAGATATGGATCGCATGACGGATTTGGCCAAAGCCGCCGCGCCGTATGACATGCGTGCCGTGCCGTATTTGTTGCAAGTGCCTTCTAGCCCCGAAATTTTCCAGATTTTGGGAGATTCGCTGCCACCGATTTATCCCGGTGCAAAACCCGCCATCGATCCCAGCCTGTTGCAGCAAATGTGGGATTACGCCAAAGGCGCGCCGCAGGATGTTTATCGTGATCAATTACAAAGCCGCCTGGCGCGGTTGATGGTGCTCTTTGATTTGTGGCGCGGCAAGGAATGGGGCGATCAACTGGCCTGGGATGGCGGAAAGCGCCAGGTGGCGCAGTTTGTGCAGCAGGTTGTGGCGGCGCGGCAGATGCAATTGCAATCTGAGCCATTGCGCAAGCTGGCACAAAAGGATTCCAACGCGGCAATCGCCAAAGCGCGCAACATGGCGCCGCGCGATCGCGTGGCGGCGTTGCTCTTGATTGCGGGACAAATTCTCAGCCCCGAAGTCAATGGAACTCCCGCTGCATAATCCTGTAAAAGTACTTTTACAGGAACGCTAAAGACTGCAGGTCGTTGATGTTAAGTAGTTATGGAGGATTTTCATGTTCAAACAATTGGGTCTTTTAGCCGGAGCCGCCGCTATCGCGCTTACGGGTTATGCTATGTTGCCCGCGCAGGCAGGAGGTAATTTCAACGCGAAAGCGATGGCCAGCACTGAAACTGCCCCAGCACCCATCGAAGTCCGCGTTTGCCCCATCATGCACGGAATGACCGTAAAAGGCAATGGTGCTGGTAGCGAAGTTGTCGGCAAATACAAAGTCTATTTCTGCTGCAAAGGTTGCCCCGAAGCGTTCGATAAATTAACGCCCGCACAAAAGTTGCAAAAAGCGGAAGAAGCTTATTTAATCCAGCAACATAACGCGGAAAAGAATAAACAGAAGTAGTTACAAGTTTTTAATAACGTCAAAGAGGAATCGATTTATTTCGATTCCTCTTTTTCGTGCTTACCGCAAAAGTACTTTCGCAACAAATTTGCACAGAATAACCAAAATGGAAATCAAATGCAACCTCAAAAGTACTTTGGCGTCCATGAGTGCATTACTATCAAGTATCTTTAGTTAATCAATTTAAGTAAAAAGGAGTTTGAATAGATGGCATTAGACTTTGAACGGTGGACGGTGAAGGCGACGGAAGCGTTGCAGGCGGCTAAGGATTTGGCGGGGAAATATCAGCATCAGGAAATTGATGTGGAGCACTTGTTATTGGCATTACTGGAATCGCCGGAAGGCACCACGCGGCCGCTGTTGCAAAAATTACAAGCTGATCCGGCGGCTTTGCAAAAGAGTGTTGAGGAGGAACTGGCGCGGCGTCCCAAGCAGGTTGGCGTGGAAGCGGGCAGAATGTTGTCGACGCGTTTGGCGGGGCCAAATCGTGATGGCAATGGCGGCGTGCTCGCGGCGGCGGCTGGTGCGATGGGGCAAT
>Ga0164242_10005233_pt1 | contig 14451 bp, 14 predicted proteins | sample OricomgcompostMG_FD_108783 | JGI IMG/M metagenome (GOLD analysis project Ga0164242, IMG submission 108783) | Miracle-Growth compost microbial communities from Emeryville, California, USA - Original compost - Miracle growth compost (MG) ... | reverse complement strand
CTGAATTATGCTGGATACCATTCTCCAAAAATAGGTTCGCCGGTAAACCTGACCAGAGTTCAGGAATAATAAACTTAAACAAGTTTAATAGGTAACCGAGTAATAGCAGTCTTCCCGCCCTTTTTATGATTTGCTTCGAATTCCTTGGTTTTCCAATGGTAACTACAATACCCATCACCAGCATAAAGGCCGGTGCCGCCTGCTCTGCAATAAAAGCTAAAACATGGCCATATGCAGATTCTTGCACATTGGTGTTACAATAGAATAAAACTGTGTGAATTACGGGAAGCGTAAGCACAATAAGTCCCTTTACCACGTCTAGCGTGGCATTACGATCCTTTTCCATAATATTTGCTATTTGGTTATAAAAACTAAATTTTTGGTAGGCCGATTCAGCTTTTAGATTGTACGTTCTTTAAAAAGTCCTCATTCTTTATACAATAAAGGCTCGCTCGCTTATAGGACATCTCGATCTCTCTAATAAAGCTAAAACCTACTCTTTCGGCTAGTCTTCTGGCCGGGATATTTAGAACATCAGGTTCGGCGTATACATTATTTACATCTCCTACTGTAAATAGTAACTCAAGTATCAATAAAAGTATCTTTTTAGAAAGAAGTTTAGCATCCTTGCCAGCAACCTCAATGAGCGTTTTAGGAGGGGCCGCCAATAGATGAATCCCGTAGTCGTTGTTGCCGACATCAATAAATTGGGCAATCTCGTCTTCAATTGCCTGATAAACCTTACAAAAACCCACTGCCCTGTCATTTAAAAACATAATAAAATAGATCTCCGGCTTTTCTAATTGCCGTCTGGCATAAAAGTCAATAAATGGTTTATAAGTTCCATTTTCATTCCAATATTTTAAGGCATATGGTTGATTCACCCAATCGAATATAATATTGCCATGCAATCTTAGATTAAATAATCTTATGGTCAGGCTTTGTCCCGAAAAAACACTTTTATAAATCGGGAAACCGCCGCCGATATCTCCAAAGTTGCCTGAAATTGAAGCAGATAAAAAACTATTTTTAGAATTCTTTTCCATAATTGTTTATTTTTACAGTACTTAAATCAGCTGCAAGGCTATCCTGCATCCAATTGCAAGCTAATATGCTAACGCCTTACGGTTTCAGTCCTAAAGGATAAATTTTCCGTTCCAAAAGATACATTATTGAAATATATAACACATAATAGATTGTACATTATTGATTAAATCTTAGTAATTCGCTGAAAGTATGCACATACCCGAAAGCCCATAAAAACAGGACAAATGGGAATATTTTATATGACATCTAACCGTGGGCATATATTTGACTGGGAAAAAGCCCCTCATTCTACCTACAAAGGCATTATTCTACCAAACGCAGATGTGCATTCCCTGCACGGTGGTTTTGGAGATCTTGTATTCCAAGATCTATTAAGGAAATTATACGGCTTATGGTATAGCAATTACCAATGTGCAGAGCGGTTTAAAACACATTCTATCGCTGACGTTTCATTAATTGAACTAAGCATTCTTCTTGAAAACAGTGTTGCTTATACTTTTGCCAATAACTTAGGCAGGATAAGCCAAAAACGTGGGCAATTTAACATCTTCAATTCTTTGGATATGGACAGCTTTGTCCAATTTGAAAAAGGTGCGTTATATACGACACTGGATATCCATCCCAAATTAGAACTATTACAAATTCTTTACGGACAGTACCCCGAACTCCTAGATCCCTTATTAAATGCCATTGCTGCCCGTAGAGAATATATGTTCTTTGAAAAGCCCTTATTTCTGACCCATCAAATGATCCAGCTTGTTGATCTCATTTTAGATCTTATAAAAAGACCCATATTGGATACATTTTTACTAGACCTTTGCGTAATTACTCTTTTTGGATTTGCAATAGCCTGTAAACTTGAAACAAGCAATAAAAACGTACGCTACGAAAGGAAACTAGATATACAAGAACGGCTAACCGGATTAGCTCAAATTCTCATCGCGGAAAAACAGTTTAGGAACATCTCATATTATGCAAGAGAGGTTGGTATGAGCACAGCATCGCTTAAAAATCATTTTCGCAACTTTTATGGTTTTGGCCTGGAAGAATTTTGGCGTAACGAAAAAATGAAATCTGCTTTTCAGGAGGTCGTTTATACAGACAAAACCATTGATGAAATTGCAATGGACTATGGATACTGTGATAGCACTGCATTCACTAAAGCATTCAAAAAAATATACAAAAATCCACCAAGTTTCTTTAGGCAGGTAAAAAGATTTGAGTAACGAAAAGAATCAATATCAGCCTAAATTATTTATTTTACGCAATTTATATATTCAAACATTCATTAGTTTCAAAATTTAGCCGTTAGGACTGATACCGAATACCAAAATCCCCTGACCTTTGAAGTTGAGAAGAAAATGAGGGATAACAATTAATTCATCCGAAACCCCGCCTAAAAAAGTAAACAGCACGCGACCCCTTAAGTACACTCAAATTGAATACTTCAAAAAGGGTAAAATGAACCGCAAGCTAATCATATCAATCATCTGCGCTCTCTTGATAACCTTATGGGCATACGCGGCACTTGGTAAATTAAGCGAATTTACTACATTTGGTTTTCAGCTTAAATTGCAGCCCCTTCCTAAATGGTCAATCGTGCCAATCCAATGGGGACTACCCATCTTTGAACTCGGAATAGCAGTACTCCTATATTTTCAAAGAACTCGTATGAAAGGCCTTACGATTTCAGCAGTTTTAATGACCATATTTACTTTTTATGTCCTATTCGCATTAACCGGTACATACGGAAAAATTCCTTGTTCCTGCGCTGGATTAATTTCAGTGCTACATTGGCGAGGCCATTTAATATTCAATATCATATTTACGCTCCTCAGCTTTTATGGGATATATCTTAAAAAACGTAACGAAGAGGGTCTCATCAAACATAATCCAATTCCAATATAAATTATTTGTTTATCTGGCCGGATAAAACAGGCAAGCAACCGAAAACCTGTATAAAAGAGTAGGCCTTTCCATCTACTATCGCCGCTGCGACGTTAAAAATCGAACGCCGGGCGATTTAAACAATATCTAATCACACTTAAATGTCAAAACTATGACCAAGTTAAGTAAAATGCTACCGGCTTGCGGATTTGTAATCGCGGTGGCCCTGGTTTGCGTCACCAGTTCATTCAAAGGCGCTACCCAAAAAGGTAACGTAGATGACCTTTATACTTTTATGTATAACCCGCCATCTACAGATCCAGATCCTCTATACAGTAAAGCTAGTGTAGAAAACGAAGCTAACTGGACGTATGCACCGGAAGAAACCTGTGAAACCGGAACTGTAAAGGCCTGTACAATTGAAGCCTCACAGGTCGATGCATCAAATCCATCAGCACCTGAGCTGTTATCTGCAGAAAACATAACAGCAGTAGAGAATGGGGCCAGTATTGCACATGTCACCTCTACATTCGACGGAACTGGCACCACAAATATCAACAATAAGGTAAATTAAAACTTATAGGGGTGAAAGGGCGGCAATAAAAGGGCCGCCCTTTTTAATTTTGGGGAATACCCGTGATAGCAATAATGTCCTCTGGTATCGGGAGCGCATAAAAATCGCTATTAGGTTTTAACTGAAAAACCTGTCCTCCGATATCCCTTCCTAGCATAATATCAGCTCCTTCCTTATTAAATCGCTTTATATCTATCCATCTATTTCCTCTAAACAATAATTCCTTTCTCCTTTCTTGCAAAACCTTATAAAGAGCATCCTTCTCCGACATTCCTGTAAGCAACCGGAAGCTTCCGGATTTATACCTACTTTCCAATAAGGTATTTAAGTCCTGTAGTCCTTTTTCGACTTCACCTTCACGGATCAAACATTCAGCACGTGTAATATACATTTCATCAGTAGCTATTCCAGTAAAGTTAACATATGGGCTACCACTATAAGATCCTTTAAAATAATACTCATCACTTCCATTATTTCTAAAATATGCTATTTTTCGTAAATCACTTGTATCGTATAGAGAAATTAAAGAGGAATCAACAAAAGCTGTGGCAGTAAAGAAATCAACCTCCATATTCATGCTACAATAAAGAATCGTTTCTTTATTATACTGCTTAAAAGGAGCATTATCCGCAAGGGAAGTTCCGCTGATATCCACATCATTATTAAAATCAATAAGATCATGGTTTAATTGCAAAGCAGAGTCAGCATATAAAAGCGCCTTATTATAGTTTCTCATTGAAAGATATACTCTTGCTAATAATCCATAGGCCGCGCCCTTGGACGGCCTAGTCAAGACAACAGCGTATTCTGGCAACAATAAAATAGATGCTTCTATATCTTCTATAACCTTTCGATAAGAATCTTCATTGGTTGCTCTCTTTGAAGGTACGTTAAAGTTGGATGTCTCCCTTAGCACAATCCCCATATCCTTCGCAGATGTCCTGTTATCATAAGCCTTCGAGTACTGCCACAATAAGTTCAGAAAATGGTATGCTCTAAAAAATAGAGCTGTCCCTTTAATGTTATCCCACTCCACCGAATTTTTATCATTTCGAGAAATCGATTTAATAACGTCAAGTACCAAATTATCGTAATAAATTGCATGATAAGCATCCCCCCAATCATTCGAACTATTTGGAGCAGGCACAAAACTCCTCCAAGTATAGATTGACTGATAAATTGCTGGAAACGAATTGTAAATATCCTTGGTAACATAAAATTCATCGGAGGAAGCCTCAGAAAATGATGGTGAAACGTAATCAGTTTGTAGACCATTGTCCATTAATGCTTGCAGATCATGAAGATTAGAAGGAACTACAGTAGCAGCATCTTGCTTTTTATCCAAGAATTTCTTACATCCCGTTGCAAAAAATACGTATGCAAGCAAAATGACAAAAATCACTAATTTATTTTTATTTATCATTGTTTCGATATTTAAGTTAAAAACTGGCTCTTATTCCCATTGTATAAGTTTTCGGTGGCGCTGCAATATCCGGATAATCTGGGTCGATATGCTCCTTATTTTCTCTCCACAACACACCCAAATTTGCTATGTTAAGATAAACCTGGAGCGATTTAAAAATCCGGTTTTCTTTTTGTGACTGTAAAGAGTAAGATAAATTGATGAACTGCAATCTGACATGATCTCCTTTAATGACATTGATTTCGGAAGCTTTATAAAAATAGTCTCTATTAACATCCAAAGGATAAGAAAATGATGGCACATTTGTTTTTTTCTCATCGCCAGCCTGTTGCCACCTATTCTCATAGTCTAGACCACTAACACCATTTTTAGCAAGTGCTGAATAACTAAGAGATGGTTTCACAATATAATATCCAAATTTATAAATAATGTTAAAGGACAGAGTAAAACCCTTATACGAAACGTCATTCATTAACGAACCGTAACTGGTAGGTGTTGCAGAACCAATATATACAATACTGCCTCCGGCCAAACCATCATTTAATGAACTTTTAGAAATAGCTCTATAATCAGTAGTAAGAGTATCATGTAAATAGCCCTGAGGATCACCACTAGCATCGAGCCCTCCCCATCTATAAGCTGCTAATGCATAGAGTGGCTTACCAACAACGGGGGTTATTTGATTGCTGCCGCCAAGGAAGGAACTTAATGAATTACCTTGTCCCGTAAAATACTTTGTAGTAATAGATTGGTTATAATTGTAAAGGAAGCTTGTGGTCCATTTTATCGATCTATTGATATTTATAGAGTTTATAACAACATCCACTCCCTTTCCCTTCATATTTGCAACATTGGCCGTTATGGTCGGTGTTCCTCCAAAAGTAGTATAGTCATAAGGGGTTGGAGCATACAAATTTGTCCCACGCTTCTTGTAGAATTCCAGAGATCCAGAAATTATACTTTTATTTGATGCGAAATCTAGCCGTATATTTGTTTGATAACTTCTCTCCCAACTTAAGTCAGGATTATTAATACTAAGAATTCCCAAAGATGGTAGCCGAACCGAGCCAATCGAAACACTACTATATTTTCCAATAGGCAATGATGTCTTCGTTAGATCAACATTTCCACTAACTCCATAAGTTGCAGATAACTTTAAATATGGTAAAAGGCCAAACCTATAAAATTCTTCTTTGGATAAGACCCATCCCAAGCCTAATGACCAAAGAGGGCTCCATTTATCGTTTGTATTTGCCCCAAAAATATTCGACCCGTCCTTACGAGCACTTGCATTAAAGGTATAACGATTTTTGTATCCGTAAGAAAGATTTGAAAAAATAGAAACAAATCGATTATCTGAAGAGTTTAATATATTACCATGAGGAATTCTCAATTTAGCCCCACTTATAAAAGTAGGATAAGTGATTGAATAGTCAAGATTAGAACTATTAGTTAACGGATCTGAATAATATCCATAATATGTTGCACCATCATTAGATGTCCATGCATCCCGAACCTCAAAACCAGCAATCGCTTTGATATGATGATTCCAGAAAACCCTATCAAAATTTAATTGGCTTCTAAAATTATAGGAATTTACGGATGTATTCGAATTGTCCAATATTCCGCCTAATGGTACTATATAGTTAACTACTCCTTTAGCCAAATCCAATTGACTAAACTTGTTTATCAGATCTCTGGTGTAATAACTTGATGTGTCATTCAAATTTCTTTGATTAGTTCTTTGCTTGGCATATTGATACATAAGATTTAAACCTAATCCTTTCATAATCTTGTAGTCTAAGCCAATATGCGCAGTTATTTGTTCAATATTCTTTTTGCCAAAGCTGTGCTTATAATCTTCTAAAGGATAATAATTCCAATTTAATAAATATCCAGATCCAGCCGTGTCTGTATATCTTGGATTGAGATTCCATAATACAGGAATAGACTGACCACTCTCACCAACCAAATTCTTATAGGGCACATATCTGCTGTTATTTAATTTAGACACATAATCATAAGAAGGATAGCCAGTGGTATTTGTGCTGTTTGTGTAATATACCCCAGCATTCAAACTAAAGTTTTTAAATGGACGATAACTATTCTCAAATCGTAAATTGATCTTCTTATATTCTCCCAAACTATTGTCTTTATCCCGATCAAAAGTTCCGGAAATTAACCATCCAACGTTTTGATTACCGCCGCGAAGATTAACCGCATATTGTTGTATTATACCTTTATGACTAAAATATTTCTGATATTGACGGCGGTTGTCAATAGTCTTTAACTTAGTAATTTGCTCCACTGAATCTTCCGCCGATAGCAACCCATTGTGTCGATCTTGGAAAATTTGTACCGCAGGTGAAATAGCAGGACGTGACCTATTTAAGAAGTCTGCATTATAATATCCATTATTAAAAAGCAATTGCTCAAAATCAATATAATCAGAAGAGGAAATTTGGGGAGTCGCATAAAGATCCGGTTTCTCGGAAACTATAACATCACTACTAATATCTATTTGAAGCTTTTGATTAAATTGCCCCTTCTTAGTAGTAATGACTATCACGCCATTTCCTGCTCTTGCCCCCCAAATACTTGCAGCTGCCGCATCTTTCAATATAGTAATACTTTCAACATCATTGGGATTGATATTATTAATATCTCCCGTATAAATAAAATTATCGACAACAATTAACGGGTCTAACGGACCATTAATTGTACTTAGGCCCCTAATTGTTATTCCGGTATTGCTTTGTGGATTCCCGTTAGTTTTACCGACATTAAATAACAAACTGCTAGTAACGCCATTTAACCTGTCTAAAACATTAAGCCCGCTTTGCTTATTAAGAGTCTTGTTATCAATCACTATAAAGGATCCATTTACTTCATTTGGTTTTAATTTTTGATAACCGGTATTAATCATTACGTCCTCAAGATTATAACGGTCAGACTCTAGGCCTATCTTTAATGTTTTGATATCGCCATCGACAACTTTTATTTGGTCTTTATACCCGACATACGAAAACTTAATCGTATCCGGAATTACTACAGCTATGTGGAAGCGGCCAAATTTGTCGCTCGTGGTAGTAACTTTACTTCGGACTGAGTTTATGGTTACTCCATTCAGTGGCAATTGCGAACTGTCACTAAGTACTAAACCTTCAATGATTGACCGCTCCTGCGCATATGCGGTTTGAATGAGCAAGAAAATGGTTAAAAAAATCAAATATTTCTTCATGTAATTCTTATTTTATGTAAAGTGAATCCAAAGGATACCCCGATTTAATTATCTCATTTGGAATATTATCTATGTAACTCGCTAGTATCTCTTTGGTAATAAAGAAAGACGCGGTTTGAGCCACGAACCGATTCTCAGGTGCAATCCAGACATAATTAGGCTCTGCTCTATGTTTAAATAACTTATGGAGAATTGTATCATTAATGACAATGGGTAACACCCATTTCCGGTGATATTGTTGTTCCCATTTGTGAATTACCGGAAGGACTTCATCTTTAGAATGCCTGGTGACCATAATAACTTGTAAGTGTTTATTAAATTGCTGCTGCAAAGAATCCATAATTGGAAACATTTCGATACAAGCAGAACAGTTAGGAAACCAAAAGTCGAGAATGATCAACTTTTTAGGAAAATCTAATCTTGTTGCTGTAGAATCTTTGTAATAGATTAGCTTGCCGAATGAAACATCAGGCATCGCTTCATCGATGAACAATGCGCGGGATTTGGTCTGAGAATAGATATTTGATAAAAGCAAGGCTCCGCCCATTAAGCATAATAGCTTTTTCATTTTTTGTAATTGAATGTTAAAGAGTTAAGAAAATAATGAACGAGAAAGCTGGGCTGGTGAGCCATAAAGTACGTGAGAAGAAAACAACTCACCCAAACCCAGCAAAAGCTAGATCGGGTTTTTGGGCTTAACTGCAAATAAGGTCCAATAAGACACTAAATCCGCCTTAATAGCCCGCTTTTTGATTGACATAGGGAGAAATATGAAGCCAGTTATTAACAATTTGTTCTGTTTATTCAAAGGAAAGGAGAAACTAGGAAAAAAAACAATTAAATTGCTTGACTTTTAGCCATTTTTTGTTGACCTTTAGGCTAAAATCATTATTACATGGAAGCGGAATTAATCGACTGTAAAAAAAGGCATATAGGTAGAAACATAAGGAAGATTCGTGAGTATATGGGTATTAAACAAGAGGCTATTGCATTAGATCTTGGTATAACCCAAAGAGAAGTATCGAAGATAGAACAGCAAGAGGAGGTTGAAGAGGAAGTTTTGACAAAGATCGCCAAATCTATAGGTGTTCCCGTTGAATTGATTAAAAACTTTGATTTAGAGCGTGCATTTTATAATATCAATAATTACAACAATAATACCTTTGAAGAAGGCTCAACTGCTATTGGACATCAGTTTAATCCAATTGAAAAAATAGTTGAACTTTATGAAAGATTACTTACAAGCGAAAGAGAAAAAATCGAAATACTTACCAAAAAATAAAAAACAATCATGGACACGGTTTCACATACTCCACAAACCCACATGGGCAGAAAAGTAGCACGGGTTCGAGACTTACGAGGATTTAGTCAAACCCAACTAGGTGAGATTTTGGGAATGACTAAACAAGCCATTTCAAGAATTGAGCAAAGCGAAAAAATAACGGACAAGAAACTTAAGGAACTAGCTGAAGCTTTAGGCGTAACAATAGATGGCCTAAAAGCTTACAAAGACGAATCAGTTCTTTATTATAGCTATAATTTCTATGAAAATTGTGGCGTTAACTCAGCATCTATTGGCGCAAATAATATTGAAACATTAAATAGCATTCCTTTAGATAAAGTCATGGAATTTTGCGAAAAGCTGCTAGAGGCGCAAAGCTTAAAAAAAGAAGAACTAAAAAGGAAAGGGGAAAAAAGGAAAGAATAAGAGGTAAAATATTTATGGATTTAAACTTCAATCAATGGACACTTATTTAATAGAATTGACAAACAATAACGCATATCGTCTCTTGAAGGACCTTGAAGATTTGAATATAATTAAGGTTCTTCGCAGAGGTAAAGAAAAAAAAGACGGCCAGCCAGCAGGAAATGCTGCCCGCTTAAGGGGTGCATTAAACCTTTCAGATGAGCAGTACAAAGATTTTCAAGAACACTCAAAAAATATGCGTAGCGAATAGCCGGAGAATATTTAATAGATACCAATGTGGTTATTGACTATTTAGGAAATAGGCTTCCTTCATCAGCTGCCTCAAAATTAGCTGAATCGACATTGAGCATTTCAATAATAACTAGAATGGAATTGTTGGCCTGGAGGAATGCAACAAGTGAACAAATTGCTATTTTAGAAGATTTTATAAGCAGTAGCAATGTTTATAATCTTGACGAGCAAACAGTTATTAAGGCAATTGAAATTAGGAAATATAATATGACAAAATTGCCTGATGCAATTATTGCGGCGACAGCGGCAGCAAATAATTTGACTCTTGTCACTCGCAATCTGGATGATTTTAAAAATCTTTCCGGCTTGCACATGGTTAACTCCTGGGATTTATAATGGGTCACTTTTTGTTTAAGTTCTTTAGAGTAAAAATTCCGGGACAAACATCGATATTTTAAACTTAAAATATAGGTCATGGGATTTTTATCTTTATCGGAGCTGCTCTCATTGTTATCGGAATTTATCTTAATATCCTCGCTAGCCGAAGAAGTTTTATAGGAGAAATGTTGGTTGCCGGTCTGAAGCATACAAGTCCTTCTCCTCTGCTATTTTTAATAGACTCTTAAATACCCTTTTAAGAAAAACTGAATTTATAAAGCATTTGGGAATCCTTTATGAAAAGGGTAATATGGATACGAAGCGGGAAATCATTGGTTTAATATTTCCCGAAATTTATTTCTCGAAACGCCCGAATGAATGAGGCCGTCTCTATAATCTAAATGTTGACCAGCCAGTTAAAGGAAAAAGAAAACGGCACAAATCAACATTTTGATGACTTGTACCGTTCAGTTACCCGACCAGGACTCGAACCTAGACAAACAGAACCAGAATCTGTGGTACTACCATTATACTATCGGGCAATTCCGGAGTGCAAAATTAAGGAGTTTTAATAAAAAATCAACATCAAAAACCAAAAATATTTTTTAAAAAATGACTTTGCGTCAAACTTTGCTATTGTATCAAACCTTTAATGGACATTAATAATCAATATTTTAACTAAATATCTCCGTTAAAAAATCATGGTTAGGCTTTGTGCCAATTAATTAACAGGCGTAATCGTAATATTTCTAAACATAATCGGGCCATGGTCGCCCTGGAAATAAATAGGTCCCGGAGCGCCCTCTTCACTATCCAATGCGCCCCCCGTGATACCTGGAATATTGCGGTTACAAATTATCGTTTTGCCATTCGCAACCACGGTCAACCTTCTGCCTATCAATGTTATATCGAAAGACTGCCACTGATCCGGTCCCTTAACAGGCATTTCGGTAGGCGCCAAAAACCCATAAAGCCCGCCAAATAAGTGACTATTAGGTTCATCCGTAGCAGGATTATCAATAATCTGGACCTCATAGCGCCCGCGAAGATAAACGCCGCTGTTACTGCCCTTGCTGTACTTAAATTCCACATGAAGCTTAAAATCCCTGAATTTTTCGTCTGAAATTAAGTTAGCGCCTGAATGCGGACTGATTAATACCCCATCCTTGACTGTCCATTGGTTTTTAGTACCCGATATATGCCAGCCGTTAAGATTCTTTCCGTTAAATAAGTGAATTTTTTTACCCCATATTATTTTCTTGGATGCATTTAGTGAAGGAGCCCTGATGCCTTTAAATGGATGATGCGTACCGTTTGGATAAATAATGTCTCCTTCTATATGATCCTTAAATAAATGACCGTTTAGCGTCAGATTATGATTACTATTTTCCCATTGAGGAGGAATACTGAAATTGAAAGTCCCTTTATCAAAATGTACTTTGGATATGGGCCTGGCACTGCCTCCTGAGGCGACAAACCTGCCCACCAGGGTCTCTATGCCCGACACTTCAACTTCCAGCCAGGAAGCAGCCTTATGGCCATTTTCGTCTACAGTGAGATCCCACCTGCCGGCAAGGGAAAAAGGATGTGTCGGATCTGTATCCGAAGTTTTAACCTGCGCCTGGCATAGCATACTTATGAGCAGGCCGGTACATAGCAATAAGCCATAAAAAAAATGGCTACCTTTACTTTTCCCAAAAAAAGGCTCCGGTGGATCGGCTTTAAATAATGAATTCATTCAGATAAAATTTAATAACCAGATTCTGTAACCTTCTTTGATGATCAGGCCACATGTCTGGTTCATTAAAGGTAATTAAGTATTGTGAGATGAACTGCATTATCCATTCTTTTACCGCCCTGTAAGATGTAAGCGTTATATCAGTAAATATAAACCTTTCCAAGCCTGGCTTAAGTGCTGAGCAAGTCAATTTAATTTACGAAATCTAAAATCTGAATCGTTCATATAATGCGTTTTCCGGCAATCAATGCCTCCTATTTGTTCGGTTCTCGGTGCGCATGTTACACACAAAACGACCTGAAAAAGGATATTTTGATTTAATTTAAAAAATTTGCTGCTGAAACACGTAATTCAGGTAAAGACCCCGCTCATTTTAATTATTTACCACCTGGTTGCATATTCAAAAATCAATAGGATACTGTCTTGTTCCAGAGATTCCACCTGAACCTGATCCGTATTCCAAAGCATTAAGCCGTCCCTGGTCTGCAATAACCTTCCTTCTATCTCAAACGAACCCCTTACAATGTAAAATAAGGTCTTATTCGCCTCTCTTTTATGGGGAAAATAACTAAAATCTTCTTTCACTGGGTATTTGCCCATACTCAACTTTTTAAAAGTGGCAGCGATGGAGGGATGACCAATTGAATGTATTTCCTGTAACTGCTTTCGAGCATTCTCCCTGGTCAGGTCAAAATAAACAAATTGAGTCATTTTGGCGTAGGTGGCCATTGATTCTGTTGACAAAATCAAATAATTACTCAACTCATCCCTTTGAGGATTGGTAATCTTAATAGCATCCTCAGTCCCTAAATCGAGTATATACAAGGTGCCTGGCTTTATAATATGTGGCTGTCCTTTGTAATTAATATTCAGCCGGCCACTTAAGGGAATGAGATAAATCACCTGAGATTGTCTGGCAATGTATTGTGTACTGTATTTTGCGGCCAGCGTCTCATCATTAAAATGCAATAAGGGTTTGTTTAGGGCGGATGTATGTTCGGTTGGCCCATTGGATAACACTGGCAAACTTCTATAAAAGGAAGCTTCCGGCCCTTTTCTAAAGGCCACGGGATAAAATTTACCGTTTGCAATTGTTAGGGGAAAAGACATAATATCCAAATTTATCGTTGGGTTAAAGATGAAAGTGTCAGGAAGATCTGGACCCTGAAAACCATTTTGGCAATAAACCTAGCAAACAATATTTATATACGGGTCATAAATCGACAAAACCCGGAATAGCGTAGCCTAAACCCTCCTTTTATGAGATTGTTAAGAACTCCTGAGAGGCCAACTGAACTTTGAATTGAAATGATCTATCAATCCTCTTTGTCGACTTTTTAAACACTGTTTTGGACGGAAACCAAGCCCAGGCTTCATGGCTTACAGGTATAAAAGAAGGAATATAGTAATTCCCCAACTTAAAGTATCTTCATGTAAGAAATCAATAGCAGGCACTAAGCCGAGTGGAACATCAACTTATTATATTTTCTTAACTAATGACAGCAAACGGCATTCAACCTAACAATAAACGACCATACATAACAGCCTACCAAAGAGCCAAAGCAAAAGCTAAAAGACACAGCTGGCCTTCTGCCAGGGCGAGTGGTATTGTGCCGGTTCGCCACCTGGTAAAAAGTCTTCACAAAAAGCAAGAAGACATGCATTTACTTCAAAATGAGTATGCTAATAAAATCAAGAAAAAAAAGAACCTCGATCATACAATTGAAATCACGCCTAAATTTCAAAAGGGCTACCAATTCCGGCAAACAGCTAAAAGACGGCCGCCAGGCCGGCATTTGGAGTTAAGCCGAAAGGACACAAAGTCCCAAACTGAATATAACGTTGTCTATACTTTTAAATTTTTCGCAACCAGGTCACAGTCCACTTATACTGTGCAGGCATTTTATTACGAAGAAGTGGATACTTTTATGATGAAATTTTTCAACAGCAGCCACAAAAGCAAGAATAAATACGGCGTTCGTACGGGCACCGGAGATGTCATCGCCATCCTGCGCACCAATTTCGACATCCTGCTCCATCTGAATAAACAATTTCCCCATGCAAATTTTGGCTTTATTGGCGAACGCAGTTTTTTCAAGGATAAATCCAGTGGAAATACCTTATTAGAACCCATGGAAAACAACCAACGTTTCCGGATTTACCGTTTATTTTTGCAACAATCACAACAAAAAAGCCGGCTGATAAAATCCTTTGAATGCTATTT
>Ga0164242_10005231_pt1 | contig 14454 bp, 5 predicted proteins | sample OricomgcompostMG_FD_108783 | JGI IMG/M metagenome (GOLD analysis project Ga0164242, IMG submission 108783) | Miracle-Growth compost microbial communities from Emeryville, California, USA - Original compost - Miracle growth compost (MG) ... | reverse complement strand
TGAAGATACGCGCCTGCGAGTGAGTCCCTGCAAGTCTCATGTTGATGGCAACGCCTGCCGCGGATTTCGGCACTTCCCTCGGTTCCGAGTGATGGTAGATACCCTGAGATCTAGACATCCGTGACGTGACTTTACACTGCTTCCGGCCTCGCGCAAATCGGAAAGCATCACATAGAATTTACACAATATCACACAAAATCGGCAACTGCCGGGCTCCGGTAAGAGAGAGAAGAAAAGGGGGTATCGTCGATATGCTTCCGACTAGGGCTCTGCAAAGAGGCCAGACCAGGCCACTACACGTTCCCAGGGCCGCCACCTGCCCGGCCTCCTCGAGCCTCCCTCAAACGCATACATACAATCATGAATCAAAGCCGTGTCGTCCCACCCTCCAAAGTTGCGTCGTTCATCTGCCTCCTCCCGACACTCCACGTAGCAATTCTGTACTCAAAAATGGCACACCTTGTTCACTAGCTCTCTCTCTCTCTCTCTCCTTCCTCCGCACCGGGCGAAAAGCAGAAACAAAGTACCAGAGCCGGGGAAATGGAAGGCATCGAAAGGGTATAAACGGATATGATGTTTCAACAACTGGGTATTTCGTTCCCCTAATGCCCTCCAAAAACAATAATATATAAAAAAGAACAAACTTGGGGGTTGCACATGGTCTCGCCTCCCGGATTAAAATAAAAAGCGAATATTGCTGCGCGCTTGATCCCGTTATCGAGGCGGCCTCGCTGTAGAAAAGTTGGGAAAAAAAATCGAAGAAATTCCAAAAGAGCAGCGATTCCTCCCAGTTTTACTCGAACACTGTAAGAAGGGCCGTCGATGCTCGTGTTGTTAAGGTCGTGGTAAGAGGTAGAAGCGCGTAATTGGATTAGGCTCCCTCGGCAACCCCAGTTGTCTCGACGGGTTTGGAAACGTCTGTGATCGAGTTGAGGATGCGAAGGTTTTGCTCCCTCATATCCTTATCGAGAGACATCAGTTGGTCGACGGTAAGTCGGGCTCTAGCCATCTAAGAAAGGGTAATTAAAGGTTAGCATGAGGCTCGAGATTATACGTGGCGGACTGAACGGAGTGAGGGTGGGTGGTGGGCATGCTGCATCAAGCAAGGGCGATCGCACCGAAGCTAATGCCGCTGATGAATTATCTGGCTCGTTCTCACCTTCGGCCGCAGGCTCATCTTCACCAGCGGTCTCGGTGGTCTTTCCGTCTCCATTCTGGACCCCCTTATGGTTGGCCTACCAAACATCACCTGGTGAGCAGAATGCCCCATGAGGAGATGTAGGAAATCTACGTGCGTCGGGGAGTGGGCTCACCTTGGCCTCCGCAATCTCTGCGTCCTTCACCTTCAGCTGCGCAACGAGCTCCTCAATCTTCTTCTCAGCCTCAGCGACCTTCTTCTCGGCCTCGGCGGCCTTTTCCTTAGCCTCGCTAGCCTCGGCCTGGGCCTCCTCAGTCAGCTGCGTCAAGCTGTGGTGCATGTCCTTGTAGTCGGCATCGAAGGTCTTCTGCTTGGCCGTGGCCGACTGCTCGTGCGCCTCGAGGTCCTTCTGCGCCATCGCAAGATCTTCCTTGATCGACTCCAGCTCCGCGTTGGCCTTGTTCGCGGCTTCCCTTGCTTCGGCGAGAGTCTTCTCATGGTTAGCAGTGGCGGCGGCTAGTTGTTCCCTTAACGCGTCTGCCTCGGAACTATCAGGCTTCGCGTTCCTCGCCGCATCGAGATCGGCCTGGGCGGTGAATTTCTCCATCTTCTCGTGTGCGAGTTGTTGGCCGAGTCCATCCACCTCCTCCTGGGCTTTGGCGAGCTCGGCCGAGACACGTGCTACGGTAGCCTCGAGGTCGGCCGTGGATGCTTCGAGCTTGGCGATGTCGTCGGCCGCAGAGTTGGACTTCACTTCCTGTTCAGCCAATAGGTCCTCGATAGCCTTGGCGTGCTCAGCCTTCAAGGCCTCAAGCTGCGACTCGACGCCAGTAGTAGCCTCTTTCTTCAAGCTATCAGTCGCCTCGGCGTGCAGGGCGAGCAGCTTCTCTACTTCGGCCGAGTGTGTTGCCTCCAAGTTCTTCTTGGTCGTCTCTAGAGTCTCTAGGGCCGCGGCATGGGCGGTCTCTGCCTGCTCCAACTTGGCCTGAGCCGCTTTCAAATCAGCCTGTAGCCCCCTGGCGGCTTCGAGCTCGGCATTCAGCTTCTCGAGTTCTGTACCGTGCGTCGCAACTAGCTCGGCCTTGAGGCTCTCCACTTGCGACGCATGCTTCGCGCCGAGTTCCTGCTCGAGCGCTTCTAGCTTCTCAGCAAGCGCACTCTCGCTCGCAGACTTCGCAGCCCCGAGTTCCTCGCTATGCTTGGCGCTCAGTTCTTGTCGGAGGTTCTCCAGCAGTGCAGCCTGGCCTTCGTCACCGGCAGACTTCGCGGCGGCAAGCTGCTCGGCATGGGCAGCCAACAACTCCTCAGTCTCGGTTGCGCTCTGATTTTTCAGGGCCTCGGTCGCCTCGGCGTGACTCGCCCTTAGGGCCTCGAGCTCTCGCGCTAGGGAGGCCTCACTCTCGCTCTTGAGAATCTCCACTTGCTCAGCATGGCTCGCCTTTAGAGACTCCAGTTCTCCAAGCGTTGTCTCCTTCTCCTGCCTGGCGCTGCTCTTGGCGCCTTCAAGCTCTTCGGCATGGCTGGCACGGAGGGCGTCGAGGGCGCTTTGATGCTCGGCCTCTTTAGCCTCCAGCGCCTTCGTAGCGGCATCATGCTCGGATTTGGCGGCCTCGAGGGCTCTGGAATGGGCCTCGGTGTCTTCGCCGTGGGATTGGATCAGCTCGTTATGCTTCGTCTCGAGCTCCTCGAACTTCCGCTTGAAGAATGCGTCACCACGAAGACTCTCGATCTCATTTTCGTAATCATTGCTGATCTGCTTCAGACTTGCGTCATGTTTCTCCGCGGCAGCCTTCAGTTCGGCAATAGCGGCGTCCTTCTCGTCAATCGTTGCCTGGAGCTCTGCGAGGGCGGCAGTCGCCTTCTCGGACTCCTCCTTGACGGCAGTAAGGTTGGCAGTGAGGTCGGCGACCTTGGCCTCCAGGGCGGCGACACTTGCCGACTTCTCCTCCAAAGCTGACTGCGCTGTCTCAGCTGCCTTCTCCGCAGCATCCAGTCTCGTCTTGAGCTCGGTAACCTCGGCCTCCAACGCGGACAGCTTAGCCGAGTTTGCCTCGCTCTCGGTGGCTAGCTTGCTCTCGTGCGCAGCTTCCAGTGTCGCCTGGGCGGCAGTCAAATCGTCGATCTTGCTCTGCAGGTCGGCAACGGCGCCCTCGTGGGAGGTCTTGAGGTCTGACAATTCCTTCTCATGTGCAGCATGGGCCTCGGCATTGCCGCTCTGCAGGCTCTCGGCATGCTGAGCCTCCAGTGCGTCAATGGCCGCCTGATGTTGCTCAGCAAGGCTCGATTGTAGCGCCTCAAGCTTCGCGTCGTGCTCGTCGGTCGCCTTGGCGAGAGCTGCCTCGCTCTCGCTTAGCTTAGTGGCGTGCTCGGCTTGTAGGCCTTCGAGGGTTTCCTTCAGCTTTGCGATCTCAGCCTCCGACCCCTCCTTCGCGCCGGCGACATCTGCCAACGAGGCTTTCTGGGCGGCCAAGTCAGCCTCGGCCTGCTGGAGTTTCTCCTGCGCCTCGGCAACCTCGCCCTTCAGGGTTTCGAGCTCGGCCGTGTGCTGGGCCTTCAGGCTGTCGAGGAGGTCCGAATGCTCCTTCTGGAGTGAGTCATCAGGCTCGGGAGCTTCGCCGTTACTTAGCTGAGTCTTGAGGTCAGCGACCTGAGCTTCGCTAGATGCTAATTTCGTCTTTAGCTCCTCGACCTCCTTGGCCGCTTCGGCATGGCCGTTGCTAGAGGCTAGCGAGGGACGAGCGGAATGCCTTGCTGCAGAGCCCGTCGCAGTGGTAGAATTGCTGGTAATGGACGACAGGCGCTTCTTCGCTTCCGCAACAGCCCCGGTAGCACCTGTTCTGGTCGCGGTGCGGGTCGTGCCGGCTGACCCTGCGCTAGTCGAGCTAGTCGCCTTGTTAAGGCCAGGGGTCGACTTCGTCGCCGCAGAAGAGCTGGTGGTAGCAGAAGCGGGCTTCCGAGCAGCGGCGGTTGTAGAGGCGGTAGTCCCCACAGCCCTCTTCTCGGCTGCCCTGCTTGGGGAGGAGATGCTGCTGGGAGTCGTCGATGTACGTCGAGCGGTCCCCGACACGCTGGAAGTCGAGGTGCGTTTCTTATCATCCTCCGACACTGACGGATTGGTGCGATGCGATGCTGACGAGGTCGCCGTCGCGGGTCGCCGGGTGACCGTGGAGCCGGGTGGCGGCCGCGTTGGCGGCTTGCTCAATCCTCCGGTGGCCGCAGTCGTCCGCGTCGAGGAGCTCGAGCTCGCTAGAGGCTTCGTTCCAGCAGTGCCGGCTGCTGTGGCAACTCCCCGACGAGCCGCAGTAGTCGAGGAAGCCGGGGCTCGCTTAGTGGCGCTGGAGCTTGCGGGGGACTTGGCGGTGGAAGGAGATTTCGCGGTAGAGGGAGATTTCGCGGCAGAAGAAGATTTCGCGGCAGAGGGAGATTTGGCGGTGACAGGAGTCTTCGCGGCAACGGGGGACTTCGCGGCGCTGGTCGAAGCTTCTGGCTGGGGCGCGGCAGCGGGAGCGGGAGCATCGTCGCGCTGGACGGCCTCGGACGTAGCGACGTCAGACATGTTGGGCTATGCGGATAGTCCCGAGTGTAGGTCTCTAGTTGGAGTCGGAGATTATGAGCTTCGTCAGGTAGATGAACCGAGATCTGAGCTTGCCCGGGTTAGTAAGGAGAACGCGGGGGGATTGCGAAATGGCACAAATTACAGGTCCAAAAGCAATTGACGATAAAGAGCAGAGTATGACCACGTTCGCCAAAGAACGGTCGTGCAAATTGATTTGGAACGGTTTGGAAGGGGTTGGGGGACTCAGGGAAGCTGCTTCCTTCACTCACCTTTCTTTCCCCCTTTCTCTTTTGACCGCCACAAAAACCAGGCGCCTCGGAGCTAGAGAGCTAGGCAGGCGGCAATTCGGCACAAATGAGGTTCGCGAGGCAATTCTCTCAACGCCAATGCGAGAAGAACTGATGAGAGCCGACAGCTTTCCTCCTATACCTATGCTTTTTCGATAACTAGAAGTGGCAAAGAAGAGTTGCGGAGGAGAGGCAAGTCCGAGTTGGAGGAAGAGGGGGATTTGGGGGGCAAGAACAAAAGCGTGGTTGAACCGTTTCCTGGTCCGCGTTCCCTGGCTGCTCTCTGCGGTGCGGCTGCACAAGGTTGCTGCAGCTAACAGGGTAGCACGGGGCAGTTTGGTGGAGATGCAGGGCAGGGGGTAGATGCGAGTGGCTCAAACTGAATATCGAAGTTCGATGTCCCCTTACTGTGTATTAGCGGCGTGGCTGGGTCATTAATGAATGGTCACTGTCGAAGTTGTCGTCGTTTGTCGTCGTGCGGTGTTCGGTTTGGAATCGGGCAAACACGGCGGTGTATTGTATTGCGTGTTTTACTACGGAACGATGTTTTAGATCGTCCAGCGAAACTGGGAATCAATGGGAGAAAAGAAAGCAGGGCAGCCGGGCAATGCGTGGCCGACCAGTCTGATCTTCTTTTCTGTTCTGGTGGATGACGCTCAAGGTGGGACTGGCCATTATTAGCAGGTGGGATATAACCACGTCAGGGGCGAAAGGGCAGACTGAAAAGACCAGAGGTATGTACCGATGTACTCCGTACCAGCCCGCCCAGCCTTTGGACCCCGTGACATCCGAGAGACGCGAACTTGAGAAAAAGAAGAGCTGTCAGATTTCAATTTCGAATTTCAAATTTCGAATCCCAGCCGCATCCCTCGCGCCGGCGTTGGAGCTGGTCCAGCCCCGGTATCCAACCCACTCTACACTTGATAGGTCACTCTGTGTCGCTTACAGTATGCGTACACCAATTCGATCCAGGAGACGGAGAGATGGGAGTTGGACAGCTCGTTTACTCCTCGACAACTCGCCAGTTTATGTTTATGCCTATACAAGTTACCAGGTATGCTCTTCAAGGTGTTTCTCAAGGTATTCTTCAAGGGTTGAAGAGGTGCAGTAGGGACGCTAATTAGACGTCGCACAACGCGAGGCGCGTTTCCTCGTGTCCAAGCTAGGTAGTGTGTACTTACCTAGTCGCATGTCCGGCCCATCCCAATTTCGACGAGCTGGCGTTTTAGTCCCACCCAACACCTCGATTAAATAAGCTGCCGCGCTAGTGACCGAGAGCTACCCTGGAGCGCCCCGTGCACCCGCTGCAGCCAACCGCGACCCTAGAAAGGTGGACGATGGGAAATTGGAGGCTCGAAATGTTACTTTATTCACCCCCTCCACTGCCTCGTCGGTACGGACTACTGGGGGGGGGACGTGGGCTTAAACCCTTGAGCTCGTTCCAACGACGACATCGTACACATGTGTCGTGCGCATCCCCGTTGACTTGACCGCCAGGGCGAACTTCCACCAAGCATAGAGCTGCTATGGAATAGCCCCTGCAGGTTCAGTCGCCTCGTGAGTTGTAACGGTGGGGGTGCAAGAGAAGAAAGGTCCAATTCCTGCTCGACACGGGGCAAACCGACCCCACATGTCGACCAGCATGTGTCCCTGGGCTTCGTCTTGTCGAGTCATGTTGACAACCTCATGTTGCGCAGATGCTGCTGCTCATCTGCTTGCTGCACAACATTATAATGTATCCGTAAACTAGGTACGTACAGTAAGTACCTAACAGCTTGATGAGACTGCTTTGCGATTCGACGACGGTAAACGAGAGTCAAGCACAGCAAAGCCACAGGATATGCAGGGCCCTCGTTGGTTAACTCGGACCATATTCATATCTGGCATGACTCTCAAGCAACAAGTAGCTATCTCGGGGTATCTCTTATTAAGTAAGGTAGGAAGTGTATGAGAAACAAGCAATGGTATCCCTTCTGACTGCACAAGTCCTGCTGAGTCCTACCCAGTCATTCCTCGACCGTCACGTTAAACCGTACTCCGTGCCTCTCAAATATCCTGGCCTCAAACTGGACATGGCGTCCAAAGTCAAGACTCCTCTCATCATTCATCATCCCATTCGCCAGCAAATTCCCCTCATCGTCTTTCACTCCCGCGCCCGCGCCCAAGCCTCAACCTCCACCCCCCTCTCCGCAGCAAGTGACCTCCACGACTGCTTCAATACCTCCACCTCCCCCCTAACATCCTCCACATCCCGCTGGAGCGCCTCAGCCAACGCCCTCAAGTCCGGTCTGCGCCTGCTCGACCGCAGCTGCTCCAGCACCCACCGGCTATCCTCCGCCGCCCACATCGGCCAGCGACGCCGGCCCTTTTCCGGTTCCCGGCCGCTGCGTGCTGCTGCCCCGGGGCTGGCGGCGGCGGCGGCAGTGCGCGCGTCTACGCGACGCGCGACATGTTGCGGTACGGCCCTCTTCTCGGGCGTTAGAGGCGTGGCGCGAAGTTGCTGTGCCTTCCTCCATTTCTCACTCAAGGGGGCCGGGGCGTGTTTCATCAGCTGGGTAGACTGGCACATGGCCTGCCATTGCCGGTCCCTCTCCTCATCCGCGGCGGAAGGCCACTGTACCTCCCTCTGTTTCTTACTCACTCGGATCGGAACGTGTTTCATCCGCTGGGTAGACTGACACATGGCCTGCCATCGCCGTTCCCGCTCCTCCTCCGCGGCCGCTTCGTCCCTTAGCATGGCCTCCTTGATGTCCTTCTCGCGGGCAATCGCCTGCTGTCGCCGCTCTTCCTTCATTGCCGTGGCCTCTAGCTTATCGTATGCGGCCATGACGTTATGGCGGAACTGCGCGATGTACTTTCCGAGCCGGAACCGCTGTTTCCTGAGAGTGTCTTTGGCCTTTTGCCGCCCGTCCTTGGCCTTCTTGTACTTCCCGCCTTCGCCGTCGCTACTCTCTTCGTCCGAGACAGGGTCTAGCGGCCGCTGTTGGAGCTCCTCTGTGAGTACTCGCTCGAGACGGACGATCCAGCCCACGACCTCAGTCAGGCAGTCCAGTGTAGCGATCGTAAAGGCGCCCTCGTCAAGGAGTGCGGGCTTGCCGTCCTCCTCCCAATCGACACCGCCGAGAAGGAACATGGTATGCAGGACACTGACGAGTAGTGGGATGAGGAACTCAACCAGGTCTTTCACCATGGCGAGACGCCTCTCCGTGCTATTGTTAGCCAGGTGATCGGAATCGCCGAGTACCGCCAGGTAGTCCTCGCTGATTTTTTTAATCATTGTGTCGATTGACCTCATCGTCTTGTCGATCTGTGACCTCTTGCCATCCAGCCACTTGCTCTGCTCGGCAAACTCGGGGGCCTTCGGCGCATCGTTAAAGGTTGATTGGAGGTAGAAGAGGAACTTCCAACAACTCCGGCCCAGCTTGGTCCTGAGCGGCGCGTCGTTGGATGATTTGGCGTAGAGTTTAGGGTTGGTCAGCTCGAATATCCAATCCCAGCCCAGGCCCGTCCACCCGCTGCTGGCAAGCAGCCTCCGCATGCTGAGGAGAAGTTTGCTCCCCAAGGTGACCGCTAGCTGTGGTCCGCCCACTGCGCGGCCCGCACCGGGGAGTATTTCGCCAGGTTGGATTTCCTCTAATTGTTCTTCAGCAGGAGCTTGGCCGTTTCCGTCATGCTCGGCCTGAAGGGCCGATCGCGGATCCGGAACCTGGGAGGACCTCGGAGCTCCCGTGTGCGCCGATGAATACTGATTTCCGTTTTGCTCTACTGGCATGTGTGACATGGGCGATGTCTGGACAGGGACCTGCCTCAGGGTTGAACGCGGGGTTTGCTGGACTTCTGCGGCAGGATGTCGAGCACCGGGAGATTGATGTACTTCCGAAGCAGGACGTCGAGTACCGGGAGATTGATGTACTTCCGAAGCAGGACGTCGAGCTCGGGGCGACTTCTGGGCCTCCGCGGCGGGATGTTGGATGCGGGGACTCTGCTGGACTTCAGCAGCGGGATGTTGAGCAGGGGGGGCTTGCCAGGCCTCTGTAGCAGGACGTCCAGCGCGTGGCGTCCTTGGTTGGGCACTGGTGGGTATGTACGCTTTTTGCGTCCCGGGGATGGTACGTTCATTGTAAGCAGCCTTTACCACCCTTTTCTTGCCCTTCCTCTGAGGCTTTGTGAGGGCTACAGCGCGCAAGGTGTTTTCGTCATCACTCCTCACAGAGTACACCATATCCTCAGTCTCACGGATCCCAGGTAGGGGGACCCCAGGCCGAGGTGCATGCTGCCTAGACATAGTCAATGCTGACGGCCGGTAGGGAGAATGCGAATCCAGTTCCGGGCTGCCTGCGTCTCCAGTCGTATGTTGTTCCCGATAACCGTTAGGCTCTGAGTCTCTACCTTGTTCACCATGCACCCCCTCATCTTTGGATTCGCCGCCTTGTTCGTTCTGTGTCCATTCATCTTGAGATTCACTGATTTGCTCATCATGTTCCTCCTCATCTTCAGATTTGTCACCAATGTCATCAGCTTCAGCTCTGCCCGTGTCGTAGTCGCTATCATTATCCAACGCTTCGCCCGGATGCGCAGCTATGATGGTCTCCTTAGCAACCTTTGCGGTGTAGAGCTGCTGTTGCGCTGCTGTCTCCCTCTGGAGTTGCTTTTCAGGGTTCCAGTCGCTTCCCAGTCCCGAGTTGCTCTTGGAAGATGGGATATGGACCTCGATGCCCCACCTTTGGACTGGCCCAGCGCGCCGCCGTTTCCGGGTGAAGGCATTGATCGCATCCAACGCCGCTTGGTTTACACCAGCATCATGCCCCACGTTTCCTTCGTCGCCCCCGCCGCTCATCCCAGCAATACCCAGTGGATCTCTGCGCCGAAGCTTTGCTGGACGCTCCGGGGTGGCAGGGCTGCCATCAGCCCCCCGCTTGTTGGAGGTCTGGCCTCTGCCACCCAACGCCGCCTCGGTGCGGGGGGGTTGAGATCTAGTATTACGGGGTCTTAAGGTTGCGACGTCATTAGAGTGGCTCCTATGGGGTGACGGTCTCGATGGTGGAATGCTCTCGTCGGATGAGCTATCGCCGTATTTGCCAGGGCTGACGTGACGGGTCAGAGTCTCGCGGTTCGTGGTGTCGCGGCGCGAGGCTCGCGTGCTCGGCGCCATTGAGGGCTAGGCATACGCCTGGGTACAGTGCCGCCGTAATTTGCAACCCAAGCCAATTCGATGTTTTTTTTTCGGGTTTATCAATGGTTTTATGTCACTTTTAGTAAAGAAAGTACTTGAAAATGCGGAGATCGGTGCAACTGAGGTCAGTTCAAAAGTGAGGCTCGGAAAGTGAGAGGTGACCAGCCAAAGGATAAAGAGCGTGGGGTTCGAGGTTGGGTGAACCGTGCGCCGATCACTTTGTTGACAAGGGAGCAACAAGCCAACAGCACCAACCAACCAACACCAAATGATGGCTTCTGGCCAGACTCTGCACCAACTATAGCTGCTTGTTCAAGCTGAGGGTTTCATAGCTCTGAGCACTGGTTTGCAGATATATCTGAAAGGGAGACATCTTCAGTACCAAGTGTCTCTCCGTCCCCCGAATTAAGGTAACGGAGCACTTCTACAGCTGTCATAGCTCCCCGGCCCCCAACCAAGCTCGACCCCACCATAGCTAAGAGGAAAGTAAACAACAGCCCCGCCTACCAAACATACATCCCGTCATTTGTTTAACACCACACGTCTTGACACTTCCATTATTGAACCCATTAGCTTAAGTTGATTTATTGCTACCGAGAGAGAGACAGCCTGTCCTACGCAACGTCCTCACTGGCAACCTCTCCCAGTTCCAGAGACCTTCCGCATTCCCAGACGCCCCCCCTCTATATTTTGCGGGTATCATCAATTTAGAGAAAAATCCGAGAAAGTGATGATGCGCAGAAAAGCAAATAGAGAAACAAAACCTATGGCTACACGATGCTGACCCAGTGCCGTAAAATGGTGACCGCATATGATGCCTTATCGTCCCGCTTCGCAAAAGAGAAAAGAGAAAAAAAAAAGAGGAAATACTTCCCATATCTCCCATCGCACGAATAAACGCTCAATCCCAATCACGTCATTGTCGTCCATCCTGGGGTGAACTCTCCAAGCACGCCATCCAAGAGATATCTTGCGGTCGACTTTTCTGAGGACTCTTAAACATGTAAACCGTTCCCTGACGCCCTCCTATCCTAGATTCCCAATTGAAAAAAAGGAGGAAGCCATGCTCCCAGTAAAAACGAGCATTTCCGGCTTTCTCTCCTCTTAGCTTCGCTACGACCTCGCTATACCCTGCGCGGCCGAGAAGTTCGCATACACGCCCTCGTCACTGCTCTCAGAAGCCACGCTCTGTGGGCTCTGCATGCCACTCGCGTCAGCGCTCGGCACGCCCCCGAAGCGCTCCATACTACTCAAGCTACTGCTAGCGATGCCGCCGCCGCCGCCGCCGGTCCCGCCGCCGAGGGCGAGTACGCTCTGCCTCCGGACGGCGTCCATGTCGGTCGTGCTACCGGACCTGCTCAGCGACGGCTTTTCCGGCAGCGTCTTGAGCAGGCCCGTGCTGATGTCCAGCATCCCCATGGCGAACTCCGTGAGCCCCTTGTCCTCGCCGGGCCGCGAGCTGACCGAGAGCGTCCACCGGTACTCGCCGAGGCGCCGGCGGTACCACTCCGCCTCTTCGCGGCCCGGCGACGTGCCCCAGAGGAGCGAGCCGAAGGTGCCGATCAGGGCGAAGTTGGTCTTGGAGGCGAAGTACCAGAACGACCGCAGGTGAGCCGGCGTGAGACGGTTGACGAAGTCCATCGACGAGATCAGGCGTGCCTTTGCTGCGTTTCGGCAGATGTGCTGGAGGTAAGGGTCGACGGCGGCAGACGCGGCGGAGCCGCCGGCGTTTGGGGACGCGGCCGTCGGCGGGGCCGTGGACGACGGAGTTGCGGCTGACGCCTCGAGTGACCGGATGATACGTCGATGCAGGCTGATCTCGGTCGCATAGTAGGCAAGGTGGAGGTAGCCAATACTGGATAATCGGCCTGGCTGCGCGCTGCTCGGAACCGTTTGGTACGTCGAGTCCATCCTCACGGCCGCGGGGAGAGCGCCGTACCACTCCTTGAGCTTCAGCTGGATCGGTTTCGCGAGAGACAGGACCAGGTGTGTGCCCTGAGGCCCGGCGTTGGCGACCGTCTGCATCGCCTGCAACGTATAAAAGGTCTCGAGGATGTCCGCCAGTATCTGGGATAGCTGGACCATCTGCACAAAGAGGATCCGGCCGCGCTCGATGTCCATCTTCTCCTGGGGGTCGCTCTCGTCCCACTCGACGTCGGGGAAGTCGTTGGGCGTCAGCGCCTGCACGCCCCAGTTGGACGAGAGCACGTGCGACGGTCGTCCGTGGACGAGCGCGCCCCATTTGTCTTGCATGTACAGCGCCCACGCGAGGCGCTTCCTCAACCCCTTCTCCCAGGGCGGGATCTTCCAGCCCGAACAGTCTAGGTGGAGACCGAGCTCCTGGCCGATGGCAACCAGCTGGGCGGTCGGTGCCCACTGGTCGCCCTCGGGTCTTTGCGATAAGAGAAGCCCCGCCTGCACGGTAGACAGCTTCGGCCTGTACATGGCGTCCGCCAGCGTCGTCCGCATAAGCCTCTCGAGTTCGCGGACATTCGGCCTCGGGAGTGACGCCAGCTCCTCGGACTGACCCCACCAGTTGATGGCTAGGATGTAGATGGCGGCGAGGATGGGGGGCGAGAACTCTCGGTAAGACCGCTCGTACTTCTCGTAGAAGACGGTCTTCTGCAGGATCGGGAATGCGGGGTGGACGACACGGAAGTAGAGGTCTATGAGCTGGCGGCCATAGGGTGCGACTATCCGCTCGATTTCATCGAGATCCTCCACTTGGTGCTCGTAGCCGGGCGTGTTGTTGTCGGGGAGGAGAAGAAAGGTGTCATGTTCACTGACTTTCCTGAGTGTCCCTCGGGCGAGGAGACTCTCGTCGTGGGGGTCGAAGGGGGAGAGGTTGATGAGTGACGGCTCGAAATCGGTTGTTGGTCCGATGTACTGGCTGTACCGGTCCTGTTGGAGGCCCAGGGTGCGTTTTAAAAGAATGGGACCGCCAAACTCGGCCATCTCCTCGAGAAAAGAGCTACTTGCTGCAGTGCTGGAAAGGCTGGGCTGTCGGTGTCTCAGTCTTCTCATATCGGCGGATCTCCCAGGCGAACTGCATGAACCAATCAGGCGTTAGATAAGCCCCCCTATATCTCGACGCCTGGTGCTCTGGGGTGACTTGGCGGGGGAAATTGACAACTAGAGAATAGACAACCGAAAGGGCAATGGGCACGCGAGCAACGCTTAAGAGATAAGGCAGAGTAGGGAGCAGGAGGGACCCTTTGGGATTGGAAAAATATATATCTCACCTTCTCTTGCTCCGGCTCCCCGCAACGCTGCCATTGTTAAGCTTCCTCTTCCTCAGTTGGGGGCTCTCGGCGAGTGAGCATTCGGCCCCATTGTTCTGACACGAGATACAACTGTCGTCGTCGTCGTCACTCATCACGCACGGTATCCTACGCAGCATGCAGGCCTCGCAGGGTACCGACTTCCCATACAGCGGTGAGTCCGAGTCGGGCGAGTCGAAGCCGCTTCGGCCGTCTCGATAGGAGTCCAAGTTGATACTTCCCTGGCGGCTTGGGGGGAACCTTGGGGGTTTTGGTGCTATTGCAATGGGAGCCGTCCTTGGGACGGCGCTAGGAGTGGACATGGCGTGAGTAAGAGGGTAGGAGGGAGAGTAAAAAAGGGGGGGCGCGATTTAGGCAGGGCTGCTACCCGAGCCAACCCGGGGTATTCGATCAAGATCGGTATTCGATTAGGATCTTAGTCTGCCGGGTAGTCCCCTTGGGGGAGATGCGGGAGTGATCCCACGGCGATGCACTCAGACCTCGGGAGTTTTTCGTCGATAGTGACGGCACGGCACGGCTGCAGCACCAGGAGTAACAAATGTGGTGTGCCAGATCGGGATCCTTTCACTGGAACGAACAGGGTTCACGGAGAGGACACCCTGGGCGAGAATCCGCTCCTCAACGGTCACCACCTCGTAGTCCCGAGGGGGGACAACGGGCGAGTCAGGGGCCGCCCCGTCAGTGGACGATAAGGGGGACGGAGAATCCACAGATAAGCTTCGGGGATCGTGTGAGTAAAGATCGCGGGCAGGTTATACGGCAAAGATAACCCTTGGCAGTGGGGATGAAAGGGGTTCAACCCACGCCGGTGACCGCGTAGAGTGACCCTGGGTGTATGTAATCCCCCGAGCAGCAAAGACGGTTCCCCCAATCTTATCGCTGACGTAGGCGAGAGACGGAGCTCGCTCGTTGGGCGATGCCGGGTAAAAAAAAAATCCCCTGACGAGGGTTTGTGGACAATGCGCGTCAGAGATAGCGCAAAGTGGTTTGTGTAATGTGTGATGTCGAGCCAAAAGAGG
>Ga0164242_10005230_pt1 | contig 14455 bp, 15 predicted proteins | sample OricomgcompostMG_FD_108783 | JGI IMG/M metagenome (GOLD analysis project Ga0164242, IMG submission 108783) | Miracle-Growth compost microbial communities from Emeryville, California, USA - Original compost - Miracle growth compost (MG) ... | reverse complement strand
GCGACCTCGGGCTGATCGACTGACTCATTGCGCGTCCAGCATCTTGATCAGGCGCTTGGCGGCCGTCATCCGGTACGACGCATCGACCAGCTCGCGCACCTCGTCCCAGTCCACTTTCGCGGCGGTGAAGTCCAGCCCGAGCCAGCCGAACGGCCCCATGTAGGCCGGGCAGAAGAATCGCGAATCCTGTTGCAGTGCAGGCCGTTCAGATTTCTCCACCTTCACCAGCATGGAATACGGGTACGCCACCATGTCGCCGTCGATTTTGGAGTTGCCACCGAACATCACGAACATCTTCGGCACGCAGAACACCGGCCGTCCCCAGGAGATCTTCTCGAACACCTCGGGAAAACTCAGGGCGACCGCGCGCAGCTCGGCCAGTCCGGGATCGTCGTCGCTGAACATGATCGGATGCGGCATGCAGCCCACGGTAGCCCGAGCAGCGCACCGCGCCGGGTCTGTGAGTTAGATCGGCGATTCCTGTGTAAATCCTGACGCCGCACGCTATACATGCGCAATGGCTGCTGGAACTTATGTTGGCCGGGTCGGGGGACTGGCCATCGCATTGGGCATCGGAACCGCGTTGGTGACCGGGTGGAGTGCCTGCCCCGCCTGGGCCGACGGTGGGTCGGCGGCGTCGGCCTCATCGAGTTCTGTTTCGAGTCACCCGGGCAACAAGAAGCCGAAGAAGACCGGACACCGGGTTTCGCGCGCCAAATCTGAGGCAAAGTCCGGGGTCAAGGCCGGCACGACGTCTGAAGCCAAGCCCGGCACCAAGTCGGACGCCAAGACCATTACCAAGCCCGGCACCAAGTCGGACGCCAGGACCGCTACCAAGGTCGGCGCCAAGTCCGTCGCTGCGACGATCATCAAATCCGACATCGCCACCAAGGCCGGCAAAGTCGAGGCGAAAGCCCGCGTGCGAGCAGAGAAACACGCTGCTGCACAACAGAAGTCAGAATCAGCATCCACCGCGCCGGCCACCGCGGCAGCGACAGCCATTACCGCGACCACAGCCACCGCCACCGCGGAAGCCGCCATAGCGACACCGCAGTCCGCGATGGAGCCGGTGGCGGTGAGCCGGACCACGGTCGTTGCCGCAGCCCGCACGGCAGCAGACCCGGTGCTTCCGGACGCCTCCGGCACGGCATTGGTCGCGTTGGCCGCGGTGCGCGAAGAGCGCCGCACCTTGACCGCCAAGGCCGCAACCGCCAAGGCAGCTGCCGCAGCGGCGCAGTCGGTTTCGGCGACCGCGGTGCCGGCCGCCGCCACGACGTCGACCACCGCATCGACGGCCGACAGCACCCCGAACGTCCTGCTGATCGGCATCGACGGCACCAACCTGAGCAAGATCCTGGCCAACCCGGCCAACGTCAACCTCTTCGCCCTGATGCAGGGTGGCACCACGGCCGCCGCGAACATCGAGGGGCACACCACCATGTCCAACCCGTCGTGGACCGCCATCCTGACCGGTCTGTGGGGCGAGACCACCGGTGTGGTCAACAACCTCTACAACCCGGACGTCTACAAGAAGTGGCCTACGGTTTTCGACCAGTTGGAGGCCCTCAACCCCAACATCGAAACCACCACGATCGCCAACTGGGACGTGGTCTCGGCGATCGCCGCGTCGGGAGCTGTCGGCGCCGACCACATCACGAATATCGCCCAGCTCGCCGGCGACTCGAACTGGTCCAAGACTGACAACGCGGTCGGCGAGGCCACCGTGGCGGCGATCCAGGCGGCCAACCCGAACAATCCCAACTTCATCTTCAGCTATTTCGTCGGCGTCGACGAGAACGGGCACAACAACGGCGGAGCATCGCCGCAATATGCCGACGCGATCACCAACGTCGACCGCAACATCGGCGAGATCATGCAGACCGTCTCCGAGTGGGAGGCCGCCACCGGGGAGCAGTGGACCGTCATCGTGGTCACCGACCACGGGCACCAGGGCAGCGCAGGCCTCGGGCACGGCTTCCAATCACCCAATGAGACATCGACTTTCGTGATCGCCAACAATCCCGACCTCTTCACCGCCGGCGGCGTGAACTCCGCGTACAAGATCGTGGACGTGACCCCGACGATCGTGACGTTGTTCGGCGGCACCCCGGCGAAATCCAATGGAGTCTCGCTGACCACCCTCGGCGGCAGCACCACGGTGCCGATCGACAACGACACCGCGTTGCGCGCAGCGCTTCAATCAGCACTGAAAAAGCAGGGCTATCCGGGCGCCGAGGTGGTGTTGACCCAGGCGATTCGCACCATGGCCACCATCGTGCCGTATGGCGTGAACCTGGTGGCCAACACCATTACCGATGAACTGCAGTCGATCGCCGCCCAGCACATCTTCCTGGTGAGTACGTTGGCCCAATTGCTGAGCTGGCCGGTGCAGCTGATCGGCGACCTGGCGTACGCGGCGAGCAACATAGTGGCCGAGGCCGTGGCCTTTTTGACCGGAGTCACCGGCGCCACCATCTTCCCGCTGTTCGTGCCGTCGCTGCCGCCACTGGTCGGCTCCGCCGACACGCCGGCCCCGGCGAGTGCGTGCAGCCTGCCCGGCGCCTGCCTGTTGCCCGAAGGCAGCGGACTGATCGCCGCCTGAAGCCGCCACTTCGATAGCCTTGGCGGGTGAGCGAACCCGATCCCGACGTCCGCCGGCGCTGGCAGGAACTGGCCGAAGAGGTCCGCGGCCACCAGTTTCGCTATTACGTCAAGGATGCGCCGATCATCTCCGACGGCGAGTTCGACCAACTGCTCGGCGAACTGGCGCAGCTCGAAGAGCAGTACCCACAGCTGCGCACCCCCGATTCGCCGACCCAGTTGGTCGGCGGCGCCGGGTTTGCCACCGAGTTCGGTGAGGCCCAGCATCTGGAGCGGATGCTGTCGCTGGACAACGCCTTCAACACCGATGAGCTGACCGCGTGGGCTGCCCGGTTGACCAATGAGTTGGGCGGTGACCTCGAGTATCTGTGCGAGCTCAAGGTCGACGGCGTCGCGCTGGCGCTGGTCTATCGCGACGGCAAGCTGGTGCGCGGCGCCACTCGCGGCGACGGCCGCACCGGCGAGGACGTGACGCTCAACGCCCGCACCATTACGGATGTCCCCGAGCAACTCACCGGAACCGACGAATTTCCGGTGCCCAAGGTGCTGGAGGTGCGCGGCGAGGTGTACTTCCGGGTCGCCGACTTCGAGGAACTCAACGCCGGTCTGGTGCAAGAGGGCAAGGCGCCGTTCGCCAATCCGCGCAACAGTGCCGCCGGATCGCTGCGGCAGAAAAACCCGGCCGTCACCGCACGCCGGCGGTTGCGGATGATCTGCCACGGGCTCGGCCACGCGGAGGGCTTCGAGCCGCCCACTCTGCATGATGCCTACCGGGCGCTGCAGGCCTGGGGACTGCCGGTCTCCTCGCACACCACCAAGGTCACCGGTATCGCGGCGGTCGCCGAGCGCGTCGCCTACTGGGGCGAGCACCGGCACGACGTCGATCACGAAATCGACGGTCTGGTGGTCAAATTGGACGACCGCACCCTGCAGCGCCGACTCGGTGCCACCAGTCGGGCACCGCGCTGGGCCATCGCCTACAAGTACCCACCTGAAGAGGTCACCACCAAGCTGCTCGACATCCGGGTCAGCGTAGGGCGCACCGGCCGGGTCACCCCGTTTGCCTATATGGAACCGGTCAGCGTGGCCGGGTCCACCGTCGGACTGGCCACCCTGCACAACGCCACCGAGGTCAAGCGCAAGGGTGTGCTGATCGGCGACACCGTGGTGATCCGCAAGGCCGGCGACGTCATCCCCGAGGTGCTCGGTCCGGTGGTCGACCTGCGCGACGGCACCGAACGCGAATTTGTCATGCCCACAACATGTCCCGAGTGCGGCAGCACTCTGGCGCCGTCCAAGGAGGGCGACGCCGACATCCGCTGCCCGAACACCCGGTCCTGCCCGGCGCAGCTGCGGGAGCGGGTGTTCCACGTGGCCGGCCGCGGCGCCTTCGACATCGAGGGGCTGGGCTACGAGGCGGCCACCGCGCTGCTGACCGCCGGGGTGATCGGCGACGAGGGCGATATCTTCGACCTCACCGAAGACGACCTGATGCGCGCCGCCTTCTTCAAGACCCAGAAGGGCGAACTGTCCGCCAACGGCGCCCGGCTGCTGGCCAATCTGGACAAGGCCAAGCAGCAGCCGCTGTGGCGGGTGCTGGTGGCACTGTCCATCCGGCACGTCGGGCCGACCGCGGCGCGCGCCCTGGCCGGCGAATTCGGTGCGCTGCAGGCGATTCAGGACGCCTCCGAGGAACAACTGGCCGCGGTCGAGGGCGTCGGCCCGACGATCGCCGCGGCGGTCATCGACTGGTTCACCGTCGACTGGCATCAGGCGATCGTGGACAAGTGGCGCGCCGCGGGGGTGCGGATGGTCGACGAACGCGACGCCGGCATCGAGCGCACCCTGGAAGGCCTGTCGATCGTGGTGACCGGTTCACTGACCGGCTTCTCCCGCGACGAGGCCAAGGAGGCCATCCTGCTGCGCGGCGGCAAGGCCGCCGGGTCGGTGTCCAAGAAGACCGCCTACGTGGTGGCCGGCGATGCACCGGGATCCAAGTACGACAAGGCCGTCGAGCTCGGGGTGCCGATCCTGGACGAGGACGGCTTTCGGCGCCTGCTGGCCGAAGGGCCCGAACTACCCGACGAGGGCGCGGGCGAGGACTAGCGGTACCCGCGGCGCATGTCGTCCACGATCAGCGGATGCTCCAGGGTCGAGGGGGTCAGGTGCTGCGGTGCGACGTCGGGCGCGAACACCGTCGCCGCGTCCAGCACCTGCTGAGTCAGAAAGCGCAGCGGCGGGGCATCTTTCGGGAGTCGCGGCACGGGAGCCGGGCCGGATAGGCGGGCCAGGGTGAACCCCCAGTCACCGAACGTCGGCACCTGCACGTGATACGGCGTCACCGAAAAACCCACCGAGGCGATGGTGGACACCGTGCGCCAGAACACCATCGGCGTCGAATACGGGCTGCCGGACTGCACCACCATCAGCCCGTGCGGGCCCACCACGTGCGCCACCAACTGGTAGAACTCGGCCGAATACAACCGGCCCAGCACCGGGTTGTCCGGGTCGGGCAGGTCGACGATCACTGCATCGAACCCGCCCGGCGGCACCACCTCCGGATGCGGCCGGCGCAGCCAGGTCATCGCATCGTCGAGCACCAGGTGCACCCGCGGGTTGTCCAGTGCTCCGGCATTGGCGCCCCGCAGCGTGCTCCGGGCCACCGCGATCACCGCCGGGTCCAGTTCCACCTGCACAATCCGGTCGATACCGTTGTGGCGCAACAACTCCCGTGCGGCCAGGCCATCACCGCCGCCGATCACCAGCACCGAGCGGGCGCCGTCGCCGAGTGCCGGATACACCAGCGACTCGGTGTACCGGTACTCGTCGCGGGTGGAGAACTGCAGCCCGCCATCCAGATACAGCCGGGTGTCGTCGCCGCGACGGGTGACCACGATCTCCTGATACGCCGAATGCTGGTAGGCGACAATCGGATCGGCGTACAACCGCTGCCGGGCCGTGGTCTCGATACCCGATGCAGCCTCGATCAGCCAGGTCAACAGGGCGAACGCCAGGGCCAATACGCCCAGCGCACACCACAGTTCGCGGCGGGACAGGATCCGGCGCAGCAGGAACACCGAAACCACCACGGCGGCGGCCAGATTGATCATCCCGGTCACCGCAGCACCGCGGATCATGCCCAGCTGCGGCAGCACCAGGAACGGCCAGGCCAGACCGCCCAGCAGCGCGCCCAGATAGTCGGCGGCATTGAGGTTGGCCAGCACCCGCCCGGCGTCGGTGGCCCCGGCCACCCGGCCACGTTGCAACAGCGTCATCAACAACGGCACCTCGGCGCCGACCAGACCACCGATCAGCGCGGTACCCAGGCCCAGTACCCAACCCGAGCTGCCGAAGAACGCGAACGTCACATACAGCGCGGCCGCCGACAGGCCACCGATCACCCCGAGCGCCGTCTCGACCGCCACGAAACCGATTGCGGCCCGGCCCAACAACGGTTTCGCGGCCAGGCCGCCGACGCCGAGCGCCGCGACGTAGCCGGCGACAATCAGCGAGGTCGCCACGATGCCGCCGCCGTTGAGACTGGTGGACAGCGTCAGCAGCGCCAGCTCATAGACGATGCCGCAGGCAGCGCAGGCCGCCACCGCCGCGAGCAGCAGAGCGCGCCAACGCAAGCCGGTTACCGCGCCCACCTCAGGACAGCGCAGCGGCGTTGATACCGCCGATGGCCAGCAGCACCACCGCGGTGGCCAGCGCCGCGGGATGGAACTGCTCGGCATCGATGTCATCGCGGAATCGGCCGGGTACCAACAGTTCCAGCACCACCAGCGCCAAGCCCTGCAACACCACGCCGAGCAGTCCGTACACCAGGGTGTCCAGCAACCCCTGGCCCAACCGGTCCGAGCTGGAGTGGATCGCGCAGATGACGATGGTCATCAGCGAGATGTCCATGGCCGCCATCACCGCCACCGCATTGGGCCGGCGCTGCACGAACACCTGACGGCGCAGATTACCCGGGGTCAACACATCGACCATGCCGAAACCGGCGGCCAGCACCACCATTCCGACCAGGAAGTACAGCACCGAGCTGACGACGTTGTGCACGATCGCATCGATATGGATCGTGCCGAAGTCGATGGCGGCCAGGTTCATCGGAATCTCCTTGATCGGTTGCAGTTCGATCCTGTTGCGTTGTCGGCTATTTGATCCCGCCCGGGCCACCCGACGATCCGCCGGAACTGCCCGACGGTGAGCTCGGCCGGAAGCCGGGTCCCAGGAAGATGTAGCTGCCGTGGTTGTACCCGGCGTTGAGGTTCTCGGTCCGCACCGTGCACGGGCGGCCGTCGGCCGGTCCGACGATGACGATGGCGTTGCTGTAACGCAGGTAGTACATCCCGGCATTGGTCGCCCGGGCCTCGGGGGTCTGTGCCCGGGCGATGTCGTCGGCGACGGTGCCGGGGGAGCCGGTGCAGATGTACTTGCCCTGCGCGTAGCTCGGGTAGTGCTTGCCCACATACGATTTAATGTCCGGCAGCACGATGATGCCGATTGTCAGGCAGACGGCGCCGGCGACGCCGAGGACCGCAGCCAGGATGAACAACCGGCCGCGGGTCATGGCCGCCACCGGCTGATCGTGTGGACCACCTCGCCGCCGGCGTCGGTCGGATACAGATGCCAGGTGCGCCAACACCAACCGGCCTCATCGGGCTCGGCCGACAGCGCGGTCAACGCGGCATCGTCACCGGGGAAGCTGCCCCCGAGCCAATTGTCCTGCCGTGCACACTGTTCGCGCAGCGTCGCCGCGATGGCCCGGAATTCGACCTCGTCGTAATAGTCGGTGTGCGACCACAACTGATAGCCGGCGGCCTGCGCGGTGGCCGGCAGGGCGCCCCCGTGACCGCGCGCTGTGCACGAAATCTCTTCGGAGAAGGCCGAATCCGGTTGCTCGACGGTGATCGTGTGGGAGGCGCCCAGCACCCCCAGGATCAGCGCAGGACCGTCGGGATGGGCCAGCGTCAGGCTTGCCAGCGGTTGCCGGCCCGGCGCATTCAGTGCCAGGCCCAGACCCGACCCGCAGACGTCGGCGGGTGGCACCGTCAGGTGGTGCAGCGGCATGTCAGGAACCGGCCGGCGGCGCCGGATACACCGTCAGTTCACCGGGCGACATGATGCGGCCCAACGAGATCTCCCACGGCGAATTGGGCGACCACTGTTCGAAACTCAGCAGTGCCGCGCGGCCATCGCTGGCGTAATCCACAAAAGACATTTGGCCGGAGGCGGGCAGCCCCGTCGTCCCCTCACAGGTATACGACGCCTGCCCGCGCTCGACCTCGTAGTACTGCACGCCGTCCACGGTGTGCGCGCCACCGGGGGTCAGCGCCAGGTCCGCCCGCTTGGTCCAGAACGCCAACTCCAGGCGGCCCTCGTCCTCTTCCACACTGAACCAGATCGGTTCGCCCTGACCACCTTCCAGCAGGTGCTCCCACCAGAGGAAAGGTCCTTCGGAATAGGTCACCGAGCCACGCACCACGTAGTCGACCCCGCCGAAGCTGACGATGGCGCCGGGCCCGAGTTGCTTGGGGCCGAATACCGGCATCTCACCGGCTTTGAGCGGATCCTGACGCGGACCCGGCGCTTTCTTGCGCGGTCGCAGGAACGCGAACACGAACGCGAACACTGCGGCGACCAATAGCAGGATGCCGATGACCATCAGAAATGTGCCCACGGAGCCCTCCGACGAAAAATGTTGGCCAACGCTAGCAGCAAAAACCGCCGGCGCATCCGGCCAAACGGCAACTTTTGCCGGGCAACGGGCGGATTCGCGCCAGAAGTTGCCGTCTCGCGCTACCGGCGGTGCTACCGGACGATGGTCGCGACGATGCCGGCCAAATAGCCCAGCCGGGCCACCTCCGAGGGCCGGAAGGCCGGACCACCCGGGCGGCCCAGCATCACCGCGGTGTTCGGATCGCCCAGCGGGGCGGCGGCCAGCGTGGTGTCGATATCGCGCCAGAACTGCGGCACCCACTCGGCGGTCGCGTCCAGGGCGGTGGCCTGGGGCAACGGCAACCAGGGCGCGGAGTCGGCCAGCGTCTCGGGCGCGCCCGGGCTGCCGGCCACCCGGCGCGGGCCGGACTCGTCGACATGTACCACCACGCACCAGCCCACCCGCAGCACCCGCGGCGCCTCGTCGGCCAGCACCTGCAGCCGGGCGGCCTTGCCGTGGGCGGCGGCCACGTGGTCGATCAGCTCCAGCTCGCGATGCGCCTCCAGCAGCCCGGTGTGCGGACGGATGCTGTCGACGTAGACGCCCTTGAGGTTCTCGGCGGCGGTGATCAGGCTGTCGGGCATGGATCCGGCGGGCAGTTCGACCACCAGATCGTCGATCGCGAACCCCGGCCAGCGCTCCACGACGTCCAGCGACAGGATGTCGGCGCCCACCGAGCCCAGCGCCACCGCCAGCGAGCCGAGGCTACCGGGACGGTCTTCGAGCTGGACCCGCAACAGATAAGAAGGCACGCGCCCACTGTTCCACAGAGCCCTGGCAGCGGCAGTGCTACTGCGTGCGGGTGCGGCGGGCCCGGACGGCTCGACTGCGGCCGTATGCGGCGAGCCCGACGGCTCGCACTAGGCTGTTTCGACGTGTCACAGATTTCTCGGGACGATGTCGCCCACCTGGCGAATCTGGCCCGGCTCGCCCTCACCGAGGACGAGCTGGACAGTTTCGCCGGCCAGCTCGATGCCATCTTGACCCACGTCGGCCAGATCCAGGCCGTCGACGTCACTGGCATCGAGGCCACCGGCAACCCGCTCAAGGAGGTCAACGTCACCCGGCCGGACACCGTGGCGACGAGCCTGGCCCAGGATGCGGCGCTGGCTGCCGCGCCACGTGCCGAAGACGGCCGGTTCGCCGTGCCGCGGATCCTGGGAGATGCCGAATGACCGACATCATTCGCCTGGATGCGGCCACCCTGGGCGCCAAGATCGCGGCCAAGGAGCTCTCGGCCACCGAGGTCACCCAGGCACACCTGGACCAGATCGCCGCGACCGACGAGCGCTACCACGCCTTCCTGCACATCGGCGCCGACGAAGCCCTGGCGGCCGCCGCGGCCGTCGATGCGCAGGTCGCCGCTGGTGAACAGCCGGCCTCGCCGCTCGCCGGAGTTCCGTTGGCGCTCAAGGACGTTTTCACCACCACCGACGCGCCCACCACCGCCGGCTCGAAGATCCTGGAAGGCTGGCGCTCGCCGTACGACGCGACCGTCACCGCCAGGCTGCGCGCCGCGGGTATCCCGATCCTGGGCAAGACCAACATGGACGAGTTCGCCATGGGCAGCTCGACGGAGAACTCGGCCTACGGACCGACCCGCAACCCGTGGGATGTCACCAAGGTGCCGGGCGGTTCCGGCGGCGGTAGTGCCGCGGCGCTCGCCGCGTTCCAGGCGCCGCTGGCCATCGGCACCGACACCGGCGGCTCGATCCGCCAGCCGGCGGCGCTGACCAGCACCGTCGGCGTCAAGCCCACCTACGGCACGGTGTCGCGCTACGGGCTGATCGCCTGCGCGTCGTCGCTGGACCAGGGCGGTCCGTGTGCCCGCACGGTGCTCGACACCGCGCTGCTGCACCAGGTGATCGCCGGCTACGACCCGCGCGACTCCACCTCGATCGATGCCGCGGTGCCCGATGTGGTCGGTGCGGCCCGGGCCGGCGCCGCCGGTGACCTCAAGGGAGTCAAGGTTGGTGTGGTCGCCCAGCTGCACAACGGCGAGGGCTACCAGCCCGGCGTGCTGGCCTCGTTCAACGCCGCCGTCGAGCAGCTCAAGGCCCTGGGCGCACAGATCACCGAGGTGGACTGTCCCAACTTCGATCACTCGTTGTCGGCCTACTACCTGATCCTGCCCTCGGAGGTATCCAGCAACCTGGCCCGCTTCGATGCCATGCGTTATGGCCTGCGCGTCGGCGATGACGGCACGCACAGCGCCGAAGAGGTGATGGCGCTGACCCGCGCCGCCGGATTCGGCCCAGAAGTCAAGCGCCGCATCATGATCGGTACTTATGCGCTGTCGGCCGGGTACTACGACGCGTACTACAACCAGGCGCAGAAGGTGCGCACGCTGATCGCCCGCGACCTGGACCGCGCCTATGAGCAGGTCGATGTGCTGGTCTCGCCGGCCACCCCGACCACCGCGTTCGGGCTGGGCGAGAAGGTCGACGACCCGCTGGCCATGTACCTGTTCGACCTGTGCACCCTGCCGCTGAACCTGGCCGGGCACTGCGGCATGTCGGTGCCCTCGGGGCTGGCCGACGACACCCAGCTGCCGGTCGGTCTGCAGATCATGGCGCCCGCACTGGCCGATGACCGGCTCTACCGGGTCGGGGCCGCCTACGAGGTTGCCCGCGGCCCACTACCTGCCGCCGTCTAACCCCTCGTCTAACCCGCGAGCAGGCTCGAAACTGCCCATTTTCGCCCGAAAATAGGCAGGTTTGCGTCTGCTCGCGGTGACAAAGCAAGCCGCGCGGGCGTGGAGCGGGCAAGATGGCGCTATGCGGATAGGCGTACTGACCGGTGGCGGTGACTGTCCTGGACTGAACGCGGTGATTCGGGCCGTCGTGCGAACCTGCGACGGACGCTACGGCTCGACCGTCGTCGGGTTCCAGGACGGCTGGCGCGGCCTGCTGGAGAACCGCCGGGTCCAGCTGAAGAACGACGACCGCAATGATCGGCTGCTGGCCAAGGGCGGCACCATGCTGGGCACCGCACGGGTCAACCCGGACAAGCTGCGGGCCGGGCTGGACCAGATCAAGCAGACGCTCGAGGACAACGGCATCGACGTGCTGATCCCGATCGGTGGTGAGGGCACGCTGACCGCGGCGCACTGGCTCTCCGAAGAGAACGTCCCGGTGGTCGGGGTGCCCAAGACCATCGACAACGACATCGACTGCACCGACGTGACTTTCGGCCACGACACCGCCCTGCAGGTGGCCACCGAGGCGATCGACCGGCTGCACAGCACCGCCGAGTCGCATCAGCGGGTGATGCTGGTCGAGGTGATGGGTCGGCACGCCGGCTGGATCGCGCTGAACGCCGGACTGGCCTCCGGCGCACACATGACGCTGATCCCCGAGCAGCCCTTCGATGTCGAAGAGGTATGCCGGTTGGTCAAAGCCCGCTTCGTGCGCGGCGATTCGCATTTCATCTGCGTGGTGGCCGAGGGCGCCAAACCCGCCGAGGGGTCGATGCAGTTGCGCGACGGCGGAATTGACGAATTCGGCCACGTCCGGTTCACCGGGGTGGCCCACCAGCTCGGTGTCGAGATCGAGAAGCGGATCAACAAGGAGGTGCGCACCACGGTGCTCGGGCACGTGCAGCGCGGCGGCACCCCGACCGCCCACGACCGGGTGCTGGCCACCCGGTTCGGCGTCAACGCCGCCGACGCCGCGCATCACGGCGAGTACGGGATGATGGTCTCGCTGCGCGGGCAGGAGATCGGCCGGGTGCCACTGGCCGACGCGGTGCGCCAGCTCAAGCTGGTGCCGCAGAGCCGCTACGACGACGCCGCCGAATTCTTCGGCTGACTCAGGCGCTTTTGAACGCCTCACGGCGCAGCAGTTGCCACATCGACGGGGTGTCCACCGTGGTCGAGATGGTGACGGTCGAACCGGCATCCGGCGCGGCGGCCAGCTTCAGCAGATAGTCGGCCAGGTCGGTGCGGGACGTGAATGCGCCGATCGGATCATTTTGCCCGGCAACGTATTTGGTGACGTATGGCAGGTCGAACAGGCCCGAGGGTCGGACGATCGTCCAGTGCAGGCCGCTGTCGGCCACGATCGCCTCCATCCGGCGCATATCCGCGTAGAGCGTCTTACCGAAGATGTTGCTGATCACCGGTTGGGCCAATCGCAGGGCGAACGGAGCCCCGGCCCGGCCGGGATAGTCCCCGATGGCCGAAGAACTGACGACGGCCAGCCGCTGGACGCCACGGGCGCGCATGGCGCCGATGATGTTGGTCGTTCCCGTCGAGTAGGTGTCGACCGGTTCCCTGGTGAAGGTGACCCCGAGGGTGGACAGCACCGCGTCGGCGCCGTCCACCACCCGGCTGACGGCGTCGGCGTCCCGCACATCCGCGCCGGCGACGGTCAGGGCGGCGCCGCTGATCGGGAACGAATCGGGTTGGCGGGTCACCGCGACGACGGTGTGGCCGGCGTCCATGGCCAGGCGGGTGAGGTGGCGTCCGGTACCACCGTTGGCGCCGAAGATGACGATGCGCATGATGTCCTCCTAGATTGTCACAGTTAGTGATGATCACTGTATGTGACAATCATAAATAGTGCTAATATTTCTCGCATGGCCGACGAATCAACCGGCGTCTCTGCGCTCGATCAGCGGATCGGATTTCTGCTGTCCCAGTTGGGCGCGCATGTCGCCGACGGTTTCAAGAACCGGTTGGCGCCCTTGGGTATTCAGCCACGTGCCACCGCCGTTCTGCTGTCGTTGGCGGCCGCCGACGGTCAGTCTCAGCGGGAGCTCTCGGAACGGCTCGGTCTGCACCGCAACGTGATGGTGTCGTTGATCGATGCCCTGGAATCCGAGGGCCTGGTTGAGCGGCGCACCCACCCCGAGGACCGTCGGGCCTTCGCGGTGTCGCTGACCGACAAGGCCCGTGGCCTGTTGCCGGATCTGGATCGGGTGGGCCGAGAGTTGGAGGACGATGTCACCGCACCGCTGTCGGCCGAGGAGCGTGCGGCGCTACTACGCGCACTGCAGAGGTTGTCCGCTGCGGCCGGTCTGATTCCGGGCGTGCACCCGGGATTGGCCTGATCGGCCTCGCCGGGTTCCTCGGCTGAGCGCTGCCGGACGCGCGGTCACACCGACGCCAGCTTGCGCACCTGGGCGTTGAACACGTGCACCAGCGACTCATCGCAGCCGCGCAGCTGTTCGACGGTCGGCCGCAGGCAGATCGCCACCAGATACACCCCGCGATAGCGTCCGATCACCTTGCGGCCGGCGAACGGGGTGATCATCGAACCGCGGTCGGAGACCCGTTCGGTCACCGCGACCGCCCACGGCGGTAGCCCGTCGAGGCTGACCTGGTGGTCGACATCGACCATGATGCCGCTGCCCAGCTGATATCCGGAGCAGGTCGCAGCATCGGCAATATAGTCGAATGTCTTGTACGGCAAACTGATTCGCATGGCCAGTGCATGCGAGCTGTCCGAACTCTGGTTGACGTACATGCTTTGCGTCGCCGGCGGCCCGGCGAGCGCCGCACAGATCGCCGGTGTCACACCACCACCATCGGGATCGCCGTCGGTGCTCTTCTCCGGTCCTTCGAAGGATGCCGTGCTGGCGGGGAAGTCCTGCCGGTCGACCATCATCGAGGCGTCCAGTTCGGTGATGTCGGCGATCCGGACGGGCCCGCGGGTCAGCCGGACGGCCAGCACCGCGCCGACGGCCAGCACCGCGAGCGTCACGAACACGGCCAGGATCTGCAGCGCGACGCGGCGGGTCGTCGGTGCCGGGGGCAACACGCTCATGCGGCAGTCCTTGTCGACGTGATCGGGGCCTGATCATAAGTCGGCAGTCTCGATGACGGGCGGTGACGAGGCCTTCACTAGGATTGCGACCATGGCTGACGCTGATCTTCTCGACTACGACGACGTCCTGGCGACGTACGAACCCGTGATGGGTATGGAAGTGCACGTCGAGCTGTCGACCGAGACCAAGATGTTGTGCGGCTGCGCCAACCGGTTCGGCGCCGAGCCCAACACCCTGGTGTGTCCGGTGTGCCTGGGCCTGCCCGGGGCGCTGCCGGTGCTCAACGACGCTGCGGTGGAGTCTGCGATCCGGATCGGGCTGGCGCTGAACTGCGATATTGCGCCGTGGGGCCGGTTCGCCCGG
>Ga0164242_10005229_pt1 | contig 14459 bp, 11 predicted proteins | sample OricomgcompostMG_FD_108783 | JGI IMG/M metagenome (GOLD analysis project Ga0164242, IMG submission 108783) | Miracle-Growth compost microbial communities from Emeryville, California, USA - Original compost - Miracle growth compost (MG) ... | reverse complement strand
GCCCTATTCGGAGACAGCGGGAACCATCGTCATTGCCTCTGGGCGGTCCGGTGTCTAATTCGCTGACAGCCGACCCAGGGCTACGGTGATGACGGGGATTGTGGGGCGCCGAGAGGGCCCCCGCCAACGGACAAGACCATTTTGGCCAACTTTAGAACAAAGAAGTGCGGGAAAATGCTCACATGGCCAACTGCTAGGGCCGGATTTGAATAAGGTAGTGGCGAATATATGACTCGTGCTTGCAACCCAACTCAGTTCTGAGACGCTCCAGTATGGGTCCTCTGGCAGCTTCATCAAGGTGAGCGGAGATTCAACCAGAACCGCCCAGCCAAGCTTAGCAACCTTACTTTGATGTGCTAATCAGCGAAGGGCTAAGTATGGCTGAACGAGTCATCAGATGATTATTCTACCTACCTAGTCCGAAATAAATTGTTACTTGAAGTAGAATACAGCTCTTATGTTGCCTGTACCTAGCTGCTTGTAGCGTAAGAAGTTTGATAACGTACTATATAAGCACGATCAATACTAACAAGTTATGTACTTTGCGTAAGGTACACTTATAGCGGCAGTCTGGTTTGCGCTGCATGCCCTCCTATTTATCCCTGTAATGTTGGAAGGGAGAAGGATAATGTTTTCTAGCCTTATCACAACTCCTACAAGGCTGACTCCAATAATGACGCGACAATGGCGTGTAATTCCCGGCCAATAGTTCCATCCACTCTGTAATTTTCACCAAGTTCGCCTTTAATCCAGAAATCTTGGTCTCCTAGAGCTGCTTTCCATGCATGAATTCTGAGTGGACCAATGTCCTCGGCAGGGATTCGCGCCTGTTTGACGATGTCGTTGTTTGCATCCCGGAACGGAACGAGGAACTGCCCCGTCTAGAATGTCTCCACGTCACCAACAATTATGTAATGGTCTATGCAAGCTGAGTGGGATGTGAAAGGACTTAGGACGGAAAAATGGTGGGAAATAGACTTGGCTGAGCCGTGGACTTACTATCAGGTATTGGTCAGTCGGGAAGGCGCCCCATATAGGCTTGGCAGGTAGAGCGAGGTCGCCGGTTGTATTCATTGTTGCAGGGGACAAACGAAAATCACTACTGCGCCGTGGTGGGTGGGGGTTGTTTTGTGTCGTAGTTGATGTTGACCGGGGATAAAAGCGTTAATTACATCTTGCTCCTCCTTAAACCCACCCCACACACCCTACCCACCTTCTACAAGAGTTGACTAAGGTATATCTCTCGTGCATCGCCATTGTTTTGTGCTTTTAACGCTCTAGTTTACTCGAATATACCTTTTATTACATCTTTGAATAATGCAACGTAATATATTCTCTACGCTGCGGGACTCGGACGATGTAGTCATTTCCGCTTAGGTACCTAGGTAGGCACTGAGCGAAAGGCCAGTTACTTAGGTAGGTACAATAAAAACATCATCCACGTATATGGGATGTTCTCCGGCGGAGATAGTAATGCGCTGAGAAGAGGACGAGGAGTCTAGTGACACCGGGACTTGTTCGCCATCTAGTGTCGCATGCGCGGACCCGTCCGCCGTGACTAGAATCTCTAAAACGCGCCAGAAGCCTACGTCGAACTTGGACACGTTCCGGAAAGCGACAGTGTTGCGGCCGATTTTGATCGATGGGGGGTTACGGTTCCCTGTGGTCGACGAGAACCACACCCGGGCATCGAGTTGAACCTTTGTCGTGAATGTGCAACGGCGCGTGGCCGTTCCTTGGGCTTCCAGTTTGAGAGACTTTCCTAGGTCCCCTGCCGGGTCTGCAACAACCGAGGCTTCAGATGTAGACCATGACGAGAGGTTAGAATCGTCAAAGTTGCTAATCCACTGTGGCAACTTTGTCGCATGTCCGCTGTAAAAACCGAGGTTGCGAGATTGAGTTGTTGGGTTGGAAAAGAAGTCCTTTACGGCATCAGCGTCTACTATGATGGCAGATCCCAAGGCGGGTGAGTTTGCCAGCAGGAGATAGGCGTTTGGGTCGCGAAGTCCGGGCGCCGCTAGCTGAGGTGCCTCCGTTATGGTCCCAGTTGCATCGGCGTACTTGCCGATGGCTCCGTAAAATATGTTGCTAGTGACATTAAACTGGGATGAAGGTATATCCCATGTCACAGACCCCGAGCCCGATTTACGGACGATGTTGTTTGCGAACAGAACATCAAGACTCAGGTTTGCAGGAGCCTGCACGATGATGGGAGAAAGCCCCTCACCAACAGCTATGGTGTTCTTGTATATCCTACCGCCAACGAGGTCTCCGGAGCAGGTCTGGAAGAGCCTCGTCTTGTCGTTAACAGAGAGGTTGTATCGGATGGTGAAGTTCCGTGTTGGCTTGTCGTACGGACACATTAGGAAGAAACCGCCTTCATTGTCGTGTGACACATTGTATTCGAAGATAGTGCCCGATGTAGAATGGTCTACATCGTAAGACATGCCTGGCAATTTATGAGTCCAGGATCGCAATGAGTGCAGAAGTGAGTGCAGAGTTAATAATCGATGGTTGAGGAGCGAACATACCGTCCATTGTTGTCTTTCCCCCAGACACAACGTTGTATTGGAAGAGACTTCCATCGCTATTAGCGGTCCAGATACCCGCATTGTACCCTCCTGAGTCGACGTTGAAGTTGGTAAGATGGTTGTGGGAAACCACGGCGTCCACATTGCCTGTCACCACAATACCATCTCCGCCAATATCCTGCAAGTGATTGCGGCGGACCTTTAGCCCTCGAGATGCATACCAGGGCTGTGTACATAAAGGGTGCCAAAATGCAGCCAGTGCTTCTCGTTGGCACCAGTTGGACCAGGTATAAATACCTTCGCGGGCTACTGAATGGATAAAGTTGTCCTCGACAATGATGTCGGTGAAATATGTCGGAGTGAAATTCCCAGCGGCCTCGAGGACAATGCCACCTGACGCGTTCGAGTACTTCCCTACAGGCAACCCACCATCGGTGGTAGATGGCATATAGCCATGCACATCGTGGATGTAAAGCCGGCGGAGGATGAGGTCTTTTACCTCACCGGAGTCCTCGGCATAAACGTAGACTCCACGTCGTGCAGTTGTGTTGTCCCCGAGGTTTGTAATTTCGAGATCCTGCATGACCACATGCGATGTGCCCAGTAGCAAGACACTGCTTAGCTCAGTTGACCTCCCTGCGATAACAGGCAAGGGCTGGCTGGTATGTCCATATGCTTGAATGGTGATCGGCGCATCCACTGACCCGCTGGCGTTGAGGACTAGAGACTGGTTGAATCGAGTTCCCCGTTTTAGCAGAATATCGTCGCCGGGCCCAATTTTTAAGGTACCGAGATGCTCTAAGGAATCGTATGGTGATGATGGCCGCCCATTGCCATTGGTAGGGGCGGAACCGTCAAAGTAATACTCCTTAGCCGTTACGACGGGCGGCAGAGCTCCCGAGAGTAGAATTAAATTATACCACCTCATGCTGCCGAGAGACTAGTATGTGAAGTGGGAAAATGATGACAACTGTTATTACATCCCTCGAGAACGTCAGTTTCTTGAGGCTCTTTATATCTCCCTACCCTTGCTATCATATCACGACATGGTTTTCTGTTTGGGTCCGGGTTGCGGAAACCTCGAGTCGAGATCCGAACAGTACGCTATCGTTGCTTTCAATTGCGTCAACACTAACCAAGGTAGACGACCTACAACTTTTGACGTTCCAGCGACTAAACTATACTTGCCTCCGTGCCTCGGGCAAGATACCCGCATGCTACAAGGAATTCCAGTCTTGTTCTGCTTCTATTAGTGGAGCTGTGTGGATCTTGGCGCGAACCCTTGAGTACTCCTTACGAATTTATTTTCGACTATGTTGCAATTACGGGCCATCGGCAGTACCATTTGGCCACGCAAGGGACTGAGGTTGACAAGCGACGGTCTTTCTTATGCCGACTTTACCAGACTTCACTCGAGCGAACTAGTTATTACTAGGTAATGACGCTGAATCCTGGGACACTCCGGCTGCGGGGAAGCAACGGGACGTTACATAGCCTCTCCCCAGGTTCTGTCGTATTATAAATCCTCAGCTAACTGTTAGCCGATGACCCGGCGCCTTTTCTTATATCTTTTCGGATGCTCGGCTAGTTGATTCTGATCGGCCGGTAGCCGACAGATCGGCGTCAATCGAATTGCCAAGTTCACGTAGTGATATCGGCTCGATCTCAGAAGACTGCGGAGTGCGTCTTGAGACTTACCAAGCTATCTTTATCCCTAGATGATGGTTCGCCCGACCTTGGGAACAGGGTCACATGGAGGAGCCACGGGCTTGAACTTGAAAAGATAACATTGCCCATGAAATTTTATACCGCCAATATGTATGTTACAAGAAATCAAAACTTAAATCGGACTCATCCAAAGTCCTCTCAGGACAGGCGCTCTATCGCTCTATCAACCATAGCGGTCCTCATCTTGGTCATCGCGTCGGGCCCTCCCCCGGCCATAATCCTCCGTGCTCAGCCTCTTGACCGTTCCAACTAGACTATTCATGTCATCATCCGGCTCCTCCGAGCCGCTGTCGACCCGCCAGCTATCCATGGTACACCGGGCTTGGAAATGGTCGGCGATGTGGTTGGCGCGAACGTCCCAGTTCGTCAACACGACGGCGCAGAAGCCGCAGGTCCACCGGTGGCTCCGACGTGGGTGGTCGGTTGTCCAGGGGGGGCTCTCGAGCTCCTCGACGCGCAGGGCCTGGCGCCCTCGCGGGTCGCGCATGTCCTTGTCCAGGCCGTGCGCCGACTGCAGGTGCACTCCCAGCTTGTCCCGGCGCGTGTGCGTGAAGGGTTTCTCCTTATCCGCACAGAAATGACACGTGTAGAGGAACTGAGGGTCGTGCGATGAGCTCTCGTGGCGTTTCCATTCGTGCTTGCGACGGAACACGGCGGTGCAAGGGGGAAAAGTGCAGTGGTAGGGGTATTCCCAGGACGAGATAGTGTTGGCGGATAGGGGTTTTGGCCGATTGGTGTTCGACCGGGATGTCTGGCTATCGATGGTTGAGGACGAGTCACGGTCCACCTGGACCGGCTGGTCAAAGACTGACGCGGCGTATGAACTGGATGGCATCATCGAGAACTCGGTTTGCGAGATGTTTGTCAAGAATGGGTTTGCCGCACTTGACGCCATCATGTTGTTGCCCGGGCTCAGCCCCCCGTACTGTTGGGGGTCGACCAGAGAGCCCGCATGTTGCCCGAACTGAAAAGCCGGGTGAAGCAGAATGCCTTGGTCAAGCTGACCGAACTCTCCGGGCTGCTGAAAATGCCCCGGCGTTTGAGTCGGGGTAGTTCCCATCATCGGCACTGGACTTTGCGCGGATAGGGGGTCTAATACGGGTTAGCTTACGGCCGACATTAAAAGGGGCGACTTATATGACAACCACATACTCTGTGCCTGCTGCCGGCGGTTGGCTAGGATGGTGGTGCATTCCACTAAAATCCTCTGGATGTCGCTCGAATTTGCTCGGTGGAGGAACTCAATGATCTTGGGCAATGGCTCCGGGGCGCCTTCTTGCTTCCCAAGGTTGTAAGTGATCCGACACTGTGCACATATCTGGCCCTTGCCGAGGCCGACGAGCCCGGTTTTGCATACCGAGCATGGTATCTGGTTTCGGCTGGACCCAGACATAGTTCAAGCAGAACAATGATGGGCAGCTGGCAAGACGACACGACACTGTTGACCGGGTGGAGTGCAGCGTGAGTGGACGAGCCAAATCACTCGCCCATCGACGGCGAGAGTCGGGCCTCTTAAACATCGTCAAGTCACCCGATAAGGAAGGGTTACGCGGTGGTTTCTCCATTTCTTGTTTTGCATTAACCCTTGGATGAACTACTAGCTAGATTAACCCACTTAGAGAATTATCGCTCGTTGAAAGGGGGTAAATTGTCGCGCCCTGGTTTAGGGCGACACAAACAAAACCCACAAGTTTCGTGTGATTTTCCCCAAAAACATCTGCGACAGATGTCGTGTGGTGTTATAATTAGCCCAGTTTTCAACCCCTGTCATTGCCCGATTTGGCCGCTCTCGCATGCAAGCCGGAACATATCCACACTGTTGGGTCGATGGAGGAAAAGAGAGCAACATTGCATTGCAGGCTCTGTGTGTGCTCGCATTTGCGCGACGGGGGGGAGATCAAAGAATGGCCGCGTGGGTTTTCCGCACGGTCTTCAGGGCGAAAACGGTGAGAGGGAGTGGTGGTACGGCGTGTCCGAGCGGTGGCTGCAATGAGGAGTCGGACTGCGCTGCGCCATGAATTGCAAGTCTTCCAGAAGCTTTTTTTTTTGCTGGGTTCAAACGCACCGACTTTCCTGTTCCTACCGCTGTGGCCCATGCCAAGGCGAAACTCGATAGCGTGCTACAATTCCAGATTTAGAAACCTGTCTTGGCATCCGTTTGACAGGTGTTTATGTGTTTACCTACCCCCCTTCTTGGCAAACACAGCAACAGACGCAACAGACGGCGATCAGGCTTCTAATTATAGCGGCCCTGCTAGTCTCGCTGCATGGGTGATCAGGATCCTCAGATATAGTGACGGTTTTGTGGCATTCAGTCCCAGCCTTACCCGCATCTCAGTCCGCATCAGGGGATTGGAAGTTTCTAGGCCTGAATCGACACATGGTTCTGACGCACGAGCCACACAAGAGGGTCAGTAACTCGGAGTACTGGCCGGCTTGGCATGCTTGGCATTGCTAGAGCGTCCAATAGGCGGCGGAAGAAGGGATGGAAGATGGGCTTCAGATGGTGCACCTTGAGACAGATCACGGAAGCATCGCATCCCAAAATAGACCAGCTCTCAACCATTTGACAGTTGTGCTTCTTCCCAGGATTTGTCACGCAGCAGGCATGAAATAGTGTTGTTTCGGTCTCAACAACGTGCAGACGAAGACGTCTTTGATCACTTCTATTCTGCTTATCGAAAACAGGACGACGGACTGATCTCCAACTGGGGGGTATTTCCATCTATAGCTTCAACCTTGCCGTTTTACACGCCTTCTGGAACACCTGCAGCGTACCCTGATTCTATGGCTAAAGGCATGACACGGCCTGTGTGCCCTCCCCCTTGCTCGATATTGCATGCCACTGTCGTCGTGCGGTCGGGTACGCTGGAATGAGGAGCGGTTGATGGTAGTTGTCGACCGGCTGCAGACGCGCGATGCTGATATTCGTGAGAATCTCGGCTAAGCCGCCAAACGGAAGCAACACCAACTCCAAAATAGGCCGCAGCACCGCTCAACCCTCGTCAGCTTGAGTCTCTTCGTCCATTTCGGTCCCTTCATTTTCCTCCTTCCCATCCGCCCACCGCAGCTTCATCTGAAGGTCGAACTCGGCGCCCCTCCATATCCTGCCGTGGAGGTGCCTCGAGCACATCAACCTCCCCTCGTTCGGATAGTACAGCCAGCATGCCCACTTGGCCCACACCCCGTTCTTCATCTGCTGTCGCGCGCGGTGCCCGACCGTGTCTTCGATGAACGAGCCCCTTGGTATCGCTAGCCGCGACGGGAACACGCGCTCGAGGTAGTGCGCAGTTGACGCGATGTGCGGCTTGTCGTGCCAGAAGAATAGCGGCGTCAACGGGATTGCGAGACCGGGATGTAGCACAGAAGTGAAGTCGCGCTTGAGAGAGGCCGTCAGGCTTCGCAGTTTGGGGAAGGGGGTGACGTGTGATGATACCGCGTATGAGAGCATGCGAATAGACGGGAGGCAGACGTATTTGACCGGCGCCGCCTCGTCGAGGTCCGAGGCTCGCATAATTTCCAGTATCGGCTCTAGCGGAATGTTGGATATCAAGGTCCAGTCGTGTTGATGTATCCAGACATATGGTGTATCAACGATCCTCAGCGCCGAGCGGACAGCCAGGCCAAACCCAAGACGTTGAGATGGCTCAATAAAGGTCACCAGCCTGTCCTCAGTTCGTGAAATGGTGAGAGCGACATGGTTCCAATCTCCACTCAATCCGTACTCGGCACTTCCGTCCTCTTTGACGAGGACATGGCCAGCCTCTCGCGGCGGTTCGTATTCTTCTAGGACAAGATCCTTGACGTTATCTTTATATAGCGCATAATCTCTAGCCCCCTCTGTAGTCACGGTGCCCTTCTTCAATCGTGACTTCACCTCGATGCGCTCATACGTATCAAAGACGATAATGATACGGCAATGGGTCAACCCCGGGCAGTGCTGTCGAAATGACAGCAACACAGCCGATATGAGGTCAGCTGATGGAGCGGAGGGCGTGGGCGACGTGGTAATAACGACTGTCAGAAGACTCGACAGGGCCGCCGACGGCGGTCCTGTTGGCATCATTCGAGTCAACGCCGTCGGGGTTGAGATTGGCGAAGTTGGAGAATGGAAAATTCGGGCTGGGGACGAGATGCCCTGACTAATGCCTCGTCTGCTGTAGGGTAGTGCCGGCTAGTGAGTATTTCCGCCGACCGGAATCCTGGGTCGCCCCGGGTGCCTATTCTCCGCCACCATAGCCGTCAGATAACGCCAAGTAAAATGCGGGAAAGGTTGTATTACCATCAAGAACAATGTGGCTCGAAGCCATCCTACACTTTCCGGTATAACTTACTGGGGTTCGAAATAGTGACCCGGCAAGGGTGGGCAATTTTTAGAGCTAAAAGTGGCAAGATTTGTGGCCATGTTCAAAAGTTACTTTACCTCGAAAGGTAAACTTAAAAAGATATTCAACACATCACTCGAGAAAATCTCACCACGACCTTGCATCCGCTAGGGATCTTTACCCAGCCTTTTATTGTAGTTAGGTGTTTCGTAGGGCGATTCAATGTGAGCTTTCGACTATCTCGACACGCTTGCCTCATTCGTTCTAACGTCGGATTTCAGCTGTCAAGGACTGCATCGTGAAGGGGTTTTTTTTTTTTCATTCACCATATGGCATTGGCATTGAGGGCTGTAAACTCTATGCGTGTTGAATGAGTCTATCGCCTTCAGGTTACCTATCTATTCCATTGTTCGTCTAATGAGATGGTGCCTGGAGTAATGAAGGGACTTCATTTAGCTAAGGTACATGGGCCAGTCCTAAGAGAAGGGCTTAGAAAGCAACTATGCAACGGGGGATGTTCCATAAACCAAGGGGACCTCCGTGCGGATACCCAAGCCCATGTATGTCGTCCCCTTTACTTGAGCGCATATCCGAGGAACTCAATGATCTTGTCATCCCGGGCCATTTCCAAGACCTCGTTGAGGTCGAGAGGACGAGGGGCGACGAGCTCGTAGGCATCAGGGGCATCCTAAAGATTGGAAAACATATTCTGTCAGTATGAGAAACCTAGCGCACCGGGAGCGGAGGGTGATGACAGTGCCTCTTACCTTGATGCGCCAGTTTCGACGACCAAAATGGTGGTTCATGAAGCTGTGCGCTTTGCGCAAGTCGAGGATCGTCTTCTTGACGCAGGTGATCGGGCCAGTTTGAGGAGGGCTGCGAGCCTCCGCCAGAACGTCCGCCCAAGCCTTCGCCGAGCTGCCATGCACCTCCGCATCCTCCTCCGCGGGAGTGAAACCCTGGTTGGTATCCATGGTAACAGCCTCATCGCACGACCAGCCACGCCTGCGCATAGGTGGGCCATCGGGGCCGTACTCGATGGGAATGGGCTTGGCCGTAACCCGCTGCTTGACAGGTGTCGTCTTGTAGGGGCCGGCATCGCCCTCGTCGGCAGACACGGCAATGCCCTTGTTGACCGGAACGTCCTTGCCCGTCTTGGTTGGCATATCACCGCCCTGGTTGGCTGACATGGCCTCGTCCTCGTCGATGTACAAGCCCTTGGCCTCGAAGGAGGGAACGGAGCTACCCTGCTTAGCACGCGGCATGGGCCCGAAAAGGTCTTCAATGTCGAAGATGCCCACTTTGCGCTGCTGCAAGAAGGTATATGGGTTAGATAAGCCCGCCGATGGTAGAGAGGGGTTGTGTAAGGGACAAGGAGGAAAGGGCCAATAGTTAAGGAACGGATCACAGGTTGGAGGGTGTGGGAGAAGTAGGATAAATAGGATAATGAACACAATTCACGGTTCATGGGCGTATGGGGGCCCAGACCATGATAGCTAGGAAACGGTGTGCTAGAAGGATTATTTCTCACCGAGATCAGCTTCTTGTTGTCGGCCATACTTCCTTTGAGTTGATTTTTCTATCGCAAGCGCTAGGTAATCGACGGAGAGGGCCGTTGGATATCTTCCTAGAAATCGGAAGATACTCCTATTTCCTGGCCAGATAAAGATGGTGATAGTGGCGATGGGAGTGATGAATATGGTGATGGATATGGCTAGGAAGATCGGGGAGTACCTGTGCTTTGGTTTGTGGGATGGAAAAGCAAAACGGACTTGAAGCCATCGTTGGGAGAACAATGGGTGGTTAAACACTGCAGTGACTCGCTCGCCAGTGCTCTCAGCGTGGTTGTCAGGGCGAGAGCTATTAACTGACAGTACGTGGTTGCCCAGGAGTCATCACAAATCTCGGCATTCTTGATGATGCGGGAGCTTCTGGGTGACGACGTGTAAGTCTCGGCGCAGATTTTCGGCGGGAGCTACTCACTCGCACAAAGGTTCAGCAAAGACTTCTCAAAAGTATCAACATGCTTGGCAAGTGGGGAGCTATTGACTGAAAATGAAGCAAGTATATGCCCTGACACTGGGCATGATTAAGTCTTTAGAACTTGCCCTGACACTTAGCACTATAGCCATCCTGTCGAGCGATACCGATGTGTAAAAACTGCTCATCCATGGTTTTGAGGCAGGAGCCAGTGACAGGAGGTCTCTACTAGGAACATTACAGTGGTCGGAATATTTGCCTCTGCTGAAAAGGGGTTCAGCAATCGCCTTACCGTGGACATCACAAGAGTGTGAAGATGATTCATTGCAACTAACAAAGCTATTAAGTTAGGGGCTAATCATTCCTTACTTCTTCCCAAAGGCAAGCTCGGCAGCAAATAAAGACTTAGCGCAAACTTGAATTTGTAAAACGAAGACTCTTCGCTTCCAATTTTGTCCCACAATCTAGTGTCAAGGCTTGTACCAACCTGTTAGAAAGAGAGTTGAATGTTTGTTCCTATATTCCGCAGATGAGTGTGAAGTCAAGAGCCATCAATCGCCTAGCAACAAGCGGCGTAAGGACTTGTCATTACAACACCATCGTTAGGAAGAGGGGTACTGGCTCTGTGCTTGGTGATTTGGTGCGGTGATTGTTTGATACGAGTGCAAGAGCGGCTGGCCATCAGGGGTAGCCTGAGTTGGAAGAAATCAAGAGAACAAGGGAACAATTAACCCCCTAGACCCCGTTTAATAATCGACGCAGGGGTCTCCTAGGGCGGTGCCAAGAGAAGACTGGAATGGCAAAAGCTACTCCGTAAACTTCAGCTTCAAGGCGGTGGCGATCGGCACCAAACACGGAAAAACAAGGACGGGGAGAGAGGGAAGAAGAAATGGCCGGGTGTATAGAAACGAGAGAGGGCAACTCCAAAGAATCCCTAAGAACAAATCGCAGCCAGGCTCGTCGGCGGTATCGGGACATGGAAGACGGTGATGGAAGGGGCTGGTGAATATAATGCTGTTAGGGTAGATGGTATATACACATTAAGGGATATTGATATACGTATGTTCAGACCTACTCTCCATCTTCCCGGCTACCTGTCATTTCCGGCATCCCTCCAAATATGGGTATCTCCGAGACTAAACGTGCTCGACGTACTACTCGCCGTGCCCGCGCTTCTAAAGTTAGCAGTTGTACTGGGATCTGCGCTCTCGCCGCCATTGCTATTTCCTACATCGCTTTCTCCGCCCTCCTCATAATCGTCGGGCACTAGAGGCGGGGGGTCCTCGTAGATCCACGGTCCCTCAAGGCTGTTGTCTAATTAGCTTCGGCAAAGTCGACGACGCATATAGGGGCTCTCACGGTACGATGAGGCTTGGGTTCACAAACTTCAAGCCTCGCTCCTTGTCCTCATCAACAGTACTAGTCCTCCGTAGCAGCACTCCCTCTCGCTCGGTAGCTCGGGCGGGGCCTTCGCCAGCAACTGCATTATCGCCATGGATATCTCCGTTCCGTTTGATACTTCGCAACGAGATGAATCTCGTGAGTGGCTCAAAGCGGTGTCTGAAGTGATAGCCGTACCATAGTGTCCCAACTAGCAGTGGGATCAACAGGGACGCCTCGATAAAGGCCTTTCTCAGCGCTAAGACGCCCGACATCGTGAGTTGGAAGACTACGAGCCCAAGGACGATTCTGTAGCAGATGATGCGCCATGCGCCGCCAGTCGCGTGTTGCGGTTGCTCCATGGCGTACAGCAGCTGGTACTTGTAGGTGAAGTGTCCGAGTAGGAAGTAGACTAATCCTAATAACAACACCATGAAGCCACCCGGCATGGCGCTGTACACGAGGCATAAGATGAACACCAACAGTGCCGTGGGGAGATAGAAGGCGTAGTTGAAGACGGGCGGCTCCGCTATCTCTGCATGGTCTCGTGGGGTTTTCGCGGTCATGCGGTAGAAGGGATACATAGCAACGCTGCCAAACTCGAGTAGACGGAATGGAAATAGACCGAGACCTTGAAGCATGATGAAGTTCAGATAGAAAACGCTAAGGTTTTGGATCTTGGTGGCCAGGGTGGATGCGATCGACGTTGTATCCCTAAGACCCTCACGCAAAACTGGTATGATGCTGCTGACCGTGCCAAAGACGGTGAACACGAGAAAAATGTTGAAGAAGGTGAAAAAGAAGACCTTGCTGATGACGGAAAGCGCAACATCGCCGCGAGATCGCATCCCTTGGTGGTATGAGAGGTAGTCATAGAGGTAAGGAACTGCAATATTTAACAGAGATACCACCGCGGTCGGAAGGCCGGTTTGGACCAGAGCCTTGATGATGTGGTGGGCTTTGAGAGATTCAGCAAAGTCTGGGAAGACCTTCGAAATCGTGCACAAGCTGAGAATCGAAGCCAAGAAGGCCACGGGGATCAACCAGAGGACGGAGAGAACAACGACAAAGATGGTTGTCGTCCACGACTGAAACTGACGTTGCAGTCTTGAGGTATATGTGTTGCTCCAAACAACATCCGATGGGGCCGGCGCGGGTTTGGTTAACAACTGGCCGGGGTGGGGATCGATGAGGGCCTGGATCGCCATCTGGCAGGCGGCCATAGAGTCCATAGTCACAAATGCGAGGTCCGCGGGCTCGTAGGTGTTCTGCCTGGCCGCATGGATCTTCTCGTCGAGTCTCCTCAGCTTCTCCTCGTAGTAATCGATGCCATCCGTTTGGCGGCTTTGCAAGCGCATAAATCCATACCAGAGGCGCGTCTGAGGACGTTGCCTCTCAGCGAACTGGTCTCCGGAAGAATCGGCCAGTAAGCGTTGGTTTTCGCCGGATTCCTCGTCTGCGGTATTACCAGGATTACCGTCAGCAGGTGCTTCGGTTCCAACTGGATGCACCGGATTTTGAGCCAGGTAGATACTCCATGTCTCTTCAAGCTTGCGCAAGACCACCTCTCGTTGTTGTATGAGGTTGTCGAGTGGCCCCCACTTCCTACAGAGTGTCACACTCTCGACCCTCCCTATTTCGAGCTTCTCGACCAGTTGCTTAATCTTCGCATCTGTCCGGATCTCCGTTGGGATGCCAGAGAGTTGAAAGGTGCGGTCAGTGACCGTGGACTGGGTTCCGAGATACTCCTGCCGCACGCGGAGGATTTTCAACGTCTCGCTGTTCATAAAGTACAGAGTGAGCAATGTAAAGAAGTAGGTGAATACGAGGTATGCCCAGAGATACCCCATGCCCGGGGCAAAGCTGTTATCGGGGCCTCCGTCGTCCGGGTCATCCTCCGCTAACGTCCACTGCGGAATGGCGGCATTGTGGAAAATAGTCGTCTGGGGGCTGCGCCATATGTTCGACAAGTATGACCCATCAGTGACGTTGGAGGTTGGAGAATGAAGGAAGCGCTGGTTTATCGGTTCGAGGACGACGGCAGCGAAGAAGAAGAGCGTGGCGAACAGGCGCATCGACATCTTGAAAAAAGATAGGAAGACGAACGCATCCAAGCCGGCGGACGCAAGAACTTGTTGCTCCGTTATCCTATACAGCGCCGGGATCCAGCCAAGGAAGCTGTCGGGAAGGACGGGTAGCGCAACAGACATGTCGAGCCGCCGCTTTCTCGCTGCGTAGAGGGATTTCCATCGTGGTCGAAGGGTCTGCAACAACGGGGGGAAACGAGTTAGCACCTTGATTGAAACTTATATGCAACTTGTCGATGGTGGGAGGGGAGTTGGTGGTGGTTGTCTTACACAGAAGGCGAGGAAGGCCGAGAATCCCAAGGCTAGGGAGATGACAAGCTGCACGGTGGTGTCAACGGAGCCGGGCTGGACGTAGTCATCGCCGCTGCAGGTCCCGTTGTCCGGGGGTTTGAGGGCGTCCATAGTTGCCGTAGTCTACGATCATGAAG
>Ga0164242_10005228_pt1 | contig 14460 bp, 9 predicted proteins | sample OricomgcompostMG_FD_108783 | JGI IMG/M metagenome (GOLD analysis project Ga0164242, IMG submission 108783) | Miracle-Growth compost microbial communities from Emeryville, California, USA - Original compost - Miracle growth compost (MG) ... | reverse complement strand
CTTCTGCGCCGTATCCTCCACCCAGCCCTCTATCAGCGTAGCCCACTCCTCCGGCGTACGCCAGTAGACCCAGACGACATCCCCACCACTACTACCGCCAACGTACTCGGCCCTTCCGTCCCGGCGCATGAACTCAATCACCTCCTTCACGTCCGCCACGCTTAGCCGGCGGTCGATCTTCTTATTGTGGAATAACTCGTCTGCGCCCGGGCCGGTGGTCGTAGTCGCGGTTGCACCACCGGGGGCCGCAGAGGACGGGGGACCGTTGGTGTTGCTGCTGCCGCTACCGGACAGGCTGAGCTTGAAGATGCGGTGGTGTCGGCAGTAGGAGAGGACGAGGGACGACCATTTCGTCAGCTGGGCGTGGTGCGTCGTTAGGTTGGTCTGGCGTGTGAAGAAGGGCGGGAAGTAGTACTCGCGCGGGAAGTTGAAGGGCGGAGGGACGCCGGTCGCCATCGCGGGGAAGACGGCTGGTGGTGGATAGCGCTGGTGGAGTGGAGGTGTGGTTGAGTTGCTTTACGAGTACGGACTACCTACTACTCATGCATAATAAAATCAAAGAAAGATCACACTCTCTATAATGTTGTTGATGCTCGAAATAGCTTCGAAGCATGTGCAAGGCGAAGGTGTGAAGGTGGGATGGGAAAGCTACCCCACCTAAGCCATAAATCCAAGCTGGTATCTTATCGTGCGCATTACGACCTCGTCAAGCTTATCTACTCCCACACACATCTAACAGAGCCGAGCATCACTAGAAGGTAGGCAGGGACCACACACTGCATAGGTACCCAGGTCGCATTAAGAATACAATGTTGGTTTGAAATAAGGGAAGCTATAGATTTAAATGAACTCCGCCTTCGCGTCCGCACCGTGTATTCCGTGCCAAATCTGACAAAAGAAGGACTTGGCCCTTTCCGCTGTTGAGCAACTGCTGCACCTCACGACATAATAATACATGGTCGATTCCCATATTTTGTACCGTCACACGTCATACGACCCGATCGGAACCCCCAACACCGTAAAATTACTGCGAGCCGCTAGCGCCCGCCTCAGCGCCATTAGTCGCCGAGGCCGAACCGGCGTTCTTGGTCGCCATCGCCAGTTGCCAGGCGGGAATGGACGCCTTGGACGCCGGCGCGCCGCTACTAAACGGCGAGCTTCGGCCGAAACTAGATGTATAGTCCTGCGGGGCGGCGTCCTGGCCCTTGGGCTCCTCCGCGGCCGACTTCCCGTCGACGTCGGCGCTCTCGGTGCCGGGGCTGCTGGGAGCGGGATTCGTGGCTGATGGCCGCAGGTAGTTGCTGACGCTCGTTGACGTGGCCGCCGGGTTCATCCTCTGGGTGATCAGCATCTTCAGGCTCTTCAGCTCGGCATTGACCTCTCGTAAGCGGTTGTCCGTCGAGTCTCGCTGCGTGTCCATGGCCTTGGGGATCGAGTCTTTGAGGGTCTGCACGTCGTCTCGGACCCGTTGCGCCTCGTCTTCTCTCCGCCGATTGGCAGACTTCAGGTCGTTCATGACCGACTCTAGATCTGAAAGCGCCGTATCTAGCCTCTCAGTTCGCTCTTGCTCCGCTGCTTTGAGCGCCTCCGTGTCCTTCGCCAACTGTTCCACCAGCGCAAAGGTTCGCTCAAATTGGTCGTCTATTGACTTCTTGTCTTGTTCGAGCCGTTCTGGTGTTGGCGGTGCCACCAATGGGTAGACGTAGCGCTTTGTAACCTCGTTAGATTTGTCACGTCATTAACTTTCAACTTAGTAGCGAGCTCACCTTCCCCAAAGAATACAGCCCGTATCCTACGCCGCTCACCACCGTCGCCATAATAAACCAGTCTCTCCAGTCCCTCCGTGGTTGCTCATGCGGTGGCTGTTGCCAGGCGTACGGCGGGTATTGTTGGGGATACTGTCCATAGTATGGCTGCGGCTGCCCTGCTACTGCCGTGGTTGGTGGAGGTACATAGGGTGGCGCCGTTCCGGCTTCAGAAGCTGCACGGGCTAGAGCAGCGTTGACTTCCTCTTGGGTGAGGTTCTTCGACTGGAGGAAGGCAATGCGATTCTCGACTGGGGATGCGGCGACACTGGGGTCCTGCAGGACTGATTAAGAGGGAAGTTTAGGTTAGCTACAGCGCGCTCGGTCTAGCTGGGCGGAGTTTGGCGGATGCTTACACTTAGCCGCCGAGGCGACGAGATCCTCGCGGATGGACATCTTAGGTAGGCAACTCCTTGAGAGTTCGCTACTTCATCGGAGCAGAGATGGGCTGAGGTCTCGAGAGATGTGATTTGAGGCACCGTTGATAGTCGCGGGCCAAAAAAGGTGGTGGCCGGTTTTGGACCGAGGCATGTGCGGCTTGCCGCTTGCTGGGTTCCGTCATGGGGGGGTGGCTCCAGGACCCGGTTTTCTTTCAAGGTCACGTGCCACACTGACGATGAATCATGTTTAGTGCCGAAACGCGGGAGCCAATCAGCTTATGCGCCCTGTTTGTTTACTTTCGCACCGTAGCAACAATTGTCGAGACTTCGCCAGCGCTGCAGAACCACCCGTCCAGAACCACCGTCCCAGCTTCAAACAACAAACTTCCTCTCGAGAACAATTATATCGTTTTACTATTTGTACTTCGCGCGTCAACACACCTACCTGCTTGCGCGGCTCGCGCGCTCATTCACTCGAACTGTACGAGAGTCCCCACCATGTCGCAAGACACCGGTCTGTGGAGTGTCCGCAGGCCGAGGGAGGTACGATGAACGCACCTCCGCCTTTGCGCAACGCCCTATGCTGACTGATTCCATTGATACAGACCCTCGGAGGCATTAGCCTCAACACAGGCCTCCCTCAACCGGCCTCAGCGATGAAGAGATCCAACTCGGCCGCCGGCAACGGCCATGTTCGGTCCATGTCGGGCTCACGCCATTCCCTCGCCATGTCACGACCGAGTCAGCCACTCTTCCAGCGCACCTCGTCGGGAACCAACCTCGCGGATGCTGGGATGTCTTCCGTCAAGCGCTCATCTTTTCAGAACAACAATAACACGAACTTGCTCAAACCTTACACCCCGGGTAGCGTTCCAGGGCGGGCGTCGACAGATGGGGACCGGCGGAGCAGCGTGTACCGCCCACGGTCGTCGACCATCGGAAACGTGGGCGGACACCAGAGCTTCTTCCAGCAGGCGCCACAACCCGCGGGAGTACCGCGCGATCCACGGCCCCTAAAGGATCGGTCCTACCAGGCTAGGATAGGTCAGGAGCTTCTCGAGTACCTGGCGCAGCACAATTTCGAGATGGAGATGAAGCATGTGCTCTCGCAGAATATCCTCAAATCTCCGACGCAAAAAGACTTCAACTTCATGTTCCAGTGGCTCTACCACCGGATCGACCCGAGCTACCGATTCCAGAGGAATATCGACCAGGAGGTGCCTCCTCTGCTGAAGCAGCTCCGATACCCATACGAGAAATCCATCACCAAGAGCCAGATTGCAGCTGTAGGCGGTCAAAACTGGAGCACGTTCCTGGGCCTTTTGCACTGGATGATGCAGATGGCGCAGATGCTGGAGCGGTACTCGCACAACCATTACGACGACGCGTGCATAGAGGCTGGCATCGACGTTACGGGCGATCACATCATCTTCGACTTCCTCAGCACGGCATACAGGGACTGGCTTGCGATGGAGGAGGACGCGACGGACGAGGACGCAGAACGGGCACTGGCACCGCATGTCGAGGGTATGGCGAAGGCCTTCGAGAGGTCAAACTACAAGTACCAGCAGGAGCTTGAGATCTTGGAGGCCGAGAACAGCAGGTTGCTGAAGGAGATCCACGATCTTGAGAAATCGACACCAGACCCGGCAGTCTTGGACAACCATTTCAAGATCATGGAAGAGGATAAAGTCAAGTTCGAGGAGTACAACGCACTCGCCCTACAGCGTGCAGATAAATACGAGAATCGGATCCAGGTGTTGCAGGAGGAGCTTGACAAACTCGTAGTCGAGCTGAAAGAGGCCGAGGACGAGCGCAGGGCTTTACAGAGGGAAGTGGATGATCAAGGAATCAGCATGCAGGATATTGATCGCATGACTTCCGAAAGAGAGCGGCTCCAGAAGGGCATCGAGTCAGCGGCACAGCGGCTAGACGAGACCAAGAAGAGGGTTGCAGATAAGGAAATGGAGGCGAGTCATAAACTTGACGAGCTGGAGCGCCTAGCCGACAAGTACAACACCCTCGCATACCAGATCGGCCTGATGCCTGCGACGGCGGCCAATTCCAAAGGCAAGGACTACGAGCTTCGGGTGGTAGTCGGCGGAGGATCGAACTTTACGTCATCTCAACTTGGGGGTTCCTACGGCAACGGAGGCGTGGAGAACGACAGACTCCTGGTCGATCCGGTCACCGGCTACCAGCCAGCTCACATCCTCAACCTTGACCTCCGGGGCCAGGTTAAGAACGCTTTCCTGTCTCTCAGGAAAGAGGTCTCGGAGCGGAGAAAGGTTGCGATGGACATGATGATGGAGGACCACGACCTACTCGACCGAGCTAAGGAAGCGATCGAGGATAAGAGGAACGAGGTCGAAGCACTAGAACATCGCGTACGGGCGGCGGAGGAGGAGTACGAGAAGACGAAGGAGGTCACAACGGCGCAGAAGCTGGGATCCGATGCGCAGATCGAGAAGATGGAGAAGGAGCTTGCCAAGATGCGCGCCCAGCTCTCCGAGTCGGTACAGCTGATGGAGCAACGGGAGATGAATATCAACATCGAGTGAGTCAACCCCTGGAAAGCAACCGCTGGAAACAAACACAAGGAGTTTTCTTTCTTGTTGCAACGAGGAGTGCTAACATGCCGCGGTTACGCAGACACGAGCAACAGACCCTGCGATCAAACGCTCTCCGGGAGGAGCTGCACTCGGAAACAATGCGCATGTTGAACGACGTGATCAAGTTCAAGATGCACGTCCAGAAGAACCTGGAAGACTATGAGTGCTTCGTGGCGGATGAGCTGGAGAAGGAGTTGGGAAGTGATGAAGCAAGAGATGAGACACGAGCAGTTGAGCTGTAACTAAGGTAGGGACATCCTTGTGCCCTACCTTGGCTTGTTGCGTAGGGTTCTTGTAGCGTAATTCGTAGATACCTGGTAGCCCTGGGGGTTAACAAGACGACGGCATGACTTCTTTGCATACAAAAGCCCGCTTCCCTCCCTCTCGCTGAGTAAAGTCTAGACTCTCCCGTGTAGCAGGTTGTTTGGTTGTATTTTGTTTCGGGACTCTTCCCGCTTCCAGTTTAGTTCCACTGTTTAAAGGCCATGGATTGGGGGAGACTAACAACCCCTCCATTCCAGTTCCATGGCTTGCTTGCATGGGTTCCATTTTTGTCAGTCGTTCCATGGGGCGAACAAGCGCTGCACTAGTTCGATTTAAAGATCCCCGGGGTCCTTGATGCTCATTCTTCAAGGGAAGGCATATGCGGATTCCGTTCCTCCTACTCCATGATCCGTACACACACCGTAACTGTGTATTGTTAATACTGCAATCTCTCCTTAATCAATTTTTATAAACGTTTCAGTTGAACATTCAGTGCATCCCACCTTCAGACTTGCCTGTACCTACCTGCCAGACGATACTTGAGAGGTACTTAGCTTCGAAGCCGAGGTACCACCACCACACAGTGACCTTCACGTGCGTCGCCAACAGAAGCAACACCAAAAATGACCGGGGTGGACTTGGAAGGGTTCTACGTGCTCGCCTCGATACTACGGGCAGGCGCTTTTGTCGCGCGGGCGGTATTCCTGCACATGCTGCGCGTGTCAGAGCAGTCCAAGTTCGTCGACCTGAGGACGGCCATGACCGTGGCGGCGCTCCGGGCTTTCGTCACGGCGCGGCCTACGAAAAGCGTGACGGCAATGCAGAAGCAGCTCAATGCCGACCCGGGCATCAAGGGCAGGATATGGGTGAGCACCTACTCGTCGCCGCCGTCGCCGGGCACGGGTGTCCGGGACGCCATGGTTCGGGCTATCGAGGGGTTGCGGCAGCCGGGCACGCCGAGCAAGGAAGACCTCGTGGTCCCCGACGCCGTGGCCGTTGAGGCCGAGTGGACCGGTTACCGGGCTGGGGCCGCTAGGAAGGACCCGCCACCTTCCATACCCGAGTCGGAGAAGTATGCCGAGATGATGAAGGAGTGCAAGAGCCCTGCCACGGTTCTGTATTTCCACGGCGGCGCCTACTGGCTCCTAGACCCAGCTAGTCATAGACCGACTACGAAGAAGCTGGCGAAGCTGACAGGAGGCCGGTGCTACTCGGTCCGGTACCGCCTTGCACCACAGAATCCCTTCCCGGCCGCGGTTATGGACGGCTTGAGCGCCTACCTCACGCTACTATATCCTCCGCCAGGAGCCTTCCACGAGGCGGTCCGGCCGGAGGATATTGTCTTTGCCGGTGACAGGTACGTTAACTGCGCGTTTACCCCCCCCATCCCTACGCAGTTTCTTGCCTACCATAACATGATGTTAACCACCCAAGGGTAGCGCGGGAGGAAATCTCTGCCTCGCATTAATACAGACCCTCCTCGAACTCCGGCGGCAGGACGCCCGGGTCTCATGGTTCGGCGCGGACCGCGACCTCCCCCTCCCCGCCGGCGTGGCCGTCAACTCCCCCTGGGCAGACGTCACGCACAGCATGCCGTCGTGCAAGGCCAACGCGCCCTTCGACTTCCTCCCCTCCCCGAATCGGCAGGTCCGGCATGCTCCGTCGTGGCCCCCCTGCCCCGCATGGCCGGCGTCACCGGCCCGCGCGTCCATGTACGCCGCGGATGCGTTTCTCGACCATCCGCTCGTGAGTGTCCTGCGTGCCGCCAGCTGGGAGGGCTGCCCGCCCGTCTATATCTGCACGGGCCGCGAGCTGCTCACCGATGAGGACAAGTTCGTTGCCTCGAGGCTGCACTCCGATGGCGTGCGGGTCGTGTTTGAGGAGTATGAGGCTATGCCGCACTGCTTTGCGCTCGTTATGCCGAAGTTGAAGGGCGCGGCACGCTGCATGGACGGCTGGTCTGGGTTCATCGGGCGCGTGGTTGGCGAAGGGGTGGAGGGGGTGCAGAGGGTGGAGAGTGCGTTTACGCGCGTTGAGGCGAGGACGTTGAAGGAGGTGAAGCTAGATCCGAGTTCGCTGTCGCCGTTTACGATAGAGGAGGTGGCGGAGAGGGTTCGGAAACAAATTGAGGTGATGTGTGCGCCTCAAGCGGGTGAGAAGGCGAAACTGTGAGGCCGTTCTTATTGGCGTGCACCGGAATTGGATATACAGCGCATGCGACGGTGACACTGTGGCGGATAGAGGTGATAATACCCTTTTCTTTTCCCTAGTTAGTACCTGCGAACAGAACGAGAAGCATGTGAATACGCAACGTCAGAAATCCGTACATTCTCTAGGTTCAGTCTTGTGAGAGAACATTGCAACACCCTTGTACACTTGGCATTGCACAGACAGATAGACAGGCCTTGCAGACCTCGAATTTGTGATCGCCAAGCCCTATCTGCACGTCCAGGTCAGCTGTGGGTCCCTGAAGCTATTTTCGCGAACAACATCCCAAAGATTGTAAAAGTGTTGACACGGGGTCAATTCTCATCAACAACCAGTCCCATGTCTCGGAACCCCCGGAAATCGGTGTATTAGGCTCAGGGATCTGAGAACCATTATCGACCGAGCCATTGCGTCTCTCAGCACCCTACGGGGTCAAGGAACCGGAACGACTCCCCCATCAGGCCAGGACCGACCTCACCACAAAGCCAACATGGACCGCCACCGAGCAGCGGTCGGCAAGATCGCGGCGACGGTGCGCGGCTATTTCGAGCGCCAGGAGCCGTACCGGATCTCTCACGGCAGCACCAACAGCACGCGCCCGGCCCGGCGCGCGGGCGTGCGCACCGTCGACATCGGCGCCCTCTCGCACGTGCTCTCCGTCGACGTCGCGGCGCGGACGGCCCTCGTCGAGCCCAACGTGCCCATGGACCGCCTCGTCGAGCGCACCCTTGCCCACGGCCTCGTGCCGCCCGTCGTCATGGAGTTCCCGGGCATCACGGTCGGAGGTGGCTTCGCGGGCACGGCGGGCGAGAGCAGCTCGTTCCGCCATGGCTTCTTTGACGCGTCGGTGAATCGCGTGGAGATGGTGCTTGCTGACGGTGAGGTTGTTGACGTTAAGCCGGAGGGGGAGAGGGCAGACTTGTTCCGCGGGGCGGCGGGTGCTGTCGGCACGTTGGGTGTCACGACGCTGTTGGAGTTAAGGCTCATGGAGGCGAAGAAATTCGTCCGAACGACATATCGCCGGACTACCAGCGTTGCGGAGGCCATCAAGGTCGTCCGAGAAGAGGTCGCGAGGCCGGAGAATGACTACGTGGATGGAATCCTGTTCTCCAAAGACCACGGCGTCATCATCACGGGGAGCCTGACGGACGAGAAGCCTGCGGATGTGAAGCCCCAGACGTTCAGCGGGGCCGGAGATCCGTGGTATTATCTACACGTCAAAGATCAAACCTCGTCGCCCGAGGCTAGGCTAGCCAAACCCGAAGACGAGTTCTCTGTCGTCGACTACATCCCTCTCGCGGAGTACCTCTTCCGCTACGACCGGGGCGGCTTCTGGGTCGGGGCCTCGGCCTTCAAGTACTTCTGGATGGTGCCCTTCAACCGCCTCACGCGCTGGTTCCTCGACGACTTCCTGCACACGCGCATGCTGTACCGCGCGCTGCACGGCTCCGGCGAGAGCACCCGCTTCATCGTCCAGGACATCGCCATGCCGTTCGAGACGGCAGAGCGCCTCGTCGATTACACGGCCAAGGAGCTGGACATCTGGCCGCTATGGCTGTGTCCGCTGAAGCGTCAGGCGCCGCCCACTTTCCACCCCTTCACGACACCGGCGGCGGCGGCGGCGGCGGAGCCATCGGATAGTAGCCCCGCTCCCGCGGCGGCGGGGGAGATGATGCTCAACGTCGGCGTCTGGGGATGGGGCCCCAGGTCGCCGGCCAAGTTCGTGGCGGCGAACCGCGCGCTCGAGGCGGAGGTGCGCTCGCTGGGCGGCATGAAGTGGCTGTACGCGCACACGTACTACGCGGCCGACGAGTTCTGGTCCATGTACGGCGGGCGCGGGTGGTACGACGCGCTGCGGGAGAAGTACAAGGCTACGGCGCTGCCGAGCGTGTGGGATAAGGTGCGGGTGGATGAGCAGGCGGTTGAGAAGAGGCACTGGTTGAAGAGCAAGGCCCCGATTGGGGGGCTGTGGGGGATATGGAAGAGTATATTGAGTAGGGACTATTTTATCCATCGGAGGTCGACGTGGAAGTGGAAGGGGGAGAAATGATGTAAAGCTAGGCGGGCTGAGAGAGTCGGGGCGTGTGTAAGAGTTGTGTAACCTGACCTCGATGTATTAATTTGTACGAGTGCATCATGTTACCTATACTAGAGACGGAAACCTTTGGATGGAACATAACTTGGGATTAGACCTGGTCTATTAGCTAGATAGACCAACAGGATATATATATTTAGTCCGGTCACTCACTCCTATTCACGTAAGGCATGGTAGAACATATGTTTCAACGCCATGGCATTCGAGAGCAGATAACCCGTGTGCTCTCTATTCACGTTCAGACATTTGTGTTGCAACATTATCCCATCTCAATCGTCCAAACGAACTCGTTCTATACTGTATTATGGAGGTTGAGCCAGGGTAAACCCGTATATACACACCAGGCCCCTGTCACCCAACCCGATCTTGAGAACTTCCACTCTCACACGTCTTCCAGGCTCACCCAGGCCGTCTCCCCTTGACCCCCCAACCCCTCCGATGCAAATATATTAAACCGACCGCGTGTTGTTGAAGTCATCTAGGCCTGCTGAATATGCGCTGGAATGACAAGAAAATGCCAACTTTCGCTTTTTCGCGTCTATACCACGGGTTGTTGTAGAGGGGACGATACTTGCAGCAGAAAAGAAGAAAAAAAAGAACCCGCTCCGCAGACCTTTTATATCCGGGCGTTCTATATGCTCTTTCTCTTTGTTTCTTTCTCCCTCTATGCCTTGACCGAGTAGGTTCGCTGGAACATGTCGTTGACGTTCTCGAGGTAGTACACGTCTTTGGCGATGGTGGAGACATTACCCGCGGGCTTGTAGCCCTTCTGGAGGTGAGCCTGCTTCCGGAGATCGCACATCTAGAAAGAAAGAAAAAAAAAACAGCTGTTAGCCGCGTCGTCAAGAGAGTGAGTGGTAGACACTGTGGGGTTTTTATTCCTTACCGATTCAAACTCCTCAGGAGGGGCTGCGCGGCGAGCGACCAGCCTGTTCGGGATGTCCAAAACGTCGGCAATCTTCTGAGTGCTGCCGTTGACGCGGAACGAGCAGAAGCTCGCGGCCAGGCCGGAGCCGTAGCTGAACAGGCCTATCCGCTTGCCCTGGAGGGTGGCGCTGTCGACGTGGGAGATCAGGCTAGCGAGGCCGCCCCAGACGCTGGCGCAGTACATGTTGCCACACACGGTGGCGACCTGGATGCCCGGGCTGACGCGCTCCTGGAAGCGCTTCTTGGTCAGGCCCATGAAGGTCTTCTCGACGACCTTATCGGTCAGCGACTTCTTGTAGTCCATGTCGCGAACCTCGGGAGGCACCTCGGCGAAGACGGGGCTGTCGGGGTTGGCGAGGAAGTCGTGGTACAGGAGGCGGGCGTATGACTTGGCTACCAGCTTGCAGGTGGGGGAGTGGAAGGCGAGGTAGTCAAAACGGTCAATGGGAGTCTTGACGGGGCCCGTCTCGGCGGCGCCGTTGCCGTTGGCGGAGCCGTTAGCGGCAGACTTGGTCAACAGGGCCTCGCGCTTCGAGTAGGCGCGGTAGGCGGCGTCGAGGGCCTCGGTGTAGCAGTTGAGGGAGTAGTGGCCGTCGACGTAGGGGTACTCGCTGGTAAGGTCGGGCTTGTAGAAGTCGTAGGTGTGCTGCATGTAGGTGCCCCTCATGCCGGCATCGACGACGATAGGTGCGTCGGGGCCGACGAGGATAGCAACGGCACCAGCACCGCCGGTGGGGCGGGCATTACCCTTGGCGTACAGGGCGATGTCGCCGGTGACGACGATTCCATCACGACCGTCCCAGCCGGACGACTCGATCCAATTGACGGTGTTGAAGAAGGCGTTGGTGCCTCCGTAGCACGCGTTGACAGTGTCGACACCCTCGATGTTGGTGTTGTCGCCGAACAGCTGCATAAGGACCGACTTGACCGACTTGGACTTGTCGAGGATGGTCTCGGTGCCGACCTCAAGGCGGCCGACCGAGTTCGTATCAATGTTGTAGTTCTTCAGGAGCCTGGAGAGGACCGTGAGGGAGAAGGAGTAGATGTCTGTATAGTAAGGGAGGGGTTCGGTTACCCCGCGATATCAGCATCTCTGTCAAATTGGGGCGTTGGGTGGTTGCTTGCTTGTGAGTGCCGCTGCGATACGCGACACAGCAGCGCAAGCAGCACGACAGCGGAGAAATCAAGTAAATAAATAAATAGGGCAAAACGCAGGGCAAAAAGAAAGGGGGTGACTGACCCTCGCGGTCGTCGCAGAAGCTCATCTTCGTCTGGCCGAGGCCAATGGTGTACTTCCCCGTGCCGACACCGTCGAACTTCTCGAGTTCCGTCTGCTCCACATACTGTAATTCGGCAGGTGTCAGTCTGTGGATGGCGCGCCCAAGGGTTGTAAGGGGTGAAGGGGTGGGTGGTGGGAGCGTGGGAGGGAGGGCAGCGATGTCGGCGCGTGCGAGGCGGCCACGACCCCGCTGAGGAAATTCGACGAACCTGGCTGGGGAAGTAAATCTCGATGGCCTTGATGCCGATGTTCTGGGGACGGGCTGCCATGCTGGGCGGGGCAGTTGGGCGAAGCGAGCTGGGAGCGTAGAAGGTAGTGTCGCGGGAAATTGGAGAGGGAAGTTGAGAAGTGTGAGAGAGAGAGAGGAGAGAGAGTCTGTAGGAGGAAAAAAAAAGGGTCGTGTTAGCGGTTTTCTGCATGGACTCTTTGTTGTATTTTGAAGGCGCCCCTCTTTCACCGCCCTTTGGAGATTATCTGCCCCCCTTATTTGGACGACCACAAGCCCAATTGCCCAAAGGGGCAGGTTCTGGTGAAGAAAGGTACGCCACAGCGGAGATCGGGAGGAAAATAGCACAGACTTGCCTTGAAATTCGTTGTCAATTCGTTGTTGCGCGGCAGGAAGAAAACTGGCGAGAGTTCGGAGACGGGCTGCGAAGTTGGTTCAGGGGGGGAAACGAGTTCGGGGTTTAATGTAAATAATTATCTTTTATCTTGCTAGTACGTAACGAAGTTGGAGAACCCGCGCTAAGCCTAGGTTTGTTGTGTTATAGTAATGGGATACTAGAAGTAGTAGTGTAGTACGGCGAGAGAGGATTCTTGGTGTGCTTGAAGGTAGCCGAGGCCGGGAGGGCTTGTGGGTTGAATGGTAGGTCCGTACTATACCGACATATTTGTACTTTGCACCCACTGCACCCACCGACAGAGAGCCAAGTATGGTGTGACTTTGATTGAGATAGTTTCCCCCCTGTCCGGCTCGGCCATGCATAATCACACATCCTACATGTTCGCAGCAAGATTTCCTCACCTTCCTCCCGTCTGCCGGCTCCCAATTGGGCCAAATTTGATATACACTCTGTGCATACATACCGGCACTCCGTGCACGGTCTGCCGCGTCGTCGACGACGACGTCTATCGGCATCGTTGCATGGGTGTATCAGCTGCGTCGGTATGGCTGTGCGGCCGGGCACATGTAGTTCCCACCCGCAATCCCACTTGCAATCACACCCATGGACATGGAATTCGGATCCCTCTCACCGTGAAAGAGGTCCAGGTACCGTACCTACGTAATCCGTAACCGGCCAGGAGTCGTTTCTTCAACCCCCACCAGAAACAAGCAACCAAAAACAAGCCATCCTTCCACCCCTCCCACCCCCCCCTTCCTTTTTCCCGTGTGCCATGTTTTCAAAGTCCTAGCTCTGCTGCAGGAACCACTACGTCCCTTCCCGCCTAAACCCCACATCATCGTGGCTGAGTCCGCCAATCGTACGTAACCAAGGTGTTGAAGGGAGCACGACGAGAAGATGCTTACTGCTTCTTCGTATAGACGCGTGGACTGGGACGATGTTGTTGAGTTGAGGTTGCATATCGCTAATTTGACTCTGATCCTCACGGTCAAGACGAGCTGAAAGTTTACGCGTCCCCGCGTTTTGTTGACCTTGACGGATGGCTCGGTGGACTCGCCTCGCCGTCATGATACTATTACCCCTTTCACTGCCTGTGCGAGAACCACCCATCCAGCCTCCCACGCCAAGCGACGTCGAGGTCCGGTATTCGGGACGGTTGTGACAAACAGATACTAGCAATGTTGGGCTATTGTAGAGCCCATACTTCAAAGTTAAAAATCTATAATTTACACAACTCTACTAGAGGGTGGGTTCCTTAACCGGAAATTAACCAAGGTTAATTTAGTGTACACTAGAGAGAGATAAGAGCGCTTGCCCAAGGGAAGGAACTTGACATGCCTGCTCTGACAAGTTCGCCGCCTTGCAGACTGAACCTACAGGAGCCACATCGGAGAGAGAAATGTCCATGGGGGAGGTTATGTACGTAGTATGTCGGTGGTGGGTAATCCGTACCTGAGTTCGTATCACACATATCGCTTCCTCCGACCACCTTACCTAGAAGCAGCAGTTACGTGTCAAACCGGCCGTATCTTCAAAGTTAGTTTGGTGAGTAAGTAAGGTGCTATGCTCCCTGGGTGTATACATAATTCTACAAGTATTTTATATAAAATGCTCCACAACGCCATGCTCCTTTGTCATGATGGTATACCCGTCCTCATGTCTTCGTATCCTTCTCGACATTCGCAGTTGAAGAGGGCTCACTCTTGTCCGCCTTTTCCTCAGTAGGCGTCTCTTTCTTCTCTTTCTCCTCCTTCTCTTCCTTTTCCTCCTTCTCCTTGTCCTTCTTCTCCTGTTCCTCCTTCTCCATCTTCTCTTTCTTCTCCCGCTCCTCCCTCTCCCTCTTCTCCCTCTCATCCTTCTCCTCCTTCTCTCTCCTCTCCCTCCTCGTATCCTCAACCCACTTCTCCACCCCTGCAACCGCCGCAGCCGGGTCTCGCTTGTGCTTCAGCAGGAACCCCTGGATCTCGGCAGGGCTAAACTCCTGCTCCGGGACCTTCACAGCAAACTCCTTGGCGAGGCCGTCGACGCGCGCCACAATCTCCTCCCTTATGCGGACCACCTCGGCGGCCTTCTCCTTCTTCTTCTTCTCCACCCTCTCCGCCTCCCCCTCCGGATCCGAGGCGGCTGCAAGGAGCGCGAGCTTGTCCTCCTTGGCGCCCGAGCTCTTCCTGCTAGGGGTCGGGACGGGGTCCTCGTCAGCCTCGAGGGGCGCGAAGATGGCGCGGAAGATGGCGGCCGTCATGCCGCGGTCGGCGCGGTCGAACTTG
>Ga0164242_10005227_pt1 | contig 14464 bp, 18 predicted proteins | sample OricomgcompostMG_FD_108783 | JGI IMG/M metagenome (GOLD analysis project Ga0164242, IMG submission 108783) | Miracle-Growth compost microbial communities from Emeryville, California, USA - Original compost - Miracle growth compost (MG) ... | reverse complement strand
TGTTATCCGAACCACTCGCTCGGGCTCGTCAACGACTGGATGAACGAGATCTACGCGCGCTTCGCCGCCGCGCACGGCGTGATGTTCGTGACGCCCGTCTACTGGTACCAGGTCAGCAGCCCGCTCAAGCTGCTGATGGACCGCCTCGTGTGCGCGGACGGCGGCAATCCCGATCCGACGTCGACGCACGGCAAGAAGGCCGAGGAAGCGAAGCGGATCGAGCTCGCCGGCTGGGACTATCCGAAGCATCTGGCCGGGCGCGCGTACGGCGTGGTGGTCCACGGCGACGTCGCCGGCATCGAGGGCTCGCGCCGCGCGCTGTGCGACTGGCTCGACTGGATGGGCCTGATCGAATGCGGGGCGATGTCGCGTCTCGATCGCTTCATCGGCTATTACGAGCCGTATGCGACGAGCCATGCGTCGCTCGACGTCGATACCGCCTTGCAGGAAGAAGTCGCGAATGCGGCGCGCGCGGTCGCGCGCGGCATCGCCGGAATTCGCGCGGGCCGCGAGCGGGCGGACGCGGCGCTGCAGGCGCCGAGGGCCAAGTGACGACGCGAGCCGGGCGGGTCCGCGCGTGCGCCGCCAGGGCCCACGCGGCGCGTCAGTCGGGCGTCGGTCTCGACAATGCGGCGGCCAGCAGCGCGGCGCCCAGCGCCACATACACCGCCGCCAGCGAGCGGCGCGACAGATGCGCCTCGAAGCCGGGCGTGAGCCGCTTCGGCACGACGTGGTAATCGACGACGTAGGCGGTCACCGCCGTCGCCGCGGCGGTCGCGCCGGTGACGGCCGGCCGCGCGCGCGGCGCATCGCCTGTCCAGCGCCGCAGCAGCGCTTCGAAGCCGGTGGCCCAGAACACCGCCGCAGCCTGATGAATCGCGAGCCCGAGCAGCGTGTGACGCGCGCTGAAGCCGGTCGCCTCCAACGCGCGACGCGGCCACAGGCAATGCGTGACCGCGTTGATCGGCGACAGCGGCTCACCGCCGTCCTGTTTCGCGCGCCACGCCGCGATCGCGGCGGCGCTGGCGCCGGCGAGCGTCCCGGAGCGCACGGCGCGCCGCACATCGCCGGCGGTCAGCGGCGGGGCGCGCAAGCGGATGTCAGCGTTCGGCGTTCTCATGAGGGCGGCACACCGTAATAGCGGAGATGCGCGACGAGCACGCAAACGCGGTGCCCGCCTTCGCGACGCGACGGCGCGCGTTACCGCTGCCGCTGCCGCAGCCGCGCGACCGTCATCACCAGCGTGTCGAGCATCACAGGCTTCGTCAGGTGTGCGTCGAAGCCCGCTTTCGTCGCGGCCTCCACGTCTTCCTCACGGCTATAGCCGCTGAGCGCGATCGCGATGATCTCCGCGCCGCCGTTGCGCCGCCGCACCTGCTCGATGAACTGCAGGCCGGACAGGTCGGGCATGCCGATGTCGGAAAGGATCAGTTGCGGACGGTGTTCGTCGACGATCCGCAGCGCGTCCCTTGCGCTCGTCGCGACCGCCACGTTAGCGCCCTCCATTTCGAGCAATGCGCTGAACGTGTCGACGGTTTCGGGATCGTCGTCGACCACGAGAATGCGCAGATCGCGCAGCAGCATCGGTGTGTGATCCGCCACGGCGGTCTACCCGGCGCTCACGCGCGGCCACCCGGCGAAGGACGTCGCGCCCGTCCCCGGCAGAGCGGCGACGCCGCCGGCCGATGCGCGGACGACGAGGGGGTCGGGCGTCGTGTCCGTTGGCGTGCTCATGTGAGGTCCTCCCGTGGGTGTCTGCGAGGGAAGCAACTGCCGTTCCGTCGCGCGGCACGACGATTGCGAGGGCTTCCGTGGTCAAACGCCTTTCGCGCTGGAGCGACTCATGAACGATACGTCCATTCACGCAGCCCATTCCGATGCACTGGACACCCTGGTGGCCGATCACCGCGCGATCGAAAAGCTGTTCGACGCGTTCGACCGCGCCGAGGACCGCGCCGCGGACACCGCCGCCACGCGCGGCGCGCTCGTGCAGCGCGCCTGCGAGGAACTGGCGGTTCATACGATGCTGGAAGAAGAACTGCTGTACCCGGCCGCGATGCAGGCCCTTGCGGCGGACCAGAAGACGGACATCGAGGAAGCGTTCGTCGAACACTTTCTCGTCAAGACGCTGATCGCGAAGTTCGAAACCCTGAAGCCCGACGATCCCGGCTTCAACGCCACGTTCCGCGTGATGGCGGAGATGGTGAAGCACCACGTCGAAGAAGAGGAGTCGCAGCTGTTTCCGGCACTCCGCCGCAGCAGCCTGGACCGCGCGAAGCTCGGCGCGCAGATCGCGCAACGCAAGGCGCAGTTGACCCGCAAGCTCGAAGCCGCCGGCAGCAAGCTCGTCGGCGACATGACGTTCGTGGTGTCGCCGGCGGACAGCGGCGCGGAACGCGATCGCGGTCGATAGCACGCGCCGTCCGCGTGCCCGCTATTTCGACGCCGCGTCGACGTCGAGCGCGTTATTCACGCTGACGACGCCGTCGAGATCCGCGACGACGCGCGTGGCCCGGTCCTTTTCTTCCGCTCGGGGCACGACGCCGGCCAGCGTGACCACGCCCTGTTCGGTGGTCACCTGGATGCGGCTGCCGTGGACGTCCTTCGCGCCGAGCAACGCGGCCTTCGCTTTCGCCGTGATCACGGTGTCGCTGATGCCGCTGCCGACCGTCGCGCCGCCCTGGGTCGTGAGCCCATGCGGCGACGGCACCGGCTGGCTGCGCGGCTGTTGCGCAAAGGCGGGCGTCGCGAACAACGCGGCGCAAGCGATGCGGACGAGGCAGGCCGCCACGTTCTGGCTGATGCGTTTCATGGTTTGCTCCTTGCGTTGCAGGCGGCGCGGCGGCCGCTCAGCGGCGCGTGGTGCCGGGCGGGACGGGGTTCTTTTCCTGCGACGACGGCAATTCGTTTTCCGACCGGTCGTGTTTGCGCTTTTCGCGTTCTTCCACTTCGGTCTGCCGGGTGTGTGCGGGTGGCGTCGTGGACGCGTCGTCGTGACGGGCCTTCCCGTGCGGGTCGGTGTCGGGCTGCATGTCGGTGCCTCCGGGGTGGCTGGCTGGTGGCGGGGCGCGCCGGGTGGCGCGCGATTCCTGCCGACAATGCGAGCAACTGACGGACCCGTGATCACCGGTTGATGAGCTGCGACGGCGGGAATCCGAGTGCGTTGCGAAACATCGTCGAAAAAGCCGGTGCGTTCGCGTAACCCACTTCCGCCGCCACTTCGGCGAGCGGCACCCCGCGGCCGATCAGATCGATTGCGCGGGCAAGCCGCAGCTGTCGGCGCCAGTCCCCGAAACCCGTTTGCAATTCCGTCTGGAAAAGCCGGGCGAGCGTGCGCGGACTGGCGCCGACGATCGGCGCCCACGCTTCGAGCGTGTTTTCCGAGCCGGGATCCTCCATCATCGCCACGCACAATGCGCGAAGGCGCCGCTCCGCCGGCAGCGGAAGACCAAGCGGTAGCGACGGCGCCTCCCGGATTTCCTCCACCAGCAGATGCATCGCCATCCGACGCCGGCGTTTCTGGCTGACGGCGTCGTCGGCCAGCGCGTTGACCAGTTCACGCATGAGCGGTCCGACTTCCACGACGGCACATCCGTCGAGCGGGAGCGGCGAGGTCGACGGCTCCACGTACACGACGTGGAATTCGGCCCGGCCGAGCATGACGATCTCGTGCTCCATCCCCGGCGGAATCCAGACGGCCCGATAGCGAGGGACGATCCACATCTTTCCCGGCACGCTGACGCGGATGCTGCCGTGCCTCAGGAAATTCAGCTGCCCCCACGCGTGCCGATGCCAACGGATCACGCTGTCCGCCGGCGGCAGCCTGAGATGCACCGTGACGGGCTCCGCCACCGACGGCGCCTGCCTGAGGAGCGGATCGTAGGCGACACGTCGCGGCATGGATTCGTAAATTAATGGCAATTAAACGGATGGATGCCATTCTAGACCTGTCTACCATCTCCGGTGAATCGTTAACGGAGAGCGAGCGATGAGTCAGCCAACCAGACGGACCCGCCTCAACGGGTCTTTGAACGGGTCGTGGTGGCTTCGCGAGGAAGCGCTAACGGGGCTGGTGCTGGTCGCCGTCGTGGCGGCGTTGCTGTGGTCCCAGCATCGGTCGCTGCTGCCCGGCTTCTCTCCCGCGGCTTCGCGTGCGGCGATTCTCGTCGGCTTTACCATTGGGTGCTGGGCATTGGGCATCTTCAAGGAACCCGTCGCGACCCTGCTCTTTTTCCTGCTCTCGATGCTGTTTTCGGTGGCCCCTGCCACAACGCTTTTTGGCGGGTTTGCATCGTCCGCGTGGTGGCTGGTTTTCGGCGGTGCCATTACGGGCGTGGCGGTGCGGACGAGCGGCCTGGCGCAACGTGCCAGCGATCTGCTGCTGTCGGTGAAGGGCGGCGCGTATCGCCACTACATCGGTGCGGTTGTGCTGGCGTCGCTCGCGCTGGCCTTCGTGATGCCATCGACGACCGGTCGCGTGCTGCTGCTGACGCCCATCGCGCTGACGCTGGCGGACCGGCTGGGCTTCGAGCCCGGGCGGCGCGGCCGAACCGGGCTCGTGCTCGCGGTAGCGGCCGCCAGTTACATGCCGCCGACTTCCATCCTTCCGGCCAACATCCCGAACTCGGTGCTGCTCGGCGCCGCCCAGCAACTCTATGGCGTGAGACTGCACTATGCGCCCTACCTGTTCCTTCACTTTCCCGTGCTAGGCATGCTGAAGTCGATGCTTTTGATCTGGCTGATCTGCCGGCTCTACCCTGACCGGGTGGATGCCCAACGCGCGTCCGGTCGGACGTCCCGGCGGCTCGCCCCGCGCGAGATCACGCTTTGCATCGTGCTCGGTCTTTCCCTGCTGTGCTACGCGACGGACTTCTGGCACGGCATCTCGCCGGCATGGGTCAGTCTCGGCGCGGGGGTTGCGTGCCTGCTGCCGCAGACGAAAATCGTATCGGCAAAGGCGTTCACCGAGCAGATGCACGTGACGCCGCTCGTGTATGTCGCGGGATTTCTCGGGCTGGGCGCGGTCATGACCGAAAGCGGGCTGGGCCAGCGTCTGGCCACCGTGTTGCTCGGCATGACCCACATGACGCCGGGCCACCCGGTCATCAACATGCTGCTGATCGTGGGCATCGGCGCGGTGATCGGCGCGCTGACCACGCTGCCCGCCTCGCCGGCGGTGCTGACCCCGCTGGCAGGACAGTTCGCGCACGCAAGCGGACTGCCGCTCTACACGGTTCTCATGCTTCAGGTGCCCGTTTTCTCCACGGTTTTTCTGCCGTACCAGTCACCGCCGATGATGATCGCGATGCAACTGGGCGGGGTATCGCTAAAGGACGGCGCGCGGCTTTGCATCGTTCTCGCCGTCATTACCGTGTTGTTCCTGTTTCCGGCGGATTACTTCTGGTGGCGGATTGTCGGGCTGCTCCCGTAGTGCGTTACATCGTCGGCGCAGGCAACCGTGTTGCGCTGCGCATGAGCGAACTGCCGCCCGAATTCACCGGAGTCATGTCCGGTCGAGCCGGATGCGGAACACGGCGGCACGCGGCAATCCTGCAAAGCCGGCCGGCCGGTGTTTCTTCCGACGCCTTCAGAATCAACGAACACCCGGCGGCCAGCGCGCCGGCCATCTTGCGGGCCGGAGAACTGACGCGGTGCTTGAGCGGCCTCATCAGGCCCGATTCGCGGGCCATCAGCCGATAAAAGACATCCATCGGAATCTGCTGCGCGGCGGCAACTGCCGCCGCCTCGGCCAGAACGACGTAGACGGTACGCGAAACCGCGTTGGCGACGAACTTCGCGCGCATGCCTGCACCCTGTCTGCCCAGGTAGAAGATTTCAGCGGCGGCGCGCCACCGGGCGCGGGGCAGTGGAAGGGCATCAGGCCGTCCATGCTGCAGGACGTGCTGCACGGCGCGCCGCTCGAGGTCGACGCGATCGTCGGCCAGGTGAAGCAAACCGGTGACGAAGCCGGCGTGCCCTGCCCGGCCATCACGACCGTGCTCGCACTGCTGCGCGGCGTTTCACTCGCTCCGCGCGTGGAAGACGCGGCAGCGCGTCCGCTCACGTAGCGGACCGGAATCAGCATCGCCAATCGACGCAACACGCCGATCGGCGCGAGCACTTCGTTCGCGCTGCCTCAACGTGATTCGCTCATCATGCGCGCCACGTGGCGGTATATCCGCGCGACGCTGGCAGCGCGTACGTCGGCGGGCAGCGCTTCGACTATTTCCACCACACGGCGGGACAGCAGGCTGCGCGCATGCCACAGCCTGCGCGCCTCGGCCGCCTGCACGGCATCGGTGTGGGCCGCACGCCATGCACCGTGCTCGTCGATCGCGCACGACAGCGCTTCGATCGACGCGCCGTTGCCCGCCTGCGTGAGCAGCACGGGCGTCACGCGACGCCCGGCGCCGCGCTGGCGTTCCAGCACGGCGCCGATGTCCTGCGCCATGCGCTCGGCGCCCGCCAGATCGGCCTTGTTGATCACGACGATGTCCGCGGTTTCGAGGACGCCCGCCTTCATCGCCTGGATCTGGTCGCCGGATTGCGGCCCCATCGTCAGCACGAGCGTATCGACGAGCGCGCGGGCCCCCGCTTCGATCTGACCGACGCCGACGGTTTCGACCAGAATCTCGCCGAAGCCCTCGGCCTCGATCGCGGCCAGCACGTCGGCGAGGTTGTCGCTCAGGCCATCCGCCGAACGGCCGCTCGGCAGAGAGCGGATATACACGTCCGTGCCCGCGAGCAGCGCGTCCATGCGCACCCGGTCGCCCAGCAGCGCGCCGGACGACTTCGGGCTGCTCGGGTCGATGGCCACCACCGCAAGCGGGTCGCCGCGCGCGGCGCGCGTCTTCGCCAGGCGCCCGATCAGCGTGCTCTTGCCCGCACCCGGTGGTCCGGTGAAGCCGATCCGTCGGCTCACCACGCCCGCCGGCTCGTCGCGCAATAGCGTCAATGCCTCGTTCACCGAAGCATTGGCAAGGCGCGACACACGGCGCGCGAGGCTGCGCCGCCCCGCCACGGCGCCATCGTCGCCGGGCAATCGCGCCGTCCCGGTTTCGCGCGGCGGCTGCGGCTGCGGCTGCGCCGTGCTCATGTCGAAACCCCGGCGGACCAGGCGGCGGTGTGTTCCCCCAGCAGCGGCGGCAGTCCGTAGCGCGTACGCACGCCGTCGATTCGCACCGGGTTGCCGACGACCCTGAGCGGGCCCGCGTCCGACTCGATCTCGGCGACCATCTCGCGCGCCTGGACCTGCGCGCTGACCAGCGCGTCGGCGATGGTCGCGAGCCGCGAAACGACCACGCCCGACGACGCAAGACGATCGAGCCAGTACTGCGTGGTTTCCTGCTCGAACAACGCGGACAGGCCGGCAATCACCTCTTCCCGATGGGCGCGCCGCTCGGCCATGGTGGCGAAGCCCGGCTGCGTGGTCCATTCGGGGCGCCCGACGCGCTGCGCGAACGCGCGCCAGAAGTTGTCGTGCGTGATGAAAAGCATCAGCCAGTCGTCGCGCGTCTTGAAGAGCTGCGCGGGCACGATGTACGGATGCGACGACAGCGGATGGCGCACCGGCTCCTCGCCGCCGTTCAACACCGCGCCCGCGACGTAGTTCAGTTGCGAGACCATCACGTCGAACATCGCGATGTCGACCTGGCCGCCGCGCCCTTCCACGATCTTCGCAAGCAGGCCGACCGCGCCCATGATGCCGGTCGAGTTGTCCACGGCGGAATAGCCCGCCTTGGTCGGCGGTCCGTCCGGGTCGCCGGTGAGATTCATGATGCCGGTGAGCGCCTGGATCACATAGTCGTAGGCGGGCAGGTCCGCGTGCGGGCTGTCGAGGCCGAAGCCGGTGAGCGCGACGCACACGAGGCGTTCGTTGAACGCCCGCAGATGCTCGTAGGTGAGGCCGAGCCTGCGGATCGCGTTCGGCCGCAGGTTAGTCACGAGCGCATGCGAGTCGCGCGCGAGCGCCGCCAGCACGCGGCGCCCGCCGTCGCTCGCGAGATCGAGCACCACGCTTTCCTTGTTGCGGTTCAGACTCGCGAAATACGCGTTGTGCGGGCCGATCGAATACGGACTGATCGCCCGCCCGATGTCGCCCTCGGGGGGCTCGATCTTGACGACCTGCGCGCCGAGGTCGGCCAGCAGCATCCCGCAGTAGGGGGCCATCAGCATGTGGCCGACCTCGATCACCCGGATGCCCGCGAGCGGCCCGGCACGCAATGCCTTCGATGGCTCGTTCATCGCAGCACCTTCGCGACGGCGTCGATCACGTCGTCGAGCGGCATATCGCTCGTAAACACGCCGCGGATGCCCGAACGCAGAAACGCCTCGCGATCGTCAGCGGGAATCGTGCCGCCGACGAAGACGGGAATGTCGCCCGCCCCGCTTTGCGCAAGCAGTTCCACCGTGCGGGCGACGAGTTCGTTGTGGCTGCCCGACAGGATGGAAAGGCCGACCGCGTCGACGTCCTCGTCGACCGCCACCCGCACGATGTATTCGGGGCTTTTGCGCAGGCCCGTGTAAATGACGCTGGCGCCCGCGTCCCGGAACGCGAGCGCGATCACCTTGGCGCCCACATCGTGGCCGTCGAGCCCGGGCTTCGCGACGAGTATGCGCTTGCCCTGGAGCGGCGGGGCGGCTACCGCTGCACGTTGAGCCGCGCCCGCGGCGGCGGCGTCCTGATCCAGTCCGTTCATAGATGTACCGGCTCCTCGAATTCGCCCCACTGGTGCTTGAGCTGGGCGACCATTTCTCCAACCGTCGCGTACGCATGGCAGCAGTCGACGAGATACGGCATCAGATTGCCCGCTTCGCGTGCCGCCGCGTCACCGAGCGCGGCGAGGGCCTTGCGTGCCGACGCTTCGTTGCGCGTGTCGCGCAGGCGTTCGAAACGCTCGACGACGGTGGCGCTGGCCTGCGGATTCAGGTGAAACAGCTCACCCGGCTGCTCCGCCTGGTTCTCGCGCCGGAAGCAGTTCTGGCCGACGACGAACCGCTCCTTCGCATCCGTGTCGCGCTTGCGCTGAAGCGCGCTCTTTGCGATGCGCAGTTGCAGCCAGCCGTCCTCGATCGCCTTGACGGCGCCGCCATAAGCGTCGATCTCGGCCATCAGTTCGCGCATCCGGGCTTCCGTCCGGTCGGTCAGGTCCTCGACGAAGTACGAACCGCCGAGCGGATCGACCGTGCGCGCAATGCCGCTTTCATAGCCGATGATCTGCTGCGTGCGCAACGCGATCTCCGCCGAGAACTCGGTCGGTATCTGAAACGCTTCGTCGTAAGCGCAGGTGAACACCGACTGCGCGCCGCCCATCACGGCCGCGCAGGTCTCGATCGCGACACGCATGATGTTGTTGTACGGCTGGGCGGAAGTGAGCGACGAGCCGCCGCAAACCACGCCGAAGCGGAACATCTGCGCCTTTTCATCGTCGACGCCGTACCGCTCCCTGATGAGCCGCGCCCACACGCGCCGCCCCGCGCGAAACTTCGCGACTTCCTCGAACAGGTCCATGTGGACGTAGAAGAAGAAGCTGAGGCGGCGCGCGAATTTCGCCACGTCGCCGCCGCGCGCGACCACTGCATCGACATACGCGAGACCGTTCGCGAGCGTATAGGCCATCTCCTCGACAGCCGTGCAGCCCGCATCGCGCATGTGCGCGCCGGCGATCGAGATCGGATTGAAGCGCGGCGACACTTCGTTCGAATAGAGAATGGAGTCGGCGATCAGCCGCATCGACGGGCGCACCGGAAAGATCCAGGTACCGCGCGCGACATACTCCTTGAGGATGTCGTTCTGGATCGTGCCGGTGAGCTTCTCGCGCGGCACGCCCTGTTTGTCGGCGCAGGCCACGTACATCGCGTAGATCATCGCCGCCGTGCCGTTGATCGTGAACGAGGTGGAAATGCGGCTCAGGTCGATGCCCTTGAACAGCAGTTCCATCTCCGAGAGATTCGACAGCGAGACGCCGACCTTGCCGATTTCCGGGCGCGCCATCGGGTCGTCGGGATCGAGTCCGCACTGGGTCGGCAAGTCGAGCGCGACGGAAAGGCCCGTCTGCCCCTGCTGCAACAGAAAGCGGTAACGTTCGTTCGACGCTTCGGCTGTGCCGAACCCCGAATATTGACGCATCGTCCAGAGCCGGCCCCGATAGCCGTCGGGAAAGATGCCGCGCGTGAACGGAAAGCGCCCGGGCTCGCCGATATCGGCCCGTTCACCCGCCTGCTCCGGTCCGACGACGACCGGGACATGCAGCCCGGACGGCGTGCGATCCGGCCACGGCACGTTCATCGCTTCGTCGAGTTCAGCTGCGCTTGCCTTCATGCATCCCCCAGAAAGAAGAACTCCCCGCGTCCACTCGTGCGCCGCTCTACCCGCCGGTGCCGGCCCCTTCCGGCCGCGCCCGCGCCAGGAATTGCTGCGCCCGCGCCCAATGCCCGGGCGCCACCCAGGTCGCCGCGAACGCGTCGCGCTCCGCTTCGCGCATCGCCTGCGCCGCGATGCGGCGATGCGCGCCCGCCAGCTGCTTGATGGCGCGCATGACGAGCGGCGGACGCTCGAGGAACGGCGCGACGAAACGCGCAACGACTTCGTCGAGCGGTTGCCCGTCATCGCACACTTCGTCGATAAGCCCCATCGCACATGCGTCGCGCGGCGCCATCACCTGCGCCGTGGCGAGCACGCGCATCGCGCGCGAAGCGCCAAGCAATGCGAAGAGATCGGCGGCGCCGCTGAATCCGGTCGTGATCGCGAGCGTCGCCTGCACGAACCCGATCGCCGCATGCTCCGCGGCCAGCCGGTAATCGCAGGCCATCGCCAGCTCCGCGCCGCCGCCCAGCGCCGTGCCGTTCAGCGCGGCGACCACCGGCACCGGCGCGGCGCGAATGGCGTCCAGGGTGGCGGCGGCATGGTCGAACAGCGCGCGGGCGTCCGCCTCGCTGCGCAATTTGTCGAATTCGCGCAGATCGCCGCCGGCCGCGAAGCACCGGTCGCCGGCTCCCGACAGCACCACCGCGTGCAGCGACGCGTCGTGCGCCGCGTCGGCGAATACGTCGCGCAACGCCGCCAGGGTCGCGCGGCTCAGCGCATTGCGCTTTTCCGCCCGGTTGATCGTGACGTACAGGATGCCGTCGCGTAGCTGGCTCAAAACGAGGGAGGGCGCGTCGTTCATCGGCACATTCCGGTCGTACGGGATTCGAAAGCGCGGGACGCTGCGTTCACGAATTCCCTCGTTCGAGGTTCTTCGCGAACTCGAGCAGCAGCGCGGCGACCCGTGCGATTTCCGCTTCCATCCGGTGGCGCGGCCCCGCCACCGCCACGCCAAGCACGTCGCGATTCACAGTCACCGGAACCGCGACCGCATAGACGTCGCTGACGCTCTCGCCGCGCGTCACCGAATAGCCGTGCTCGCGTGCGCCGGCGATTTCGGCAATCAGCGCGTCGTGCGAAGTCAGCGTCTGCTCGGTGATGGCGGCCAGCGGCATCCGCGCGAGTTGATCCCGCAGCACGTCCGGCTCGACGCGGCTAAGCACCGCCTTGCCGATCGACGTCGAATGAAGCGGCTTCAGCGCCCCTGCCGCCGAACTGTAGCGAATGGTCTGCGGCCCTTCGAGCACGCGCAGATAGACGATCTCGTCACGCTGCCGCTTGCCGACGATCACGGTTTCCCGGGTCGCGTCGCGCAGCGCTTCCAGAAAAGGTTCGATCCGCTCCAGAAAGGGATCCTTCGCAATGATCTTCTCCGCCATGTCGTAAAGACGTCGCGTCGGAAAGAGGTCCTTGCGGCGGCTTGCGACGTACAGGTAACCCCGCTCCATCAGCACCCGCACGATGCTGTGGCTGGTGCTGACAGGCAACCCCGCCGCCTGCGCGAGTTCGCTCAGCGTCATCGGGTGGCCTGCTGCCTCGAAGGCTTCAAAGATGCCTAGTGCTCGATCGGTCGGCTTCATCTTTTCGAAATAGCGAAATTTGTTTTCTTATCCGGAATAAGTATAGGCACAATCGGCGTGGAGCCAAAGCTCCGGCGTCTCGTGGAAAGCCCTGGTCCCGCACGAAATCCGGCTTCGACACGGCGAACGCCAGGACTCCTGCCTGATAGGGTTCGTACCTTGGCGCACCTATGGGGTAAACCGGGCGGGCTACGTCATTCACAGCGCGGTTCACGCCGCACGTCCGGACGTCAAATGCGTTATCCACACGCACAGCCGCGCGAGCATGGCGGTCGGTGCGCTCGAATGCGGTCTGCTGCCGCTGACGCAGACCGCCATGCGATTCGGTACGGTCGCCTATCACGACTACCAGGGCGTCGCGATCGACCTCGAAGAACGTGAATCGCTCGCGCAGCACCTGGGTGACGCCGAGGTGATGTTTCTGCGCAATCACGGATTGCTGGTTGCGAGCGCATCCATCGCCCAGGCGTTCAACGCCGTTTATTGGCTCGAGAATGCGTGTCGTGCGCAGGTCGACGCAATGTCTTGCCAGTCGAAACTGCATCTGCCGGCCGAGGAAGTCGTCAAAAAGACTAATCATCTGTATAAGCCTTCCACGCGCCGTCCTTATGGCGAAATGGAATGGGCGGCAATGCTCCGCTTTCTCGACCGGCGAGATCCGTCGTACAGGAACTGACTGAAAAGATCGTCGGGAAATGGCAAAGGGGTGCTGTGGAATTTCCGGTTGCTCAACCCGGCACCCTGGCGCGCCGTTCGTGCGCCGCTTTATCCAGCAGCGATATACAGACAAAGAATTGCTGCATTGAACAGGACGGAAGCGAAGAGCGACAAAGCGGTTCCATCGCTGCCGCCCCTCTCCAGCCAGCTTCGCACGCGTAAGCGCGCGTCCAGCCAGATTACCCCGAAGTACCGGACCGGCGACCTGACATCGCGGTAGAACGTTCGCTGCTTTCCCGCCCGCAAGCGTATGCTTCGATACGCGCCACGCTGCCCGTACCGCCCCATGCGCGAGAAATGACGCCGGGCACGGCCACGAACAAGCTTTTGATTCATATAAATCAACACCCGAACATCCAAGTGAGTCGCACTCTTTCAGCCCCCGTCTCCTCAGAACTCGAGATCCGCAAAAGCCGCTTCATCGCGCAGGCGATTCCGGTTGCCGACCGCGACGCCGCGATGGCCGAACTGCGCCGCCTGCGCGAAGCCCATCCGGGCGCAACGCACGTCTGCTGGGCGCTGCTCGCGGGCGGCCAGTCGGGCATGTCCGACGACGGCGAGCCGTCCGGCACCGCGGGCCGGCCGATTCTCGAAGTGCTGCGTCATCACGATCTGGACGGCGTGCTGGCAACGGTGGTCCGCTACTACGGCGGCGTGAAGCTCGGCGCGGGCGGCCTGGTGCGCGCGTACACCGACGCGATCGCAACCGCGCTGCAGCATGCGTCGATTGTCGAGCGCATCGCGCAGACGCGTCTTTCGATCGAGATCGGCTACCCGGACGAAGCGCGCGTGCGCCACTGGATCGAGCAGCAGAACTACGCGCTGGTGGACAGCCGCTATGCGATGACCGTGCGCCTGACGATCAGCCTGCCGGCCACCGCGGTCGACGCGGCGCGCGATGCGCTACGCGACCTGACCCAGGGACGCGGCGGCTTTCCCGCCAACGACTGAACGCGGCTGAAACAACCGAAGCGTTACGGCACGCGCACGCGTGCCGTAACGCAGGTGACAGCGGCCGTCAGGCCGCCGAGATGATGACCTTCAACGCCTGCGACCTGGCGGCGTCGCCGAACGTCGCATACGCGTCGAGGATCTTGTCGAGCGTGAACCGGTGCGTGACGAGCTTGCCCGGTTCGAGGCGTTTCGACTCGACGGTCGACAGCAGCATCGGCGTCGTGTACGTATCGACGAGCCCGGTCGTCAGCGTGATGTTGTGCGCCCAAAGCTTCTCGAGGTGCAGGTCGACCTTCGTGCCGTGCACGCCGACGTTCGCAATCGTGCCGCCCGCGCCCACGATCGACTCGCAGATCGCGAACGTCGCCGGCACGCCGACCGCCTCGATCGACACGTCGACGCCGCGATTGCCGGTCAGCGCCATCACCCGCTCCACGGCGTCGCCGCTGCTGCTGTTGACCGTGTCCGTCGCGCCGAACTTCTTCGCGACCTCGAGCCGGTTGTCGTCGAGATCGACGACGATGATCCGCCCCGGCGCGTAGAACTGCGCGGTCATCAGCGCGGCGAGGCCGACCGGTCCCGCGCCGACGATCGCGACCGTCTGCCCCGGCTTCACCTTGCCGTTCAGCACGCCGCATTCGAAGCCGGTCGGCAGGATGTCGGAGAGCATCACGAGCGCCTCCTCATCCGCGTCCTTCGGCAGGTGATAGAGGCTCGTGTCCGCGTGCGGAATCCGCACCTTCTCCGCCTGCGTGCCGTCGATCAGGTGGCCGAGAATCCAGCCGCCGGTCGTGCAATGCGAATACATCTGGCGGCGGCAATACTCGCACTTGCCGCACGAGCTGAT
>Ga0164242_10005226_pt1 | contig 14468 bp, 12 predicted proteins | sample OricomgcompostMG_FD_108783 | JGI IMG/M metagenome (GOLD analysis project Ga0164242, IMG submission 108783) | Miracle-Growth compost microbial communities from Emeryville, California, USA - Original compost - Miracle growth compost (MG) ... | reverse complement strand
TTGGCCGAGACGGATGTAGCCCAGACCAACGTCGACCAACGTCTGCAGCTTGCGGGCGATGGCCGGCTGGTTGGCAAAAAATTCCAGCGCCTGCTCGCAGGTCATGTCCAAAACATCGGAAATATCTTTGCCTTTGTAATGAATCTCGAGCGCCTCGCGGTTGTAGCGCTTGCCGTGGCAAACTTCGCACGGCACATAGACGTCCGGCAAAAAGTGCATTTCGATTTTGATGATGCCGTCGCCGGCGCAGTTTTCGCAGCGCCCGCCTTTGACATTAAAACTAAATCGGCCGGCACTGTAGCCCCGCAATTTCGCTTCCGGCACGCTGGCAAAAAGTTCGCGAATCGGCGTAAACAAACCGGTATACGTTGCCGGGTTGCTGCGCGGCGTGCGGCCAATCGGCGACTGGTCAATAATGATGGCTTTGTCGAGTTGCTTGATGCCTTCAATGTCATCGTGTCGGCCCGGCACTGTGTTGGCACGGTGCAATCGGGCGAGCAATTCTTTGGCTAAAATGTCATTAATCAGTGACGACTTGCCCGAGCCGGACACACCGGAAACAACCACCAATTTACCCAGCGGAATTTCAACGTCCAGGTTTTGTAAATTGTTCTGCCGGGCGCCTTTGATGAATAAAGATTTACCGTTGCCGGCACGGCGCTTTTTCGGCACGGCGATGTGCTTTTTGCCGGATAAATATTCGGCCGTGATGCTGCCGGCGATTTTTTCTACCTCGCTCGGTTTGCCGGCCGCCACAACTTTACCGCCATGCACGCCGGCGCCCGGCCCAATGTCCAGCAAGTAGTCGGCCGTGCGGATAGTGTCCTCGTCGTGCTCGACCACCAGCACCGTATTGTCCAGATCGCGCAGGTGCTTGAGTGTGGCAATCAGCCGGGCGTTATCGCGCTGGTGCAGACCGATGCTCGGCTCATCCAGCACGTACAGCACGCCCTGCAGGCCGCTGCCGATTTGCGTCGCCAGCCGGATGCGCTGCGCTTCGCCGCCACTCAGTGTGTTGGCACTGCGCAGCAAGTTGAGATAATTCAGTCCGACGTCCTGCAAAAACTGCAGCCGGGCACAGATTTCTTTCAAAATTTGTTTGGCGATTTGCGTTTCTTTGTCGCTGAATTTCAGGCCGTTGAACCATTTGATAGCCTCGTCAATCGACAGCTGGCAGACGTCCATAATCGACGATTCGCCGACCGTAATCGCCAGCACTTCGGGCTTCAGACGCAAGCCTTTGCATTTGTAACAGGCCTTCTCGACCATGAATTTTTCGATATCGCGGCGGATAAAATCGCTGTCGGTTTCCTGCCAACGGCGTTCCAAATTCGGCACCACGCCCTCGTACGTCGCATTGAAGTTGCGACCGCCGCCGAGCGGCACTTTGTAGGTTTCGTTGCCGGTGCCGTACATGATTCTTTCCATGTCATCGGCCTTCAGTTCTCCGGTTGGTACATGCAGCGAAAAGCCGTATTTGTCGGCAACCGCTTGCAGTTTTTTCATCCACCAGGCATCGGCATGAAAACGATTGAACGGCCGGATGGCGCCCTCCGCAATCGTCAGGCGGCCGTTGGGAATCACCAGCTCCGGGTCGACTTCCAGCCGCGAGCCCAGACCGGTGCAGACCGGGCAGGCACCATGTGGGCTGTTGAAGCTGAAGGTGCGCGGCTCGAGCTCCGGAATAGCGACTTCCGGGTGGTTCGGGCAGGCATACATCAGCGAGTACGTGGCGGTCTCATTGTTGTCGGCATTCAGAATTACGACCTTGCCCTCGGCCACTTCCAGTGCCTGCTCGACCGACTGCACCAGCCGGCCACGACTGTCCTCGTTGTTGACCAGTCGGTCGGCAACGATTTCGATATTGTGCTTATAATTTTTGTCGAGTTCCGGAAATTCGTCGAGCGCATACACCACGCCATCGACCCGCACGCGAGCGAAACCGGCGCGTTGGTACTGCTCCGGAATGTGCTCAAAGGCACCTTTTTTGTCGATGACGACCGGCGCCAAAATCATTAACCGAGCACCTGGTGTAGTGGCAACAATTTGGTCGATGATACCGTTGGTCGTTTGGCGCACCACCGGCTCGCCGTCAATCGGACAGTGCGGGACGCCGATGCGCGCGAACAGCAAGCGCAAATAATCATAAATCTCAGTGACGGTGGCCACGGTCGAACGCGGGTTACGGCTGGTGGATTTTTGGTCAATTGAAATTGCCGGGCTCAAGCCATCAATTTGGTCAACGTCCGGCTTGTCCATCTGCCCCAAAAATTGCCGGGCGTAGGAACTCAAAGATTCCACATAGCGGCGCTGCCCTTCGGCATAAATCGTGTCAAAAGCCAGCGACGATTTTCCCGAGCCGGACAGCCCGGTAATCACCACCAGCTTGCCGCGCGGAATCTCCACATCCACGTTTTGCAGGTTGTGCTCGCGCGCACCTTTAACCGAAATTACATCGCTCATACAGTCGGACTATTATACGCCCAAATCAAGCGGAAATCGAGTCTCTAGCGGATTTTGGCGTTGACTTCCGGCCCGTAAAATCGCAAATTCACCAGCGAGCCAAACGTGGCCTCTTGATTAACTTGCTCCACCAGCTCGTTCACTGCCTGGCCATCGCTGTGCGCTGGCACTGTCAAAATCGGCACTATGGTCGGATCGGCAATAAGCTCGTTCGGCAGACTTCGGTGCTGACTGGCTAGTCCGTATAATGCCTCGTGCTGCAGACGGATTTGCCGGGCAACCGGGCCATCTTGAAGAATGAGCGAAAATTCCCGCTCGTATTTGGCCCGCTCGGGCGACGTTGTTTCGATAATGTAATCCTCGGTTCGTGCCGAATGAACGTCAGTCGCCGACAACGGGCCGATGCTGTCCAAATCGAGCTTCATAAAGCGCTCCTGCAAACGCCGCAGATAGCTATTGGCCCGTTGGCTGCGCGGCAATCGCCGCTCAAACAATGTCGCGCGAGTATTATCTGGCCGGTGAACCGTTGCCGCCGGAATGCCCACCCGCACAAACTTGGGCTCATAACCTGCCTGCAATTGTTCGTGGAGCGGTGCCGGCACCCGAACAAGCGTGGAGTTTTTGTCGCCTAAATATTCAATGCCATGAGCTGCTACTCGCGCCAAAAACTGCTCGAGCTCCACGGTTGGCTCTACTTCCCGCACCACCCGCACATACGAAAATCGGTCGCTTTCACCTGCCACTAGCGATTCACTCCTTTGGTCAGGCAATTATACCATCAAGTACGCGCTACGACACTACATAGGCGTGCGGCTGCTGCAGCGGTATGGCCAATGGATATTCTGGGAACGTTAGGCTGAGGTTGGTGGCGGGTAGGGGTGTAGTTTCGGCCACCTTGATAGTAAATTGACGATTCCGGCGGGCCTCCACGGTATCAAAGCCAAAGTCCTGCATGATGTCATCAATCGCCGCGGCTTCAGCCGCCAGCAAGCCACCTTCATCTGGCAGCTGAATGCCAAAACCATACGGGCCATAGCCTTCCTGGCGGCCGCAGGCAAACCGCGATGCTAGCCACATGTTATTGACCTGCGCCTGAGCAGTTTCGCACGTATTTTTATCGTGATATTCGAGCTCGACATTATCGGGATCAAGTACACGTTGCCACAGCTCGGGGCTTTCATCGAACAGGGACTGGTCGGCAACCAATTTTTCGCTCGCCAAACTACCGATGGCTTGGTTAATTTCCCTCATAACACCTTGGGAAAACCCGCGCAACTCGCTATCCCGGCCTTCGCTCACACGCTGCAATTTCTTGGGGTAACGTTCGGTCATCATGTCGCGCATGTGGTCCGGATCATAATAAACCAACATCCAGCTCTTCAGCGGCACGGGGCGGCCTCGGCGCTGCAAGCGGTTATCCAGTTTGGTCTCGAATTCCCGCCAAGGCTTGCCGGCTTCAACCATATTAATTTTGCGGCCAATCACCATTGCCGGCCAGCGATGACTCTGGTTGGCTGCTTTGATGTTGCGCCCGTGGGTCGCCGCTCCGCTGCGGCGCTTTTTCTCAACCGGCTCTACCGGTGCCGGCTCGCTCTCGCCATATACTGCCACCCGCGCCTCTGCGCCACTCCCAAAACCACCGGCCTGCCCGCGCAGCATGTCACCAAAGCCACGGCCGGCCGGAGCATTGCCTCTTGTTAGTGGCTGCCCGTATGTAAGTCCCCTCATTTTTCTCTCCTTTTGTTTTATGAGAGTTTCTACCCTCAGTGTAGCGCTGGGCTTGGGTTTATGCTAGTGGTTTTGTAGCTTTATAAACAATACTTCAGTTGTACGCGTTATACTGTCACAATGGATATTTTCAAACGCCACGCCAAGCGGATTGTCCTGGAAGGTCTGGGCTGGCTGCTGGTGGCGGCCAGTATTGCGGCATTGGTGTTGCCCGGCCCGGGATTACTCTTGCTGTTTGCCGGCATGGCGCTGCTCGCCACCCAGTACGAGTGGGCGGAGCGGCGGTTGGCGCCGCTCCGGCGGGCGGCACTTGGCACGGCCCGCCAAAGTATGCAATCCTGGCCCCGCATCGTCAGCGCGACGCTCATTAGCTGTTTACTCGTTGGTGCAGGGATACTGTGGGGGTTGCAGCCGGCCGTACCCGGCTGGTGGCCGCTGACCGAAAAATGGTGGCTCCCGGGTGGCTGGGCCACCGGCGGCACCCTTATCTTTTCCGGCATCATTGCCCTTGGAATGTTGCTCTACAGCTATTTTGCGTTCAGCCCAGCCCGCGCCAAGCATAAGCGCTCAATGAAATAATTATTGACTTTTGTCAAATACCGGTGTACAGTTGCCCAAAAGCTAAGAGGTGGCAGCAATGCAAAATTTCCTCGTGCTGGGGTTAGTGCCCGGTACTCATTTTCAAATTACGTTTACGATGTGGCTCGGCTTCGTGCTGGTGCTGGCGGCGGTTCGTTGGAGCGCACGCGAGCGCTACACACTCAAAGCGTGGGTATTAGCCGGTTACGCGGCCATACTTATTCGCCGCCATCACTTGGCATAAGGCTTTGGCCGTACAATTGCAGTTCTTCGAGCAAAAATTGCTTGTTTTTGTACTGCGGCAGTTCCGCACACTGGCCGAGCCGGGCAAAATATTTGGCCAGCCGACTGTTGCCGCCACCATCGAATAAGCGGTGCCGGCGGAAACTATCCCACGCAGCCTGTTCATCGGCATCGAGCGCCTGCGGAAAATTGCGCGCTTTGTACAACGGCAATAATACTTGCAAACGCTCATCGTGCAGGCCCGCACCAACACACATCAGCTCGTCGGGCGCGGCTTGCTGCAGCGCCGGCAGTAGCCGGCAATCGCTGTCGGGCAAAAAGCCATCATAGAGTTGGCCGTCGACATCTTGCTCGCTGGCGATGAGCTGTGCTTGGCGCTGCTTTTCGAGCAGTTGCTGGGCCTCGCGCAGCTTGGCTGGAAAATCACGGGCGGCTTGTAGTGTCTTGAGGTTCGCTTCCCAGATTTTTTTATCGAGCTTAAGGCGTTTTTGCGAAGCGGCATCGAGCACGCCGAGTGGCGCCACTGCCGGACAGCGATTGTATTTGAGTGTTTTGATCGGCAGACGTTTGGCATCTTTGTCGGGATTCCATTGCCACAATTTCGCCAGTTCCGCGCTGGACAAGGCCGTAAACTCCGCCGGATCGACACGCAAATCGTACACCAGCGCACCCTGTCCGGCGTCGTCGGCCAGCTTAACCACCACGGTGGTTTTTTCGAATTCGCCGCTGTATTTACCGGAAGTATAGACAAACGGCTGACTACTACCAACCAGCTGTTCGACAGCCTTTTTGCCGCGTATTTTTAATAAATAATTAAATAAATCCGGCTGCTTGTCTTTGATAAGCCGGGCCACAGCAATGGTGGCGTTGACGTCGCCCAGCGCGTCATGGGCATTTTCGTGGACGAGCTTGTTGGCTTTGGTCATAAATTCCAGCCGCACGGTAGGCTTGCCGTCCGGTGCAAACGGCCACTCGATGCCATCCGGCCGAAGCGCCCGCGCCGCTCGCACGACATCCAGCAAATCCCAGCGGCTGCGCTCATCCTTCCACTGCCAATCGTACGGATCGTAAAAATTCCGCCAGCGGGTAAAGCGCATAAATTCGTCGTCGAAGCGCACCGAATTGTAGCCGGTAAAAATGGTGCCCGGCGTAGCGACTTCCGTCTCGAAAATGTGCAAAAATTCGGCTTCGGTAATGCCGTCGGCGATGGTTTGCTGCGGCGTGATACCTGTCAACAATACGGCGTCCGGGTCGGGCAAGACGTCCGGCGTCAGCTTAATTAAAATATTGAACGACTCGCCGATGGGCTGAATATCCATATCCGTCCGCTGCCCGGCAAACTGCATAATCCGGCCCTCGCGCGGCCGCACGCCAGTCGTCTCGAGATCATAGAAAAAGAAGCTCGCCGCCATAACCCCAGTGTAGCATTTATTTAGTACTCGAAGCTGCCGGCGCGGCCGATACGGATAGTGTTGCCGGCGGCGAGACCTTGGCGGGTGAGCTCGTGCATGATGCCCATTTTTTTCATGATGTCGCGCAGACGGCGCAGGCCTTGCTCGTTGCTAAAGTCGGTGCGGGCGGCGAATTTTTCGATGCGCTGGCCGGTTACTACGAAGGTATCGCCCTGTTTTTCGACCCGCCACTGCTGGCTAGTGTCGGCCAGGCGGATGACGGGTACGCCCTCATCCGCCGTCTGCCGGCGGCGTTTGGCGCGGGCTTTGCTGACGGCGGCCGCCACCTCCCATTTGAGTTCCGGCAGGTTCTGGCCGGACTGAGCGGAAATTGCCAGCACCTTGGCGGATTTCGGCGCGGCGGCGCTAAGCTGTTGCAGCAAGTCGGCAACGATTTCTTCGTCCAGACCGTCAATTTTGTTCAGGGCGATAATCTCCGGCCGCTTAGCAAGCGTGGCGTCATACGCGGCAAGCTCTTGGCGAATCGTCCGATAGGCGGCAGCTACGTCGTCGTTATAGGCATCGACCAAATGGACAATTACAGCGGTGCGCTCAACATGGCGCAAGAAGTCATGCCCCAGCCCTTTGCCGGCGGCTGCCCCCTCTATGAGACCGGGGATGTCGGCGAACAGCAGGCTTTGGCTTTTGTCGATATCGACGACGCCAAGATTGGGCGTTAGGGTGGTAAACGGATAGTCGGCAATCTCCGGCCGGGCATTGCTGATACGGCTGAGCAGGGTCGATTTGCCGGCGTTGGGCAAGCCCACCAGGCCGACGTCGGCAATCATTTTGAGCTCGAGTGTCAGGGTGGGTGCTTCGCCTTTTTCGCCCTTTTCGGCAAATTTCGGTGCCTGCCGGGTACTGCTGACAAAGTGGGCGTTGCCAAAACCACCCTGGCCACCACGAGCAATCACCGCCCGCTGGCCATCGGCTGTCAAATCGGCCACCGGCTGTCCATCGCTCGCCAGCGCCATCGTGCCGACCGGCACCGGCACCACCAGCTCCTGACCGTTTTTGCCGTGGCGCCGCCGTTTGCCACCCGCCTGACCCGGCTCGGCTTTCAGCTCTTTTTGATAACGAAAGGCCGCCAGCGTATTTTCACCCGTGCTGGCCAGCAGCACCACGTCACCGCCATGGCCGCCGTCGCCGCCGTCGGGGCCGCCCTTGTCGATAAATTTCTCATGCCGAAAACTGACATGACCGTCGCCGCCATGGCCGGCTATCGCCTCAATTGTCACCTTATCGATAAAATGCATCGTATCAATAGTAACTAGGAATTAGAAAATAGAAAATAGGGATTAGGAATTAGATATCAATTGGCATTCTACCTACAGTTCCTAATTTCTGATTGCTAGTCGCTAGTAAATATATATGTACTGGCTGGCTTCGCTCGCTGAAACAGTACGGGTGTCTGTGACGTCCCAGCCAAGGTGGTTCATCTCGGAAATTACCACGCTGCCGTTCGGATTAACCCCCTCGACGAATACCACGTGGCCTTCGCCGTACGTACTGGTCACAGCGGCGGCGTGCAGGCGAGGCGTATTACCCTCGGGTAGGCCGGCTGCCTGACCGATGTATGGCCAGCTGGAGGCATTGCCGAGATTGGAAGGCAACGGATCGCCCACTTGTGCCCGGCGCTGCGCCACCCACCAGGTGCAATAACCGAAGTCATAGCCGTTCGAGCCATAAATAGCTGAGCCGCCCCAGGCAAAGCCACCGTACGGATTGTAGCTGCTGTAGGTCGGTGCCGGCTGCTGGCCGCCGGGGATAATAATGCGCTCGCCGACGTGGATACCGCTGAGCTCGGCATCGTTCGCCGCCACCAACTCACTTTTACTGGCGTTGTATCGGCTGGCCAGACTGCTAATGGTATCGCCTTTTTTCACCACATATACAATACCGCTATAGCCGACCGGCGGAATATACAGCTTGGCGCCGGTCACCACATCGTCGCCGCTCAGGCCGTTTGACCAACGAATGCTGTTACTGGTGACGTGGAATTGGCGGGCAATGCTACTGACGGTGTCGCCCTTCCGTACCGTGTACTCCTGAATGTCTTTATTGGACTTGAAGCTAGTGGCCACTACCTCTGGCTTGGCGACGACGCTGTTCGTAGCCGGCGCGCTGCTGAGGGCAACGTCGTCGGATTCAGCGGTGTTTTTGATGGCGGTAGCTTCGCTCATGGTAGTCATGCGCGAAACGGTCAAGGCGATATCGGCAGAGCTAACTTGGTCGAGGGGGTTGGCGGCGGCCAGGGTGCTGGGCGACGAACTCACCGATTTTAACACCGGCGCGTCGGCACCACTGCGGGCGTGCCAGACAAATAGCACCACCGCCAGCAAAACCACCACGTTGGCAGTCATAAAGCCGGCCCGTGTCAGCCGCCGCCGCACGGCCTTGCGCCGCAACTTACGCTGAAGCGCTATAGCCATAGCCGGTCTTTGGGCCAGCCGGCCAACACGCAGATGTGAACTAATATCGTGAGCGATACTACTAATTATGATTCTCCGCGCCGCTTAGGGGAAATGGCGCTCAAAAGCTCCGTCTGTTAATGCACTTCACCCGCCGGTAGCGGGGTTAAAATCGAACGGAGTGTAACGCAGCGACACCGGTGGGTGCCACCTGTTGTTACCGGGCAATTATAGCAAATTTGGCAACCCCCGGCAACGTAAGCACAATTTCCAACCTCGGTTATAGTCATTTGCATGAGGCCACAATTGTCTCAAAATAAACTGCTAAGCGACCACACGCTGCTGCGTGTTCTGCTTGAGTGCAGTTCGGGATGATAGCCGAGCACCGAAGCGCAGCGCACTTATGGGTGCATGAGCATCGGAGCGCAGGCTAGCGCCCGAAATGTGCCAAGCAGAACACGCAGCCCAATTACTGACCACACAGCTTATGACAATACTGCTGCGTATCGGCTTGATGCTGCTGCAATGTGGTAGAAAAATACGTCTTGCCATTATCGCCCGTCACAAAATATTTCCAGTGCGTGCTGGCCGGATGGGCGGCGGCTTGGAGCGACTCATTGCTGACCGTACTGATGGGTGTCGGCGGCAAGCCGGTGTGAATGAGCGTGTTGTAGGGCGAGTCGTACTTGATACTCGGTGGCTGGCCTGCCTTGATGGCACCATACAGTGCAGTGACATCCGAGCCGAGCGTGGCACCGCTGTGCAGGCGCGTCAAAAATACCTGGGCCGCCTGGGCACGATCGGCCGGTGTCGACACTTCTTGCTCAATAATCGACGCCAGAATAATGCCCTGGTACGTCGTCAGCCCCTCTTTCGCGAAGGCAGCCTGCAGCGCGGGTGTCAGGTGCTTGCTCATCTCATCGAGCGATTCATGGACAATTTGCGCGGGGTCTGTCGTCGCGGTCTTGGCAAATGAGTCAGGGTAGAGCAAGCCTTCCAGATCGGCGCCGGACGGCAAGTACGCAAGCGTCTGTACGTCGGAGTAGTGGCTAGGCTTCAGCGCATTATCGACGGATTGCGGGGAAAAGCCATCGTTGATGAGATCGGCCCGCACCTGATCAATTCGGCGCCCCGGCAAAATCGTCACCAAATCGGTGCTAACCTTGCCCTTCACCAGCGTGCGGGCGATTTCGGCGGTACTCTCGCTGGGCGACAGCGCGTAAGTGCCGGCCTGCAAGCCGCTGGCCAACTCGTGGCTGTGGATATACAGATTGAATGCCCAGGCGCTGCGGATGAGGTGCTTGCTCGCCAGCAAATCGGCAATTTGCCCGGATGAGCTGCCGCTGTTGATGGTCACCAGCTTGGTGCTCGGATTGTTGCTCACCGGTTTCAAATCTTCATTATAAATACGCCGGGCAATGAGCGCACCGATGACCACAATTACAATCAGCGCCAGCAGCACGTACACAATCCGCCGTGGCAGGCGGTGGTGGCGCTTGGCACCGTGATTCATGTTATAACTCGTCACTGCGCTATTCCCTGACTTTGCACATAATCTTCCAAAATATAGGTGGCGGCGAGCGCATCAACCTCGCCCTTCCCAAACGGCTTACCACGGGCCACCAGCTCTTCCTCGGCTTTGACGGATGTCAAGGCCTCGTCCTGGGTCGCGAGCGGAATCTGCACATGCTGTTGCAGCTGCTCTATAAATTGTAGCACGGCCCGGGTCTGCGCCGTTTCCTGGCCCTCGAGACCACGCGGCAGACCGACCACCAGCTGAGCGACGTTTTGCGCCAGAATAATATCTTCGAGTTGCCGCCAAAAGTCATTGTCATTGGCCAACGTCGTCAACGGTTTGGCAAAGCGCAACTCGCGATCAGCAATCGCCACGCCAATGCGTTTGCTACCGACGTCCAGGGCCAGGATGGTCGGGGGCTGCATTGCCGGTTACGATTTTTCGAACGTTATGGTTACTTTGCTGGCCTGGCCCGGCACCTTGGTGACCCAGAATGGACTCAGATGTACGTCCACGCTGTTGACGCCGGGGTTGTTGCCGAGCAACTGCTTGACTTCACCGGCGCGCTTGCCGGCAATCTGCTTCTTGATGGCGGCAACATTCAGGTCCGGGCCGGCAGTCGCGGTAGTGGAAATGGTCAGTTCAGCGGTTTTGCTGGAGCTGTCATTGAGCTTGAACTGCGCCTTTTCCAGGCCGGCGCTCAGCACCGTTTGCTTACTCGGGTCAATCTGGCCTTTGACGTCTTGCTCGACCAGGGTTTTAAGATCGTTTTGATTAACGCTGAACATGGTGTAAGTGGTGGTTTGAGTGACCGTCACCGTGCTGGCTTCGTCGCCGACTTTTGAGCTGGTGGTAACGTCCGGCTTGCCGGCATTGAAGGTGGCAACCAGCGGGAACATGCCGCCGCTTCTGATTTTTTGCTCGAGCTCTTGCTTAACGCTGTCGGCACTGTCGCTCTGGATTTTCTGGGTAGCGTTGTCGATGTCGGATTGGGTGACGATTTGTTGGATGTCGTCGGTACCGCCGGTGGTCGTGCCGGTGGCACTGACATCAGATCGTCCGGCCACTGTAAAGGTAGCATTATCCAAATTGTAGTTGGCGCCCGGATTCAGTGCGGTAACGGGGATTTGACTGCTTTCAAACGTGCACTGGCCATTGGCCACAACCGGGCCAAAGGTGGCATCCTGCTGGGTAATAAATGTTACGCCGGCCGAGCTAATGCCAGTACCAGCCGGCACACTCTCCGGAATCGTGCCAGCACAAGCGCCAGCATTCATCGTCACACTGCCGGTGGCGGTTTTGCCATTATTTTTCTTGCCGGTAGTGGCGACTTGTTGCGAACCGGTTTTTTGCTCTTGTTGTACCTGTGCCGGCACTATTTTGTTGGCTTTATCGAGGCTTTGCGCACCGGTATCGGCGGTGAAATCGAAGCTGCTGTTCAAGTCGCTGCTGTCGGTTTTGATAACAATATTCGCCTTCGGCAACACCGTGAGGCAGACATAAATACCGATGATAATGAGCAACAGCAGCGGGATGAGCAACAGGGTGCGCTTGCGGAAGCGGTTGAAATTGGGGATTTTTAATTTCTTGTCCTTTTTGGGCTTGGACTCACCGGCGGGCGCGGCCTTTTTGCCGTCGCCGGTTTGAGTATCGTCGGTAGCCGGCTCGTCATTGTCGATGTGCAGGGTTTCGATGGCATCATCCTTGTCGCTGTCGGCGGCAGTTGCACCCACCGCGGCGGCGCCAGCCAGCTCGCCAATCGAGCGATTGCCGGCGGTTGCGGTATTAAAGTCATCGTCCGAATCGTCAATTTCACTGGCCTGCTCTTCGCCGCTGTCCTCGGGTGTCGCCAGCGGAATTTCCGGCCGCGATTGCAGGGTTTTGGCCACGTGCAAGCCTACCGTGCCGGCCAACGGCAGCAGCCCCGCCTCGGAGGTAATCAGCACCACGCGCTTGCCGACATTATCGGCACTGCGCTTGAGCAGCTTCATGTTAACGATGCTCTGAAAAACAGTGGCGCGCTTGGGCAAAACCAGCGCCACGATTTTGGCGTCAGCCGCCCGCACCTTCTCAATGATGGCGGTAATTTCGTCGTCGATGTCTACGTAAACGGTGTCTTTGCTGTTTGAGTCGCTCATGCCTGATTCCGTTTTAATTGCAGATAAGAACTTCTAGATTTTAGTGCAGTTTGTTCAAAATCCGAGCACCGAAGCGCAGCGTACTTAATGGTACGGGAGCATCGGAGCGCAGGAGTTTGGGCGAAATGTGCAAAATCTGGAAGTTCGCGCATATTTACACTCTCAACATTTTATCAAGTTTATCGCGGATTGAGCCACTGCCGCCGCCAGCGAATTGCAAGGTGTCGAGGCCGACGCGCAGCAAACCCATGGCGGTAATGAAGGTGTGGTCTTTGACTTTGCCGGTGGTATCGGTAATGCCGAAAACCTGGTGCGGGTCAACGTAGTTAATGGCCGGCTTGCGGGTGAATGGCAGGTCACGGTACCAATTGCCGCTTTCCAGCTCGTCCTTGAGCATTGCCAAGCTTGAACCGCCACCACACAGGAAAAGTTGGTGGGGCAAATGGTCGAGCTTGGTGAATTCGCCCAGTGCCAACTCCACGCCGCTGACCCAGACATCCAGCGTCTTGCCGAGTGCACCTTCGATGGCCGGCACTTTGGCGCGCGGCACCAGATTGGTGTCGAGCCCCAGCTTGAAGCGCTCGGCTTCGTCAAAATCGATGCCCAAATCGCGCTCGATGCTGCGAGTGTAGGCCCGGCCGCCAATGCCGAACATTTTGGTGCCCTGCACGCCACCGTCGTTGACCACCGCAATATCAGTGGTACCGCCGCCGACGTCCATCAAAATAACGCTCAAATTCTGATTGGGGTTGTCGCCAATCACGCTGCGGGCCACCGCAAACGGCTCGGCCGCCACCGCCAGCAGGTCGAGGTCAAGCTCGGCCGCCGTGCGCTCCAGCGCCCCGATGTGAATCATCGGCGCAAAGGCGGTGTACAGCTGCACGACCACATCCTTGCCCTGGAAGCCAATCGGATTCGTCACGGCGTAGCCGTCGATGTCGATGCTGACGAGCGCGCTGTTCACCAGCCGCACTTCCACGTCTTTGCCGCCCAGCTCGACCGTCAGCTGCTTTTTGGCCTTAGTTTCGGCCCGCTGCTGCACCAGTTTGATTATCTTTTCCATCTCGGCGGTATCAATGGGCTTGTCGGCAGTATTGCGCGTGACGCGCACCGTGGTGGTGGTACCCTTTACCAGCTCACCGGCAATGCCAATGACCGCCGTGCGCACACTGACGCCGGCTTGCTGCTCGGCCTCGTTCAGGGCTTTGTCGCAATTTTCGACCACACTGGCAATGTCGGCTATCGCGCCGGCTTGCATATCACTCAAACTTTGGTGTGCCCGGCCGACACCGACAATCTGAATACTGCTGTCGTCTTTGCTGAGACGGCCAATTAGCGCCTTTACATTCTCGGTGCCGACATCCAGCGCCACCACATATTCGGTCTTGTCGCCGCCTTTGCCCCGACTGCTGCGGGCAGTTTGCGCTTTCTCGAGGGCATCGCCGGCCCGGCCTTTGACACTGCGGCCCACGTTTTGGCCAAGCGATTTCACCTTATCAAGCATATGCTTCATATTTTAGCACGGCAGGCCCGCTTTGAGATACGATTTTGAGGGGTTACAGCTCAGGCAGCCGCTGGCCGACATTGTGCAGACCCTGGAGCATGGCGCGCAGCACCGGATTGTCGATAGTGTCGATATAAGCACCGGGGGCAGGTTCGGCCGCCGCCTCATTGGCAACCAGGTGCAGGCTGGCCCGGGCAGCGTGCACCGCCCGGTCATCCGGCTGATCGGCTAGTAGTCGTTGTTCAATGGAGGCGGTCACGGGATTTTCTTCTTTAAGTTAGCTGCGACAATTCATATCGCTTATTTTCACAAACGGGTCAATAATACACCGCTGCGAGGCGCGCAGCAATCACTTTTTGTGAGATACATCACAATTACAACAGACAGATAAGCAAGTTAGCTAAGAACGGCTTTGATGCGACGGATGCCGGCGGA
>Ga0164242_10005225_pt1 | contig 14468 bp, 13 predicted proteins | sample OricomgcompostMG_FD_108783 | JGI IMG/M metagenome (GOLD analysis project Ga0164242, IMG submission 108783) | Miracle-Growth compost microbial communities from Emeryville, California, USA - Original compost - Miracle growth compost (MG) ... | reverse complement strand
CTTCATCGCCGACCAGGACAACGGCGGCAAGGAGTTCCTCGAGCTGCGCGAGAAGGAGGCCCAGCACCCGATCGAGGCCACCGGCAAGGTGCTGCGCTCGCACTTCTCCTGGAAGCAGCAGGATGAGGACTACACGGACGGCTCCGCCGCCCGCTGAGTTGAGTTGCCACTCCGCGCGGGTCGAGTTGCCACTCCGTAGCGGTTGAGTAACGCGTCCGGGTCGCAACGCGAGGGCCTCCGCTCGGTACATCGCCGGGCGGAGGCCCTCGGCATTGTCCATGTGGCAACTCAACGGCGCCGGGGTGGCAACTCAACGGTGCCGGGAATGCCGTCGCGCCGTGGCTCGTTCCGACCACATGCGCATCGAGATCTGGTCCGACGTCGTCTGCCCCTGGTGCTACATCGGCAAGCGCCGCCTGGAGGCCGCCCTGGCCGCCTTCCCGCACCGCGACGAGGTCGAGATCGTGTGGCGGTCCTATCAGCTCGACCCGGCCGCACCGACCGAGGTCACCGAGACCGCACGCGAGATGCTCGCCCGCAAGTACCGGATGAGCGCCGCCCAGGCCGCCGAGGCTCAGGGCCGCGTCATCACGCTCGCCGCGGAGGAGGACATGCACTGGCGGCACGAGGACTCGCCGCACGCCAACACCCGCGACGCGCACCGGCTGCTGCACCTGGCCGCGGACGCCGGCGTGCAGGGCGAGCTCAAGGAGGCGCTGCTCGACGCCTACTTCACCCACGCCCGCAACATCGCCGACCATGCCGTGCTGCGCGAGATCGCGATCGGCGTCGGCGTCGACGCGGCCAGGGTCGACGAGGTGCTGGCGAGCAAGGAGTACGACGACGCGATCGACGCCGATGTGGCGCAGGCCGCCGCCTACGGCTCCACCGGCGTCCCGTTCTTCGTCATCGACGAGAAGTACGGCGTCTCCGGCGCCCAGCCGACCGAGCTCTTCGGCCAGGTGCTCGAGCGGGCCTGGTCCGAGAGCCACCCGACCCTCGAGCCGATCGGCGGGGGAGCGGACGCCTGCGGCCCCGACGGCTGCCCCATCTGAGCCTGGATCAGCCCAGCGACGCCTCGAAGCCCGGGTTGGCCTTGAGCCACTGGTCGACACCCTTGGCCATGTCGTTCTTGTTATCGCGGAGCACTGTCTGCTCCAGCGAGTCCACCGCCGCGTCGTCCATGTGGAACTTCTTGAGCATGGCGTCGACCTCCGGGAAGTGGTCGGCGAAGCCACTCGTGCCCAACGCGTGCAGGCTATCGGGCTTGCCCATGGCGCCCTTGGGCTCCTTGAGGTCCTTGATCGGGTAGGCGGTGTAGGCCCAATGTGGGTGCCACAGGTCGACCACGATCGGCAACTTGGCGTCGGTGGCCTTCTTGAGGGCGGCGAGCATGCTGGCCGTCGAGGAGGTCTTGAGCGTCCAGCCGCCGAGGCCGTACTGCGGCATCAGCTTCTTCTTGACGATCCCGGTCTCGCCGGCGCCCGACTCGATCCCGGTGATGGTGCTGTCGAACTCGCCCGCATGGGTCTTGAGGTCGGCGACCGAGTTGATGTCCTTCATGTAGGTCGGCACCGCGATGGTGAGCGGCACGGAGTCGTACCAGGTGGAGATGTCGGTCAACTGGTCGCCGTACTTCTTCCAGTAGGCCCCATGCACCGTCGGCAGCGAGCCGTCGAAGAAGAGGTCGATGTCGCCCTTGGCGAGGCCGACGTAGGTCGGGCCGGCATCGGCGATCTGCTCGATCTTGACGTCGTAGCCCTTGTCCTCCAGGACCTTCTGCCACAGATGCGTGACGGCGACTCCTTCGTCCCAGTTGACGTATCCGATGGTGATCTGCTTCCCACCGCTGTTGCCGCCGGCGTTGGTGTCCGTGCCGCTCTCGCTGCTGCCGCTCGAGCAGCCGGCGAGGCCGGCAAGGGACAGGGCCGCGATCAGGGCGACGCCGAGCTTGAGGCGCTTCATACGGGTTCCTTCCTCATCAATCATCGTTGGTCGTGGTGATGGGCCGTGACACCACAGGGCCTGCCGCACGTCGTACGCATGCGGCAGGCCCTGTGGTGTGCAGCGCTGGTGGTGTCAGCCCAGCGAGCTCTCGAAGGCCGGGTTGGCCTTGAGCCACTCGTCGACACCCTTGTCCATGTCGTCCTTGTTCTCGCGGAGCACTGTCTGCTCCAGCGAGCCGAGCGTCTTGTCGTCCATGTGGAACTTCTTGATCATGGCGTCGACATCGGGGAAGTCAGTGCTGAACGTGCCCGTGCCCAACGCGTGGATGCCGTCGGGCTTGCCCATCGCGCCCTTGGGGTCCTTGAGGTCCTTGATCGGGTAGGCGGTGTAGGCCCAGTGCGGCCGCCACAGGTCGACCACGATCGGCTTCTTGGCGTCGGTGGCCTTCTTGAGAGCGGCGAGCATGGCGCTCGTCGAGGAGGTCTGGAGCTTCCAGCCGCTGAGGCCGTACTGCGGCATCATCTTCTGGACGATCCCGGTCTCGCCGGCGCCCGGCTCGATCCCGGTGATGGTGCTGTCGAAGTCACCGGCGTGTGCCTTCAGGTCCGAGATGGAGTTGATGTCCTTCATGTAGGTCGGCACCGCGATGGTGAGCGGCGCGGCGTCGTACCAGGTGTTGATGTCGGTCAGCTGGGAGCCGTACTTCTTCCAGTACGCCGCGTGCGTCGCCGGCAGCCAGCCGTCGAAGTAGAGGTCGATGTCGCCCTTGGCGAGGCCGACGTAGGTCGGGCCGGCGTCGGAGATCTGCTCGATCTTGACGTTGTAGCCCTTGTCCTCCAGGACCTTCTGCCACAGGTGGGTGACGGCTACGTCCTCGTCCCAGTTGATGTAGCCGATGGTGATCTGCTTCCCACCGCTGCTGCCGCCGGCGTTGTCGTCCGTGCCGCTCTCGCTGCTGCCGCTCGAGCAGCCGGCGAGGCCGGCGAGGGACAGGGCCGCGATCAGGGCGACGCCGAGCTTGAGGCGCTTCATGGGCACTCCTTCTTGTCTTTTCATTGGGGACTGTCAGGCGGCTTTCGCTGTGGTCTCGTCCTCGGCGGCTTCGGTACGACGCTCGGCGAGGCGGCCGAGTGGGCCCCGGAACACCGCTGCCGCCTTGCGGAGGCTCCCGCTGCCCTTGCCGATGCCGGCGGTGACGCGGTCGAGGTAGATCGCGATGAACACGACCGAGACCCCCGCTTCGGCGCCCTGGCCGATATCGAGCGTGGTCAACGCCGAGGTGACGTCCTGGCCGAGGCCGGGCGCTCCCACCATGCCGCCGATGACGACCATCGAGAGCGCCAGCATGATGACCTGGTTGATGCCGGCCATGATCGTCGGCATCGCGAGCGGGATCTGGACCCCGAAGAGCACCTTGCTCGGCGTGGCACCGAAGGACTGGCCGGCCTCGACCATCTCGACGTCGACCTGGCGGATGCCGAGCTCGGTGAGGCGCACGCCGGGTGGCAGGGCGAAGATGATGGTTGCCACCACGCCGGCCGCCGCGCCGAGACCGAAGAAGAAGAGTGCGGGGAGCAGGTAGACGTAGGCCGGCAAGGTCTGCATGAAGTCGAGGACGGGTCGGATCACCAGCGAGCCGATGTGCGACTTCGCGGCCACGATCCCGATCGGGATGGCGAGCACGATGGCGATCACCGCGGCGACCACGATCAGGGCCAGCGTCTGCATTGCCGCGGCCCACTCATCGAAGCTGTCGATCAGCAACAGGCCGACGGCGGCCGCGACCGCCGTTCCGATGCCGCGCGCGAGGAGCGCGATGGCGGCGAGCACGATGACGATCACGATGATCGGACCGCTCATCAGCAGGTTGGTCAGGTGCTCGACGATGCTGTTGAGGCCGTTGCCGATGCCGTCGAAGAAGGGCGCCCAGTGGGTGGTCAGCCAGTCGACGGCGGTGTTGACCCAGTCGCCGAGGTGGATCCGCGGCATCAGGTTGAGCGGGTGGAGGATGGGCTCAGACACGGGTGGACTCCTTCTGGGCCGGGGCGGCGGCGTCGGTCGGCACCTCGGCCGGGGTGCCCAGGGCGGAGAGCAGGGTGACCTTCGGGATCACGCCGAGGAGCCGGTGCTTGTCGTCGATGACCGGCAGCGGGAGGGTGATCTCGGCCGATGGCGTGAAGAGCTCGGCCACCGGGGTGCTTGCCGTGACGGTGGTGGTGACCTGCTGCATCAGGCCGGTGAGGTCCGGGTGGGTGAGGTTGGTGCTCACGTCGTCCTCGGTCACATAGCCGAGCAGCGTGCGATCGCGGCCCACGACGTACAGGCCCGCCTGCTGCTGCTCGCGCATCAGCCGGTGCGCGGCTCGCGGCCCCTGCTCGCTGCCGAGTACGGCGACGGGCTTCTCCATGATCGAGGACGCGGTCAGCACCCGGGTGCGGTCCACGTCGGCCACGAACTGGGCGACGTAGTCGTTGGCGGGGTCGGTGAGGATCTCCTCGGCGGTGCCGATCTGGACGATCCGCCCGTCGCGCATCATCGCGATCCGGTCGCCCAGCCGCATCGCCTCGTTGAGGTCGTGGGTGATGAACAGGATCGTCTTGCCGAGCTTGTGCTGGAGCTCGATGAGCTGGTCCTGCATGTCGCGGCGGATGAGCGGGTCCAGCGCGCTGAACGCCTCGTCCATCAGCAGGATGTCGGTGTCGGCGGCGAGCGCCCTGGCGAGGCCGACGCGCTGCTGCATGCCGCCGGAGAGCTCGCCGGGCTTGTGGTCGTCCCAGCCGGTCAGGCCGCACAGCTCGAGGGCCTCATGGGCCCGCGCCCGCCGCTCGGCCTTGGCGACGCCCTGCGTCTCCAGCCCGTAGGCCGCGTTGTCCACGACGGTGCGGTGCGGGAAGAGCGCGAAGTGCTGGAAGACCATGCTGATCCGCTCGCGCCGGATCCGGCGCAGGTCGCGCTTGGAGGCGGCGGTGAGGTTCTCGCCGTACACCTCGACGGTGCCGGCGGTCGGCTCGTAGAGGCCGTTGATCATCCGGATGAGGGTCGACTTGCCGGAGCCGGAGAGGCCCATGACGACGAAGATCTCGCCCTCCTCGACGCTGAACGATGCGTCGATCACCGCCGGGGTGGACCCGGCCCGGGTGATGGCCTCGCGGCTCTGTCCGGCCTCGAGCAGGGCGACGCCCTCCCGTGGCTTCTTGCCGAAGACTTTGTAGAGATGGTGCGCTTCGATCGCGGGCACAGGCCCCCCTCTGTCGTCCACGGAGACGCCAGATGAGGCGCCGGTAGTTGAAAAAAGACGTTCCAACCCAGCACGGTTCGAGCGGGCCGAGCAACTCTCGACGGCCCCGGCGAACGCCGCAATACCGGGTCTGACCTGCGGAGACACACAATCAGGGACCACAGTATTCACAGGTTCTCGACAGGAATCTGGGTAGAACCACAGTCCCCTGCTTCTCGGAAGAGGGAGTTCCGCAACGTCGGCCGTGCGTAATTCGTCCGCGGGCCTAGCGACTAAGCATTGCCTAAGGTAGGGTTACCTAAGTAAGGCGAACCTGAGTGGCCTTGGCGCTGCTCCTGAGCGAATCGCAGGAACCGTGCTCCCCACCTTCGTGATCGGCCTCCGTGAGGGGCTCGAGGCCGCGCTGATCGTCTCGATCCTCGCCACGTTCCTGCGGCGAAACGGCGCGAGCCTGCGCGGCCTGTGGATCGGCGTCGGCGGGGGAGTGCTGCTCAGCGTCGCCGTCGGGGTCGTCCTGCACGCGATCGAGCAGAGCCTCCCGCAGTCCAAACAGGAGGCGATGGAGACGGTGATCGGCCTGGTCGCGGTCTTCTTCGTGACCGGCATGGTCTTCTGGATGCGCACCCACGCGCGGTTCATGAAGCGCGACCTGGAGTCGGCCGCGGCCGGCGCCCTCAAGTCCGGTACGACGACGGCGCTCGCGGTGATGGCCTTCCTGGCGGTGCTCCGTGAGGGCTTCGAGACGGCCGTCTTCCTGCTGGCCACCTTCCAGACCGCTGGCAGCGCGCCCTCGGCAGTCTTCGGGGCGGTCGCCGGCATCGTGGTCGCCGTCGGGCTCGGCTGGGGCATCTTCCGGGGCGGGGTGAGGCTGAACCTGCAGCGGTTCTTCTCCGTCACCGGGTTCTTCCTGATCCTGGTCGCCGCCGGCCTGGTGCTCAACGCGTTCCGCACCGGCCACGAGGCCGGCTGGGTCACCGTCGGCCAGGGCCGCACCGTGGACCTTCACTGGCTGGCGCCTGCTGGCTCGATCCGCTCGGCGCTGTTCAGCGGGGTGCTCGGCATCCCGCAGGACCCGCGCGTGATCGAGGTGCTCGCCTGGGTCGCCTATCTCGTGCCGCTGCTGGCGCTGACCTTCCTGCCGGCTCGGCTCCGTCCCGGGCACGCGCTCGCCCAGCGGCTGCGGGTCGCCGGTGCGGCGGTCGCCGTCATCGTGGGCGTGGTGCTGCTCTTCGTCGTGCCCACGCCGACCGCCGAGCTGCCCGCCACGGCTCCGCTCCAGGGCGGTGGCCAGGCCAGCATCGCGATCGACGGCCGCACCGCCGTGCTCGCGGCGGACGGCAAGAGCTACCGGCTCAAGGGCGACGGCACCATCTGGACCGGCTCGGGCGCTCAGGACGGCGCTGGGCCCAGCACCCTCGACCTGGCCACCCTGCTGACCTACACCGGCGATCGCGTGCCGGTCGGCCTCGACGTCCACAGCGCGCCCGGCCCCTACTCCGCCAACTGGGCCGACCACACCAGCGTCACCGCCACCACCTACCGCGGCCGCATCGTCGACGCGCACACCTCCGGCTCGCTGATCCTCACCCTCAGCGGCGGCGGTCTGACCTCGCCGCGCGTGCTGACGCTCGAGCCGGCCTCGTGGCGGGTGGACCCGGCCCACGCCGCGCACGCGTCCGCAGCCGTCGCCTCCGCCCAGGCCGCCGCGCACGACCGGCTGGTGTGGAGCCGCTGGGTTCCGATCGCCCTGTTCCTCGCCGCACTCGTCCTGCTCGGGCAGTCACTCCGTCACCGCACCATCGGCCGCTCGTCCCGTCTCGGACAGCAGGCACCCGTCAAGGAAGGAACCGCCCATGTCGACAGCCTCGCGTAAGGCCGCCGTCTCCCTCGTCGCCGCCCTCGCGCTCGCCTCGCTGGCTGCCTGCGGCAGCAGCAACGACGCCTCCGACGCGGGAAGCGGTGGCGCCGCCCCGAAGACCAAGAACGGCGTCAGCCAGGTCTCGGTCACGATGGCGTCGGGTGCCGGTGGTGACGCCTGCAAGGTGTCGACCGCATCCGTCCCCGCCGGGCCGGTGACCTTCGCGATCAAGAACGAGAGCGCGACCGGCCTCACCGAGGTCGAGCTGCTCCAGGACCAGAAGATCGTCGGCGAGAAGGAGAATCTCGCCCCCGGCCTGCCGGCGACCTCGCTGACCCTGACCCTCGGCGGCGGCGACTACCAGGTCTACTGCCCGGGGGCGAGCGCCGAGCTGACCGCGTTCAAGGTGACCGGCCACGCCAGCGCGCAGCCGACCGGCAGCGCCGGCTCCCTGCTCGCCCAGGGCGCCACCCAGTACGGCTCCTACGTCACCACCCAGGTCCAGGCGATGGTCGCGGCCGTGCAGAAGCTGCAGCAGGACGTCGACGCCGGCAACCTGCAGGCCGCGCAGAAGCAGTACGGCGAGGCCCGGCCGTTCTACGAGAAGATCGAGTCCGACGTCGACGGCTTTGTGCTGCCCGGCTTCACGCCGACCGACAACCGCGGCAACCTCGACTACCTGATCGACATGCGCGCCTCCAACCTCGACCCGGCAGTCGGCTGGCACGGCTTCCATGCCGTCGAGCGCGACCTGTTCCAGGGCCAGAGGATCACCGCCAAGACCAAGAAGCTGGCCGCCGAGCTGACCACGAACGTGCAGAAGCTGGCCCAGCTCTCCAAGACGCTGACCTACCAGCCGGAGGACCTCGCCAACGGCGCCGCCGGCCTGCTCGAGGAGGTGCAGTCGAACAAGATCAGTGGCGAGGAGGAGAACTACAGCCACATCGACCTGGTCGACTTCGCCGGCAACGTCGAGGGCGCCCAGCAGGCCTTCGCCCATCTCCAGCCGGGCCTCAAGGCGCTCGACGCCTCGCTGACCGACACCATCAGCCAGCGCTTCGACACCGTCACCACGATGCTCGACACGTATCGCGACCCGAGCCAGATCGGCGGCTACCAGCGCTACACGGCTGAGCTGAAGAGGACCGACGCGAACAAGCTCAGCCAGACCGTGCAGGCACTGCAGGACTCGCTGGCCCATCTCGCCGAGAAGGTGGCCACTGCTTGATGGACGAGCAGCACAGCGCACAGCTCAGCACGTCTCGCCGGCGCCTGATCCAGGGTGCCGGCGTGGGCGCCGGCGCCGTCGTCGCCCTCGGGGCCGGCTTCGCCGGCGGCCGTGCCAGCGCCGACGGCGCCGACGTCCCGATGACCGACGACGGGGTGCTGGTCGACCTCAACGCCTCGCACGCCTTCTACACCGGCTCCCACCAGGCCGGGATCGAGACCCCGCAGCAGCGGCACACGGTCTTCATGACGTTCGACCTGACCACCACGAGCACGCAGGACCTCCAGCGACTGCTTGCCCAGTGGTCAGCCGGCATCGCGCAGCTGCAGGCCGGCTTGCCGGTCGGCTCGGTGCAGCCGGCCAGCCCGGTCGGCGTACCGGCGGACACGGGGGAGGCCTATGGCCTCGGGCCGGCTTCGCTGACAGTGACAGTCGGCCTGGGCCCCGGCGTGTTCGACGACCGGTTCGGCCTGGCGGACAAGAAGCCGAAGCTGCTGGCCGACCTGCCGAGGCTGCCGAGCGACCGGCTCCGTCCCGAGCTCACCGGCGGCGACCTGTCGCTGCAGGCCTGTGCGGACGATCCGCAGGTCGCCTACCACGCCGTCCGGGTGCTGGCCCGGCTGGGCCGCGGCATCGTCAACACGCGTTGGACGGTGTTGGGCTTCGGCCGTGCCTCCGCCGGCAAGGGGCAGGCCACGCCACGCAACCTGATGGGCTTCAAGGACGGCACCCGCAACGTCAAGGAGCCGGCCGACATCGAGAAGTTCGTCTGGCTCGACGACGGCGACGACCAGGCCTGGATGACCGGCGGCACCTACCTGGTGGCCCGCAAGATCGAGATGAACATCGAGATCTGGGACTCCTCGAACATCACCAGCCAGGAGCAGGTCTTCGGCCGCACCAAGGCCGTCGGTGCTCCGCTCAGCGGCAAGCACGAGTTCGACACCCCGGACTTCACCGAGCAGGCCGGCGGCAAGCCGGTGATCCCAGCGACCTCCCACGTCGCACTGGCGGCGGCGGAGAACAACGACGGCGTCCGGATCCTGCGTCGCGGATACAACTACACCGACGGGATCAACGAGCTCGGCCAGCTCGACGCGGGGCTGCTGTTCCTCGCCTATGTGAACGATCCGGACCACTTCATCCAGCTGCAGACGAAGCTCGGCAGCTCGGACAGGCTCAACGAGTACATCTCCCACATCGGCTCCGGCATCTTCGCGGTGCCGCCCGCGCCCAGGAAGGGCCACTACCTCGCGGAGGAGATCTTCGGCTGAGGCACTTTTCGCCGGGCCCGGTCGTTGGGGAAGGTGTCGTCACGGACCGCCGTCCGGGGTGCTAGTGAAGGGCACCCCGGACGGTTCGTGATCTCGAAGCCTTCGGGGGCGCTACCTCTTGGTGGCGATCAGCACCGACGTACCGGACGCGACCATCACCTCGACGGCGGTGAACCGCTCGTCGGTCAGCCAGTGCTCGCGCAGCGTGTCCACCCGGCCGTAGGCCAGCGGCGGCCATTGCTCGCAGGGCAGCAGGTCATCGAGTACGACGATCCCGCCCTCCTCGATCAGGTCGACGATGTTGTCCACGGTGATGTCGCCCGGCATCTCGGCGTCGAGGAAGAGCAACGAGAACGGGCCGCGGTCACGCAGCGACCCCCAGTCGAGCGCCAGCACCTCGACCTGCGGGTCGTCGTCGAAGATCTCGCCGGCGAACTTGGCCAGCCTCGGGTCGAGCTCGGCGGTCACGATCCGGGCGCTGTCGCGGCGTACTCCCGAACGCAGCCAGGCGGTGCCCACGCCGCAGCCGGTGCCGAACTCCGCCATCGTGCCGCCCCGGGTCGCGGCGAGGGTCGCGAGCAACCGGCCGGTCTCGTTGCGACAGAACGAGACATAGCCGGCGCGGCGGGAGACGTCGAAGGCTCGGATCACGATCTCCGGCAGCTCTGGCGGTGCACTCACAAGGTCAAGAGTCTCCCACGCCGGCGAGCCGTCTCGGATCGCGGGATTCGGCGGGCAAGGGTTTGGATCGTTCCAGCGGACGACTTCGGGGAAAGCCCTTCCGCTCAGGGTTACTGGCCCGTACGCTCGGGGCATGTTCATCGCCCCCGCCTTTATTGAGGCCGTCGTAGCGCAGGCTCTCGTAGCCGTGTGCCGCGATGGGGCTTCCAGCATCCGCTGACCGAGAGGCCACCCCGTCGCGGTGGCCCCGTCAGAGCGTCACCGGCCTCTCAGCCAGCTTCCTCGTGCGAGAGATCGGAGACGACGATGAACCAGATGATGACCGAGTGGGGCCCCGCCAGGCACGACCCCGACAACCCGCTCGGCTACGACGCGATCCAGGCGGCGATCGACCTGCGGGACAGCGACGATCTGCGCCCTGACGACAACTAGTCTTTGCCGCATGACCAGCCTCAAGCTTGCAGTGATCCCCGGCGACGGCATCGGACCGGAGGTGACTGCCGAGGCACTGAAGGTCCTCGAGGCGGCCTCCCCGGTCAAGTTCGAGCAGACCCGATACGACCTCGGTGCCGAGCGCTACCTGCGCACCGGCGAGGTGCTGCCGGACAGCGTGCTGAGCGAGGTCCGCGAGCACGACGCGATCCTGCTGGGCGCTGTCGGCGGCAAGCCGAACGACCCCAACCTCCCTCCGGGCATCCTCGAGCGCGGCCTGCTGCTCAAGCTCCGCTTCGAGCTCGACCACTACGTCAACCTCCGCCCCTCCAAGCTCTTCCCCGGCGCCACGTCCCCGCTGAGCGATGCTGTGCTCGCCAAGGGCCCGATCGACTTCGTCGTCGTGCGTGAGGGCACCGAGGGCTCCTACACCGGCAACGGCGGCGCCCTGCGCGTCGGTACGCCGCACGAGATCGCGACCGAGGTCTCGGTGAACACCGCCTTCGGCGCCGAGCGCGTCATCCGCGACGCCTTCGCCCGCGCCCAGGCCCGCCCGCGCAAGAAGCTGACCCTGGTCCACAAGACCAACGTGCTCGTCAACGCCGGTGCGGTCTGGTGGCGCCTCGTCCAGGAGGTCGCCAAGGACTTCCCGGAGGTCGAGGTGGACTACAGCCACATCGACGCCGTGATGATCTACCTGACCACCGACCCGCAGCGCTTCGACGTGATCGTCACCGACAACCTCTTCGGCGACATCATCACCGACCTCGCCGGCGCCATCACCGGCGGCATCGGGCTGGCCGCCTCGGGCAACGTCAACCCCGACCGCACCGCTCCGTCCATGTTCGAGCCGGTCCACGGCTCGGCCCCCGACATCGCCGGCCAGCAGAAGGCCGACCCCACCGCGGCGATCCTGTCGGTGTCCCTCCTCCTCGACCACCTCGGTCACGCTGACGCGGCCGCCACCATCGACAAGGCAGTCCTCCAGGACCTGTCGAACCGTGGCGCCGCCCCGCGGACGACCTCGGAGGTCGGCGACGCCATCGCTGCCCTGATCTGAGAGACTCGCGCGCATGGAGATCACCACCACCCTCACGTCGAACCCGGTCCCTGACGAGCGGCTGGCGGAGATCCTGGCCGAGCCAGGCTTCGGCACGTTCTTCACCGACCACATGTTCGTGGCGGAGTGGACCCCCGAGCAGGGCTGGCACCAGGCCCGGATCGAGCCCTACGGGCCGATCTCGCTCGACCCGGCGACCGCCGTCCTGCACTACGCACAGGAGACCTTCGAGGGGATGAAGGCCTACCGGCACGCGGACGGCTCGATCTGGTCCTTCCGGCCCGAGCAGAACGCCGCTCGGATGGTCCGCTCCTCGCAGCGGCTGGCCTTCCCGGAGCTGCCGATCGAGGACTTCGTCGCCGCCGTCGACGAGTTGGTGAAGGTCGACCAGCGCTGGGTGCCGACCGCCACCGAGGGTGACGAGAAGTCGCTCTACGTCCGGCCGTTCATGTTCGCCTCCGAGACGTTCCTGGGGGTGCGCGCCGCTCAGCACGTCACGTTCATGGTGATCGCCTCACCCGCGGGTGCGTACTTCAAGGGCGGCATCAAGCCCGTCCGGCTCTGGCTCTCGGAGGACTACACCCGCGCCGGGCGCGGTGGGATGGGTGCGGCGAAGACCGGCGGCAACTACGCCTCCTCGCTGGCTCCGCAGGCCGAGGCCTATGCCAAGGGCTGCGACCAGGTGGTCTTCCTCGACGCTTCCGAGGGGAAGTACATCGAGGAGCTCGGCGGCATGAACATCTTCTTCGTGTACGCCGACGGCCGCCTGGTGACTCCGGAGACGGGCACGATCCTGGAAGGCATCACCCGCGCCTCGATCCTCGAGCTCGCGGCCAAGCGTGGACTCAAGATCGAGGAGCGTCGGGTCGCGATCGAGGAGTGGAAGCAGGGCGTCGCCTCGGGCGAGATCACGGAGGTCTTCGCCTGCGGCACCGCTGCGGTCGTCACCCCGGTCGGTGAGCTGGTCTGGGACGGCGGCTCGGTCGCCACCGAGGCCGGCCCGGTGACCATGGAGCTGCGCAAGACCCTCGTCGACCTGCAGTTCGGTCGGGCCGAGGACGCTTTCAACTGGATGCACCAGATCGTCTGAGTCGCGACGTGACTGCGGCGGCCTCCCGGAGCGTCGGCGACTACACCCTGCTCAGCGTGCTCGGGGAGGGCGGGATGGGCGTCGTCCATCTCGCCCGCCACGAGCCGACCGGCCAGCGGGTGGCGCTGAAGGTGCTGCGTCCCCAGATCGTGGGGGACGAGGAAGGACGCCGGCGGTTGCAGCGCGAGGTCTCCTCGCTGCGGCGGGTCCGGTCGCGCTGGGTCGCCGAGATCATCGACGCCGACCCGTGGGGTCCGGTGCCGTACGTGGTGATGCGCTATGTGCCCGGGCGGTCCCTGCACGACGAGATCGCCGAGGAGGGGCCCATCCGCGGGCGCGACCTGCGCTGGTTCGCCCGCTGCCTGATCGACGCGGCGGCGGCCGTGCACGCGGGCGGCGTACTGCACCGCGACATCAAGCCGTCGAACGTGATCATGGAGGGCCGCACCCCGGTGCTGATCGACTTCGGGCTGGCGCGGGTCGCCGACGACCCGAAGATCACCCACACCGGCTGGCTGCTCGGCACCCCCGGCTACCTTCCGCCGGAGATCCTGCGCGGCGAGGACGCCACGCCCGCCAGTGACGTCCACTCGTGGGCCGCCACCGTCGCTCTCGCCGCGACCGGGCGGCCACCCTACGGACGCGGTCCGTCCGCGGCGATCATGGATCGCGCGCGCCGGGGCGAGCACGATCTGGACGGCATCGAGCAGGGCCTGCGCGAGGTGCTCGACGCCGCGCTCTCGCCCGACCCGGACCGCCGACCGACCGTCGCGCAGCTGCAGACATGGTTTCGCGATCCGGGGCTGTCGTTGGCCGCCGCGGAGGAGCGGGCGGCCGCCCTGGACGGTCTTGCGACCCCGCCCACCCAGCCCAGCGCGCCGACGGCGCCCCTCGCCGCGCGCACGACGCAGTACGACGAGGACGACGACGCGGCCGGCGACGGAGACGACCCGACGCTCACGGTCGGTGACACCGAGGCCGGGGCCGTCACGCGCGACGGTGCTGCGACCCGGCTCCGGCGTACTGTCCTGTGGCTGGTGCTCGTCGTCCTGGCCGGTCTGGGCGCCGCGGCGGCACCGGTGGTGACGGTGGTGGTGCTGCTGGCGCTCGTCGGAGTGTTGCGCGGCCTGTCGCTCGCCGGCTCGGTGCACGGGGAGCGGCGCGAGCTGCGTGGGGCGCGATGGCACGACGGCCCGCGTCTGGTCCTCGGCACTCCCTGGCACCTGGTGCGCTCCATTCCGAGCTCCATCGTCCTGGCGCTGTGGGCCGCCGGCCTGTCGGTCGCCGCCGGCCTGCTCTGCTACGCGGTGGCGGCCACGAGCACGGTGACGCTGTTCGTCTGCGGCATCGTGCTCGTCCTCATGCTGGTGAGCGGCCCGGGCGCGGGTCGGGTCCGCGGCCCGGCCCGGCGCATCCTGCTGCCGCTCGCGAGGGGAAAGGGCCGCTGGGGGCTCACCCTGCTGGTCCTGCTCCTGGGGGCCGGCTGCCTTCTCCTGAAGCTCCACGGGAGCGGCACGGACTGGCGCCCGTGGCACGAGTCGCCGTTCGGCAGCGCGTTCTGAGTCTCCGGCTGCTCACCGGGGGCAGGCGCCCTCCGCCGCTCGTTTGTCCTGGTGAGGTGGTTTCGAGGCTCGCTGCGCTCGCACCTCAACCAGCGGGT
>Ga0164242_10005224_pt1 | contig 14470 bp, 11 predicted proteins | sample OricomgcompostMG_FD_108783 | JGI IMG/M metagenome (GOLD analysis project Ga0164242, IMG submission 108783) | Miracle-Growth compost microbial communities from Emeryville, California, USA - Original compost - Miracle growth compost (MG) ... | reverse complement strand
TCGACCACCAGCAACCGGGGCTGCGCCTGCTCGTTCATCGCCGCTTCTTTTCCGCCTTGGCGCGGCAGGCGTCAATTTCCTGCTGAGCGGGCGATTTGGGCAGCATGTCGAGCGTCAGATAGCCGCGATGATCGGGATCGAGCAGCACGAAGCGATCCGCCGCCACCTTCGCGAACTCCTTGCGCGAGACGCCGCGGTTGAGATCGAGATCGGCCGACGCCACCGGCTCGGGGATGTTGAGCGAGGCATATTCGCCTGCGCCATAGGGGGCGACATAATCGGCGCGCGCCTTCGCCGCCTCGCGCGCCCGACGGCGCGCCTTGCCCTTCAGGCCGCGGCGATCCTGCCTCGGCTGGTAGAGCTTGATCTCGGGCGCGACCTCATATTCGTAATGCTGCATTTCCTGCGGATCGATCTCGCCCGAACGATCGAGATCGATAGTGGTGAAGAAGCGATCGGCGTCGGCCGCGAACTCGGGCCAGGTCAGCTTGCCGTCATGGTCCGCATCGGCTTGGGCGAACCATTGCGCCATCGGATCGGTGAAGCCGTCCGTGCGCGAGGGTTCGCCCATCGGCGCGACATAGAGGGTGGCGAAGGGCGGCCCGCATTCGGTTCGCCCGGTGACGGTGATCTCCGGCCCCGTCCCGGTCGGCGCGGCCGACTGGAGAAGCGCAAGCAACAGCAAGGACGGGATCATTCGTGCCTCAGGGCGTCGATCGGGTTGAGCGAGGCGGCGCGCCGCGCGGGGAAATAGCCGAACACCACCCCGATCAGCGCCGAGAAGAGGAAGGCCATGAGGTTGACGAAGGGATCGAACACGAACGGCACCTTGAACACCGCCGCCAGCCCCGCGCTCGCGAACAGCGCCAGCACCAGCCCGATCAGCCCGCCCAGACAGGAGAGCACCACCGCCTCCACCAGGAATTGCAGCATCACCTCGCGCGCCACCGCGCCGATCGCGAGGCGGATGCCGATCTCGCGGGTGCGCTCCGTCACCGACACCAGCATGATGTTCATGATGCCGATGCCGCCCACCAAGAGCGAGATCGCCGCCACCGCGCCGACGATCGAGGTCAGCACCCCGGTGACGCCGGACAATGTGTTGGCGATCTGGCGGGTGTCGAAGATCATGAAATCATCCACCTTGCCCGGCGTGATGTTGCGGCGCTCGCGCAGCAGGGATGCGATGGAGCTCTGGATGTCCTGGCTGTCATAGGCGGGATCGGCGGCGACGATGATGATGTGAATATCCTGGTTGCCGGTGAAGCGCCGCTGAACCGTTTTGATCGGCATGACGACGGTATCGTCCTGATCCTGCCCGAAGCCGCCCTGCCCGCGCACCGCCATGACGGCGATGACGGTGCAGCTCACGTCGCCCACCCTGAGCCGCGTGCCGACCGGATCCTCGCCGGGCTGGTAGAGCTTCTCCTTCACCGTGTTGCCGACCAGGCAGACCGCCTTGCCCGCCTGCTCCTCCGCCGGAGAGAAGGCCCGGCCCTCGACCACCTTCCAGTCCTGCGCGTCGAGATAGGCGTCGGTCGTGCCGGTGACGGTGGTGGACCAGTTGGCCGCATTGCGGATGGCGGTGGCCGAGGTCTGCACCAGCGGCGCGACGGCGGTGACGCCCGCCACCTGCTGGCGGATCGCGGTGACGTCGCCCGGCTTGAACGGCGGCGGCGGCTGGCCGGCGTTGTTGCCGTGGCCGGGGATGACGGTCAGCACGTTGGCGCCGAGCGCGGAGACCTGCTGGCGCACCGATTGCGTGGCGCCGTTGCCCAGCGTCACCATCGTCACCACCGAGAACACGCCGATGACGATGCCGAGCACGGTGAGGAAGGAGCGCAGCATGTGCCGCCGGATCGCCCGGAAGGCGAGCATCATGGTCGTGCCGAGCAGTCGCGCGGTGGAGGCCTGGCCGGCCGGCGGCGCGCCGTGCAGATCGGGATCGGCCTCGCTCATGGATGCGCCCTCTCGCTGTCGATGGGGGAAACTCCGGCCATCTTCACGCCGCCGCCCTCCGCTCGACGCTTTCCACCAGGCCGTCGCGGAAGTGGACGATGGTGCGGGCGTAGGCGGCCATGTCGGGCTCGTGGGTGACGAGCAGGACGGTGATGCCGCTCTCGCGGTTGAGGCGGGTGAGCAGTTCCATGATCTCGATCGAACGTTCGGTGTCGAGATTGCCGGTCGGCTCGTCCGCGAGCAGCACGTCGGGGCGGGTGACGATCGCGCGCGCGATCGCGACGCGCTGCTGCTGGCCGCCGGAAAGCTCGGCGGGGCTGTGATCCCACCAGTCGGCGAGGCCCACCTCGTCGAGCGCCGCCATCGCCTGCTCGCGCCGCCGCTTCTTGCCCTCGCCGCGATAGAGCAAAGGCAGCTCGACATTCTCCAGCGCGGTGGTGCGGCTGAGCAGGTTGAAGCCCTGGAACACGAAGCCGAGATAGCGGCGGCGGAGCAGCGCGCGCTGATCCCGGTCCAGTCCCTCGACATGGTGGCCGCGGAACAGGAATACCCCCGTGGTCGGCACGTCGAGGCAGCCCAATATGTTCATGGTCGTCGACTTGCCCGAGCCCGAAGGCCCCATCACCGCCATGAAATCGCCCGCGCCGATTTCCATGTCGACGCCCTTCAGCGCCTGGAACGCCGCCTCCCCCGCGCCATAGCGCTTGGTGACGCCGAGCAGCCGGATGAGCGGTTCGGCCACGCGTCGATCAGGCCGCGCCGGCGGCGGCGAGCTTGCCGGTGACGACCTTCACGCCGGGTTTGAGATCGGGGGAGGAGACTTCGGTGAGATTGCCGTTGCTCTCGCCCACCGTCACCTCGATCGGCTTGGGATCGCCGTTCGCGTCCAGCACATAGAGGGTCTGGCGGCTGCCCGGCCCGATCGTCGCGGCCTTTTCCGAACCCGATTTGGGCGGGCCGAACTGGAGCTTGAAGCCGCCGCTCGCCTTGGCGACCGGCGGGGTGAAGCGCAGCGCGGCGTTGGGCACGAGCAGGACATCATGGCGCGTGGCGGTGAGGATGTCGGCGGTCGCCGTCATGCCCGGCCGGAGCGCGAGATCGGGGTTCGAAACCCGCAGAGAGGCGGTGTAGGCGACCACCGTGCTGGTCGTGTTGGTGGTCGTTCCGGCGCTGTTGACATTGGGGGTGGCGTTGGCGCCGAGATCGATCCGCGTGACCTTCGCCTGGAAGGTGCGGCCCGGATAGGCGTCCACCGTGAAGGTGGCGGGATCGCCTGGCCGCACGCCGCCGACATCGGCCTCGTCCACCTTCACGTCGAGCTTCATCTGCGTCAGATCCTCGGCGATGGTGAAGAGGGTCGCGACGTTGAACTGCGCCGCCACCGTCTGTCCGGGCTCGACCTGGCGGGAGAGCACCACGCCGTTCACCGGCGAATAGATGGTCGCCTTGGAAAGATTGGTCTGATTGGTGGAAACCTGCGCCTGCGATTGCGCCACCTGCGCCTGCGCCGCCTTCAGGTTCGCCTCGGCCCGCTCATAATCGGCGCGCGCGCTGTCCATCTCCGTCTTGGAGGGCACCTTGCCGCCGGAAAGCCGCGCCACCTCCTGATAACGGTGCAGCGTCGCGCGGGACTGATCGAGCGTCGCCTGGTTCTGCAGCACGCTCGCCTGCGCGGCTTTCAGCGCCGCCTGGCTCTGAACCAGCGCGTCCTTGAGCCGGGACGTGTCGAGCCGGGCGAGGGGCTGGCCCTTGGTGACATGATCGTTGTTCTGGACGAACACGTCCGTCACCAGCCCCGATTCCTCCGAACCGACATTGATCTGCTTGGTGGGCGCGAGATTGCCGGTGGCCGACACGGTGACGGCGAGATCGCCGCGCTTCACCGGCACCGTGGCGTAGCGCGTCTTCTCGTGCGTGCCGAAGGCGCAGCGCGCGATCAGCAGCAGCACCAGGATGACCGCCACCCCGATCGCGACGCGCGCGGCGATGCGCCGCGTGCGCGGGCGATGCTCCACGCCCAGAAAGGCGTCTATGTCGGTATCGGGAGCCGCGTTCGGCTGGTCCACGTCAGGGCCTTTCGCTGGCGGAAGGGGAAAGCGGAAGCGCAGCGGTGCGCTCGATCAGGGCGGGGGCGCCGGGCGTCGCGTCGGCGGGCATGGGCGCGGCCTGCCAGCCACCGCCTAGCGCCTTGTAAAGCTGGACGAGCGCGGCGGCGCGATCGGCCCGCGCGACGGCGAGCCCGTCCTGGCTGGAAAGCAGGGTGCGCTGCGCGTCGAGCACGGTCTGGAAGTCGATCAGGCCGGCGCGATACTGGCTGTTGGCGAATATCAGCGCGCTGCGCGAATCGTCCGCCGCGGCGGTGAGGGACAGCACCCGCGCCCTCGCATTGGCGAGCGCGGTCATCGCGTTCTCGACATCCGAAAGCGCGGTCAGCACGGTGGAGCGGTAATTGGCGAAGGCCTCGTCGGCCGCGCCGCGGGCGCTGTCGATCCGGGCGCGGATCGCGCCGCCCTCGAAGATCGGTGCGGTGATCGAGGCGAGCAGGCTTCCCGTCGCGAAGCGGGTGAGATCGCCCACCGTGCTGCCGCTGCCCCCAAGCGAACCGGAGAGGTTGAGCGCAGGGTAGAGCTGCGCCACCTGCACCCCGATCCGCGCCGTCGCCGCCGCCAGCGTGCGTTCGGCGGCGCGCACGTCGGGGCGGCGGGCGAGCACCTGTGCGGGCACGTCGACCCCCAGCACGCGGTTGGCGTCCGGCACCGGCCGGGGCGGGGTGAACAGGGCGAGGATCGCGCCCGGCGTCCGCCCGGTCAGCACCGCCAGCGCGTTGGCCGACTGGGTGAAGCTGGTCTCCAGCACCGGGACGGTGGCGGCGGTCTGCTCGCGCTGCGCCCGCGCCTGGGCGAGATCGAGGCTGGAGACGAGCCCCGCCTCCACCCGCCAACCGACGATCTGCACCGTCTCGTCCTGGCTCTTGAGGTTGGAGCGCGCGATCGCGAGCCGCTCCTGCGCCGAGCGCGCGTCGATATAATCGAGCGCCACCTCGGCGGCGAGGCTGCGCTGGGTGTCGCGCAGATCGTCCTCCGCCCCCGCCGCGTCCGCCCGCGCCGCCTCTACGCTCCGCCGCACGCCGCCGAACAGATCGACCTCGTAGGCCGCGTCGAGGCCGAGATCGAGCGAGGTGGCGCTGGTCCTGGCGCCGATCGCCGCGCTCGATCCCTTGCCGATCAGCTCCGTCCGCCCCGCCGATCCCGAGGCGGAGAGGGTGGGGAACAGCCCGGCCCTCGCCTCACGCAGCGATGCGCGCGCCTGCCGCAGCCGCGCGCCGGCCGCCTCGACCGTGGGGCTTTCGGCGAGCGCCTGCGTCACCAGCCGATCGAGCAGCGGATCGCCGAGCTCGCCCCACCAGCGCGCCAGCTCCGCCGCGCTCGGCGGCGCGGAGCCGGGCGGCGCGGGCGCGGCGAAGCGCTCGGGTGCGCCCAGCCGAGCGACGGAGGGCGCGCGATAATCCGGTCCCACCGCGCACCCGCTCGCGAGGCATGCGCCGAGCGCGATCAGCCCTGCCTTGCCCGCTCGCCTCAATCCCATGCCCTCGCGAAACCCTGCGCCGTCGCGCGCCCCTGATAGCGACGCCCGCCGCGCCTGCGAAGGCCCGTTTATGGGAAAGGGGAGCGCGAGACATTTCCAGGCGCAATTCTCCCGTCCGCGGCGCGCGATGGGAGCGCGAGCAAATCCTCCCCCGCAGGGGGAGGGGGGCCGCCGCGCGGAACGCGCGATGGTGGAGGGGTATCGCCGCTTGAGGAGCACGTGTCGCCCGGCCTCGGGCGTGGATACCCCTCCACCATGGCTTCGCCATGGTCCCCCCTCCCCTTTCAGGGGAGGATGCCGCGTACACGCTTCCTTAGAACCGTGGCGCGCAGGATGGGGCGAACGCCCGCATAGCATTTTCGGATTCGTCATGGACCTGCCGCTCATCCGCCCCCATCCGCCGCGCCTCAGTCGGCTCGTTCCCGCGCTGGAGGCGATCGAGGATTCGGGCGTGTTCAGCAACAACGGCCCGGTGGTCCGTCGCTTCGAGGCCGAGGCCACGGCCAGGTTGTTCGGCGGGCGCGGCGCGTGCCTGGCGATCGCCAACGCGACGCTCGGGCTGATGCTGGCGCTGCGCCACGCCACGCATAAGCGACGGGGCGGGGCGAAGCTGGCGCTGATGCCGGCCTTCACCTTCGCCGCCACGGGCCACGCCGCGCAATGGGCCGGGCTGACGCCGCTGCTCGCCGATTGCGATCCGGACGACTGGGCCATGTGCGCCAAGGCCGAGGAGCGGCTGCTCGGCCAATATGCCGGCCGGATCGCGGCGGTGGTGCCCTACGCCACCTTCGGGAACAGCATCGACCTCGAACATTACGCCTGGCTGGCGCGGCGGCACGATGTCGCGGTGGTGGTGGACGCGGCGGCCTCGCTCGGCTCGCTCGACGGGGAGGGGCGCGGCTTCGGCAGCGACTGCCCCTTCGCGGTGGTCTATTCGATGCACGCCACCAAGACCTTCGCCACCGCCGAGGGCGGGCTGATCCACTCGGCCGACGCCGGGCTGATCGAGAGCCTGCGCGCGATGGCCAATTTCGGCTTCGAGGGCGGGCGATCGGCGACGCTCCCCGGCCTCAACGCCAAGCTCGGCGAAGTCTCCGCCCTGCTCGCGCTCGAGAAGCTGGGCGAGATCCATGCGGTCGCCGCCCATCGCGAGGCGCTGGCCGCCCGTTATCGCCAGCGGCTCGCTGCCTTCTCGCTCCAGCGCCCCCGCGGGCACGCCCAGGCCATGCAGTTCTTCCCCGTCCTGCTGCCGCGCGCGCTCAGCGATCATCGCGCGCGGATCGTCGAGCGGCTGGGGGCGGCCGGGATCGGCGCGGGAACCTATTTCAGCCCGCATCTGGGCGAGCAGCCCTGGTTCCGCGAAACCTGCCTGATCGACCGCCTGCCCGTCACCGACGACATCGCCGCGCGGATGCTGGCGCTGCCGATCACCGACGACATGCAGGCCGCCGACGTCGATCGCGTCGCCGATGCGCTCGCCGCCATCTGCCGCGAGCTGCCGCGCACGGTCCCCGCCGCGCCGCGGCCCTGCCGCAAGCGGGTGCTGGGCGCGGTGGTGGTCGGCGGCGGGCCGGCGGGGACGGCTTTGCTCTGCGCAGCGGGCAAGGCGGGCAGGCTGGACGCGCTGGCCCGCGTCGGCGTCGCGCTGCTCGACCGGGGGGAGCGGATCGGCGCGGGGCAACTTGGCCGCTACGCCATCGCATCGGACAGTTCGGCCGAGACTTTCCTCACCGCCGACGCCGCGCTGCCGCCGGGCCTCAGCCTCGCGCATGAGCCGGTCGCGCAGGCGATCGCCGGGCACAAGGGCGGCCTCGGCGTGCCGCTGCCCAAGGTGGGGGCCTGGCTCGATCGGCTGGGCGAGACGCTGGGCGCGCGGCTCGCCGGGCTCGGCGGCGACATATTGACCGGCCATGAGGTCGTCTCCGCCCAGCGCACCGCCGACGGGTTGTGGCGGACGCGCGCGCGCAGGCTGGCCGACGGCGGCTCGATCGAGCTGCTCTCGCAAAGCCTCGTCGTCGCCACCGGCGGGCACCAGCCCGCGATCCGGCTGACCGAGGAGCAGGTGGCGGGCGGCTCGCTCGTCCAGCGCTGCGGGGACCGGCTGCTCCAGTCCGACACCGTGCTGCTGGAGGGCGGGATCGAGCGGGTGCGCGAGCGCCTGCCCGCCGACCGGCCGGCGCGCATCGCCATCGTCGGCGGATCGACCAGCGCCGTCACCGCCGCGGTGCGGCTGCTCAAGGCCGGGCTGAACCTCGGCGAAGGGGGCGTCGCCCTGCTTCACCGCCGCCCCTTAAGGCCCTTCTACCCTTCCGCCGAGGCCGCGCGGGCGGACGGCTATGACGACTTCACGGACGCGGACATCTGCCCCGTCTCGGGTTTCGTCTATCGCCTCGGCGGCTTCCGGCTGGAGGCGCGCGAGCTGGTGATCCATGCGCTCGGCATCGGCGGCCGCGTCGGCGATCCGCGCCTGAAGCTGCATCGGCTCGCGGGCGAGGACGACGCGCAGGCCGCGCGAATCCTCGACGAGGCCGATCTGGTGATCGCCGCCTTCGGCTATCGCCCCCACGCGCTGCCGCTGATCGACGCGCGGGGCCGCGCCATCCGCCTGCGATCGGACGGCCCTGTGCGCGGGCCGATGGTGGATGACGCCTGCCGCCTCGTCGACGCGGCGGGCGAGCCGATCCCGGGGGCTTACGGCATCGGGCTGGCCGCCGGCTTCGTGCCGCACGGCGGCCTCGGCGGCGAGCCGAGCTTCCGGGGGCAGGCCAACGGCCTGTGGCTGTGGCAGAATGATGTCGGCCTAATGATCGTGGAGAGCATCCTGAAAGCCGCCGAAGCGGGCGCGGAACGGTCGGCGGCGTGAGCGCGCCCGCCGTCAGCGTGGTGATGGCCGCCTACAACGGTGCGGCCTTCATCGGTGAGACGATCCGCAGCGTGCTCGCCCAGACCATGCCCGATTTCGAGATCGTGGTGGTGGACGACGGCTCGCGCGATGACACGGTGGAGGTGCTGGCCCGCATCCGCGATCCGCGCCTGCGCGTGGTCCGCGCGGAGCGGAACGGCGGCCCGGCGATCGCCCGCACGCTGGCGCTGGCGCACGCGCGCGGGCGCTTCATCGCCGGGCTCGATCAGGACGATCTCTGTCACCCCGAGCGCTTCGCCCGCCAGCTCGCCTGGCTCTATCGCCATCCGGAGGCGGCGCTGGTGGCGAGCACGATCGAGATGGCGGGGGACGGGCCGGTGCGCCCCGATCCCTGGCCGCATCTCGCCGAGCCGCAAGCGATCGACTGGACGCTGCACCTGCTCAATCCGCTCGCCTGGTCCTCGGTGATGATGCGGGGCGAGGCGGCCCGCGCGCTCCATCCCTTCGAACGCGACGAGCGGCGCTATGCGGAGGATTTCGATCTCTACCACCGCATCCGCGCCCACGGCCGCATCGGCCGGATCGTCGAACCGCTGGTCCGCTACCGCGTCCACCCCGGCGGCGCCTCGCAGGTGAGCGAGGAGCGGATGATCGCGGCGGCCGGCGCGGTGCTCGCCGAACGCTACGCGCCGCATCTGGGGGAGGAGCGCGCCAGCCGCCTCGGCCTGCTGCTCAGCCGCTACGCCGGGGCGGGCTATGCTCCCGACGACGTGACCATCCTCTCCGAATGCGGCGCTGCGATCGGGACGGCGCTGGCGCTGTTCGGCTCTCTCGCCCCGGGCGAGGCGGAGCGCATCGCCGCCTGCGTGTGGTGGCGCATCGCCCGCGCGGGGCTTCGCGCCGGCCGCTACGGCGTGGAGCCGATGCTCCGCGCCAGGCCCGCCTTCGCCCCCTTCGACCGCGCCTTCCTCCCCGCCTTCGCCCGCGACGCCGCGATCGGGGGAGCGAGGAGGGTGATGCGGCGGAGCGCCTGAGCCCGGTCCTTCCGTAAGGAGCATTGGGTTGGGGCGTGTTACTCGAGCGATGCCCTCCATCGACAGGCCCCACCCCCAGCCCCTCCCCTGAAGGGGAGGGGAGATGCTTGCCGCTAAACCACCGTCACCCCGGCCTTGAGCCGGCGGCCCGCTGCCTTCGCTCGAGCAGATCGAACGGGTCGCGCCAAGGCTTCAGCCCGGGCGACGAGGACGCTCCGTTGGGAGCATCGTTTCCTTGCAATCGTTTGCACAGATGGGTTAGCGTGCGGTTGTTCCCGCTGTTCTCCCTCTCCCCGGCGGGAGAGGGCTTTTTGCCGGGTTGGTGAACGTAACCGTTTCTGCTTTCCTACAATGCCAATCTTGTGCCATATGGGTTACATCGAGTCGGCGCGAAAAGATGAGGCGCGAGGATCCGGCCGTTGATCGCCACGGATCGCCGGCCAACGATACCAAGGGGGAGAGATTATGAGCCTGAGCCGCCTTTCGAGCCTGTTCCTCGCCGCTGCGACGGCGGCCACGACGCCGCTCGCCGCCGCGTCCCCTGCGTCCACGCCTTCCGCCACAGCCCCCACGCAGGACTATCGCGCGCGGCTGCCCGAGGACGAGGTGATCTATTTCGTACTGCCCGATCGCTTCGCCAACGGCGATCCGGCCAATGATCGCGGCGGGCTCACGGGCAATCGGCTCAGGACGGGCTATGATCCGACCGACACCGGCTTCTACCACGGCGGCGATCTCAAGGGGCTGAAGGACAAGCTCGATTATATCCAGGGCCTGGGCGCGACGGCGCTGTGGATCGGGCCGGTGTTCCGCAACAAGCCCGTCCAGTGCAGCCCGGACGGCAAGCATTGCTCGGCCGGCTATCACGGCTACTGGATCGAGGGCTTCGACCAGATCGATCCGCATTTCGGGACGGAAGCCGACATGAAGGCGCTGGTCGACGCGGCGCACGCGCGGGGAATGAAGGTCTATCTCGATATCGTCATCAACCATACCGCCGACGTGATCCAATATCGGGAGTGCCAAACGGACGCGCCCTGCGCCTATCGCGACCATGCCGATTATCCCTACAGCCGCCGGGGCGGCGTGGACGGCAAGCCAATCAATCCGGGCTTTCTGGGCGACGACGCCGCGCACCAGACGGCGGCGAACTTCGCGAAGCTGACCTCGCCCGATTACGCCTACACCCCCTTTGTACCGGCGGACGAGGCGCACGCCAAGTCGCCCGCCTGGCTCAACGATCCGATCTATTACCACAATCGCGGCGACTCGACCTTCGAGGGCGAAAGCTCCACCTTCGGCGATTTCTCGGGCCTCGATGACGTGATGACCGAGAATCCGCGCGTGGTGCAGGGCATGATCGCCATTTACGGCGGCTGGATCGACCGGCTGCATGTCGACGGCTTCCGCATCGACACCGAGCGTCATGTGAACCCGGAATTCTGGCGCGCCTTCGTTCCCGCCATGCTGGCGCGCGCGAAGGCGGACGGCATCCCCAACTTCCACATCTTCGGCGAGGTGGCGAATCCCGATCCTTCGGCGCTCGCGCGGCATACGGTGAAGGATCATATCCCGGCCGTGCTCGATTTCGCTTTTCAGGAGCGGGTGGCGCGCGCGGTGGGCGGAGACGGGGCGACGCAGCCGCTCGCCGATTATTTCGCCGACGACGTGAATTATCGCGGCGGCGAGGAGACGGCGCGGAGGCTCGTCACCTTCCTCGGCAACCACGATATGGGTCGCGCGCTGATGCAGCTCCGCAAGGCGCGGCCGGGCATCGGCGATGCCAAGGCGATGCGGCGGCTCGATCTCGGCTATGCGATGCTGTTCTTCCTGCGCGGCACGCCGGCCATCTATTATGGCGGCGAGCAGGGGCTGGCCGGGGAAGGCGGCGATCAGGCCTCGCGGCAGGATATGTTCCCGTCGCGGACGCCGAGCTACCGCGCCGAGACGGGGCTGGGCGAGACGCATGACGGCAGCGTCTCGCGCTTCGACGCCGCCAACCCGCTCTACCGCGCGATCGCGGCGATGGCGAAGCTCCGCACCGCCACGCCCGCCCTGCGCGAGGGCGACCAGATCACCCGCGCGGCGGGCGACAAGCCCGGCCTGTTCGCCGTCTCCCGCCATGCCGCCGACGGGCGCGAGGTGCTGGCGGCGTTCAACACCTCGGATCAGCCGTTCGAGGGACAGGTTCAGGTGGACGCGCGCTCGACCAGGTGGCGGAGCCTGATGGGGCGGTGCGCGGCGGAGTCGAGCGCGCCGGGGAGCTATCGGGTGAGCCTGCCGCCGCTGGGCTATATGGTGTGCGAGGCGGAAGAGGGCGGCCGATAAGCGGAACTACTCCCTCTCCCGGGCGGGGTGAGGGGGAGCGAGCGTCCCCGCTATTGAGCGTGGGCCACCCTCACCCAGCCCTCTCCCTCAAGGGAGAGGGCTTTAGCGTTATTCCTCCTCCGCCTGTTCTTCCGGCGGGTGGAGTCTCAACCGCGTGACTCGGCGAGGATCGGCCTCCGTCACCTCCAGCTTCCAGCCGCTGTCGTGGGTCAGCACCTCGCCCACCTGCGGGATGCGCTCGGCGATCAGCGAGGCGAGGCCGCCGAGCGTGTCGACCGGCTCGTCGGTCTCGGCGAGGCGGGGATCGACCGTCTCGGCGACATCCTCCAGCTCGGCGCGGGCGTCGGCGTCCCAGCCGCCGCCGTCGAGCGGCACCAGCAGGGCCTCGGGAGTCTCGTCATGCTCGTCCTCGATGTCGCCGACGATCTCCTCGACCAGATCCTCGATCGTCACCAGCCCCTCGGTGCCCGAATATTCATCGACGACGATAGCGAGATGGGTGCGCGTCGCCCGCATCTCGGCGAGCAGATCGATCACCCCCATCGATTCGGGCACGTAGCGCGGCTCGCGCAGCAACTCGCCGATCGCGGCGGGCTTCGGCGCGGCGCCGGCGAGGATCGCGAACACGTCCTTGACGTGGATCATGCCGACGACCGTATCCAGCGTCTCGCGATAGACAGGCAGCCGCGAATGGCCGGCTTCGGCGAACAGCGCCACCATCGCATCGAAGCTGGCGCTCTCCTCGATGGCGATGATGTCGCCGCGCGGCACCGCCACGTCGCGCACCGTGCGCTCGCCGAAATCGAGCAGGTTGCGGAGCATGATGCGCTCCGCTTCCGAAAGATCGAGCGCGTTGGGGGCGTCGCCCTCATGCTCCTCGATCGCCTCCTCGATCTCCTCGCGGAGCGTCGGCTCGGCTTCGTCGCCGAACAGCAGATGACGCAGGACAGACCACAGGTTCCCGCCTTCCTCGGCGGGGCGTCTACTGGAATCGTCGGGCATGGCGGCGGTGGGGGATCCCTCTGTTGCGGAGGCGGAGTTTACCGGCAGGCGCGGGCGCGAGTCGAGCCTTCATTCCTTGTAGGGATCGTCAATCCCGAGCGAGGCGAGCGCCTCGCGCTCGGCGGCTTCCATCTCTTCGGCGTCCCGGTCGGTCAGGTGATCGTAGCCGAGCAGATGGAAGGTTCCGTGGACGACGAGATGGGCGGCGTGCGCCTCGACGGCGACCGCCTTTTCCTCGGCCTCGCGCACGCAGACGCCGTGGGCGAGGACGATATCGCCCAGCAGCACCTCGCCATCGTCGCCATTGCCGTCGATCGCATCCAGCAGGTCCGTCTGCACCATCGGGAAGGAGAGGACGTTGGTGGGCTTGTCCTTGCCCCGATAATCGCGGTTGAGCGCGTGGACCTCGGCGTCGGTCGCGAACTTGACGGAGACCTCGATGCGGGCGGGTTCGGCGAGGAAGCGGGCGTGCGGCGAATGCGCGATCGCGGCGCGGACGGCGTGGTCCGCCAGCTCCTCCCAGCGGGCGGACTCGGGCCAGCCGGCGGCGTCGGTCTCGACGTGGAGCATTATCGCGCCCCTCCCGCAAGCGGGAGGGGCCGGGGGTGGGCTCGCGTGATCGGATATGGGAACAGGCCGGGAGCGGGGGCCCACCCCCCGGCCCACTCCCGCTTGCGGGAGGGGGAGCTAGGCATCCGGCCCCTCATAGGCTTCGACGATGCGGCCGACGAGGGGGTGGCGGACCACGTCGCCCGCGCCGAAGCGGATCATCGAGATGCCCTGCGTTCCTTCGAGCCTCCCCACTGCGTCGGCGAGGCCGGACTTGCCGATGTCGGGCAGGTCCACCTGGCGGGGATCGCCGCAGATCACCATGCGGCTGTTCATGCCGAAGCGGGTGAGGAACATCTTCATCTGCATCGGCGTGGTGTTCTGCGCTTCATCGAGGATGATGAAGGCGTCCGAAAGCGTGCGGCCGCGCATGAAGGCGATCGGCGCGATCTCGATCTCGCCGGAGGCGATGCGGCGCTCGACCTGTTCGGTCGGCAGCATATCGTAGAGCGCGTCGTAGAGGGGGCGGAGATAGGGATCGACCTTCTCCTTCATGTCGCCGGGCAGGAAGCCCAGACGCTCGCCCGCCTCCACCGCCGGGCGGGACAGGATCAGGCGATCGACCTGGCCCTGGATCAGCATCTGCACCGCCTGGGCGACCGCCACATAGGTCTTGCCGGTGCCCGCCGGCCCGAGCGCGAACACCATCTCGTCGCGCGCCAGGGCCTCCATGTAGCGGATCTGGTTGGCCGAGCGGGGGACGATGGTTTTCTTGCGGGTGCGGATCATCACCGCCGGCGGTTGGCTGACGTCCTGCCGGATGATGCCGTCGAGCGTGGGCTCGGCCGACATGGCGATCACCGCCTCGACCGCGCCGGCGTCGATCTCCTGCCCCTGGACGATGCGGTTATAGAGGCCGGTCAGCACGTCGCGGGCGCGGGCGATCTGATCGGCCTGGCCCTCGATCACCAGCTTGTTGCCGCGCGCCGAGATATAGACGCCGAGGCGACTTTCGATCGCGATCAGATTCTGGTCATATTCGCCGAACAGGCGGCCGAGCAGTTGCGGCTTGTCGAACAGGACTTCGAGGCGGGCCTTGTCGCCGGCCTGCGCGGGAACGGGCTTGCGGCTCATGCCGTCCTTTCATGGG
>Ga0164242_10005223_pt1 | contig 14471 bp, 11 predicted proteins | sample OricomgcompostMG_FD_108783 | JGI IMG/M metagenome (GOLD analysis project Ga0164242, IMG submission 108783) | Miracle-Growth compost microbial communities from Emeryville, California, USA - Original compost - Miracle growth compost (MG) ... | reverse complement strand
GCCTGAGAGGGGAGGTGCTGTAGCAGCGAGTCGACAAACATGGAGATGAGTGACGGCCCGGATAGGGTGAAGACAGCCTGGAGCAGATCGGCGACATCCTTCCTTGCGTCGCTGAACCCCACTCGCTCTGTCGAGTCCCAGGTTGCGAAGACCTCAATCGGGGGATACTGTATTTTCCGCCAGCAGTTCGAGACAACCTGCATGACGTGGGCCACGGCCTGGGGCATCCAGGCTTGAGTGTCTTCCTCCACAGAGGAGTACATGACATCAGTCATGGTCTCTACGAATGTAGACCAGAACTCGAGGGCGGGGACGAAGATCTTGTCCTCGCCTACGGGATGGCCGGTGGCCGTAAGCAGGCCGCTGAGTCCTGACAAGAAACTCTGGGATTGGTCATCGCGGCCCTCCATAAGGTCCTGTACCTTGGCATCCCCGTAGGCCAGCATGAATAAGCCGAATTGGAGAGAGTCAAAGTCAAAGTCACCCTGGAGGAGAGTGTGGTACCGCCCCTGAGCCCACTGGCTCTCGAACAGGCTGGCCAGAGAACTGTAGTGTTCCTTGGTAAAAAATCCAGAGTAGTTGGAGAGTATGTCAGTAAAGAGCTCGATCGAGGCTTCATAGAGCTCATCGTTCGCGAGGCAGTTCATCGCAGGGTTGATAAGGGTTCGGAGTGGGCGAATTAAGATATCCGTCGTTGAGGAGATGCGCTGCGCATAAAGGATCCAGGACTTTAACACAGTCAGTTCCGTCTTGACAAAGGCGCGCAGTTTGTTTCCCCAATGTCTTCTTCGTTCGGGATTGGGTTAGCATCGCTGAATCAGTCTTACCTGGAAGCATTTGATCGATTCTTCCTGTATCTTGATGCTACCTGGTTCAGCCCCTGACTCGGGTGCCAGACCCCTTGCAAGTAAGCTCGTCACTTCAGGGCCGTTCTGTGCCAGACGATCGTGTATATTGGCACTAGAGGTTGTCAGCGGAACTTGTACGGACTTGACTGTGATTGTGAAAACCTTGTCGCCGTATCAACGTACTATTTTGGGGAGTTCATGTCTGTCTTCCCAGTGTCTTCGACGAAAGAGGTCGCAAACCAGAGAGCGGTCTGCATCTTGGCCACGGTCAAGGTACGAATAGCCTCATCTATTTGGGGCATAGAATCTGGCTCTCCGACAGGAAGAGCCCGGCCGACAGAAAGGCAGTGAACGAGGTGTCCGACACATCGCGGCCAGAGGTGTGAGAAATAGATGAAGTAGGTCGCCAAGGCCGAGCAGAGCTTCCTGATCACCAAAGCTCCAGAACCGTCTTCCAGAGACCGGACAAGCCATCCGATCATGTTTTGAAGAAGCTCCTTCGCATCGTCCTCAGTCAAGGCTGAGCTATAACATGAGTCAGCACACCGCTAAATAATGGGCATAAGGGTTGTGGGCTACTTGCTTCTCCGTGTTCAGCTTCACTATCAAGGTCAAGGCACCGAAGAACTTGACTTTGTCATCCCCGTTTGCAAGGAGACTCCGGGCAAGCTGCCAACCCTCTCCTGATTTCTGGAGCCTGTGAAGCACATCCTGGATTTTCGAGATGGTTTCGGGCGGTGCTGGCTCATACAGGGCCCGGATCAGCTAGGGACAGATTTGTTAGTCTAAGCTCGGTGTGTTCGTCCCTTCGGTGAACCCACATCTTCCACCTCAGCCAGGCTTGACGGTAACGGGAGTTGTTCCATTTTGGGGCCAGTCGGGCATGCTATCTCTGGAGAGTTAGGTTAGGCGTCACGCCACGATGAAAATCTATGCGGTCGATTTCCAAATTTGAGTGAAACCAGGCATTCTTAGTTTATGCCGTTCGCCAGACAAGTCGTTAAAAATCTCCGTTCCGAGTGTTTTGGGAGGCGATATCTGCAGAGCCGACCGTTGCCCTGGTGCCTAAGAGCTTAAGGAGATCAGAAGGTTAGCTACACATGCAATGACGAGAGGCATGATGCAGTTATCCACGGCCATTTTTTAGCGCGGGGCAGCAGTCTCAATTGTGATTGGACCCCGCTGTAGTTTCTAGACCCCGGCCTGAAGCCAAGCCAATCCTCAGATGTCCTCTGGTACCTTTCTCCCGGTACCACTCTGTCTCTGACTCTTGGTTATGCACGAATTAGATGTCGCATTGCCCATTACTATCAGCTCGATATTGCTAGACTCGCGGGCCAAGAAGACCTGCCTCATTACTAAGCCTCGACTGCCGCCTGCACAGCAAGCTACCCTAATCTGGTAGGAGCGCTTCAAAGCGACTAAATTGACGACGGTGGATTGGATTGCGGGCGTGGGGTCAAGAGCGTGAAGTGCTTTCCCCCCTATTGTATCTCTCCCATGCGTTATATATCCTCCCGTCCTTTCTTCACCTCTTCCTTCAGGACTCTGGCAGCACAGTTCGTTCAGCCTCCCAAGTACAGACCCTCAAGGTACATATTTGCAGGCAGTGCCCGCAGTGTGAGCAGACTCACAGTAATACCCACTCCATTTCTACCCCGCGCGGCATTCTCAACCTCGACCATCCCAGCTATGGAGACCGTGGATACCAGTTCTCGGCTCACGGAGCTTAGGGCCTTGATGAAGGAGCGCAAGGTGGACGTATATAGTAAGAAACGCTCGGAAACCCTGCGCCCCTTCGGCCCCGACCCCTGGTTTTGCTTGATCGCGTGCTGATATCAACGCCCCCCCAGTTGTTCCATCGGAAGACAGCCATGCCTCGGAATATATTGCCGCGTGCGATGCGCGACGCGAGTTCATCTGTGGCTTCACCGGGTCGGCAGGGACAGCAGTGATCACTCTAGACAAGGCCGCGCTCTCTACCGACGGGCGATACTTCAACCAAGCGGCCAAACAGCTGGACCAGAACTGGCTGCTCCTCAAGACCGGCCTGCAGGATGTCCCGACTTGGCAAGAGTGGACCGCGGACGTATCGGCAGGCGGAAAGACAGTCGGTGTCGATCCTACGCTTATTTCTCCGTCTACGGCTGAAAAGCTGTGCGAGAAGATTAAGAAGCGCGGCGGAGCTGGCCTCGAAGCTGTCACCGAGAATCTGGTCGATCTCGTCTGGGGTAAAGCCAAGCCTCGTCGACCGAGCGAACCTATCGTTGCTTTGCCCGAGAAGTATTCCGGGAAGGACATCGAGTCCAAACTGGTGGACCTCCGCAAGGAACTCGAGAAGAAAAAATCGTCCGGGTTTGTGGTGTCCATGCTCGACGAAATTGCATGGCTCTTCAACCTTCGTGGAAACGACATCACTTACAACCCCGTCTTCTTTTCGTATGCTATTGTGACGCCAGACTCTGCGACCCTGTATGTCGACATCGCCAAGCTTAGCCAAGACCTCCAGGAGTCTTTGGCTGCCAACAAGGTCACCATCAAACCCTACGAGGCTCTCTTCGAGGATACCAAGGTCCTCGTCACGGCTGCCCGGGCTAATGGGGATTCCACCAACCCAACGAAGTATTTCATTTCGACAAAGGCGTCATGGGCACTAAAACTAGCTCTTGGAGGTGACGAATTGGTTGAAGAGATTAGAAGCCCGATCGGTGATGCCAAGGCCGTGAAGAACAGTACCGAGTTGGAGGGTATGAGGCAGTGCCATATCCGGGACGGTGCGGCCCTGATTGAGTATTTCGCATGGCTTGAACACCAACTCCTCGAGAAGAAGGCTACCCTGGATGAAGTTGATGCCGCAGATAAGCTCGAAGAGCTACGAAAGAAGCAGAAGGATTACGTCGGCCTATCCTTTGACACCATATCCTCCACCGGCCCCAAGTGCGTTTGCCTTCCCCCACTCCCCTGACGCTCATAGGACCTACTAACCGTGACCAGTGCTGCGGTGATTCATTACAAGCCGGAGCGAGGAAATTGCTCCGTCGTCGATCCGAATGCGGTCTATCTGTGTGATTCGGGAGCGCAATACTTTGATGGAACCACGGATACCACGAGAACTCTCCACTTTGGAACACCGACCGAAGCAGAGAAGAAGTCCTATACTCTAGTCCTAAAGGGCAACATGGCACTAGACATGGCCGTGTTCCCGAAGGGGACCACGGGCTTCGCACTAGACGGGCTGGCACGGCAGTTCTTATGGGTAAGTCCCGACTACTCTGAAAACAGGCAGACTTCTTGGTAAAGTGCTCACAGCTACTATAGAAAGAGGGCCTTGACTACCGTCACGGAACAGGTCACGGCGTGGGGTCTTACCTCAATGTGCACGAAGGTCCTATCGGTATTGGCACTAGGAAACAGTATATCGAGGTGGCACTCGCCGCCGGAAATGTCACTTCGATCGAGCCGGGTTATTACGAGGATGGGTCATACGGCATTCGAATTGAAAACATCTCCATGGTTAGAGAGGTGAAGACCGAGCATTCGTTCGGCGATAAGCCTTACTTGGGCTTCGAACATGTCACTATGGTACCGTACTGTAGGAACCTGATCGACACGTCCCTGTTGACAGCGGAGGAGAAGAAGTGGCTCAACGACTACAATGTCGACATATTTGAGAAGACGAAGGACTATTTCAAGGACGATCCTCTTACGCTAGCATGGCTTAAGAGGGAGACCCAGCCTTTTTAGTTGGGCGGCAGTATATACTGGGTAGGTAGGTAGGTAGCTAGCTAAGAGGTAATATTGTCCAGACGCACAAGGCAACAATGAAGTCAGAAGGACATGAAAGCCGATAGAGCAAAGGTCAAACCGAATGATAGACCGAATGCGGGATGTTTGCTCAAGGCGGAGAGGATGCGCGAGGACTGAACCCGTTTCCTCAAGTTCAACCGTCCGAGGATGTCGATGCCGAATCGCGAAGCAGTCTAGGAACACATTAGACCTGCATTGGGGTCGTGAATAAGTAGGGCGAGAATAAAGTACCTGGATTGCGACAATCCCTAAGCCAATGAGAAGGACGAGTGTCTTGGAGAAAACGCTCACGAGCAAACCAAGAACGAAACCTGACGGGTTGAGATCAGTCCTAGCTGTCATAGGGGACGGTGGGCAAGAGTAGTACCGGACAAACTACCGCTAGATAGCTGCTTGATAACCTCGGGATCGAGTCTGTCTTTCCGCCCACTCGAGATAGGTCGAACAGGTTGTCTAGAATCGAGCCGCATAGGGGACTGCCTGGTGAGCATCATAGCCCCGGCTGATAGACCCAGGCTAAGGGGCACGGCATTTCGCCGTAGGGCGGACCGGCACATGGTGAGAGTCGCCATGCTGTATGAGTGTTTAGAGGAAGTGATTCCCGTTCGAAGCATCAGGCGGGAGATTAGTCTAAGATCACGATAAATAGCTCCCTGGCAAGCTACTCTGATTCTCGGCGTTTGTTGACACTAGCTGGTGATGTCATGCCGAGGACCCCGCTAAAAGCCAGAAGCTCCTCGGCCCAAGCTACACAACTCCGCCTCAGGCACTACACGTAGAAAGTAGTGCTTGAAAAAACATGGACAGCTTGACGGAATTTGCGTGACGAGAATCGCTCTTTACGAGACATTACCTACCTAGTAACCGAATATCACCAGAGTTTAACAGAAGATACGGATTTTCAGAGACGACAACCTAGTTGGATTGATCGTAAAATACAAATACCGCCTAATGAGATAATCGAAGTCATGTACCGAAGTTATGCGCAAATACGAAACAGGCCTACCCGCAAAGAAGCTTGGACCCCCACTAGTTTAGACGCGATTCCCCCTTGACGCGTCTGTTTTCTTTCCAGCCACCACCTTCTTTCTCACCTCCACCAGCAAACGACACCCAGACCAGCACCCCCACCTGAAATGTTAACACTTGGTCGCAATGCTATGCGCATATAGTTGAAGACTTTTTCTCCTGAATAGCAAGATTGTCTCTTCATTTGTCCCTGCCTATAATTCGCCGATCTTTACAATGCCTCGGCCAAAGCGAACTCGAGGCCTCGCAACGCGACGGGCGGCGAACCAGGGCGGCGAATCGTCGGCGCCGACCGCGACGCAGCCACCTGCGGGCAATACTGCCCTTCCTTCTAGCTCCGGCACCGATATCTACGATCTTAGCGACCGCGAGAAGGAAAAAACACATGCACGGAAAGCAGGTATCAGCGCCGAGGTGGACAATAGTGTGTTGCAGAACGCGCGGTCGCGACCCGGGGTGGGCGTGAATACTCGGCGTACGAAGGCGCTCGAGACGTCAATGGGAAGCCGCGACGAATCAACGACGCGTCGGGGTGATCTCACATCTACAACGAACACCCTCAATGCGTCGGACGATGTCGAGAGTCCGCCGGAGATCGGTCGTCGCAGCCACGCAAGCCTCCGGGGCCGACCGACGGACGTGTCCGGGCTAGACCTGGATGACGACGTGTTTGGCGACCTCGATGATAGCCTGGTGAGCCGCGACGATTCGCACAGCGTACCACACTCCACCGACACGTCGAGTCTCACCGTGGGGGCCTTCCGGAAACGCCCCCGAAAGTCGAGCATCGCCAGCAGAGACGACGCTCCAATCAGGCCGAGCAGCAGGGGCCAGAATACCTCTGGAATCAGCTCCACCTTCAGTTTCGGCCATTTCAAGCGACGGCCGCGAGCACCTAGCATTCTGGGCAGTCGGAAAGGCCGTTCGCATAGCCGACAGCCGCATGCTTCTGGGGACGAGACCGACACCGAGCGGGAATTCACGCGTACCATTAATCCTACGCCAATGCGCTATGCGTCCAGACAGCCTAGCGCCGCGCCCTCCAGTGTAGGTTCAAGGCAGGCGTCAACAACCCGGCGTACCCGGAAAAGGAAGTCCCTCGAGGACCATGGCAGTGCTCATAAACGAGCTGCGCTTGACGACTCTGAGGATGATATTCATGACTCCATAGAGCTTGATGATAGCCCTGCCGCGTCACCTCGGGGTCGTAGCCCAGTTCGACTGCCTAGTCCAGCTCGTCTAGCTACCCCAGACCCGAATGACCCAGACCTAGCTCCGCCAATGAGCAGCGGGTCGTCTGACGCCGGCGACGCGATTTGGCCCCCTCTTGAATCCCTTGCCCACCGAACTTATCGGACCCGGAGGGCAGCCTCCCGAGCCCAAAAGACACCCGAGTTGGGTGATAGTGGTTCAGATATATCTTCACCTCCGTCGCTTACGCATTCACCAAACTTGAGGCCGGCCGTAAGAGCTAAGAAGAATGTGCAACCCCCCAAGGCCAAGGTCACCACTGCCGATCTAGCATCTCTTTTGCCTCGGCGACGCCATAAACAGACAGCGTCAAACCCGTTTGACATCCCCAGCTCGGACGCCGACGACGGTTCAACTCTAGGGAATGAAGATGATGAGCTCTCCTACACCAATACGAGGGCGACTCGTTCGAAGAGATCATCGCGACCTGCCGACGCCACCTCCAGCGGGACCAAAGGCAAGCATGTCGCGGGGACGGGTAAGGTTACCAGGCGGACCTATGGGTCCCGTAGCTCGGACAAGGAGAACCAAGCCGAGGAAGAGGCGGCGGAGGATACTGCAGAGGCCGAGGACGGTAACGAGGAGCTTCCGGTCGCGGAAACAAGCCAGATGATGTTGGCGCGGCTGGGCGAGGAGCTGAAGAACGCGGCTAAGAAATTCAAGGAAGTCGACAAGTGGGAGTTGGAATTCGAAGAGGACAACGAGCCGTCTTCACCAGTGGGTGCTCGTTAACGGAACATGAACGACCAACGAAAGATGGGATGAATGGAGGTGTTATGGTGCGATATTGTGCTACTTCGGGGGTGTTCTGGAGTTGGCGTTGGACGTTCAGCCTTTTTTCTTCTTGCATCGTCCGTGGGAGGCTTCTTTTTCTACTGAAACTAGGGGGTACCAGAAGCCTTGGCTTCAACTTGGTCGACGAGGTTATTTCGTTCTACCGACTAGTGTTTTTCGATACGGAGGGCTTGGCTTCGTGTCCCTGAAACTGTAACGAGGATACAGATGCAGGAGAAGATGAGATTGGGGATTAAAAGACTCGTTACATCCGTTTAGCTTTTTTATGAGCAATTCCTTGACGCCTCAACACCGTAGATCAACCGACAACCCGCTATATGCTTCGTGCAATGTCGTGTCCCGACCTACAAAGCCAAGGGTATCGGCTGGGGAGGTTCTAAGAAAAGGGAACGCAAAGATAGGTATCATGCGCTATGACTTGAGGGAAACGCTTTCTAGCTTGTTCTCGACAACTGGTAATAGCGGCGCGACCTGGTTTGCGTCTCTCATTGCTGCTGTGACGGCTTCCGGGAGTAGTCCACTCATTAACAGGTTCTACGAATGAGTCAGTAATCAGTAGTCTAGCAGTCAAAGAACATTCCAAGGTTTTCCCAGGTCATGCAAGCAAAGGAATCAAAGGGACAGAGACGGCCCCTTCTACTTCCCGTATGCTACCCGCATCGTCACTCACCCTCTTAAGGTTGGCAAACGAGTCCTCCTTGGCCGTATACTCGCGAATGACCTCGTCCGTGTCAAAATCAACGTAGACCCTCGTGTCCGTGACGCGCGCGACGACATTGTCGAGCCGCATGAACAGTCGGCACAGCAACAGCATGCGGCGCTGAATGACCCGCACCTTCACGCTGAGCACGGAGATGCCGTTGTCGTCCAGCTCGCTCTCGTACAGCATGACCTCGTCGAAGAACAGGATCGGGTCCCGCTGCTTCAGCAGTTCCAGCGGGATCGGCTTCGTAGACGGCGCAAACTGCCTCGCGGGGCCACCGTCACCGACGCCGCCGCCGGAGGTTGAGTATGAGGAACCGGTGCCGTCCCGCGTGGTGCCGCGGTAGGTGGTGGAGTAGCTCCAGTCGTAAGGCTTGACGACCTCCTTGATGTCCGCGGAGGTCCTCTCGCGGCTCGACGACCACTCGCCGGCGTAGGCGACGCGCAGCATGTTGCGGTCCGTCTTGTCGACGAGGTCGAGGGCGTCCTCGGCGGCGAACTCGACGCTCCAGCCCGTCGGCGCGTGCGTCACGGCCACGAGGTTGTCTCCGAAGATCATCTCGGGGATCGGGATGCCGAGCCGCGCGCCCATGGCGTCGATGGGCCCGCTCTTGGAAATGGGGAGCTTGCGCGAGGAGATGCGGAAGTTGCCCTGCGTGTGGACCGTCGTCGCCTGGGCGAGGGCGTCGGGGGTTGGGTAGGGCTCGTTGGGGTCGGTTATGTGGTTCATCTTGTCGGTGAGGTTTGCCCTTCGGGATTCTTTGGCCGTTTGGGTCTTTTGTGTCCCGCTTAGTTCACGGAGCCTAAGTTGCGGGCTGTACAATGTCTGCGTTCTCTTGAGGGGTGGTATAAGGTGAACGAATTTGGCTTATGGGATTACCTGGTACGGATGTCGTTGAATGACGAGGCCGGGTTGCTACGTTTTGCTCATGGTGGGGTCCAGATCTTGGGATGTTTGGAGGGGTTCAAGGCGATGCAACTGTGGGGACCGTGGAGTTCAGTGCTACCGTAGGTATCTTACAGGGGTTCAGATGTGCGTCTCTTTGATACTATGCTTGCTTGATTGATGCCATTTACAAGCAGAAGCCCTTCCACCTCGCCGTCTCTATAATGCATTCTCCCTACTATTGTTGTTTCTGAATCCTTACTGCCTCAGGTATGTGCGATTAAGTTGAATGAAATGGTCTTGCTTCTCGCTACCAATGCCACGCACTTGGTAGGACCAGTTTATGGTGGGGCGTGGAGAGCTTTGAATTGCTCAGCCGCCAGCTCGTTGCCCGGACAACAGCCGTCAACATACCCACCCCAGACCATCTCCCTCATTCTGGACCACACTACTCCGTGCTCTCAAGATCATCGCCTTTTGTCGTCCATGCCTTCATAATTTACCAGAGTCCCGTCCCAACAAATCACCATGGCTACTCGCACATTAGAAGCTCGCTTCGAGCACATGTCCGTCAACGACAGCAGCGACGCGAGCAGATTCCAAAAACCCAAACCTGGCCAACTCACCCACTCCTCCAGCCGACCCAACCTCTTCAAAGTCGCTCTTCAATCACAAAAGACAAATGCCGTCACAACCACTACTGTGGCTCTCCCCTCCCAAAATGCGCAGGCTCCCACATCCCCGAGCAAGAAGGCTGCCTCGGCCGCCCGCAGCTCCGACGAGCTCGCCCTCGCCAAGAAGTCCTCGATCTCCTACGTCGACCAGCCCCTGATCCCCAAGCAGTTCCACCTCGGAATGTTTGAAATCGGCCGGCCGCTCGGAAAGGGCAAGTTCGGTCGTGTGTACCTCGCCCGCGAGCGCGGCACGGGGTTCGTGTGCGCGCTGAAGACGCTGTACAAGGGGGAGCTACAAAACTCGGGCGCCGAGAGCCAAGTAAGACGGGAGGTCGAGATCCAGAGTAACCTCCGGCACCCCAACATCCTCAAGCTCTACGGCCACTTCCACGACAGCAAACGCATCTTCCTCATCCTCGAGTTTGCCGGAAAGGGAGAGCTGTACAAACACCTGAAGCGCGAGATCCGGTTCCCAGAGTGGAAGGCTGCCCATTACATTGCACAGTGCGCCGCTGCTCTGAGGTACCTGCACCGCAAGCACGTTATTCACAGGGATATCAAGCCTGAGAACATCCTGCTCGGCATCCACGGCGAGATCAAGATTGCCGATTTCGGCTGGAGCGTCCATGCCCCTAGCAGGAGGCGCCAAACGCTCTGCGGCACTCTAGATTACCTTCCCCCCGAGATGATCGTCAAGACGGGCAAGGACGGATCGTACAACGAGAAGGTTGATCTGTGGAGTCTGGGAGTCCTGACGTACGAGTTCCTGGTGGGGGAGGCGCCCTTCGAGGATACCAAGGTTATGACGCAGAAGAGAATTGCTAGGGCCGATATGACGATCCCGTCATTTGTCAGCCCCGAGGCTAGAGACCTCATCAAGAAGGTACAATTTCTCTTAGGCACCCATGTCATTGTTCTGAAGCACTCTCGCTAACTAAAATTCCAGCTTCTAGTTCTTGATCCTGAGAGGAGACTCCCGCTGGAGGATGTCCAGCAGCACCCGTGGATCTTGAAGCACTGCATGAGGGGGAATCGGACAAGCAACCCCGAAAAGGCGGCGAGTAAATGAGTAACGACTTTAATAGCAAGTCATAGGAATGGCGTTCTTGGAAATGGAAGGGGTGAATCAGGAGTTTATTGAGCTATTGTAAATTCGTATGTTCATGAAAACCGGGGCTTCTCTCGGCCTCGATCCTTTCTATCCAATACATCGGGCATGGTATCAATCGGGCGTCGGGAGATTTTGTTACAATAATACAGGAGCCAGCCTCTCTGGCTTGAGTGCCTACGAGTCTTCACCGGTAAACCTCGTTGAAGGGTCTTGTGTCGCTGAAGCACGAATCCCAGACCTCGTTGACAGCCTTCACCGCTTGTACATCGTCCTTACACCTCGGCCGCGCCATGACGGACTGAACTGCCCTCATGCGCACGCAGTTTTGGAATTGTTGTGTTAAATTCCAGTTGCCCCTTGTTATCGTTTCCCTCGTCCACCTGCATTCGCCGCTTAGCATCGATGCGCGGATCTAGACAGATGAAAAAGTTAGCATTCCGCCCTTCTAGGGATATACGTCGTCACGTCTCCTCTCTCCTTGAAGAGAGAGAAAAAAAGAGTAAAGCGCACCTCTGTACAGGCCGCCTGCTTTAAATCCTTCTCCCCCGCAAAGTCGACCTTCCACCGCAGGTGATCCCAAGCATGCACCATCTCGTGCGCCAGGCTATCCTCCAAGTGTCCCCGGTTCCGCACCTCGTTCGCGCACAGCAGGATGCCGTGGCCGGGGCTGAAGCCGCCGGACTGCCTAACGGCGACGCCGTCCTCGGTCAGCCGCGCGGGACACCTGCGGCAGACGACGTTGGAGGCGTCGAGGTTGCCGTTGAGGGCGGACACGCGCTCGCGCAGGAAGCGCACCGTCGGCGAGTGCGCGAACAGCCAGTCCCGGTACTCCTCGCACCGCTTGCAGTCGCGCTCCTCGTGCGCCCGGTACCGGTCCTCGCGGTAGTGGAAGACCCCTTCCTTCGTCACTTTGCCCGTGAGGATGCGGAAGTAGTTCATCCACCACGCGACCCCGGGGTCGTACCCCGTCCGCGCCGGGTCGTTCTCGAGGCTGCGGGCTAGATCGGGGGTGGTTGTGGAGGAGGATGGTCCGGCCAGGGCGGAGGCTTGGGGGTTCGGGTTCGGGGCTGAGTTTGACGTTGATGTCGGGCTAAGCCCCGCGGGCGCGGCGCTCGTTGACGCCATTGTGCTGAGATTTGCCCGTTTGTGTCGGGAGGGGGTAGAGGGGGGTGTACAAGAAGGTGGTAGGGTCGAAGGCAGTCGGGAATGCAGTTGGGAGTAGATCGTTCCCGAGGCGATCGCCGCTAACGATCTCTCTCGCCCTGTGGCACGCCGTCTTAGTAGGCGAGCAGGCGAGGTAAAATGCAAGCGGGTCTCGTCCTCGAACTTTCAATGCAGGTTACCGCGCAGCGTCACAAACAAATTATCGATCCTGCTCGCTTGTCGTAGAACTCCACGTTGCGCCCGGTCTCTGTGTGGGACTACAACCAGGGCGGTGAAAGGCTCCCATCCATTCAAACGAACGTCGACTTTTTTCTCGACCATACAGAATCCATCCCGATGCCGGCCCCCGGCCAATGATCAACCTGGACCCACAGCTAAGTCTTCCCCGAGTGACTAAGTGGTGTGCGCCCTGTATGTTGCATGCAACAATAAATCGGCCGGACTATCATAAAACGGGCCAATGTACAGTACTCGGTAATAAATGATGGAGGATTCCTGTAAGATATATAAAATTCTCTTTCTCCCCGAGCTGCCGTGACTTTTATGAGGTTTCATGGCGTTGACGCTGTCGTTTGTTCATGGTTACTGACCGTTCCAACCTCACTCTAGCCATGAAGAGTCATCGCCCCCTGAGGGTTGTCATAAAGCTGGGTAAGATCCTCTATGAAAGATTACACTGCATGATTCCGCGTAAACCGTGTGGCCCGAAGGCTGACCTTCAAGCCAGGGACCAGCTCCATCGTGGACGAGAAGACCCATGAGCCAATATTGTCTATCCTAAGTCTGATCGTGGAGACGGCCGTAAAGTTACGGAAAGATGGCTACAAGGTCATCATTGTCTCCTCGGGAGCCATTGGCGTCGGCCTCCAGCGGATGGACGTCGAGAAGAAGCCAAAGCACTTGTCAAAGCTCCAGGTAAAGCACAAGCAGAACGACAGAGCTAGCCCATCTTGCGCCGCCCATCTGACACGGAGGAAATGCTAGGCATTGGCGGCAATAGGGCAGTGCCGGTTGATGAGCTTATGGGACAGCTTGTTCAATCACCTACGACAACCAATTGCCCAGATCTTACTTACTCGGAACGACATTGCAGACGTGAGTTTAGAGGCCTGGTGACCCCCCCCCTGAAGTATCTGGTGATATTAGACGACTGACAGCCCTTCCAAACCCAAGCGGACAATGTATCTCAACGCGCAAAATACGTTCAACGAACTTCTCGACATGGGTGTGATCCCCATTGTCAACGAGAACGACACGCTAGCCGTCTCGGAGATCAAGTTCGGCGACAACGACACCCTGTCCGCCATCACGGCTGTCATGGTGCATGCCGATCTACTCTTCCTCATGACCGACGTCGACTGCTTATACGACAAGAATCCGCGGATACATCCCGACGCCCGGCCGATAGAAGTTGTCGAAGATATAGGAGCACTCGTTGCCGATGGTAAGGGTGTTACCGACAGGCTCGACCCGTGCTGAGAATGCTGACCGACGAACTAGTCTCGACCGCCGGCTCATCGCTCGGCACCGGAGGCATGTCCACCAAGATCGTCGCCGCTCGCCTAGCCACCTCCTCCGGCGTAACGACCGTCATCACCCGGTCCTCCAACCCAGGCAACATCCTCAAGATCGTCAGACACGTACAAGCCAGCAAGTCCCCAGCATCACTAGCGACGACGACGACAGCCACGGAAAAGAGCCACTACCCAGACGACCACGCCGACGACCCCCTATCCCAATCCACCAACTCGCTACACCTCGATCTCACCAACCCGGCCCCGCTGCACACCCGCTTCCTCCCGTCCCCGCACCCCATCCGCGACCGCTCCTTCTGGATCCTCCACGGCCTCAAGCCGCACGGCACCATCTACATCGACGCCGGCGCACACCGCGCCCTCGTCGGCAAGGCCGGCCTGCTCCCCGCCGGCGTCGTCGACGTCGAGGGCTCCTTCGCCCAGCAGGAGGCCGTCCGGCTCTGCGTGGTGAGCAGGCGGTCGACGACGACGAAGACAACGTCGTCGGCGGCGGCGGCGGTGGCAGCCCACGGCGACGGGGGGATCGAGGACATCAGCAGCGGCGGCAGTGGCGGCAGCGGTAGGGGCTGGGACGGCCCCGCCGTCGAGGTGGGGCGCGCCATCGTCAACTACGCCGCGACGGAGATCGCCCGCATCAAGGGCCACCAGAGCACCGAGATCGAGGGCCTG